>Ga0265338_10008377_pt1 | contig 12560 bp, 9 predicted proteins | sample 42126metaG_FD_193579 | JGI IMG/M metagenome (GOLD analysis project Ga0265338, IMG submission 193579) | Rhizosphere microbial communities from Carex aquatilis grown in University of Washington, Seatle, WA, United States - 4-21-26 metaG | ecosystem: Host-associated > Plants > Roots > Rhizosphere >... | reverse complement strand
GCGGATGCGCCCTTCCATCTCCGGCAGGATGGTGTTGCCGAAGATGATGTTGGCGTCGGGATCCACTTCGGCGCGGATGCGGTTGGCGGCCTGTTCGACTTCGAACAGCATCAGGTCGGGGCCGCCGGTGATGTTGATGAGGACACCCTTGGCCCCCTTCATGGTGACATCGTCCAGCAGGGGATTGGAGATGGCCATGTCGGCGGCGCGCTGGGCGCGGTCTTCGCCCTCGGCCTCGCCCGTGCCCATCATCGCCTTGCCCATCTCGGTGATCACCGCCTTGATGTCGGCGAAGTCCAGATTGATCAGGCCGGGCTGCACGATCAGGTCGGTGACCCCGCGCACGCCGGCATGCAGCACCTCGTCGGCCATGGCGAAAGCCTGGGCCATGGTGGTGCGGTCGTTGGCGACGCGGAACAGGTTCTGGTTGGGGATGACGATCAGGGTATGGACGAACTGCTGCAGCTCGGCGATGCCCTTTTCGGCCACGCGCATGCGGCGGTCGCCTTCCAGGGCGAAGGGCTTGGTCACCACGCCCACGGTCAGGATGCCGGCCTCGCGCACGGCGCGGGCGATCACTGGCGCGGCGCCGGTGCCGGTGCCGCCGCCCATGCCGGCGGCGATGAACACCATGTGCGAACCGGCGAGCTGGTCCATGATCTCGTTCATGGACTCTTCGGCGCCGGCGCGGCCGACTTCGGGCTGCGCGCCCGCGCCCAGACCCTCGGTGGTTCCTGCCCCCAACTGGATGCGCCGGCTGCACTGGGACTGGGCCAGAGCCTGCGCGTCGGTATTGGCGACTACGAAGTCCACGCCTTCCAGGCCGGACTCGATCATGTTGTTGACGGCGTTGCCGCCAGCCCCACCCACGCCCAGCACGGTGATACGGGGGCGCAGTTCTTTCATTTCGGGGACTTTCAGGTTGATCGCCATGACATTACTCCTCAGAGAGAGGGCCCCCGGTCAGCCGGTGCCCCTGTGTTTGGACACCTTGCGGCACACCAGAATTCCCAACTGATTCGTTGTTGTTATTTCGTTGAATCATTAGAGCCATCTACGCGTCAACCGGTTGAGCCAGCTTTCGTGCTTGGAATTGCTGCTTCCGATCGCAATTTCTGGATTGAGCAGCTCCGGCGGCATGGTGGCGCCCGCCATGAGCAGTCCGATGGCGGTGGCATAGTCGGGACCAGCCGACGCGGCGGCCAGACCGTGGAAGGTGGCAGGGCGGCCGATGCGGACCTGCTTGTTCAGAATCCGGGCGGCGAGTTCACGCGTGCCGGCGAGCTGGCAGGCGCCGCCGGTGAGCACCGCCCTGCGACCTGCGGCAACATCGAAGCCGGAAGCCCGAAGGCGAGTCTGAACCTCGCCAAAAATCTCTTCCAGCCGCGCCTGGATGATGCGGTTGAGCATCGAACGGGGCAGGCGGAGCGCGGCGTCGTCACCCTCCTCGCCCATCTGGGCCACGGCGACGACGTCGGCTGAGCCATCCATATCGCCCATGGCCGCGCCATGAAGGGTCTTGGTCCGCTCCGCGGCGGCAAGCGGAGCGGCCAGCATGCGGGCGATATCATTGGTGACGGCGGCTCCGCCCACCGGCACGACGTCGGCATGGACCAGATGGCCTTCCAGGAAGACGGCGATAGAAGTGGTGCCGCCGCCCATGTCGATCACGGTGGCGCCGATCTGCTTTTCATCTTCGGTCAGGGTGGAAATGCCCGAGGCATAGGCCCCGAACAGGTTCCCGACCACATTCAGATGGCAGCGCTCAACCGCCAGCTTAAGATTCTGCAAAGGGCTGGGCCTGACCGCCACGGCATGCATGGCCACGCCAATTCGCTGGCAGAACATGCCCAGCGGGTTCTTCACGCCGCGCGCCTCGTCCACGACATAGGCCGTCGGCGCGGAATGGATGACGTCATGGCCTTCCAGCTTGGCGCGGGCTCGGCCGTCGGCCAGGAGCAGGCGCAGATGCTCATCGGAGATCAGAGCCCCCTCCAGCGCCATCACGGTACGGCTGGTGACCGAGACCGGCTGGCCGCAATTGACGCTGATCAGCACATTCTGGATACGGGCGTCGGCCATGTTCTCGGCAGCGGCGACGCACTCGCGGATGGATTCTTCCGCCAGTTCCAGGCTGGTGACCGTGCCGGCCTTGAGGCCGGAGGATTCGCGCAGGGCGCTGCCCAGCACCTTGAGCGAGCCGGATTCGGCCTGGCCGATGACGCAGACGATCTTGGAGGTCCCCACGTCGAGCGCAGAAACCAGGCCGGTGCGGTAGGCGGGGATCTCGTTGTTCACGCGAAGACGGACCGTCTGATTCATGTCTCTTTCCCCCGTTCCACGTCCTTCTTGTCGCCGCTTTTCAGCAACAGGAAATAATGCGTCGGCGAGCGCAGATCGATCTGCGTCACGTCGCGTTCCAGAATGCCCTTGTCGATGATCAGATGCTCCAGCGCATCGAGCTGCTTGGGCCAGCCGGTCTCGGGCAGTTCTACGGTTACGCCGTCATCCAGGATCAGGTTCCAGCGCCGCTGCGAAATGCGCGAATAGGCGGCGATGCGTGCGGCGATGGCGCGATGGGCCGTGACCTGATCCACCAGGTCAGCCGCCGCCTCGGGCGCGCCTTCGCCGACCAGCTTGGGCAGGCGCCGGAACTTCTCCAGATCGCGGCTGGTGATCAGCTTGCCGTTGCGCTCCACCACCCAGATGGGCGCCTCGCCATGTGCATCAGGCGGGGCCTGCCACAGGGCGAAGGGCCGCTTCTCGACCAGGCTGACAAAGATGGCGTCCGGGTAACGGCGATGGATCTCGGCACTGGCGGTCCAGTCCAGGGCCGACAACTTCTGCTGGGCATTCCACAGATCGGCGGAGAAGATGCTCTGGCCCGGCTGCATCCCCAGGACTTCCAGAATCTGGCTGTAGGGCGTGCGGCGGTTACCGGTGATGTGGATCTCCGAGATGCCGAAGCCGGCGTCGGCGCTTACCGTATCGATGGCGCGGCCGATGGCATTAAAGCCGCGGCCGATCACCCCGCTGGCAAAGAGCGCGCCCAGCAGCACCAGGGTCAGCAAGGTCCCGCACAAGGCCAGCATGGGACGGCGGACGAAAAAGCCGAGACGGCTGGCCAGACGCAAAAACAGGCCGGGCTCTTTCTGGCGGCGCGCGCTGCCCGGCTGGACGGCCGGCAGTTCGCGCCGGCTGGAGGAGCGCACGGTCTGGCTGCGCGCCTTGGCCCTTGGCTTGCGCTCCACATTTACCGATCGCATGAGGCGTCCTCCACAATCCAGCGGCACAGCTTGGCGTAACTCATTCCGACATGGGCCGCCTGCTCCGGCACCAGCGAGGTTGGCGTCATGCCGGGCTGGGTGTTGGTCTCCAGCAGAATCATCCGGTGCTTCACGCCCGTATCGTCATAGCGGAAATCCGTGCGGGTGACTCCCCGGCAGCCCAGCGCCTTGTGCGCCGCCACCGCCAGTTCCATGGCTTCTTCCGCCGCCTTCTGGGGGATCACCGCCGGCACGACATGCCGGGAGCCGCCGGGCGCGTACTTGGCTTCATAATCATAGAATTCAAATTCGGTGGTGATCTCTGTCACGCCCAAGGCGCGGTCGCCCATCACCGAGACTGTCAACTCCCGGCCGGGCACGAATTCTTCCACCATCATCTCGCTGGAGAGGGTCCAGGTATCGCTGCCCAGTTCGGCCGGCGGGCGGTTGTCGCCCTTGCGGATGATGTAGATGCCGACAGACGATCCCTCATTCACTGGCTTGATGACATAGGGCGGCTCCATCAGATGGGCATTGGCCACCTCGCGCCTGTCGGCGACGATGGAGCGAACCACCGGCAGGCCGGCGGCCCGATAGACGTCCTTGGTGCGTTCCTTGTGCATGGCCAGCGCCGAGGAAAGGACGCCGGAATGGGTGTAGGGAATGCGCATCAGTTCCAGCAGGCCCTGGACCGTGCCGTCCTCGCCGAAGCGGCCATGCAGGGCGTTGAATACCGCATCGGGCCCGGCCTCGAACAGCTGCTGGCCGGGATTGTCGCCGGGATCGAGGGGGCTGGCGTCAAAGCCTTCCTCCCGCAGCGCCTTGACCACGCCGCGGCCCGAAGACAGCGAGACTTCCCGCTCGGCGGAACGGCCGCCCATCAGCACGGCGATCTTGCGGAACGTGCTCATGCAACGCCCACCCGCTTGATTTCCCATTCGAGCGTGATGCCGGACTTTTCCTTGACGCGCTTGCGCACTTCCTCGCCCAGCGCTTCCAGCTCGGCCGCGGTGGCCTCGCCGGTGTTGATCAGGAAGTTGGTGTGCTTCTCGCTGACCTGGGCGCCGCCGATCTTCAGACCCCGGCAGCCGGCCTCATCGATCAAAGCCCACGCCTTGTGGCCGGGCGGATTCTTGAAGGTCGAGCCGCCGGTCTTGGACTTGATGGGCTGGCTGGCCTCGCGGTTGGCGGAGAGTTCTTCCATCCGAGCGCGGATGGCGGCGGGCTCATCGCGCGTGCCTTCCAGCACCGCCTCGATGAAGATCAGGTCGTCGGACGCACCCCTGGCCTTGCGGTATTCGAAACCCATGTCGGCGGCGGAAAGCGTGATCCTGTTGCCTTTTCCGTCAATCGCGGTGGCTTGGACAAAGACGTCCTTCAGTTCCTTGCCATAGCAGCCGGCATTCATCTTCAGCGCCCCGCCGATGGTGCCGGGCACGCCGCGCAGAAATTCCAGGCCCGCGATGCCGGCATCGGCGGCGGTCCGCGCGACCGCGCCGTCCAGCGCGGCCGCCCCGGCGCGCACGCGCGTGCCATCCGTTTCGATTTTGCCGAAGGCGGACGACAGCCGCACCACCACCCCGGGAATGCCACCGTCGCGCACCAGAAGATTGGAACCCACGCCGATCACCGAGACGCGCAGGTCTTGCGGCCGAGCGGCGAGAAATGCGGCCAGGTCCTCGGCATCGGCAGGACGGAACAGCACTTCGGCCGGACCGCCGGCACGAAACCAGACCAGATCCTTGATCGGCGCGCCCCGCACAAGCGAGCCGCGCACCGGCGGAAGCATATCGCAAGGGCGGGTCATCATCACAACAGACCCTCCAGCTTTTTGGGAAGGTTGTTCATCCAGCCGGTGATGGAGCCCGCCCCGGTGCCGACAATCGCCGCGCCCGGCTTGACGTAAGGCGCCACCGCGGCGGCAAGATCGTCCTCGCCCTCGATGGTGATGACATTGCGGTGGCCATGGGCGCGCAGCGCCTCCGCATAGCTGTCGCGGTTGATGCCTTCGATGGGCGCCTCGCCCGCGGCATAGACCGGCGCGATCACCGCCACATCGGCATCATTCAGACAAGTCGCGAACTGCTCGAAGGTGTCGCGCAGGCGCGTATAGCGATGCGGCTGCACCACCGCGACGATGGGGCCTTTATAGGCTTGGCGCGCGGCCTTGACGGCGGCGGCGATCTTGAAGGGATTGTGGGCATAGTCGTCGATGATAGCCGCGCCATTCACCTCGCCCACCTTGGTGAATCGCCGGCCCACACCACGGAATTCGGACAGACCATTCTTGATCACCGCATCCTTCACGCCCAGTTCGCGGGCCACCACGATGGCCGCCATGGCGTTCTGGACATTGTGCTCGCCCGGCATGGGCAGGCGCATACCTTCCAGCCGCAGTTCGGTGCCTTTGCGGCGGTCGGTGAAAACACAGTCGAAATGCGAAGCGCCTTCCGAAAAGCGCACATTCACCGCCCGGGCATCGGCCTGGGGGGAAAAGCCATAGGTGATGATGCGCCGGTCGGTGATGCGACCGACCATGGCCTGCACCTCGGGATGGTCGATGCACAGCACCGCGAAGCCATAGAAAGGCACATTCTCGACAAAGCGCTGGAAGGCATCGCGCATGGCGTCGAAGGTGCCGTAATAGTCCAGGTGATCGGGATCGGCGTTGGTCACCACCGCCACGGTGGCGGGCAGGCGCAGGAAGGTGCCGTCGCTTTCATCGGCTTCCACCACCACCCATTCGCCGGCGCCCAGCCGTGCATTGGTGCCATAGGCGTTGATGATGCCGCCATTGACCACGGTCGGGTCCATGTTGCCCGCATCCAGCAGCGAGGCGACCAGGGTGGTCGTGGTGGTCTTGCCATTGGTGCCGGCGATCGCGATGCAGGAGCGCAGCCGCATGATCTCGGCCAGCATCTCGGCCCGGCGCACCAGCGGCAGGCCCAGCATCCGCGCCGCATCGAACTCCACATTCCCCGGCTTGACCGCCGAGGAATAGACCACGGCATGGGCATCTTTCAGATTGTCGGCATTGTGGCCGACATGCACCTTCACGCCCATGGCGCGCAGCCGCTTGACGTTGGCGTTCTCAGCCGCGTCGCTGCCCTGAACCTTGTAGCCCAGATTGTGCATGATCTCGGCAATGCCGCTCATGCCGATGCCGCCGATGCCGATGAAATGAATGGCCCCGATATCCAGCGGCACGCGGGTGGTCACAGGAGTAGCCATCAGGCGGCCTTCCTTTCGGCCAGCTTTTCGACCGCGTCCGCCAGTCGTTGCGCCGCGTGCGGTGTGGCCAGGGCATGCGCCTTGGCCGCCATTTCCGCGAGTACCAGCGGACTTTCGAAAATCCGGACCAGCATCTGGGCCAGCGTGTCAGGCGTCAGCGCCGATTGCGCCACGCGCCAGCCGGCCTCGGCTTTGGCCAGGATGTCGGCATTGGGTGTCTGGTTGTCATCCAGCGCGCCGGGCAGCGGCACCAGAATGGCGGGGCGGCCGATCGCCATCAGTTCGGCCACCGTGCCGGCGCCCGAGCGAGCGATCACCAGATGCGCCTCGCCCATCCTCTGCGGCAGGTCGGCGAAAAAGCTCTGCAGCTCGGCCTTGATCTCGGCGCGGGCATAGATGGTGCGCACTTCTTCTATGTCTTCCGGGCGGCACTGCTGCACCACCGACAACCGCATCTTGATGTCATGCGGCAGGCGGGTGAGCGCCGCCGGCACGATCTCGCTGAGGGCACGGGCGCCCTGGCTTCCGCCGAACACCAACAGGCGCAGCGGACCGGCGTCGCGGGGCGTCTGATAGGTCGCCCCCCACAGGGCCTCGACCTCGGGCCGCAGGGGATTGCCGGTCAACACCACCTTGGACGGATCGGCCGGCGCAAAACGGGCGATAGGAAAAGCGGCAGCCACCAGCTTCACTTTATTCATCACCAGCCGGTTGGCGCGGCCCACCACCGCGTTCTGCTCGATGATGCCGGTGGCCAGACCCGCCATGTTTGCCGCCATCATCACCGGCACGCTGGGATAGCCGCCAAAGCCGATCACCGCGGCGGGCTTCAGCCGCAGCAGCTTGGCGAAGGCGATGGCGATGCCGGCTGCGATCTTGAAGGGCGCGGTGATGGCGTTGAAGGGCGAAGACGGCACGGTCTCGATCCGCGCCTTGGGAAACTGGGTTGCGTAGTTGGCAAAGCGGGCATCGGTCATCACGACGATATCGCGGCCGCGCTTGACCAGCTCGCTCGCCAGCGCCTGGGCCGGAAACAGATGGCCGCCGGTGCCCCCGGCGGAGAGCACGATGACATTGGTGGGGACGCTCATGCCCGCACCATGAAGAAATTAGGATCGTCGCGGGTGGCGACCTTGACCTGCGGGCGCTGGCGGGTGACCGCCAGGGCAAAACCCATGGTCAGAGCCACGGCGAAAAGCGATGAGCCGCCATAAGAAATGAACGGCAAGGTCATGCCCTTGGCCGGCAGCAGCGAGACCGCCACGCCCATATTGATGAAGGCCTGCACCGCCGTGACCACCGCCAGGCCCGCGCCCGCCAATTGCGAGAAAGCCTCGCGGCTGGCTGCGGCGCGCAAGAGCAGCCGCACCGTCAGCACGCAGAACAGAAGCGCGATCAGGCCACAGAGCAGAAAGCCGAACTCCTCGCCCGCCACCGCAAAGATGAAGTCGGAATGGGCATCGGGGATGCGGTACTTGATGGTCCCGGCGCCGGGGCCCACGCCGGAAAGGCCGCCATGGGCGAAGGCCTTCAGCGCCAGGCCCGCCTGATAGCCGGTGTCGGAGTCGCTGAGGAACTGGTCCACCCGGTGATGGACGTGGGGGAAGATTTCATAGACGGCCACGCCCAGCGCTCCGGCGATGCCCAGCCCGGCGCCGACCCAGACAAAGGACATGCCCCAGAAGAACAGCATGGCGCCCCACAGACAGAGCAACAGGCCCGTCTGACCCACATCAGGCTGGCGCAGCAGAATGAGCAGCGCGGGCACCAGCAGCAGGAACGTGACCACAGGCTTGGGAATGGACAGAGGATGACGATCGGCCAGCACCGCCGCCGCCAGGATGGCGAAACTGGGTTTCAGAAATTCCGACGGCTGCAGAGCGAAAGCGCCAAGATCCAGTTCACGCCGTGCGCCCAGCACATCGGCGCCGACAAACAGCACCAGGAAGGAGCCGATCAGGGCGAAAGCGAAAGTGACGGCCGCCAGGATGCGAATTTGGCGCAAAGAAAGCAGCGACACGCCGCCCAGAATGCCCACAGCAATGACGGCGAACAGAATCTGGCGCGCCGTGTAGCGGAAATCGCCTGCGGTAAGGGGACCACCGGTGATGGCGGGGCTGGCAGCGAAGGCCAGCATCAGCCCAATGCCGGCCAGGGCCAGCATGCAGGTGAGCGCCACCCGGTCCACCGTGAACCACCAATTGGCAAAGCCGCTTTTGTCCGCCCGATTGATCATGCGATTTTCATGTTCCCCGGCACATCGCGCGGAAGTTTGGCCACCAGCGAGCGGAACATGTCCCCCCGCTGCTCGAAATCCTTGAACTGGTCGTAGGAGGCGCAGGCCGGCGACAGCAACACCACGGGTGCGGGCGTCGCGGAGGCGCCGGCATCGGCGGCAGCGCGCGTCACCGCGGCATCCAAGGTGCCGGACATTTCATACAGCGCCTTGCCGTCCAGAGTGCGCGCGAACTGGGGCGCGGCCTCGCCGATCAGATAGGCCTTGCGGATGCGCGGGAAGAAGCCGCTCAGCGGCTCGATGCCGCCTTCCTTGGGCTTGCCGCCCGCGATCCAGAAAATATCGGGATAGACCGCCAAGGCCCGCGCCGTGGCGTCGGCATTGGTGGCCTTGGAGTCGTTGATGAAGGCCACCTTGCCGATATGGCCGACATCTTCCATGCGGTGGGCGAGGCCCGGAAAGCTGGCAATGGCGGCAGCAATCGCCTTGATGTCGGAGACATAAGGCTTGACCGCGCCATAGGCGAGCGCGGCATTCTGCCAATTGTGCGTGCCGGGAAGATGCGGCGCGGCCTCCATCTCCATCACCTTGACGGCGCGGCCGGCCAGCGCGTCATAGAGCACGCCATCCACCACAAAGATGCCGCGGCCCAGCACCTTGCCGACCGAGACCGGATGGGCGTTGCCGCTGCGCTGCGATGAAAGCTGGGTGAAGATGGCGGCGCTGTATTCGTCATCCACGCCGATCACCACCTGGCCGTCGCGCGCGGTCTGGCGCATCAGCCGCGCCTTGATGGCGGCATAATTCTCGATGCTGCCATGGCGGTCTATGTGATCGGGCGAGAGATTGGATAGCAGGCCCACATCCGGCGTCAGGCCTGGCGCCAGATCGATCTGGAAGCTGGACATCTCCAGCACATAGATGGTCTTGGGCGTGGGCGGCGCCAGCTCCAGCACCGACTTGCCGATATTGCCGCCGATCTGGGCATCGAAGCCGCACTCTTTCAGAATGTGGCCCACCAGTGCCGTGGTGGTGGACTTGCCATTGGTGCCAGTGATGGCGATGACGGGCGCCTTGCCGGGCAATTCAGGATTGGGCCGGATCTCGCGGGCAAACAGTTCGACATCACCGATGATCGGCACGCCCGCCTGGTTGGCATGTTCCACCACGCCATGGGGCCGGGGATGAGTCAGCGGCACGCCCGGCGACAGCACCAGGGCGGCGATCTTTTCCCAGGGCCACTCGCGCCAGGGCATGATCTCTGCGCCTTCCTGACCGCCAAGGTCGCGGGCGGTCGAACTGTCGTCCCAGGCGATCACCTGCGTGCCGCCGGCCACCGCTGCGCGCACGGCGCCAAGGCCGGTACGGGCGAGGCCGAAGACAGCGATGGTTTTGTGGGCGAAAGCGCGGGTCGCGATCATGTCGTCACCGCAGCTTCAGGGTGGCAAGGCCGAGCAAGGCCAGCACCACCGCCACGATCCAGAAACGGATCACGATGGTGGGCTCGGTCCAGCCCAGTTGCTCATAGTGATGATGGATGGGCGCCATCTTGAAGACGCGCTTGCCGGTCAGCTTGAAGGAAACGACCTGCACCACCACCGACACGGTTTCGAGCACGAACAGGCCACCGACCAGACCCAGCACGATCTCGTGCTTCACCGCCACGGCGACCACGCCCAGCGCACCGCCCAGGGGCAGCGAGCCGGTGTCGCCCATGAAGATGGCGGCAGGCGGGGCGTTGTACCAGAGAAAGCCCAGGCCCGCGCCGACCAGCGCGGCCAGGAACACCGCCAACTCGCCGGAATATTCGACATACGGAATCTGCAGATACGTGGCGAACCGATCATTACCGACCAGATAGACGATCAGGATGAAGGTGGTGGCGGCGATCATCACCGGCACGATGGCCAGCCCATCCAGCCCATCGGTGAAGTTCACCGCATTGGCGGCGCCGGCGATGACGAAAATGCCCACCGCGATGAAGAACAGGCCCAGCGGGATCAGCGCCGTCTTGATGAAGGGAATGGCCAGCACGCCGGAGATGTTCTGGTTTTCCGCTCGCATGATCAGCCAGGTGGCGAGCCCCGCGACGGCGAACTCGATCAAGAGACGCGCGCGCCCCGACAGGCCGTCGGAGGTACGCTTGGTCACCTTATAATAGTCATCCAGGAAGCCGAGCAGGCCATAGGCCGCCGTCACCAGGATGGCGATCCAGACATAGGGATTGGAGAGACTGGCCCACATCAAGGTCGCACCCAGCCAGGGAATCAGGATCAGCACCCCGCCCATGGTGGGCGTGCCGGCTTTTTCCAGGATATGGCGCTGCGGGCCTTCGGAGCGGATGGGCTGACCCTTGCCCTGCTTCACCTTCAGCCAGCGGATCAGCATGGGATTGATCAGGAAGGCGATCATCAGCGCCGTCACCACCGCGCCGACCGAGCGGAAGGTGAGATATTTGAACAGCCGGAAGAAAGCCAGCTGGTCCATGTGGGTGAGGAGCGACAGGTAGTAGAGCATCTACGCCGCCTTTTCCCTGAGGGCTTCCACGATCAGCGACATGCGCGCGCCGTTGGAGCCCTTGATCAGAACCGTGTCGCCGCTTTGCAGCGCCGCCAGAAGCAGGGGCTTCAATTCCACGGAGGTCGCGGCATAGCCGCCGCGCCGCGCCACCGGCAGCGCATCCCACAACGCCTTCATCTGCGTGCCGCTGGCGAAGACCAGATCCACTTGGTTGGCGGCGATGGGTGTCGCGAGGCCGGCATGATGGGCGATGCCGCCTTCGCCCATTTCCAGCATGTCGCCCAGCACTGCGATTTTTCGGCCACCACTGGCGCCTAGAAGCGCCAGCGCCGCGGCCATGGAAGCCGGATTGGCGTTATAGCTTTCATCGATCACATGCACGCCGGCGGCATCGAAGCGCGCGCCGCGGCCTTTCAGCGGAGCGAAATTCTTCAGCGCCGCCGCCGCGTTCAACACATTGCCTTCCAGCAGCGCCACCGTCGCCAGCGCGCCCACCACATTCTGAGCGATATGGGCGCCGGGTGCGCCGACAGAACAATCCACTGCCACGCCGAAGATGTCGGCCTTGACGCGCATGCCGGCGCCGTCAGGCGCCCATGACACCAGGCGTGCTTCGCCTTTTTCGCCAAAGGTGACCAGGTGCGAGACCTGAGCCTGGCGGGCGCGGGCGGCGAGGCGCCCGGCGTAAGGACTGTCGGCGGGGATCAGCGCGGCGCCGCCCGGAAGCAGCCCTTCGAAAATTTCCGACTTGGCGTCGGCGATGGCCTCGCAGCTGCCGAAAAATTCCAGATGCGCCGGTGCGATGGTGGTGATCAGCGCCACATGCGGCTTCACAAAGCCGACCAGATTGCGCAACTCGCCGAAATGATTCATGCCCACTTCGAACACGCCATATTCGGCGTCGCGCGGCAGCGCGGCCAGCGACAGCGGCACGCCCCAGTGATTGTTGTAGCTGGCGGCGCTGGCATGGGTGCGGCCCAGCGCGTTCAGGGCCAGCGCCAAGATTTCCTTGGTGGTGGTCTTGCCGGCGCTGCCGGTGATGGCCACGATCTTCGCATTGCTGCGGCTGCGCGCGGCGCGCGCCAGATCTTCCAGCCCGCGCTGGGTGTGCGCCACCGTCAGAAACGGACCGCTTGCACCTTCCGGAGCGTGGCTGACCAGCGCGGCGCCCGCCTTGGCTTCAAAAGCGGCGCGGACGAAATCATGGCCATCGCGATTGTCGCCCTTCAGGGCCACGAACAGATCGCCTTCCTTCAGGGTACGGGTATCGATCGAAAGGCCGTTCACTTCAAAGGACCGGCTGGCTT
>Ga0265338_10008376_pt1 | contig 12563 bp, 11 predicted proteins | sample 42126metaG_FD_193579 | JGI IMG/M metagenome (GOLD analysis project Ga0265338, IMG submission 193579) | Rhizosphere microbial communities from Carex aquatilis grown in University of Washington, Seatle, WA, United States - 4-21-26 metaG | ecosystem: Host-associated > Plants > Roots > Rhizosphere... | reverse complement strand
GGGCAGCCCCGGTCCGAGGGACGAAAATGATCGCCTCGGTCCCCGGCAATCGACCGGCGCGCGGGGTCGTCCGGATCGCGCGGGGCGGCGCAAGGGGCCGGACGCTCCGCCCGATCGGTCAGTGCTTGAATCGGCAGACCATCGTGTGGCGATAGGTTTCGCCCGGACGAAGCACGGCGCTCGGGAACGACGGCTGATTCGGCGAATCCGGGAATCGCTCGGTCTCGAGGCACAGACCGTGCCGCGCCTGGAATGCCACGCCGCCCTTGCCGGTCCCGTCGAGGGCATTGGCCGAATAGAACTGGACGCCCGGCTGGTCAGTCAGAACTTCCAGGATCCGCCCGCTGGCCGGGTCCTTGACGATGGCGGCCAGGCGCACGCCCGGCCCCTCGCGCAACACCCAGCAATGGTCGTAGCCGCCCGCGATCTTGAGCGCCTCGAAATCGGCGTCGATATTCGTGCCGACGCGGGTGAAAACGCGAAAATCCATCGGCGTGCCGGCGACGGGCGCGCGCACTCCCGTGGGAATGAGTCCCGCAGTCGTCGGCAGGAACGCGTCGGCCGCCAGCGCCAGTTCGTGGTCCAGCACGGCCCGGGCGGGATCGCCCGTGAGGTTCCAGTAGGCGTGGTTGACGAGGTTGACGATCGTGGCTTTGTCCGTGGTCGCTTCGGCCTCCCAGATCAGCTCAGCGGCATCGGTCAGCCAATAGGTGACCCGGGCCTGCAGCGTGCCGGGGTAGCCCTCTTCGCCGTCCGGGCTCGTGTAGGTGAGACTGACTCCGCGCGCGCCCTTCCGGTGCACCGATTTGCCCTGCCAGAGGACGCGGCTGAATCCCCGGGTTCCGCCGTGAAGATGGCAGGCGATTCCGGCCGGATGGTTGTTCGTGACGAGCGAGTACGGCTTGCCGTCGAGGGTAAACCGTCCGCCCGCGATGCGGTTGGCAAACCGGCCCGCCGTCACGCCAAAATACGGCGGGTTTTTCAGCCAGCCTTCGAGGGTGTCATAGCCGAGGGTGACGTCGGCCAGTCGGCCGCGCGCGTCCGGCACATCGAGGCCGGCGAGGATCGCGCCATATTCGAGGACGCGAGCGGTCAGCCCCCCGGCGTTCGTCAAGGTGAAGATCTTCACCTCACGACCGTCGGCCAGTTTTCCGTAGCCACGGGATTCAGATTTTGCTGCGCTCGCGTTGGACATGGTGATCGGGTCGATAGTATCGCACAAAACGGCTTCCCCTCACGTCTTGGCGGGATGGAGACGCCTAGAAAATTACATCCAACAAATAGCATTAAACTGCCACGTCCAGCGTGTTTTCATCCGGATCGGCACTATTCGTGGTCCGATCGCGCGGGTTTGCCGTTCTTCTCAGGAAGGCTGGCCGATCGGTTCCGCTCCGCGCGCCGCCGGCGGCATCTCCACCATTGACGAAGATTTCGACGGTCCATTACATCCTGCGTCATGCAGGACCAGCCTCCCGGGAAGCCGGCGATCAAATATCAACGCGTCGTGCTCAAAGTGAGCGGCGAGGTGCTGCGCGGCGGCAAGAGCGGCGATCCCATCGATGCGCCCACCCTGGAGAAGATCTGCACCCAACTGAAGGAGGTGCATGAACTTGGCGTCCAGATCGGCCTGGTGATCGGCGGCGGCAACATCTTCCGTGGGCTGCCCGGCGAACAGCGCGGGGTCGACCGCACGACCGGCGACTACATGGGCATGCTCGCCACGGTCATCAATGGCCTCGCGCTCATGGACTGCCTCGAAAAAATGGGGGTGACCGTGCGCGTGCAGAGCGCGATTCCCATGAACGAGATTGCCGAGCCGTTCATTCTCCGCCGCGCGATCCGTCACCTCGAAAAGCACCGCGTCGTCATCTTCGTCGCCGGCACCGGCAATCCCTATTTCTCCACGGACACGACCGCGGCGCTCCGGGCGAGCGAGATGCACGCCGACATCATCATGAAGGCCACCAAGGTCGACGGCATCTACGACAAGGACCCGAAGAAGCATCCGGACGCGACGAAATACGACGAGATCACCTTCATCGACGCGCTCCGCCAGCGGCTCAACGTGATGGATTCGACGGCGTTCTCGCTCTGCCTCGACAACAATGTCCCCGTCCTGGTCTTCAATCTGGCCGAACCGCATATCATCAAGCGCGCCGTGCTCGGCGAGAAGGTCGGCACGCTGGTGCGGAGTTGATGCGGCCGCGCGGGCGATCGGACTCCGGTTTTTGCCCCGAACCCTGAACCCAGAACCCCGATGCTAGTTCCGTCCCCATGAACCATCCGATTCTCACCGATCTGAATGCGCGGATGAAAAAGGCCCTCGATCACACGCTGCACGAGTTTGGCACGATCCGCACGGGCAAGGCCTCGCCGTCCATGGTGGAGGGCGTCACGGTGGAGGCCTACGGCACCTCCATGCGCCTGCGGGATTGCGCCGCCATCACCACGCCGGATCCGCGCCTGATCCAGATCACGCCCTGGGACAAGTCGATCATCCGCAACGTCGAAAAGGCGCTGCAGACCGCGAACCTCGGCATCAATCCGATCGTCGACGGCGCCATCGTGCGCATGCCGCTGCCGGAGTTGAGCCGCGAGCGCCGCCAGGAGTTCGTCAAGATCGCCCACAAGCTGGCGGAAGAGGGCCGCGTGTCCGTGCGCAACACCCGTCACGACGCGATGGAAACCGCCAAGAAGCAGCAGAAGGAGGGCAAGCTGTCCGAGGATGACGCCCGGCGGATCGAAAAGGAAATCCAGGTGGCCACCGACCGCTCGATGAAGGACATCGACGCCCACCTGGCGGCCAAGGAGAAGGAACTGACGACGGTGTAGCCTCCTCCCCGGCCCCGGCCGGAGCGGCGGGCGGGCGACTCCCGCCGCCGCCGTTCGCGCGGCGCCGGCCACCAGGCTCCCACCCTCGGAGGCAGCTTCGTGCCAGCGAATCTCCCCAGCCTTCCGCCCACCGTGGCCCCGACCCGCCTGAAGCGCATCGTGGTCAAGCTCGGCACCGGCGTGCTCACCACCGGCGCCCGCCCGGCCGCCGAGGCCACGCCCGTCCGGAACGCGGGCCCGGGCACGGCGATCAACGAGGCGCGCATCGGCGCGATCTGCGCCCAGATCGCGGACCTGCGCCGGCACGGCACCGAGGTCATCGTCGTGACTTCCGGCGCGATCGGATTGGGCATGGGCCGGCTCGGTCTCGCCAAACGGCCGAAAGAGGTCACCAAGAAGCAGGCCTGCGCCGCCATCGGTCAGAGCCTGCTCATGCAGACCTGGCAGCGCTGCCTCGACCCGCACGGCCTGGTCGCCGCGCAGGTGCTGCTGACCCACGACGATCTCCGGATCCGCTCGCGTTACCTCGCCGTGCGCCGGACCTTCGAGCGGCTTTTTGACTACGCGGCGGTGCCGGTCGTCAATGAGAACGACACCGTGAGCGCCGCCGAGATCATGATGAAGTTCGGCGAGAACGACACCCTGGCCGCCATGGTCGCCAGCCTGGTGCAGGCCCAATACCTCGTCATCCTGTCGCTCGCCCCCGGATTGATCGACCTCAAGGGCACCGGCCAGGTCGTGCCGGTGGTCGAAAAGATCACGCCGGAGATCGAGGCCATGGCCGGCGGCACCAACAGCGAGACCGCGGTCGGCGGCATGATCAGCAAGATTTCCGCCGCCAAGCTCGCCACCCGGTCGGGCTGCGGCGTGTTCATCGCCAGCGGCGCGGAACCCGACGTGCTCAACAAGCTTTTCCGCGGCCGCTCGCCCGGCACTTTTTTCGTGCCGAGCGGACTGCCCATGGAATCCCGCAAGCGCTGGCTCGCCTATTTCCAGCGGCCCACCGGCACAATTGCCGTCAATGCCTGCGCGGTGCCCGTGCTGCGCGAGCAGGGCCGCAGCCTCCTGGCGGTTGGCGTGACCGGCGCCGGCGGCGGATTCGCCGCGGGCGACATCGTCAACGTCGCCGGTCCGGACGGCGGTGTCTTTGCGCGCGGCGTGGCGGCGTTCGGCGAGGAGGAGATCCCGCGCATCGCCGGCAAGACCACCGACGAACTTCGCGCCCGCTACCCCGGCCGCCGTCACTTCGAAGTCATCCACCGCGACAATCTCGTGCTGCTGTGAAACCGCGGGGGGGCTGGATCCGGCCCTCCCCCGTCAGCGCGCCGCGGACGCGCCCAACAAAAAGACGCGACGAGCGAGCGTCGCGTCTCCACGGTCATCCGTCCGGCCGCGCCGGCAATCAGGTCGCCGCCACAGACTTTTTGTCCGCCGCCTTCTTCTCGTCGGCGACGAGCTTCGCGGCCCGATTTACCGTATCGATCAAGAGCTGGCCCTCAATCGGCTTTTGCAGGCAGCCAATGACCTTGGGATGGTCCTTGAAACGGCTGGAATCGAGGTGCCCCGACATGACGATGAACCGGGCGCGGCATTCGCCCCAGTGGGCAAACGTTTCCATGACCTGGTCGCCGCTCAGTCGCGGCATCCGCAGGTCAAGCAGAACGAGGTCGATGGCATTGTCGCGCTCATCCAGCAGGGCGATCGCATGGAGCGCGTCCGAGACGACAAGAACATCATGCCCTTGCAGATGGAGAAGCTCGTAGAGCACGAAACGGTAGTTTCGATCATCTTCGACGATAAGGATCTTCATGGGGGTAGGCGTTCTCGGAGTAAGGAATTGTGGGTATCGGTCAGCCGATTTCTTGGCAAACATTAACAACTTGCCGATTCAGTCTTTACGGAATTTTTGATCCGACGAGGCCGAATGCACCGATCAGCCCTGCGGCTCCACGGGCTGAAACTGCGTCCCAAGCCCAATCTTGCGTCCGGGGCCGTCAGTCTTGCCTGCAACTTGCATGTCGTAAAACATAGTGATGGATAGCGTCCTGCGCGACAAGAGGCGCCTATTGACGCGATAGGCATCGGCCGCGCCATCCCAACGCGCCGGACCGATCCGCCGTCGACAGAACATTCGTCATGCAGCGCCGTCGGGTGGCGTCGAGCGAAGCCCGGGTTTCCCGAAAAATGGGCCTTCGAATTGGCCCGGTCCGGCGAGCGCCGGAGGCGGCGGTTTCTTCCAGCCAGGCCGGTGTGGACGCCCCGGCCGAGGGCCGGCTGGTGGCGGCCCGCACCGATCTGCCGCGGGAAGCTCGCGCTGGTCCCTCGCCGCCAGGCCACCGCCTGCCGGTTGATCGAGGAGGCCGGCCGCGCGGCTCCCGGAGAAATTTCGGCCCGAGGGGCGACCGGGTCATCTTTGCTTTGCATCGCGGCACCTTTGCGTGAGTAATTCCGGCCCAGCATGGATTTTGTCCTGAAGCACGAGCCCGGCGCGCCGCTGAAGATCCCGCCCATCGATTTCCGCGCCGAGCTCAACGACGAGCAGTTCGCCGCGGTCACCGCCCCGCCCGGACCGCTGCTCGTCCTCGCCGGCGCCGGTTCCGGCAAGACGCGCACCCTCACCTACCGCGTCGCCCACCTTCTCAGCCAGGGCGTGCGGCCGGCCGAAATCCTCCTGCTCACGTTCACCAACAAGGCGGCGCGCGAGATGCTGCACCGCGTGCAGGAACTCACCGGCATCGAGGCCCATCGTTTCTGGGGCGGCACCTTCCACCACATCGGCCACAAGATCCTGCGCGTGCACGGCGAGACCGTCGGCCTGGCGCGCGGCTTCACGATCCTCGACGCCGAGGAGGCCGACAGCCTCCTGCGCGAGGTGGTCGAAACGCGGGACGCCGCCTTCTTCAAGGACAAGACCCACCCGCGCCCGGGTCCGCTGTTCGAGATGATCAGCTTTGCGCGCAACACCCAGCGCCCGCTCGGTGAAACCATCAGCCGCTACTATCCGCAGCACGAGGCCGTGGCCGACCTCATCGGCGGCTTCGCCACGGCCTACCGCGAACGCAAGCGCCGCCAGAACGTGGTCGACTACGACGACCTGCTCGAGTCCTGGCTGGAACTGCTCCGGGCCGCGCCGGACGTCGCCGCCCACCTGCAGCAGCGCTTCCGCCACGCGCTGGTCGACGAATACCAGGACACCAACACGCTGCAGGCGCAGATTGTCGACATCGTCGGCGCGCATCACCGCATCATGGCCGTGGGTGACGACGCCCAGTGCATCTATTCGTGGCGCGGCGCCAATTTTGAAAACATCCTCACCTTTCCCGACCGCCATCCCGGCACGCAGATCCATCGCATCGAGACCAACTACCGCTCGACGCCGTCGATCCTCGCGTTCGCCAACGGCGTCCTCGCCGCCCAGCCCAAGGGCCGCCACTACGACAAGGTCCTGCGCCCCTCCCGCCCCGACCACGAGAAGCCGTTCCTCGTGCAGGCGCTGGACACGCGCGAGCAGGCCCAGTTCGTGGTGCAGCGCGTCAAGGGGCTGGTCGACGAGGGCCGGTCGCTGTCCGACCTCGCGGTCCTCTACCGCGCGCATTTCCAGGCGCTCGATCTCCAGCTGGAGCTCTCGCGCATCGGCCTCCCCTACGTGATCACGAGCGGCGTGCGTTTCTTCGAGCAGGCGCATATCCGCGATCTCGTGGCCATGCTCCGCTTCGTCTACAATCCGTCGGACACCATGGCCTGGCAGCGCATCGCCGTGCTGCTGCCCCGCGTCGGCGACAAGGGCGCGCAGAAGCTTCACCAGGCGGCGGCCGCGGAGGCCCGCGCGCGCCAGCACAACCTGGTCGACGCGCTGGCCGCGGAGTCGGTCACGGCCCGGGTGCCGAAGGAGTCCCGCGAGGAGTGGCCCCGGCTGGTCGCCTCGCTGCAGGAGATCGCCCGCACCCTGTCCGTCGAGAAGCCGTTCCGGACCGTGGAAATCGCCATCGAGGGCTGGTACGGCGACTACCTCAAGGGCGCCTACGCCAACTATGCGTCGCGCCTGGACGACCTGAAGTCGCTCATCGGCTTCGCGGGGCGCTTCGACGACCTCCAGGACCTCCTCGCCCAGATCGCCCTGCTCAACTCCGAGACCAGCGACCGGCAGGTCGACCCGGACGCCGACGCGCTCCGGCTGACCACGGTACACCAGGCCAAGGGGCTGGAGTTCGGCGTGGTGTTTGTCCTCGGGCTGGCCGAGGGGATGTTCCCCCTGCGGCGGGCGATTGAGGCGGACGACCTCGACGAGGAGCGCCGCCTGTTCTACGTCGCGGTCACGCGCGCCAAGGACGAGCTCTACCTCTGCTTTCCAAAGGTCAACGCCAAGGGCGGCCCGGCCACCCTGCTCTCGCCCAGTCGCTTTCTCACCGAGCTGCCGGAGGACCTTTACCAGTCCCTGCGCCTCCGCCGCAGCCTCGGGTGGTAGGGTGGGCCGCCGGCCGCGGTACAAACGTCTGCCGGGGTTGTACCGACCCGCCGCTTGTCTTCGGCCCGGGCCCGGTTATCTAGTGCCTTCCACTTATGGGTAAAGTCCTCCTCGGCATTCTCGGCGCCTTCGTGCTGCTCGCGGTCGTGGTGATCGCCGCGGCTGTCGGCGGCTACAACAGCCTGGTCAACCGTTCCCAGGCGGTGGACGCGCAGTGGGCGCAGGTGCAGAACGTGTACCAGCGGCGCGCCGACCTCATCCCCAACCTCGTCAACACCGTGTCCGGCGCAGCCAACTTCGAGAAATCGACGCTGCAGGCGGTCACCGAGGCGCGCGCCTCGGTCGGCCGGGTGCAGCTGAGCCCCAACGCGGCGCCGACCGATCCGGGCCAGCTCGCCCGGTTCGAACAGGCCCAGGGCCAGCTGGGCTCCGCGCTGTCGCGGCTGCTGGTCGTCGCGGAGCAGTATCCCCAGCTCAAGGCCACGGAGAATTTCCAGATGCTGCAGTCGCAGCTCGAGGGCACGGAGAACCGCATCGCGGTTGAGCGCGGCCGGTTCAACGACCTGGCCCGCGACTATAACGCCGCCATCCAGCGCGTCCCGGCCGTCCTCTTCGCGGGCGCGTTCGGCTTCAAGTCGAAGGCCTACTTCCAGGCGGCGCCGGGAGCGGAGAAGGCGCCGCCGGTGCAATTCGACTTTGGCGGCCAGCCCGCCCCGGCCAAGCCGTGACGGCGCGTGCGGCGATTTTCGCGGCCGGCCTGCTCGCGGCCGGCGTCCTCCGGGCCGCCGAGGTCATCCCGGCGCGGCCGGTGCGCTATTTCAACGACTACGCCGGCATCGTGCCGGCGGCGGTGGCCGGCCAGCTCAACCAGCAGCTGGAGCAATTCGAGCGCGACACGACCAACCAGCTGCTCGTCGCCATCTACCCCCGGATGCAGTCGGACTCCTCGGTCGCCGACTATACCGTGCGGGCGGCGCAGGCGTGGGGCGCGGGCCAGAAGGGGCGGGACAACGGCGCGGTGCTCTTTGTCTTCGTGCAGGACCGCCAGATGTTCATCCAGGTTGGCAAGGGCCTGGAGGGTGCCCTCACCGACGGACTCTGCCGCCTGATCGTCGATCGCGAACTGAAGCCGCGCTTCCGCCAGGGCGACTACGCCGGCGGCCTGCAGGCGGGCGTCGCCGCCCTCATCGCGGCCGCCCGGGGCGAATATCGCGGCACTGGCCGGACCAACGCCGAAGCCGGGTCTTCCGCTCGCCATTGGGGAGGAATTGCCGCAGTCGTTCTTTTGCTGGTGTTCGTTAGCTACCTGAGCCGCAACCGGCGCAGCACTGTCTACCAAAGCGGGGGCCGGAGCGGAGGATCGACATTCTGGTACGGCGGTGGGGGAGGCAGCGGCGGCTTCGGCGGAAGTGGGGGGGGCGGCTTTTCGGGAGGCGGCGGCAGTTTTGGCGGCGGCGGCGCCGGCGGGGGATGGTGAGGGGCAGCCATGAAACATCGTGCATTCATCAGCCGGCTTGCGCATGAGCGGATCCATGCGGCGATCGCCGCGGCCGAGGCGAAAACCTCGGGCGAGATCCGCGTCATGGTCAGCCATCGCCCGGCGCCCGATCCGGTGGCCGCGGCGCAGCAGGCGTTCCTGCGCCTCGGCATGCAGCGCACCCGGGAGCGCAACGCCGTGCTCCTGTTCGTCGCCCCGCGCTCGCAGACCTTCGCGGTGATCGGCGACGAGGCGGTGCACGCGAAATGCGGCGACGGTTTCTGGAGGGAGCTGGCGGCCGCGATGGCCGGCCATTTCAAGCGCGGCGCATTCACCGAGGGCTTGGTCCACGGCATCGCGCGCGCCGGGGAGCTGCTTGCCGCTCATTTCCCGAGGAAACCCGATGATGCCAATGAATTATCAGATGACATCATCGAGGATGGACCCACGGCCTAAGGAGGCCCGGACGCTTGACGGGTCTGTTACGTTGGCGTCCTTTCTTTCCGGGATTGCCCTCCCTTCATTGTGTCTCTGTTGATTGGATCTTCGCTCTCATGCCATCGTCTCCCGAGAACCTCGTCATCGTCGGCACCGGCTGCGCCGGTCTGACCGCCGCCGTCTACGCCGCCCGCGCCAACCTCGCGCCCCTGGTCCTGGAGGGCGGCATGCCCGGCGGCCAGCTTACGACCACCTCGGAGGTCGAGAACTTCCCGGGTTTTCCGGAGGGGGTCGACGGCTTCCAGCTCATGGACAACCTGCGCAAGCAGGCGGCCAAGTTCGGCGCCCGCTTCGAGGGGGCGCGCATCGAATCGGTCGACTTCTCGTCCCAGCCGCGCGTCCTGCGCACGACGGAGCGGTCGATTGCCGCCCGCACGGTCATTGTCGCGACCGGGGCCTCGCCCCGGCTGACCGGCGTGCCCGGCGAGAAGGAGTATTTCGGCGGCAAGGGCGTGACGACCTGCGCGACCTGCGACGGCGCCTTTTTCCGCAACCAGGAGGTCGTGGTGGTGGGCGGCGGCGATTCCGCGTGCGAGGAGGCGCTGTTCCTCACCCGGTTTGCCAGCAAGGTCACGCTCATCCACCGGCGCGACGCCCTGCGCGCCTCGAAGATCATGGCCGAGCGCACCCTCGCCCACCCCAAGATCAGGCCGGCCTGGGACAGCGTGCTCACGGAAGTGCTGGGCGCGCAGGGCAGTGTCACCGGCGTCCGCGTGCAGAACGTGAAGTCGGGCGCGGAGCAGGTGATTCCGTGCGCCGGTGTTTTCATGGCCATTGGCCACGTGCCGAACACGCAGGCGTTCGTGCCGGCGCTCGAGGTCGACGCCAACGGATATTTCCGACCGGCCAACGGCAGCCAGGTGAAGACCCGCATCGCAGGGGTCTACGTCGCCGGCGACTGCGCCGACCATGTCTACCGCCAGGCGGTCACCGCTGCGGGCATGGGCTGCCAGGCCGCCATCGAGGCGGAGCGCTGGCTGGCCGAGCACGGCGGCTGAGCCCGCGTGGACAACGAACTCCATGGCGCCAATGGGAGCGCTCTCGGGTCCTGTTGAACAGGCTGATCGTTAGGGAGATCGACTAGGTAACAGTTCAGTTACCTAATCCAACTTTCGCCGACCACCCTTCGCAGCACGTTGTGGTTCGGAGTACCGCACCAAACCTCAACAGGAGAATTCCCACTGTGAACCGGTATCGTCTTGGAAGAAGTGTCCTCGTGCCCGCACTTGCCGTGCTGGCGCTCTGCCTCGAATCGCAGGTTCTACACGCCCAGCACACGGTCAAGGAGACTGATCTTCAATCGGACATTCCCGGTCGGGCGGCCGCCACCGACCCCAACTTGGTGAATCCATGGGGCATCACCTACGCGCCAACGTCGCCCTTCTGGGTGGCCGACAATGGTACCGGCGTTTCCACGCTCTATAACACGGCTGGCACGAAACTGGGGCTGACGGTCGCACTCCCCAATCCCGCAGGCGGGATGATTGCCCCGACCGGTGCGGTGTTCAACAGCGATTCCTCTTCCTACAATGGTGACCGCTTCATTTTCGCGAGCGAAGATGGAGTCATCGATGGCTGGAAGGGTGGGACCTCGGCGGAGACTCTGTTCACTTCGTCCACGGGCGCTGTCTACAAGGGGCTAGCCACCGGTTCCATGAGTGGACACAGCTACCTCTACGCCACCGATTTCCACAATAATCAAATCGCTGTCTTCCCCGGAGCCGGCGCGCCCGCGATTACGGGCACCTTCACCGACCCAACCATCCCCGCCGGCTTCGCGCCCTTCGGCATCAGCAACATCGGCGGCATGCTCTACGTCACCTATGCCAAACAGGATGGGGCGATGCACGACGACGTCTCCGGCGCCGGCAACGGCTTCGTGGATATCTTTAACCTCAACGGCGAACTGCAGAAGCGCCTGATTTCGATGGGAGCCCTGGACTCGCCGTGGGGCCTGGCTCTGGCTCCGCATAGCTTCGGGTCCTTTGGCGGCGACCTGCTCGTGGGCAATTTCGGCAACGGCATGATCAATGCCTACAATCCGATGAGCGGCACCTGGGTTGATATGCTGAAGAACCCGGACGGCAGCGCGCTCGCAGTCGACGGCCTGTGGGGCCTGATCTTCGGCAATGGCGCTGCCGGCGGAAAGACAAACACGCTCTATTTCACTGCCGGCATCGCCGGTGACGGCGAGAAAGAAGATCACGGCCTGTTCGGATCGCTCGCCTCCGTGCCGGACTCCGGCAGCACCGCGGTCGGCCTCGGTTTGGGCCTGGCGGCTCTCTGCGCGGTCAGCCGCCTGCGGCGGCCCAGGGAGTGCCGCCTGTTGCTTTCGGCCTGAGGCGACTCCGGCCCCCGCCGCGGGACCTTTCCCATCCCGCGGCAGGACAGACGCAATTGGTTGGTGCGCGAATCACGACCCCGGGTTCGATGGAAGTGCCTGGGACCACTCAAAGATTGGCAACCCCCCACTGAACGGAATGGGGCAGTTGCCGGGAACAAAAAGCCAACTGTCGAGAAGCGGCAGGAGGGGCGGGTCTGCGGATGCCAAATCCGCAGACCCGCTGTCGTTTTGGGGCCCAAGGTGCGGCTGACGCCGGCTTCTGGATCCACGGCACGGCTGCGGAGCGACGCCCAGGCCGGCGGGGGGCCGGGACATCAGGTATTCCCCCTACCGGGAATTGGGTAGTCAAAGGGGCCCGGCCGGGTTAGATTGAACCCGTCGCCGCGCCCCGCGCCCAGCCGCGGTGCGCGACCCGCCATGAGCGTCACCACGCCCCCGATCCCCACGAATGACTCCGCCCGCCTCAGTGCGCTGTCGCGGTATCATCTGGTTGATGCATCGCCCGAGGAGGAGTTTGATGGAATCGCCCGCCTGGCGGCCCAGATCTGCGGCGCGCCTATCGCGGGAATTTCCCTGGTCGAGGAGAACCGCCAGTGGTTCAAGGCGGCGGTTGGCTTGGACGTCCGCGAATTGCCCCGCGAATTCTCGTTCTGCGCGCATGCGATCGCCGAGCCGCGCAAGCTCATGGTGGTTCCCGATGCCACCGCCGATCCCCGGTTTTCCGAAAACCCGCTGGTCAAGAACTCGCCCTACATTCGCTTCTACGCCGGCGCCCCGCTCGTCACCCCCGACGGTTTCGCCCTGGGAACCCTGTGCGTCGTCGATCATAACCCGCGCAGTCTGGCCCCGGCCCAGGAGGAGGCCCTCCTCGCGCTCGCCCGCCTGGTGGTCAAGCAGCTGGAATTGAACCGCACCCTGACGGATCTGGCGGTTCGCCTGGAGACCGC
>Ga0265338_10008375_pt1 | contig 12563 bp, 8 predicted proteins | sample 42126metaG_FD_193579 | JGI IMG/M metagenome (GOLD analysis project Ga0265338, IMG submission 193579) | Rhizosphere microbial communities from Carex aquatilis grown in University of Washington, Seatle, WA, United States - 4-21-26 metaG | ecosystem: Host-associated > Plants > Roots > Rhizosphere >... | reverse complement strand
TCTCCATTTCGAAGGTGAAGGAGGCGTCGTTCAGGCGCAGGCGCCCCACCGCCGCACGCAGGTCCTCGAAGTCGGCGGCGTCCACGGGGAACAGGCCGCAGAACACCACCGGCTGCACCTCGCGGAAGCCCGGCAGGGCGTTGGCCGTCGGTTTCTTCTCGTCGGTCAGGGTGTCGCCCACGGCCGCGTCGGCCACGTCCTTGATCGAGGCGGTGATGAAGCCGATCTCGCCCGGCCCCAGCACGTCGATCTCGGTCTGCTTGGGCTTGAACACCCCGATCTTGTCGACCTGGTAGACCGACTGGGTCTGGATGGTCTTGATCCGCTGGCCGAGCCTGAGTTGGCCGTCGAATACGCGCACCAGCACCACCACGCCGAGATAGGGGTCGTACCAGGCGTCGACCAGCAGGGCCTTCAAGGGCGCGTCCGGGTCGCCCTTGGGCGGCGGCAGGCGGGTGACGATGGCTTCCAGCACGTCGGGCACGCCGATGCCCGACTTGGCCGAGACCAGCACCGCGTCCGAGGCGTCCAGGCCGATCACGTCCTCGATCTGCTGCTTGACCCGGTCGACGTCGGCGGCCGGCAGGTCGATCTTGTTCAGGACCGGCACGATCTCGTGGTTGTTGTCGATGGCCTGGTAGACGTTGGCCAGGGTCTGGGCCTCCACCCCCTGTGAGGCGTCGACCACCAGCAGGGACCCCTCGCAGGCGGCCAGGCTGCGCGAGACCTCGTAGGCGAAGTCCACGTGCCCGGGGGTGTCGATCAGGTTCAACACATAGTCCTGGCCGTCCTTGGCCCGGTACTCCAGGCGCACGGTCTGGGCCTTGATGGTGATGCCGCGCTCGCGCTCGATGTCCATGGAGTCGAGCACCTGCTCCTTCATCTCCCGGACGGTCAGGCCGCCGGTGATCTGGATCAGACGATCGGACAGGGTCGATTTGCCGTGGTCGATGTGGGCCACGATGGAAAAATTGCGGATGCGGTCGAGGGGCGCGGTCATGGGCGGCGGTGTCTAGCACATTCGCATCCCGCCGGAAGGGTCGGGCCTGACCGCGCCCGCCGTTCGATTCCCATAATTAACCAAATCGTTACCCCGCAATGGGAATCCCTGCGGGCGCAGTCGCCGTGGGCATGGCCGGCGACGGGTTAGAGGAACTGTCACACGGCCGTCACTCAAGCTTCAGCCAGCCGTCACAGTAGGCCGGTAATTCACGGCCAAGCTCAGCGCGTGTCGCTGGGCTCAGGGGATATTCAAAAAGGATCCGAGACATGATGAGCAAGACCTCGCTTTTCCGCGGGGCCGCTCTCGGCGCGCTCATTGCGCTGGGGTTTGGGGCGGTTGCGCAGGCCAAGCCTGTGAAGCATCACCATCACGGTGGTGCGGTCGTTGTCCATGACAGCGCCGACAGGGCCGAAATCGAAGAACTGCGCGACGAGGTGCGGGCTCTGACCGACAGGCTGAACGCCCAGGAAGGCTACACCCAGCAGGTCAATTCGACGGCCCAGCAGGCCCAGGCGGCGGCCCAGGTTGCGGCCAGCCAGGCTCAATCGGCCCAGGCCGCCCAGGCCGTGGCCGATTCGGAGATCAAGCGGATTCCGGCGGACGTCGACAAGGCGGTGGCCAAGATCAAGCCGCCCACGGGCTGGTGGAACAACACCACGGTCAGCGGCCGGATGTACTATAACCTGTCGAACATCGACCAGAAGACGGACGGTGTTAAGCAGAACGGTGCGCCGAACGGCGTGAACTTCGATATCAAGCGCTTCTATATCGGCATCGATCACAAGTTCAACGACGTCTTCTCGGCCAATATCACCACGGACTTCAACTACGACTCGGGCCCGGCTTCGGCGACCCAGCTCTACATCAAGAAGGCCTATCTGCAGGCCACCCTGAACAAGTCCCTGATCTTCCGCGTGGGCGCGGCCGACCTGCCCTGGGTGCCCTTCGTCGAGGATCTTTACGGCTACCGCTACGTCGAGAACGTGATGATCGACCGCACCAAGTTCGGCACCTCGGCCGACTGGGGCGTGCACGTCCTGGGGTCGTTCCCGCTCGCCAAGGATGTGACCCTGAGCTACGCCGGCGCCGCCATCAACGGCAACGGCTACAAGAAGCCCGGCTTCATCGGCGGCGTGAACCACACCAACTCGATGGACTTCGAAGGCCGCGTCAGCCTCGCGGCGTACGGCTTCATCGCGGCGGTCGGCGGCTACGACGGCAAGCTCGGCAAGGACGTCCAGGGCACGCCGACCTATCACGACGCGACCCGCCTCGACGCCCTCCTGGCCTATGTGAAGGGCCCGATCCGGCTCGGCGGCGAGTACTTCCACGCCAACGACTGGGCCGACGTCACCCAGGCCAATCCGCTGCTGACCAATTCGACCGAAGGCTGGTCGGGCTGGGGGTCGTTCGCCTTCACCCCGCAGCTGGCGGTGTTCGGCCGCTACGACTCGGTGAAGCCGAAGCAGGACACGGCGCCGGCGCTCAGCAACCACTACTTCAACGTGGGCCTGCAGTACGAGCCGACCAAGATCGTCGACTTCTCGCTGGTCTATAAGCAGGACAAGATCAACAACGGCACCTTCGCCACCCAGAACGGGACCATCGGCGGGGTGCACAATGGCACCTACGACGAAGTGGGCCTGTTCGGTCAGTTCCGCTGGTAATCAGCCTGCGGCCGGCGACGGCCGCATCTGCAAGGTTGCGGGAGGGCGTCGCGCGAGCGGCGCCCTCTCTGCGTATTCGTCCAAGGCCAAGCTCAGGCTTCTGCCCGATTGCGCTCTGCGTTATGTAGTTCCAATACATAACCGCAATTGGAGAGCCCTATAAAATCTATTGCATAGCTAGGTTTTATGGGGCAAAGAGGCGGCAAGGGCCGGGCATACCGCCCAAGACGAGGGGACTGTTTCCATGATTTCTCACACCGTAGCCGCGCGTTCGTGGCTGCTCGCCGGCGCCGCGTTCGGCGCCCTGGCTCTGGCGGTCGCGCCGAGCGCCCAAGCCGCAGAGCGGCCGGTGGCGACCGCGCCGTCCGAGCCGACGCCCGATCCGCGTGACGCGCAGATCGCCCGCCTGGAAGCCGAACTCCAGTCGCTCTCGGCCGAGGTCGCGGACCTGAAGGCGTCCACCCAGGACCTGAAGGCCTCCACCAAGGCCAATATCCAGGCGGTGCGCGAGGACCAGGCCAAGGCGGAAAAGGCGGCCCCCAAGGTCACCTTCCCGAACGGCCGGCCGACCATCGCCAGCGCCGACGGGAACTTCAAGGTCGCGTTGCGCACCCTCGTGCAGTTCGACGCGGCCCACTACGACGTGAGCCCGCTGACCGCGGCCAACAACCTGAGCTCGGGCACCGACTTCCGCCGCGCCCGGGTCGGCGTCGACTTCACCGCTTTCAAGGACTGGAACGGCGCCATCTGGGCCGACTTCGGCGGCCGCGGCGTCGAGGCTCCGGTGCTGAACCAGGCCTGGATCGAATACGCCGGCTGGAAGAACGAGGCCTTCGCCGCCCGCTTCCGGGTCGGCGCCTGGGCGACCCCGGTGAACCTCGAAGACGGCACGGGCGCCGCCGAACAGCTGTTCGCCGAGCGTCCCGCCGTCGCCGAGCTGGAGCGGGGCCTGGCCGGGGGCGACGGCCGCTCGAGCGTCGGGGCCTTCTTCAACGGCAAGTCCTGGTACGTCTCGGGCGTCCTGACCGGCGACGTGGTGGGCGCGCCCGCCGCGGCCGAGTTCGGCGAGTCGGAGGGCTACATCGTCCGCGCCGCGTTCGATCCGATCCACGGCAAGGACTACGACGTCCACATCGGCGGCAACGTCACGGGGGTCATCAAGCCGGCGAACACCTCGGCCACGCCCGGCGTCCCCGCCGAAGCGGTGCGCCTGCGCGAGCGGCCCGAGACCAGCGTCGACAACAACTCCATCCGCCTGGTCGACACCGGCAACATCACTTCCGACGGCCTGACCGCCTACGGCGTGGAAGGCGGCGCCAGCTGGAAGAGCCTCTATCTCGCCGGCGAATGGACCCACTTCGACGTGAGCCGCACCAGCGTCGGCTCTCCGTTCAACCCGAGCTTCTCGGGCTGGTACGTCCAGGGCTCCTGGACCCTGACCGGCGAACGGCGCGCCTGGTCGAGCGGCAATGGCGGCTTCAGCGGCATCCGTCCGCGCGACAACTTCGATCCCGCGAAGGGAACCTGGGGCGCCTGGGAGCTCGCCGGGCGCTACAGCGTGCTGGACCTCAACGACCATTCGGGCATCGCGGGGGCGGCGACACCGGTCGGCGGCATCCGCGGCGGCGAGCAGAAGACGACCTCGGTGGGAATCAACTGGTATCCCAACGCCGTCTTCAAGTTCCTGCTCGACTTCCAGAACGTCGACGTGAACCGGCTCTCCTCCGCCGGCGCCCAGATCGGCGAGAACGTGAAGATCTACACCCTGCGGTCCCAGTTCGCGTTCTAAAGCCGCGACAGAGTTGCTGCGAGGCGCCACCGAATATCCCCGGCGCCTCGCAGCAGCCTTCGAATCCGCCTAATTGAGGCTCAAGCTGCAGCTTCCTGCTAAGCTGCCGTCTTCAGATGATCCGAAGCCTCGGCCTCAACTTCACCCAGCCCAACCCGCGTTACGCCGCCGGCGACGTGCTGGAGGTGGCTGGCTGCGCCGTCAGGCTCAAGGTCGATCGCAGAGCCCGGCGCGTCAGCCTGAGGCTCGACGCCGCCCGCGGCGAGATCATCGCCACCGCCCCGTCTCCACGCCGGCTCAAGGAAGCCGCGGCCTTCGCAGCCCAGCGCGCCGCCTGGATCGGCGAGGCCGTCGGACGTCTGCCTCCGGCCGAACCCCTGGCCCCCGGCGCCGTGCTCCAGGTGCTGGGTCGCGCCTGCCGGGTGAAATCGGCCCTGGGGCCCAGGCGCCAGGGCCTCTACGAAGAGGACGGACTGGCGCTCAGGGCCTGGGGGGAGGGCGAGGCCTTCCGCCGCGCGGCCCTCAGGGTGCTCAAGGCCGAGGCGCTGAAGGCGCTGACCGAGCGGACCGCCGCCTACGCCGCGGCACTGGACCAGCCGACGCCCAAGGTCGCGGTGATGGACGCCCGCTCGCGCTGGGGCTCGTGCACGCCCCCGCGCCGGGGCGGGGACGCCAGCCTGCGCTACTCCTGGCGCCTGATCCTCGCGCCCTACGAGGTCCTGGACTACGTCGCCGCTCACGAGTGCGGCCATCTCGTTCACGCCGATCACAGCCCCAGGTTCTGGGCCCTGGTGGCGAGTCTCGGTCCCGACGTGAAGCGCGCCCGCGCGTGGCTGCGCGTCCACGGCCCCCGCCTGCACGCCGTAGGGCGCTGATCGGCCGAAAGTGTTAAGCGGTTCCGGCCGTCGCGCTCTGGGGTCAAGACGCTCGGAGCACGTTCGAGCGGCCAAACCGCATAGGCTTTAGCTTAACGCGTCTCAGTACAGGTCGTTGTTTCCCTGCGCCGGGGCCGGCTCGGACCTGGCGGGCTGGGACCCCGGTTGCTGCGGCGATACGGGCTCGCCTTCGCCATTGGTGGCGCCCATGCCGAGCGAGGACAGCAACTGGTCCAGGTCGCCGGCCTGGCTGGGCGGCGGTCCCGGCGCGGCCCCGCCCGGAATGGCCGACACATTCAGCCGCGGCAGGGCCTGGCTCATGTATTCACGCCAGAGGCTGGCGGGCACGCCGCCGCCGGTGACCTTCTTCATCGGGGTGTTGTCGTCGCGGCCGGTCCAGATGGCGGTGACGAATCCGCCCGTGAAGCCGACGAACCAGGCGTCGCGGTAGTCGGAGGTGGTGCCGGTCTTGCCGGCGAGGTCGTAGCCGGGGACCCGCGCGGCCGTCCCGGTGCCGGCGGCCACCACCTGGCGCATCATCATGTCCATGTACTGCAGCCCCGGCGCGCCGATCACCTGCGGCCTCTGGGGCGGATGCTGGGCATGGTCGTAGAGCACCTTACCTTCGGCGTTGCGGATCCGCTCGATCCCGTAGGCGGTCGTGCGATAGCCGCCGTTGGAGAAGGCGTCGTAGGCGGTGGCCATCTCGAGCGGGCTGACCTCGACCGCGCCCAGGGCCATGGAGGGATCGGTCTGGATCTGCGAGGCGATGCCGAGTCGGTGGGCCGTGGCCGCGACCGCGCCGGTGCCGACCTCGTTGGCCAGCCGCGCCGCCACGGTGTTGATGGACTGGGCCAGGGCGGTCTGCAGGGTGATCCGGCCCAGGTAGCGGCCCGTGTAGTTCTTGGGCTGCCAGTTGCCGATGGTGATCGGCTCGTCGACCACCTGCTCATAGGGCGTGTGGCCCTGTTCCATGGCGGTCAGATAGACGAAGGGCTTGAACGAGGAGCCGGCCTGCCGCTTGGCGGTGGAGACACGGTCGAACTGGCTGTCGGCGTAGTTCACACCGCCGACGTAGGCGCGCACGCGCCCTTCACCGTCCAGCGAGATCAGCGCCGCCTGCTGCACGCCGCGCGGCGCGCCCTCGTTGGCCACGCCCTGTTAGATGGTCCGCTCGGCCGCTGCCTGGATTGGCAGGTCCAAGGTGGTCTCGACCACCAGGTCCTCCTGCGGCTGGCCCACCATCTGACGCACCTGGGAGTCCACCCAGTCGACGAAGTACTGACCCCTTTGCGCCGCCAGCACCGAAGAGATGCGCACCGGATGACGGAAGGCGTCGTCGCGCTCAGCGGGCGTGATGTTGTGGTTCTGCACCATCTCGTCGAGCACGATGGTCGCCCGCCGCTCGGCCCGCGCCACGTCCGACACCGGGCTATAGCGCGAAGGCGCCTTCAGCATGCCGGCCAGGAGCGCGGCCTCCCCGAGGTTCAGCTGGGAGGCGGGCTTGTTGAAATAGCGCTGGGCGGCGGCCTCGATGCCATAGGCGCCGGCGCCGAAATAGACCCGGTTCAGATAGAGGGCGAGGATCTGTTTCTTGGAGAACTTGGCCTCAAGCCAGATGGCCAGCACCAGCTCCTGGGCCTTGCGGTGCAGGTTCTGCGCGGGCGTCAGGAACAGGTTGCGCGCCAGCTGCTGGGTGATGGTCGAGCCGCCCCTCAGCGGGCCGTGCGGATGGGTCAGGTTGTAGGCTTCCGACCGGATGATGCCCCAGGGGTTGAAGCCCAGGTGGTGGTAGAACTGCCGGTCCTCGATGGCCACGAAGGCGCTCGGCACGTAGACGGGCAGGGAATCCAGGTCCACTGGCGGCGCGTACTGGCTGCCGCGCACCGCGATCAGGGCGCCGGACCGGTCCAGGTAGGTGATCGAGGGCTGGCGCTTGATCTGGTAGAGCTTGGAGGTGTCGGGAAGGCCTCGGGCCAGCACGGCTATGGCCGCGAGGACCAGGATCACCGTCCAGATGCCGCCGACCGCGCCCCAATAGAGGATCGACTGCACCAGAGTGCGTGGCGGTCCTCCGGGCCTGCGCGAACCGCCGGGCCTTGGAAAACGGAACAGTGGGGGGCCGCCGCCGCGTCCTCCCCGATCGGAGGAGCCGCCGGCTCCTTCGTTGGCCATATCTTCACGTCTCCCGGCCGCCCGTCCCCCGTGGGCGTGTTTACCTAATGCGCTTAGGGCGCTCCACAAGATTGACGTGGAATGAACGAGACGGGTCGGCAGACCCCTGTGACGGCAAGGCCACATTCGCGCCGGGGTTGGGGTTTAGCTCCTGCCCCTCTACCCTCGGCGGCCGCGCAGCCACGGGAACCCGTGCATGACCTTGAAGTCTTTCGCCGCCGTCGCCGCAGGAAGCGTCCTTCTGATCGCGGCCTCTGCCGCCCAGGCGCGCGAGCCCTTCGACGACATCTTCTTCGTGCGTCAGCACGCGAACGCGGGAGAGCTCTATGAGGACCGCGCCGCCTGCCGCAACGCCGCCCAGCACATGAGCGACGCCGACGCCGCCTATTCCAATCCCGAATACGGGGCGCTCAGCGCCATGGGCTCGGCCCTGGACGAGGACGCCCTTCACGACGGCGGCCTGCGCAAGCGGCTGGAACACGCGGTGTTCGTGCACTGCATGGAGAAGAAGGCGTGGGTTTCGGCCGCGCCTTCGGCCGACGAACTGAAGATCCTGATGCGGGCCAGCCCCCACCATCCCGATGCTCTGGACGCCTGGCTGAGAGCTCACGAGCCGCCGCCTCCGGCTCCCGCCGATCCCGTGGTGAAGACGGCGATCTCCGATTCGGTGGCGGTGAAGAACTAGCGCTAGACGTCCACCTCGGCGTCTAGGGCGTTGTCCTGGATGAACTCGCGGCGCGGCTCGACCAGATCGCCCATCAGGCGCGAGAACATGTCGTCGGCGTCGTCGGAGTGCGAGACCTTCACCTGCAGCAGGGTGCGCGCGTCGACGTCGAGCGTCGTCTCCCACAACTGCTCGGGGTTCATTTCCCCCAGGCCCTTGTAGCGCTGGATCGACAGGCCCTTGCGGCCGGCGTCGAACACCGCGGTCAGCAGGTCGAGCGGACCGCGCACGGTCGCCGCCTTGTCCTTGCGCCGGAAGGTGGCCGGAGCGGCGAACACGTCGGCCATCACCGGCCCCCGCTCGGCCAGCCGCCGCGCGTCGAGCGCATGGACCAGGGCGTCCTCCAGCACGATCCGCTCGGAGACGCTGCGCTTGACCCGCGAGAAGACGAAGCCGCCGAGGCCGCCCTCGAGGGCCGGAGCGCCTTCCCAGGGCCCGTCGCCTTCCTCGGCATAGAGGTCGAGCCGGCGCGCCACGGCCTCAGGATCCGGCCGCTCGCCGAACAGGCCGCCGATGGCCGCCTGCTCGATGGCGAAGGCGGGCGCGCGCATGGACAGCCGTTCGATGTGGGCGCGGGCGGTCTTGCAGTTGGACACCAGGTCCTGGAGGTCGCGGCCCGAGCGCTGCTCGCCGCTGGACAGCTCCAGCACCGCGCCGTCAGTGCCCTCCTCGGTGAGGAAGGCCTCCATCTCGGTGTCGTCCTTGAGGTAGCGCGAGGACTTGCCCTTGGACGCCTTATAGAGCGGCGGCTGGGCGATATAGAGATAGCCGCGCTCGATCAGCTCCGGCATCTGCCGATAGAAGAAGGTCAGCAGCAGGGTGCGGATGTGGGCGCCGTCGACGTCGGCGTCCGTCATGATGATGATCTTGTGGTAGCGGACCTTCTCGGCGTCGAAGTCGTCGCGGCCGATGCCGGCCCCCAGGGCCGTGATCAGGGTGCCGATCTGCTCCGAGACCAGCATCTTGTCGAAGCGCGCGCGCTCGACGTTCAGGATCTTGCCGCGCAGGGGTAGAACCGCTTGGTTCTCGCGGTTGCGGGCCTGCTTGGCCGAGCCGCCTGCCGAGTCCCCCTCGACCAGGAAGATCTCCGACTTTGCCGGATCCTTCTCCTGACAGTCGGCCAGCTTGCCGGGCAAGTTGGAGATGTCGAGCGGCGACTTGCGGCGGCTGAGTTCGCGGGCCTTGCGGGCCGCCTCGCGGGCCATGGCGGCCTCGGCGATCTTCTGCACCACCGCCCGCGCCTCGGCCGGGTTCTCCTCGAACCATTGGGCGATGCCCTCGCCGACCAGGCCTTCGACCGCCGGCCGCACTTCGGAGGAGACCAGCTTGTCCTTGGTCTGGCTGGAGAACTTGGGATCGGGGACCTTCACCGACAGCACGCAGGTGAGGCCCTCGCGGGCGTCCTCGCCGGTGACGCCGATCTTCTCCTTCTTGGAGATGCCCGAGCTCTCGGCATAGCTGGTGATCACCCGGGTCAGGGCGGCCCGGAACGCCGACAGGTGCGTGCCTCCATCCCGCTGGGGGATGTTGTTGGTGAAGCACAGCATGTTCTCGTGGTAGCCGTCGTTCCACCACAGGGCGAGGTCGATCTCGACCTTCTCGCGGCGGCCGCGAACCACGATCGGCGCCTTGATCAGGGGCTGCTTGGCCTTGTCCAGGTGCCGGACGAAGGCTTCCACGCCGCCTTCGTAGGACATGGTCTCCTCGAACGGGCTGGCTTCCCTGAGGTCGCGGAATCGGATGGTCACGCCCGAATTCAGGAACGCCAGTTCGCGCAGCCGGTGCTCGAGCGTCTTGCGGTCGAACTCGACGGCCGAGAAGGTTTCGAGCGACGGCATGAAGGTGACGCTGGTGCCGGTGAGCGGGCTGCCGTCGGCGCGCTTGGGCGCGGGGCCGGTGACCTTCAGCGGAACGACCGGATCGCCCTTGCGGAACTCCATCTCGTGGGTCTCGCCGGCTCGCCAGATCTCCAGCTTCAGCCAGTCGGACAGGGCGTTGACCACAGAGACGCCGACGCCGTGGAGGCCGCCGGAGACCTTGTAGGAGTTCTGATCGAATTTCCCGCCGGCGTGCAGCTGGGTCATGATGACCTCGGCCGCCGAGACGCCTTCGCCCTCGTGGATGTCGGTGGGGATGCCGCGTCCATCGTCGGTGACGGTGACCGAACCGTCCTGGTTCAGGATGACCTCGACCGCCGAGGCGTATCCCGCCAGGGTCTCGTCGATGGCGTTGTCCACCACCTCGTAGACCATGTGATGCAGGCCCGAGCCGTCGTCGGTGTCGCCGATGTACATGCCCGGCCGTTTGCGCACCGCGTCCAGGCCCTTGAGCACCTTGATGGACTCGGCGCCATAGTCGTCGCCGTTGGGGATGTGGGTCTCGTCGGTCATCGATCTTCCAGAACGGTGAGCTGGCCGGCGTCAACGCGGACGCCTCGGGCGCGGCCCTTGAGGTCTTCGAACAGCTGCTCGTCCACTCCGGTCAGGAAAGCCTGCAGGCCGAGCGCCTCGATCTCGTCGAAAAGCCCAGCCCGCCGCCGGGCGTCCAGATGGGCGGCCGCTTCGTCCAGTAACAATATAGGGTTCGGCGCCGATTCTGCACGCGAAAGCCGCGCCGCCTGGGCCAGAACCAGGTTCAGAATCAAGGCTTTTTGCTCTCCGGTGGAGCATTCCGAGGCCGGGCGGTCCTTTTCACGGTGGATCACGGCCAGATCGCCCCGGTGGGGACCGGTCAAGGCCCGTCCGGCGGCGGCGTCCCGATCGCGTCCACGCGCCAGTCCCGAGGCCAGCCGGGTCTCGATCTCATCGAGGGCGACGCCCTCTGCCGCCAGGCTTTCCCACTCGCCCGTGAGCGCCAGGGCCGCCTGGGGGAACGGCCGCGCCGCGCGGGCGTCGACCTCGGCCTGCAGGGCCGCCAGCGTGCGCGCCCGGGCGGCCGCCATCAGGGCGCCGCTCTCGGCCATGCGGACCTCCAGCGCGGTGAGCCAGGCCGGATCCGCCCCCGGCTCGGCCAGCAGCCGGGAGCGCTCGCGCAGCGCCCGCTCATAGGCGGCGGCGTGGGCGGCGTGGGGTGGCTCGGCGGCGAACACCAGCCGGTCGAAGAACCGCCGCCGCTCGGAGGCGCCTTCCAGGAACAGCCGGTCCTGGGCCGGCGTCAGCCAGACGGGACGCAGGTGATCAGCCAACCGGCCGGGTGCGACGGTCTCGCCCTCGATCCGCACGATCCGCCGCGCTGCGCCGGACGCCTCGACACCCGTACCGATGCGCGCGTCCCCCTCGCCGCTGCGGACCCTCGCCGACACGCTCCAGGCTCGACCGACGGCCTCACCCGGCGAGCGCCGTCCGAGTTCTGCGATCGCCGCCCCGCGCAGCCCCCGTCCGGGCGAGAGCAGACTGATGGCTTCCAGGAGATTGGTCTTGCCCGCCCCGTTGGGTCCGAACAGGAAGACGGTCGCCCCCTCGGTCTCCAGCTCCGCCCGCTCGTAGGATCGGAAATCTGTGAGGGTGAGGGAGAGAAGGGCGGACGCGGTCACACCCTGAGCGGCATCAGGACGTACTGCACGCCGCTGTCCGCGGGGTCGATGACCAAGGTCGGGGAGGCCGGGTCGGCGAAGCGGAACTCGGTGGTTTCGCCCTGGATTTGGTCGGTGACGTCCATGAGGTAGCGGGCGTTGAAGCCGATCTCGAACGCATCGCCCGTATAGTCGATCTCCAGCTCCTCGACCCCCTGGCCGGCTTCCATATTGCGCACGGTCAGCACCATGCGGCCGGACTCGATCGCCAGCTTCACCGAACGGGACTTCTCCGCCGAGATGGTCGCCACACGGTCCACCGCCTGGGCGAACAGCTTGTTGTCGACGGTCAGGATCTTGGCGTTGTCGCGCGGGATCACCCGCACATAGTCGGGGAAGGAGCCGTCGATCACCTTGGAGGTCAGGGCCGCGCCGCCAAGCTCGAGCCGTACCTTGGCCGGCGAAACCTGCAGCTCCACGCTCTCGGGCGCATCGTCGAGCAGCCGGCGGGCCTCCTGCACGGTCTTGCGCGGCACGATGACGCCGGGCAGGCCGGCCGCGCCTTCCGGCGCCGGCATCTCGGCCAGGGCGAGACGATGACCGTCGGTGGCCACGGCCCTGAGCTTGGCCTGGCCGCCGTCGGAGACGGCGTGCAGGTAGAGGCCGTTCAGATAATACCGGGTCTCCTCGGTGGAAATGGCGAAGCGGGTCTTGTCGATCAGCCGGATCAGGTCGGCGGCCTCGACTGTCAGCCGCGAGGACAGGCCGTCCTGCGACATCACCGGGAAGTCGCCCGCCGGCAGCACCGGCAGGTTGAAG
>Ga0265338_10008373_pt1 | contig 12565 bp, 8 predicted proteins | sample 42126metaG_FD_193579 | JGI IMG/M metagenome (GOLD analysis project Ga0265338, IMG submission 193579) | Rhizosphere microbial communities from Carex aquatilis grown in University of Washington, Seatle, WA, United States - 4-21-26 metaG | ecosystem: Host-associated > Plants > Roots > Rhizosphere >... | reverse complement strand
CCGCCGTCTCATCCACCGCCCGCGCGCAGTCCGGGTGCAGCGATCCGTACATCAGAGCCTGCTTGGTGACGCCGATGCGCAACTTGCCCGGCGCTCCTTGGACCTGGCTGGCGAACGGCTCCGTCGTAGCGGCAAGATAGTAGGGGTCACCCACCTGCGGCTGGCAGGCGATGTCGAGCAGGATGGCGCTGTCACGGACGCTGCGGCTGACGACGTGCTGGGCGCTGAGGCTTCCCCACCCCTCACCGCCGGGCGCCATGGAAACCCGGCCGCGCGAGGGCTTCAGCCCGAAGAGGCCGCAGCACGAAGCCGGGATGCGGATCGAGCCGCCACCGTCACTGGCGTGCGCCGCCGGCACGATGCCCGCCGCCACCGCCGCGGCAGATCCGCCCGACGAGCCACCGGCGATGTGCTGTGGATTCCACGGGTTGCGGGTCGGGCCGTAGAGCGACGGCTCGGTGGTGCAGGCAAGGCCGAACTCCGGCGTGTTGGTCTTGCCGAAGATGATCAGCCCGGCCTGCCGATAGGCCGCGACGATGGCGCTGTCTGCCTCGCAGGGCTCGTCGGCGAACAGGCGCGACCCCGCCGCCGTCGGCACGCCCCGCATCCGCGCGGTGAGGTCCTTCAGCAGAAACGGCACGCCCGCCAGCGGCGCGTCGGGCGCGCAATCCTCGATCATCCGCTCGGCCTCAGTTTCGAGCCGCCGGATGACGGCGTTGATGATCGGATTGACTGCGTCTGTCCGACTTTGCGCCGCGGCCAGCAGTTCGGCCGGCGTCACCTCGCGGCGGCGAACGAGCTCGGCCAGGCCGACGGCGTCGTAGATCTGATAGTCGTCGAAATTCATTGGCCCGCCCCTTTTCCAATATCCTCAAGCACCTCATCGAGGGCGTCGATGAAGAGGTCGACGTGCTCTTTGCCGAACACCAGCGGGGGCCGGATCTTCAGCACGTTGCCCTTTGGCCCGGTGGCGCTGACCAGGATCCGACGGTCACGCAGGGCATTGACCACATCGGCGGCGTAGGTCTCGGCAAGGTCAGCACGCTCGTCCACCAGGAACTCGACGCCCAGGTAAAGCCCAACGCCGCGCACGTCTCCGATGGCGGCATGGACGTTGGCCAGCCGCTGGAGACCCGATTTGAAGTAAAGCCCTACCTCGCGCGTGCTGGCCCGAAGGCTTTCGCCTTCCATCACGTCGAGCACCGCCGCGCCGACAGCGCAGGAGACGGGGTTACCACCGAAGGTGTTGAAATAGCGAGAGGTCCGCCCGAACGCCTCGCCCACTTCGGGCCGCACCACCAGCCCGGCGATCGGATGGCCTGCCCCCATGGGCTTGCCGAGCGTGACCATGTCGGGGAGCACGCCGTGCCGCTCGAAACCCCACATCGCCTCGCCGGTGCGACCGAACCCCGCCTGCACCTCGTCAGCAATGAAGAGGCCACCCGCCGCTCGGATCGCCTCCACCGCGGGCGCCAGGAACCCCGCCGGGTCGGGGAAGACGCCATCGCTCGAGAACACCGTGTCGACGATCAGCCCCGCGGGCTTGATCCCGTGCCGCATCAGATCGGCGATCGCGGCCCGCACGCCGCTGGCGAAGCGAGCGCCGATCTCGCCGCGCGGAGTGCGCGGATCCGGCGCCGGGACTGTGCGAACGTGCTCGCCCAGAGGAACGGCCGGGCCAAGCGACGGCGAGAGGCCGGCCACCACGTCGGTGCCCCCGTGGTAGGCGTTCTCCGTGACGATCAGCCCCGTGCCGCCGGTAAAGGCCTTGGCGATGCGCACCGCCAGGTCGTTCGCCTCGCTGCCTGTGCAGGTGAACAGTACACGGCTCAGCTCCGGCGGGAACTTGGCAAGTAGACGCTCCGCATACTGAAGAACGACTTCGTTGAGATAGCGCGTGTGGGTGTTGAGTACCGCGGCCTGGCGGGCGAGCGCCTCCACCACATGCGGATGGCAGTGCCCGACCGAAGCGACGTTGTTGTAGGCGTCGAGATAGGGTCGGCCCTCAGGGTCGTAGAGCCACACACCCTCGCCACGAACCAGATGCACCGGATTGCGGTAGAACAGCCGATAAGCCGGCCCGAGCAGCCTCTCCCGTCGGGCGATCAGCGCGCGCTCGGCCTCCGAGAGCGGGGTCGGGTCGCCTGCGTAAGCGTTGATCATGGTCACGATGACGCCTCCAGTCCCAGCGCCTGGCGGAAACGCTCCTGCGCCTCTGCCCTCGAAACTCCTACGAAGCGGGAAAGCCCAGCTAGGGCCGCGGGCCGGTTCTTGGTGATGTAGGCGGCATTTTCTGGATGTCGGCGCGCGCGCCAGCTGGTGATGAGCACGGTCATGGCCATGCGTGTGGCGATGAGGTCGAAGAGCAGATCGCTCTCCTGCGCTTCGAGGGGCAGCAGCTGGTGATAGGCGGCGGCCATCTCCACGGCGGGGGCCAGCGGATCGGCATCAGCAGCCAGATGGTAGGACATGGCGATCGCCAGATCGTTGACCAGCGGCGCCCAGATCATGTCCCCGAAGTCGAGCAGACCAACGACCCGGGGCGGCGCATCCTCGCTCACCAGCACATTGTGGCGGTTGAAGTCGTTGTGAATCACCTGCGCGCGGAGCCGAGGCAGCACCGGCGAGACGGTTGACTCGAACCCGTCGAGCGCGCTTTCGGCCAGGGCACGTTCCTCCTTGTCGTCGAGGCCCGAGAGCAGCTCGCGCAGGCGGGTGGCGTTCTTCAGGTCCCAGGAGAGCAAGTGGTCATCTGCCGGGTGGCGAAAGGCGCTGAACACCCGATCGAACCGCGCCAGCATCCGGGCGATTTCCAGCCGCACGGTTGGCGATTGCGGCGCCTCGGCTGCGATCACACCCGGCAGGAAGGTCAGCAATTGCACGGCCCGCTCTCCCCCCGGCAGAGCCAATCGGGCCTGAGGCTCGCCTGCCAGCGTGCGAACGAGGCGGGGCGCCGGCAACGTCGGATCGACGGTCTCGGCGTGGATCAGCGCCCGGGCGTGGAAGTCGCTGACCGCCAGATCCTCCGCGGGATGCACGACCTTCAGCACATAGTCGCCGGTCCGCGCGGTAATGAGGAAGTTGTTGTCGCGCTCGCTCCTCAGGGCCTTGGCCGAGCCCACCACGCCAAAGGCGGCTTTGGCCAGATCGACGGCCGCCTCGGCCGAGAGCGCGGGCGGCGACCCACTCAGCGACGCCCCGAGTCCCAGCAACCACGAAGGCGGCGCGCGCTCCTCGGACTCCAGGCCGCTCAAGCGGCGCCCGCATGGTCAAGAGTCAGCGTTCGGGCGCTGCCGCGCGCCCTCGTCGCCCCGCAAGTCTCCGGGTATCGTCCCGCTTGCTGCAACCCGCGCTCCCGTTCGACACAAGCTTGCACCTCAGGATGCTTTGTGATCAAAAGTCAATGCGTCTTGATCAAGCCAACGGCACGGGCGTCGGCGGCTCTGGCAATGGCCGCAACCTCGGCTCGCTTTCGGCCCAACTTAACCCAAGCCCAGCAGGCGGACACAGATGGAAATCGGCGAGTGGAAGGCCACGAGGGAGCTGAATGAGGTCTATCGCAAGGCTCGCGAGCTTGGAATCGAGACCAATCTGGCGGAGTTGGAGGCGTTCGGCTTCACCATCATCGAGCCCGAGGTCGCAGCGGCTCCGGGCTTTGCCGAGCGGATGCTGGAGGCGACGCGCCGGCTAATGGATGAAGAATCCAGCGATCACGTTGACTACAACACCGCCGAGAAGCGCGCGGTGGACGGCCGTCACCTGTTCCACCTGATGGGCAAGGACCCGGTGTTCGCCGAGGCGGCGCTCAATCCGGTCATGCTGACCCTGGCCAAATACCTGATGGGCGCCAGCGTGCGGCTGTTCTCGACCGTGGCCTTCGTCAAGCAGGGCAACGCCGCACCGACCATGCTGCACAGCGACTCCGTCGGCGTGCCGCCGCCGCTGCCGCCCTTCGCCCAGGTCTGCAATCTCTCCTGGATCCTCACCGACTACACCGAGGAAAAGGGCAGCTTCGCGATCGTTCCTGGCAGCCATCGCTATTGCCGCCACCCCACCGCCATCGAACAGCCGAGGTGCCTGGGGGGACAGAACGAGGACATGTGCATCCCCGTCATCGCCAAACCCGGCTCGATCTTCGCCTTCTCGGGCAACGCCTGGCACGGCGCATATCCCAAGCGGGATGACAGTCTGCGCGTCCACATCGCCTACGCCTTCTCCCGCAGCTATGTGGACCCGGCCGAGGACTTCGACGATCTGCCCGACGCCCTGGTGGAGCGCTACGGGGCGGACATGGCTCAGCTGCTCGGACGCACCGCCTGGCAGGGCTATGGCAGCGCCGGACCGAACAGCGCCCGCATGGCCGCCACGGCCCGCATCAACATCACCGCCAGCGCCTGAGGCAACCAATGGCTGACAAACTGGAATTCGCCAGCGACGCCTGGTTCGAGGCGCTGAAGGCGCTGCTGCCGAAGTATGCCGCCGGCGCTGGGCCGGGACTGGACCTCTCGCTCTGCGAAGTGTTCACCGGGGTTCCGACCCATCTCGACCAGCACGGGGACGGCGTGATCGCCTGGCATTGCCGGATCAAGGGCGACCAGGTCGAGTTCATTCACGCCGAAACGGACGACTGCGACTACAAGACCGTGATCGACTACCAGACCGTGCTGCCGCTGGCCCGGTTCGTGGTCACGCCGGATACCAGGGCCGAATACGAGGCGCTGGGCGCAGCAGCCGCTGCATCGGGCAAGGTGAAGCGCACGGGCGATCCCTCGCGCATCCCGCCGTCGTTCTACAACATGCACAACGACCTGGCGGTTCGGACGCTCTAGGCCAAGCCCGCGCCTCTCCTACACGGCGGACGCGGGCGCCTCGGTCACCGGCAGCACCAGTTGGCTTGGGTGGTCGGCGTCGTGAAGGATCGCGACTTCCGCGATCAGTCCCTCAGCGTCGACGCCCATTGCGTGGCCGGTGTTCATGTTGCGATCGAAGTGCGGGAACGCGCTGGAGGTGACCTGCAGGCGCACACGGTGGCCAACCCCGAACTGGTGCGCGATCGGCCCCATGTCGATGTCGAACTCATAGATTTTGCCCCCCTCGAAGAGCAGGGTCTTGTCGTAACCCTCGCGCCAGCGACAGCGGTAGAACTCGTCGAGGATGTTATGTGAGACGCCGTTCGGCGCGACGTCGCACAGCTTCAGCGCCAGATCGGTGTCAGGCGTCGAGCAGGTCATGAAGACCCGCAACCTGACCTGGCCGGCGATCTCCAGCGGCTGCTCCAGACCATCGCTGGTGTAGACAAGCACATCATGGCGCTCCTCAATGCGCCGCTGATCGTAGGGGCCGGGCCGCGAGCCGCCGAACTCGAAGTAGCGGCCGCCAAACGACGGGACTGGCTCCAGCGGATCGTACCGATAGTGGTCGACCGGCGAGTGCGCCGAGGGCGCCTGGGTGGAGAGGTGACCATCGCCGCCGGAGCCATTCGCGGCCCCCGCCGAGTGCAAGTACATAGCTTGAGGACGGTTGGGCGGCGGCCACGTCGGCGAGGAGCGCCACTCGTTGGCGCCCATGACGAAATAGCGCGCGCCGGGCGCGGGCTTCGAGGTGTCCCCCTTCAAGTGCCGATCGTAGAAGTCGAGGTAGAGGTCCGGGATAAGCGCCATGCGCGCCGCCGCGAACGGGCCGAAGTACCACTCGCCCAGAGCCAGACTGGCCGTGCCGTGGTCCCATGGACCGAAGAGGATGTTAGCCTCCTGCTGGGCGCCGTCCTTGTCGGCGCGCCCGCGGAGGATCTCGTACATCCGCGCCGTCTCGGTGGTCGCCATGTCGTACCAGCCGCTGACCACCAGCACCGGGCAGTCCACGGACGCCACATCCATGTCGGCCTGGCTGTGAAACAGGCTGACCATTTCCTGGAACTTGGGCAGGCCGCCCACCTTCATCAGCGGCATGTCGTCCAGCGGCAGATGCAGGGCCGCGCTCTGAGGGTCGGTCAGCGCATCGCGGATGATGCGCATTTCCTTCTCGCCGGCCTCCTGGCGCAGCATTGCCTTTTCGAGCCAGTCCCTGGCCTGGCTCGCCGCCCAGGCGATCATGATGGAATCGAGCATGATCGCGCCGCGCGGCGGATAGCCGGTCTTCTCGGGCACGATCGCCTTCAGATGCGGCGGCCGCTCGGCGGCCGCCATCCACTGGGTGAGGCTGACGTAGCTGGCGCCGTACATGCCTACCGCGCCGCTGCACCAGGGCTGCTGGGCGAGCCACTCGATGGTGTCGTAGCCGTCCGGCCCTTCGACGGCCTGGGTGGGCGTCACCAGGAACTCCCCGTCCGAGGCGAAACGCCCGCGCACGTCCTGGGACACGACCGCATAGCCCCGCGCCGTCGCGGCGCGGACATCCAGGCCCAGGTGCGACCCGTGCATCACCCGCTTGTCATAGGGACCCCGGGTGAGAAGCGCCGGCACCGGCTTGTCGGTGATCGGCCGATAGATGTCGCTCCTGAGGATCACCCCGTCGCGCATCGGCGTCTCGACGTTGAAGTCGACCCTTACGTCTCCAAGCGCCTCGCCGCTGACTGAAGGCGCACGAGTGTCCTGGACGGTGTTGAGGCTCATGGCGACTCCGCGCGAGGCAATTTGGTTTGGCCCCGAAATGACACGGCGCTCCATGAAGTCCGCCACCTATCTTGCAAGGCCATGGGCGTGGCCGTGGAGGAACTCGCGTCGTCCCGTGTCATCAATTCCGCGGCCGGATTGTATGCTGGCCGGCCAGCGCACCGGGGCCACAGCGAGTTCGTTCGATGACCAAGGACACGATGCAAACCACCGATCCCACCACGCTTCCGGCCCTGTTGCGCGTCAGGGCCGCCGCGACGCCTGACCGGGTCTATGTCGAGGATATCGACGACCGGCGGCTGACCTATCGGGAGACATTCGAGCTGATGGAGACGTGGGCGGCCGCCTACCGCCGCGCCGGCGTGCGCGAGGGCGATCACGTCGTGACCATGCAATACAACACCATCGAGTCCATGGCCGGCTGGTTGGGTCTCGCCTGCCTTAGCGCCGTGGAGACGCCGATCAACGTGGACTATCGCGGCGAACTCCTGGCCCACGCGCTCAACACCGCCCGCTGCAAGACCATGCTGCTGCAGCGCCAGTATCTGGAGCGGGTGATCGCGATCGCCGCCGACGTGCCGGACCTCACCAAGGTGATCGTGGTCGATGACGACGACGCGCCGGGCGGCCTGCCGTTCGAGGTGGTGGGCGCGGGCGAGTTCCTGGCGCCTGGACCATCGGCCGGCGCGGCGCGCGAGCCCGGGCCTTGGGAAATCGCCGCCGTGATGTTTACGTCAGGGACGACCGGACCTTCGAAGGGCGTGCGCATGCCCTGGGCTCAGATCGTCGCGACGGCGATGACGACGATGCCGATCCGCGATCTTGGACCGGACGACGTCTTCTTCAACGCGGGGCCGACCTATCACCTCGGCGCGAAGGTGTTTCCGCTGCTGGCGGCCATGCTGGGCGGGCGTCATGTCATGCGCCCGTTCATCAGTCTCTCGCAGCAGCCCGCCGAGTACCGCAGACACGGGGTGACCACCGCCTTCTTCCCACCGATGGCCTGGCTGGCGGACCCGCCCCAGCCCGACGATGCCGACTGCGCCTTTCGCAACCTGCTGCTGCCGCTGCAGATCCCGCGCATGGACGAGTTCAAGCAGCGCTTCGGCGTGCGCACCTACAGCGTCTACAGCATGACCGAGCTCAGCTGCCCCATCGGCGATCTCGACTGGAACATCGGCAAGGTGAGCGCGGAGGGTCTGTTCAGTTGCGGCGTCATCCGTCCCGGCTATCCGGGCTATGAGGCGCGCCTGGTGGACGAGTTCGACCAGCCGGTGCCCGTCGGCGCGGTCGGCGAATTGATCGTGCGCACCGCGGCGCCCTGGACCACCAACGCCGGCTATCTGAACAATCCTCAGGCCACCGCCGCGGCCTGGCGCAATGGCTGGTTCCACACTGGCGACGCCTTCAGCCAGGACGAGGCTGGGCATTTCTACTTCCGCGACCGGATGAAGGACTGCATCCGCCGCCGTTCCGAGAATATCTCCAGCTTCGAAGTGGAGTCTTACGTCCGCAAGCACCCGGACGTCGCCGACTGCGCGGCCGTCGCTGAGAAGCTGTCGCCGGAACCCGGCGCCGACGAGGAGATCCGGCTCTTCGTGGTGGCCAAGGAAGGCGCGGACCTGACCGCTGAGAGCCTCGTCGGCTGGATCGCGCCGCGAATGCCCCGGTTCATGGTCCCGCGGTTCGTCGAATTCATTGACGCCATGCCGCAGACCCCCACCATGAAGGTGCAAAAGGCCCTGCTACGTGGTCGTCCGCGCTCGGACGACGTCTGGGACCGCGAACTGGCGGGAGTCGCGATCCCCCGTTAATCGGCAGGCGCGAGGCCCATGATCAAGAAACTCCTCATCGCCAACCGGGGCGAGATCGCGATCCGCATCGCGCGGACAGCCGCCGACTTCGGCGTGGCCACCGTCGCCGTCCACTCCGAGGATGACGCGACCTCGCTGCACTTACGGCGCGTGGATCAGGCCGTCGCGCTGAGCGGGCGCGGCGCCGGCGCCTATCTGGACATGGCCCAGATCCTCGAAGCGGCCACGCGAACGGGCTGCGATGCGGTCCATCCGGGCTACGGCTTCCTGAGCGAGAACGCCGATTTCGCGGAGGCCTGCGCCAGGGCCGAGCTGATCTTCGTCGGCCCCACACCCGACCAGCTGAGGCTGTTCGGCGCCAAGGACGCAGCGCGCGCCCTGGCGATCCGCATCGGGGTGCCGGTGCTCAAGGGGCTCGACCACGCCGCCACGCCGGCGGACGCGCTGGCACTGCTGGAGACGCTGGGCCCGGACGACTCGATCATGCTGAAAGCCATCGCCGGCGGCGGCGGTCGCGGCATGCGCCACGTCGCCCGGGGCGACGACCTCGAAGCCGCCTGGCAGCGCTGCGCCTCGGAGGCGAAGCGCTCGTTCGGCTCGGACGCGCTCTACGCTGAGCAGTTCCTCCCGCTGGCGCGCCACATCGAAGTGCAGATCGTCGGCGATGGCTCAGGTGCGGTTTCCCACCTCTGGGACCGGGATTGCAGCCTGCAACGCCAGCGTCAGAAGCTCGTGGAGATCGCCCCGGCGCCGAACCTGCCAACCGAGCTACGCCAACGGCTCTGCGAGGCCGCCGTCGCCATGGCGTCGCAGGCCGCCTATCGCAGCCTCGGCACCTTCGAGTTTCTGGTCGACGCATCGCCGGACGCCACCGGTTTCTACTTCATCGAAGCCAATCCGCGCCTGCAGGTCGAGCATACGGTGACCGAGGCGGTGACCGGGCTGGACCTGGTCGCCTTGCAGCTCGGCCTCGCCGCCGGACGCAGTCTGCAGGACCTGGGCGTGCTCCAGGCGGACGTGCCACGGCCCAACGGCTATGCGATCCAGGCGCGGGTCAACATGGAGACCATGGGCGCGGACGGCGTGGTCCGGCCCAGCGGTGGGGCGCTCGGCGTCTACGAGCCGCCCTCAGGTCCAGGCGTGCGCGTCGATGGCTTCGGCTATGCGGGCTACACCCCCTCCCCGGGCTTCGATTCTCTGCTGGCCAAGATCATCGTGCAGGCCCCCGCCGCCGTCCTCGCCGACGCCATGCGTCGAGCCGCGCGCGTCCTGGCGGAGTTCCGGATCGAGGGCGTCGCCACCAACATCACCCTGCTGGGCCGCCTCCTGGCCATGCCGCAAGTGCAAGCCGGTGAGGTCCATACCCGCTTTATCGAGGAGCACCTGGCGGAGCTGACCCTCGCCGACCGCGCCGACCCGATTGAGGTTCCGAAGACGCTCAACGTCGCCGACCCGCTCGCGATCCTCGACCACGGCCGCGATCGCGGCGCCGGCGCAATGACCGCCTCCAAGCCGGAACCAGCGACGCCGGAAGGGACCCTGGCGGTCCGCGCGGCGATCCAGGGTCTCGTGGTCAGTCTCGGGGCCGCCCCCGGCCAGGCGGTGCGCGCCGGCCAGGCCGTGGTGGTCCTCGAAGCGATGAAGATGGAGCATGAGGTGGTCAGCCCTCAGGCCGGCATCGTGCGCGCGATCGTGGCCGAGGTTGGCGAAACCGTGGCCGAGGGCGCCGTGGTCGCGTTCCTGGAGCCGATAGACGCCATCGAGGCGGCCGACGCCGCAGACCAGACCGCCGATCCCGACTTCATCCGCCCGGACCTCGCCGAGGTGTATCGACGCCAGGGCCTGCTCGCCGACGCCGGGCGTGCGGAGGCGATCGCGCGCCGCAAGCGCACCGGCCAGCGCACCGCCCGCGAAAACATCGATGACCTCTGCGATGCGGGCTCCTTCGTCGAACTGGGCGGGCTGACCGTCGCGGCCCGTCGCTTGAAGAACGGCATCGAGGAGCTGGCCCGCTCCACCCCCGCCGACGGCCTGATCATGGGCACCGCCCGGGTCAACGGGGACCACTTCGCCCCGGAGCAGGCGCGCTGCGCCGTGCTCTCCTACGATCCCACCGTCATGGCCGGCACCCAGGGTATGAAAGGCCACGAGAAGCTCGACAGGATGCTGGAACTGGCCGCCAAATCACGGCTGCCGGTGGTGTTCTTCACCGAGGGTGGCGGCGGGCGGCCCGGCGATACCGACAAGCTGGGCGTCGGCTACAACTTCATCCGATCCTTCGCCTATTTGGGCCAGCTCAGCGGGCTGATCCCGATCGTCGGCGTCAACAACGGCCGCTGCTTCGCCGGCAACGCCTTTATCCTGGGCTGCTGCGACGTGGTCATCGCCACTCGCAACTCCATCATCGGGATCGGCGGGCCCGCGGTGGTGGAAGGCGCGGGCCTGGGCGTCTTCAAGCCCGAGGAGATTGGTCCGGCCAGCATGCATGGGCCCAACGGCGTCATCGATATCCTGGTGGACGACGAGCCGGCGGCTGTCGCGGCGGCCAAGCAATATCTGTCCTATTTCCAAGGCCCGCTGGAGGCTTGGCGGTGCGACGACCAGCGCGCGCTGCGCAGCGTGATCCCGGAGAACCAGCGCCGGGTCTACGACATGCGCCAGCTGCTGACCTTTCTCGCCGACACCGACTCCGTTCTGGAGCTGCGTCCGCAGTTCGGCTTGGGTCTGATCACCGCGCTGATCCGCATCGAGGGCCGGCCGATCGGCGTGCTGGCCAACAATCCCCATCATCTTGGCGGGGCGATCGACAGCGACAGCTCCGACAAGGCCGCGCGCTTCATGCAGCTGTGCGAAGCGCACGGCCTTCCGATTCTTTCGCTCTGCGACACCCCCGGCTACATGATCGGACCAGAGGCGGAGAGGACAGGGCTGATCCGCCACTGCGCCCGGATGATCGTGGTCGGGTCCAATCTTACCGTGCCGATGATGATCATGGTGGTGCGCAAGGGCTACGGCCTGGGCGGCCTGGCCATGGCCGGCGGCAGCTTCAGCAACTGCATCATGGCCGTGGCCTGGCCGACCGGAGAGTTCGGCGGCATGCCGGTGGAGGGTTATGTCAAGCTCGGGTTCCGCGACGAGCTCGCCGCCCTCACCGACCTGGAGCAGCGCAAGGCCAGGTACGAGGAAATGGTCGCCAGGATGTACGACGAGGGCAAGGCGGTGAACGCCGCCACCTTCTTCGAGTTCGACGACGTGATCGACCCCGTCGATTCCCGCCAGCGCATCCTCGAAGCCCTGCGTTCCGCGCCGCCGATGCCGCCACGGGACGGAAAGCGGATACCCTGGCTCGACACTTGGTGAGTCTCGCGTCAGTGGCGGGCCTGGCCGGGCCGCGTGTCGTAGTGGGAACCGGCGGTTGAAGATCGGTCTGGCGGCGGTTCGAACATCGCCCAACGCCGATCTCGGCGCGAGGGTTCAAGGGAGACTTGATGTCAAAGCGGGCCTGGGGCGGGGTCGTCCAGGATAGGGAGTAACAGCACCTCCTGAAACGGCAGGTCGTACTAGATGTCGCCGCCAAGACGATCCGTCGCCAGGGCTACACCCAGACGACCTTGAACGACATTGCTGACGCTCTGCATATCTCCAAACCCGCGCTCTACTACTACTTCAAGAGCAAGGATCAGATCATGTTCGAGATCCAGCACCTGGCGATCGACATCCTGATGGATCCGGACCCGTCGGATCCGGAAAGCCCCCTGCTCCCAGGTCTCGACATCGCCGAACGGCTGCGGCGGTTCGTCCGCCGCTACGTGCGCATGATCACCAGCGACCACGGCGCCTGCCTCATCCTCACCTCCCGCCAGGCCCTCGAACCAGACTCTCGCCGGCGGCTGGTCGGCGCCCTGCATCCGATCAACAAGCTGCTGGAGGACATCGTCCGCGATGGCATCGCCGAGCGCAGCTTCGCGCCGTCCGACGTCGCCATGACCACCGCCTTCATCTTCGGCAGCCTCAACTGGATACCCATCTGGCATCACGACGAGGACGCCGCCTCCATCGCCACTCTGACCGAGGCGGTCGTGGGCCACATCACACGCGCACTCGGGGCCGTCGGCTCGCCATCGGCTGTCCGCGCCTAGC
>Ga0265338_10008372_pt1 | contig 12566 bp, 13 predicted proteins | sample 42126metaG_FD_193579 | JGI IMG/M metagenome (GOLD analysis project Ga0265338, IMG submission 193579) | Rhizosphere microbial communities from Carex aquatilis grown in University of Washington, Seatle, WA, United States - 4-21-26 metaG | ecosystem: Host-associated > Plants > Roots > Rhizosphere... | reverse complement strand
GTTGTGGTTGGCTGGCCGATGTTCGATGTGTGACAAATCCGCCTTCGACATTGATCGGAGAAAACGAAAGCGGCCCGGCGACCCTCGTCGACGAGGTGGTGCTGGTGCAATGCGAAAAATTCCGGTGCCTGGCCTTCCGGGACAAGCATGGAAAATGGCGGAGCCCGTTCAGCAAGATGGAGCTGAAAGGCGTCGTCCACGTGATCCAGGCCAATGCCAATTAACCTTCCCGGACCCAACAGCCGCGGCCTCCGATTCCCCCGTCCGGTTGCGCTTCGAACGTGCCAAACTTGACGCCGGCAACGCAAAAATCTAAGTTATCAGCCGGTTGGTGGTCGTAGCTCAACGGTAGAGTCCAAGCTTGTGGAGCTTGTTGTTGCGGGTTCGAATCCCGTCGACCACCCCAGCCTTCGCTCTCCGCTGCGCTTCGAGCTACGGCTCGGCAAGCCATTTTCTTCGCAGCGGAGAGCGAAGGCTGCCGCGTCGTAGCGTAGCGAAGACGGGCGTCCGCCTGATGAAATTTCTATACGTCTATATTCTGCAAAGCCAATCGGATGCTGAGCATTTTTACATTGGCTTAACCGAAGACCTTCATTCACGACTTAAAAAACATAACGCTGGCGAAGTTCCATATACTTCAACATGTTGTCCATGGAGAATTAAAACGGCCATCGCGTTTACAGACAAGGAGCGAGCCGTTCACTTTGAACGTTATTTGAAAACGGCGTCAGGACGAGCGTTCGCCAAGAAGCGATTTTAGCCTCCGCTCCGCTTCGAGTTACGGCTCGGCAAGCCCTGCTTCAAATTTCATAAGGCGGTTCGCCCTTGATTCGGCCGAAGGGAATTTTGTTCCAGGCCCGCTCGTGGACGTAATAAAGGAAAATTTTCGTGAACAATTCAATGCCGCTGATGGACAACGCCCATTTCATCCGGCCGGTGACGAGGAAGGAAATGATCATGGTGTCCAGACTGCCGGTGAACCGCCACGACACCGCCTTGACGAAACTGCGATAGGGTTTTTCAGCCATAATTGAAATCGGTTAAACAGAATCCGGCGCGCAGAAAATGGCGCCGGCTCAAATGGAATAGTCTTCCGGAAAGATTTTTACATTCTTCAATTCCACATACACCTGTTCTCCCAGATTGGGATCCAACTCGCGGAATTGTTCCTTGCTGAGTTGCACGGTAAACCGGTCCCCGTTGTCCACGCGTTCCAGTTCGAGATGCGCCATGGGACCGGCGGCGTGGCAATAGACCACGCGCGCGGCCAGCGTGGCGTGTCCGCCCGGTTCGCGGCTGATGCGAATGTCGTGCGGCCGCACAAACGCGATGGCGGCGGAGTCATCCTTGCCGGTGGGTTGCGGCGCGGCAAATTTGTTCTCCCCAATCTCCACCGCGCCGTCATGCACGCGGCCCGCAAAGGCATTCACGTTGCCCAGAAAATCATAGACAAACGGCGTGGCCGGATGATCGTAGATTTCCTCCGGGGTGCCGATCTGCTCGATGCGTCCGTCGCGCAAAACGGCCACGCGTCCGGCCACCTCCAGCGCTTCCTCGCGATCGTGCGTGACAAACAGCGTGGTGACGTGGATTTCCTCGTGTAATTGCCGGAGCCAGCGGCGCAATTCCTTGCGCACCTTGGTGTCGAGCGCGCCAAACGGCTCGTCGAGCAGCAACACCTTGGGTTCCACGGCCAGCGCGCGGGCGAGCGCGACGCGCTGGCGCTGGCCGCCGGAAAGTTGCGATGGAAAACGTTTACTGTGCGCGTCGAGCTGGATGAGCTTCAACAGTTTTTCGACCCGCTCGCGAATCTCGGGTTCCTTGGGCCGCTTCGAACGCGGCAGCACGCGCAGGCCGAACGCGATGTTCTCAAACACATCCAGGTGCCGGAACAGCGCGTAGTGCTGAAAGGCAAAACCGGCCTTGCGCCCGCTGGCGGGAATATGAGTGACATCCTCGCCGAAAAACAAAACCCGCCCCTCGCCCGTGTCGGGAAATTCCAAACCGGCGATGATGCGCAGCAGCGTCGTCTTGCCGGAACCGGACGGGCCGAGCAAGGCGACGAGTTCGCCGGACTCGACCTTCAAGCTTACGCCGTTGAGCGCAGGGAAGCGGCCGAATTTTTTTGCGATGTTGCGGACTTCAACGCTCATACGGTCATCCTGATCTCGGTTGCGCGTAATTCGGCATTTTTCTTCCGTTCAACCCACGCCTTCAACACCAGCGTAACGAGTCCGAGAAACGCCAGCAATGACGCCACGGCAAACGCACCGGTGGTGTTGTAATCGTTATAAAGAATCTCGATGTGCAGCGGGATGGTGTTGGTTATGCCACGAATGTGGCCGCTCACGACCGACACCGCGCCAAATTCGCCCATCGCCCGGGCATTGCACAAAATGACGCCGTAGAGCAGGCCCCACTTGATGTTCGGCAACGTCACGCGCCAAAGCGTCTGCCAGCCGCTCGCGCCGAGTACCCGCGCCGCCTCCTCGTCCGTGCGGCCCTGCGCCTGCATGAGCGGAATCAATTCACGCGCGACAAACGGGAACGTCACGAACGTCGTCGCCAGCACGATGCCCGGCACGGCAAAAATGATTTTCAGGTTATGCTCGGACAACCACGTCCAAAACGGCCCCGGCGCGCCAAAGACCAGCACGTAAATCAAGCCCGCAATCACCGGCGAAACGGAGAATGGCAGGTCAATCAGCGTGATCAAAAGATTTTTGCCGCGGAAATCGAATTTCGTGATCGCCCACGCGGCCGCCACGCCGAAGATGCAATTCAACGGCACGGAAATGCCGGCCGTGATAAACGTCAGCTTGACGGCACTCAACGTCAGCGGGTCGCGGAACGTATGGAAATAAAAACCGAGCCCCTTGCTCAAGGCTTCGGCAAAAAGCAACACCAGCGGCATGACCAGGAAAATCCCGAGAAACAACAACGCGCCGGTGATGAGCAACCGGCGCACCCACGGTGACTCGGCCGTTGACCGACGATGCGGCTCGCGGCGGGGGGAGCGGAAAAATGTAGTGGTGTCGCCCATATCAAACTCGCGCGAGGTGGCGGCTGCTCCGCCATTGCAGCAGATTGACGGCCAGCAGAATCGCAAACGAACCGACCAGCATGATCACCGCCAGCGCGGTCGCCCCGGCGTAATCAAATTGCTCCAGCTTGGTGACGATGAGCAGCGGGGTGATTTCGGTTTTCATCGGCATGTTGCCGGCGATAAAAACCACCGAGCCGTATTCGCCCAGCGCGCGCGCGAACGCGAGCGAAAAACCGGTCAGCAGCGCCGGACGCAACATCGGCAGGATGACGCGCCAGAACGTCTGCCAGCGGTTCGCACCGAGACTGGCGGACGCCTCCTCGATTTCCGGGTCGAGGTCCTCCAGCACCGGCTGCACGGTGCGCACGATGAAGGGCAGCCCGATGAAGGTGAGGGCAATGAACACGCCGAGTTGCGTGAAGGCGACCTTAATGCCGAGCGGCGCTAACAGCAGGCCAAACCAGCCGTGCGGCGCATACAACGCTGTCAACGTGATGCCCGCCACGGCGGTCGGCAGCGCAAACGGCATATCCACCAGCGCATCCACGATCCTTTTCCCGAAAAACTGGTAACGCACCAACACCCACGCAACCATGATGCCGAAAACCACATTAACGAGCGCCGCCAGAAACGACGCACCGAAACTCAGGCGATACGACGCCAGCGCGCGCGGCGCAGTAACGATGTGCCAGAACTGCTCCCACGAAATCTCGCTCGTCTTCACGAACAGGCCCGCGAGCGGGATCAGCACAATCAAGCTGAGATAAAGCAGGGTGTAACCGAGCGTCAGTCGAAAGCCCGGTAACACACTGTTTTTTTTCTTCGCCATGCAGATTGGATTATTTCCCAGCGGTATAACCGTTGTCAAAATGTTGTGAAAGAATTCTTTACGCAGCAGTGGAAATTAATTCAGCCAGGCTGTCCGAATTGACCTCCACATCGGCGAACAGCCACGCTGAAAGATAACGTTCGGCCGAGGACGGCACGATGGCGACAATGGTCTTGCCCTTGTTTTCCGGGCGTTTCGCCACTTGTAACGCCGCCCAGATGGCCGCGCCGCTGGAAATGCCGACGGGGATTCCGTCCAGCCGGTTCACTTCCTTTGAAACCGGGCCGGAATCCTCCTCATTTACCTGGATGGTCTCGTCGAGAATTTTCACATTGAGATTGTCGGGAATGAAGCCCGCACCGATACCCTGCAATTTATGCGGGCCGGGTTGTCCGCCGGAAATGACTGGCGACTTTGCCGGTTCGACCGCAATCACTTTAAGACCCGGCTTGCGTTTCTTGATGACCTCCCCCACCCCCGTGATGGTGCCGCCGGTCCCAACGCCGGCGACCACAATGTCCACCCGGCCGTCGGTATCGCGCCAGATTTCCTCGGCGGTCGTCCGCCGGTGAATCTCGGGGTTCGACGGGTTGCTGAATTGTTGGAGGATGACGCTGTCGGGAATTTGTTGGTGCAATTCCTCGGCCTTGGCAATGGCGCCCTTCATACCTTTGGCGCCTTCAGTTAAAACCAGCTTCGCGCCGAGGATTTTCAACAATTTGCGGCGTTCCAGACTCATGGTCTCCGGCATCGTCAAAACCAGTTTCAATCCCCGGGCGGCGGCGACGAAAGCCAGCGCAATGCCGGTGTTGCCGCTGGTCGGCTCGATGAGCACGGTGTCCTGGTTTATTTTCCCCGCCTTCAAGGCGTCGTCGATCATGGCCAGCCCAATGCGGTCTTTGACGCTGGAAAGCGGGTTGAAAAATTCGAGCTTGAGCAACACATCGGCGACCGCGCCGTGTTTTTTAGCGGTGCGATTCAACCGCACGAGCGGTGTGTTGCCGATGGTTTCGGTGATGTCGTTGTAGATTTTGCTCATAAATTTTAAAGGTTGGGCGCGTAGGCAATGAATTTGCGGTATTCGGTCAGAATCGTCTTCAGCGCGGCGGCAAAGGCGAACTCCTTCAGATAGACCGGCGGCGGTTTGGGCGTTTCCAAAATGATCTCAAACGGGCGCGGGCGCACTTTCGGCGGCGCGCTCAACACGCCGTCGTAAGCGTCGCGGATGACGCCATGACGCGCCGGGCAGCCGTCAATGACCGGGCGTTCGTCGCGCGGCAGAAACTTCTCGGCGGCTTGCAACGCCGGCTCAATCAAATGCTTCGTCAGCATCGCCCCACGCACAATCCCGTAAAAACCGTCGCTCGTGTCGTCGGTATGCAGCGCAATGATGCCGTGCAGGGAACGTGAAACCAGTTCGGCCTGCAGAAGTTGCACTTCCGGCTCGACGGAATTTTTCCAGAACTCGCGGTTCAAATCCTTTCCCTGGCGCGAATGGCGCGTGCCGTCTTCAAAACCCGTGGGATTGCAGACCGGATAGAACGACAGATAGTAGCCGGCCGCCAGTTCCGGTCTGGCTTCAAGCAATTTCAAAAATTGGACGATGGCGTAGGTGCCTTCCGGTTCGTCGCCGTGAATGCCGGCAAAAATCCCGACCCGAATCGGTGTGTCACCGCCTTTGGGGCCGACAAACAAATAGCGCGGCAATTCGTGTGTCTCGCCGCCGAGTTCAAATCGCGCGTCATGGTTGGCAACCAGATTCGGTGAATGCGCGGCGATTTGGTCCAGCGGCGCGAGCAAATCGGCGATGGAACGCCGGGGCGCCGACGACGAAGCGACCGTGTCAGGTTGAGTCAGGGTGTTTGGCATGATCAAGTTCGTTTCAGGTTTTGGTTGTTATGCGAGGGCAACGACCCGGCGTATGAACGGGCGTGCCCTCGTTGAGGAACCAGCCATCCGTCATGGTTGGTAAATCCGGTCAAAGACACCGCCGTCGGCGAAATGAGTGGCCTGGGCTTTCGCCCAACTGCCGAATTCCTGGTCCAGCGTGACCAGTTTCAATTGGCTGAAATTGGCGGCGTATTTTGCGGCGATGGTTTCGTTTCGTGGCCGGTAAAAATTTCGCGCGGCGATTTCCTGGCCTTCATCCGAATACAAATAATTGAGATAGGCCTGCGCGACGGTCAACGTCCCGTGGCGCTTCGCAATTTTGTCCACCACTGCCACCGGCGGTTCGGCCAGGATGCTCAAGGATGGCGTGATGATTTCAAATTTGTCCGCGCCGAATTCCTTGAGCGCCAGATGGGCTTCGTTTTCCCACGCGAGCAGCACGTCGCCAATACCGCGCTCAACAAACGTCGTCGTCGAACCCCGGGCGCCGGAATCCAGCACCGGTACGTTCTGGTAAAGCCGCTTCACGAAATCGTGCGCCTTGGAATCGTCGTGTCCATATTTTTCCAGCGCGTAGGCATAAGCCGCCAGGTAAGCCCAGCGCGCCCCGCCGGAGGTTTTGGGATTCGGCGTCACAACAATGACGCCCGGTTTTACCACATCGTCCCAATCCTTGATGTGCTTCGGATTTCCCTTGCGGACCAGAAACACGATGGTTGAGGTGTAAGGCGTGCTGTTATCCGGCAGCCGCTTTTGCCAGTCGGCGGGCAATAAATTCGCTTTTGCGGAAATGGCATCTATATCATACGCCAAAGCCAGGGTGACGACGTCCGCCTCGAGGCCGTTGATGACCGAAAACGCCTGTTTGCCGGAACCGCCATGCGACTGCGCCACGGCCACGTCATCACCGGTCTTGGCCTTCCAATACTTTGCAAATGCGGCGTTGTATTCCTGATACAGTTCCCGCGTCGGGTCGTAGGAAACGTTGAGGAGTTTGATTTCCTTTGCGCCGGCCGTCACGACCAGCGACAAAGCCAGCAAGATTTTTAGAAATGTTTTCATGTGATTTTAATTTAAAGTTTCAGACACCTAAAACGCCAGTTGTATTCGGGTAAAAAGCACGTTTTCCGCCTGGGCCGGCACCGCCGGGGCGGCGCCGGTGTAACCGGCGAATACCGTGTGCGAAAAACTCGCGTTCAAGCGGATGTTTCTGTTGAGATACCAGTTAAGTCCGGCCGACCACGCGTGCGCCGACGAGGCCGAGGCCGTTGAGCTGGCAAAAGTGGGAAACGCCGATTTGTCCACGTTCAGTTCCTCATAACGACCCACCACCTGCCACGCACCCCATCCGCCGGTCCGCGGGTCAAAGGAATGCCGTGGCGTCACGCCCGCGTAGGAAGCGTCCTCGCCCGTCAACACCCAGTTGGCCGAAACTTCCCAGGCTTTGTTTCGCAAATCCGCCTGGGCGGCGCCATTCCTGACGTCCTGGTCGGAAATCACGTATTCGCCCAAAATCCCCAGCGGCCCGTAGTAGTAATATCCCTGCGGCGAAATTCTCCAATGCTGGCCGTTGGCCACCACGGCGGCGGCGTAAGTGAAAAATTTCTGCTGGCCGTCAGTGGTGTAACCCGGCGTCAGCCCGGCGGCACCATTGCGGTCGGATTCATAACTGCCACCCACGCCAAATCCCAACCCCTTCAGCGCATTTACATCTGTGGTCTTCCACGGCTGGAGAAAAATGCGTCCGGCAAACGCCTTGTCATTGTCGGAATCGGTATTCACCGTCGTGCCGTTGTAATCCGACACGCCGTCAAAAATGCCGGCGGCGTAACTGGCCGCTCCGCCAAACAGGTCGCCGTGCAATTCCACGCCCAGATCACGGTTCGGAACCAAATCCGTCACCAGCGAACGCTCATTCAAGAGTAAATACGGGTCGGACTGCAATTGTTCCAAACCAACCGGTGACTTGAATTTACCCGCCTCCAACTGCAATTCGGGGCGGTTACGGTAATTCAAGTAGGCGTCCTGGATTTGCACCACGCTGCCCCCGAAATCCGGCGTGAAGTTGAAGTCAAAATCATGGAACACCGTGCCGGTAATGATTGGACGCGCCCGGCGCAACAGAAAGCCGCTGTTTACAAGATTGTGATCGGCGAAAAATGTCCGGCTATCCAATTGCACCAAACCGTGCAGGCTGATGGCGAAGTTCGTGTCCGCGGAACTAAGTGTGAAACCGCTGGAATCGAGTTTCAACTGCGGCCGCGTTTTGGCCGCCGCCGCGGCATCTTCCTTGTCCAATTCGTGCTGGCGCGCCAGAATCCGGACCTTCTGGTCGAGTTCGTGAACTTGCTCCTGGTTGGTGTCGGTAACGGCCTGCTGCTCCGACTCACGTTGTTGTTCGAGGCGTTGAACCTTTTGGCCCAATTCCTGAACTTGTTTCTGCAAGGCTTCAATCTCCGCCGCTTCTACGGAATTGGTGGCTGTGTCATCGGTAGCCAATGCCGGAAAAACAAATAACGACCCGGCGATTACTGTAAGTATCAACTGATTCATTTTCATGGTTGATTATTTTTTGTACGCCTTCCGGTTGTCCGGTCAGCCGCCCATTTCGTTTTCATGGTTTCAGGTCTCCGGTTTTCCGGTCGGCCTAATCGGTCTGTGGACGCGGCTGATTCAGCCGCACCCGCTCCGTTTTTTCAATCTGCGTCACTTGCGAATCATGTACGACAATCTCCACCACGCCATAACGCAATGAATCCACCTGCTGTCGGACTATTTCCAGCCACGATTCCCCACTGTTGCCCTTTTCTGGCGTTTTACTCATTTTAAACTGATTTTCTTAATAGCGACTAGTTAAGTCGTGTTTAAGGTCAAATAAAAAGACCAATAACTACTCTGTTCCTGCCGGTTTTGAATTGTTGAAACAACCAAACAATTCCCAATTTCACAATAAACGACTAAGTATGTCGTCATTATCCACGCTTTAATCAATCTGTCAACTGTTTTTTTTAAATTATTCCTTTAAATGCCTTCACCGCCGATGAAGTTGACGCTCATTTCCCGCTTGGAAACAGGTGTGCCTTTGGCCACCTCGGCCAGCGTCGCGCGATCCATCACGCCGGCGATGTAATTTCGGGCATCCAGAAAAACCCGGCGAAACCGGCAAACCGGCTCTTGGGAACAGCGTTTATAACCCGTCACCGAAACGCATTCGATGGGCGCCAGAACGCCGTCGAAATGGCGCACCACCTCGCCCATGGTAATCTTTTCCGGACTTCGGGCGAGCACGTAACCGCCGCGGATTCCCGCCGTGCTGTCCACCCAACCCTGCGCCTTGAGGTCGAGCATGATTTGCTCCAGAAACCGTTTGGGAACGTCGTTGCGTCGGGCAAGTTCCCGAATCGGAATCGGCGCGCCGCGATAATGATCCACCAGGGTGAACAAGGCGCGGAGCGCGTAATCCGTTCTTTTCGAAACACGCATGACTAACAACGATATAACCAGTCGGCTTTAAGTCAACAGCAGGTTCAGTCGAACGGATGCGTTTTATTTGATGATCCGGCGGCCTTCGTCCAGGAAGATGCCCTTGAAATTCATTTCCAGCGCCTGCGGATTGGTGGCCTTGGACATCGCTTCCTTTTCGGTGACGCGGCCCGATTTGACGAGATTGAACAGGGACTGGTTGAAACTGATCATGCCGTCGTCCAAGCCGGTCTCAATGGCCGCCGGCAGCTTGTCGAGGCGGTTTTCCTCGAGCAGTTTTCTGACCATCGGCGTGTTGAGCAGGATTTCCAGGGCGGGTGTGAGTTTGCCATCCACCGTGCCGACCATGCGTTGGCAAACTACGCCACACAGCGTGCCGGAAAGTTGCCGGCGGATTTGTTCGCGTTCCTCGGCCTTGAAAAAATCAAGGATGCGGTTGATGGATTGGGCCGCGTTGGTGGTGTGCAAGGTGGACAGGACCAGGTGCCCCGTCTCTGCCGCGCTCATCGCCGCCGAAAAGCTGATGTCATCGCGCATTTCGCCGACCATGATGATGTCCGGGTCCTGGCGCAGGACGTGGACGAGCGCGTGGTGGAAGGACAACGTGTCGAGGCCGATCTCGCGCTGTTCAATCACGGATTGGTTGTCTTCGAAAACATATTCAATCGGGTCTTCCAGCGTGATGATGTGTTTTTTGAAGTTGTTGTTGATGTGTTCGAGCATGGCCGCGAGCGTGGTGGATTTGCCGCAACCGGTGGTCCCCGCCAGGAGCACGATGCCGCGGGGCGACTCGGCGACCAGCTTGATCTGCTCCAGCAACCCCAGTTCCTCGAAGGTGGGTACGCGTGTCTTCACAAAACGCATCGCCAGACACCATTGGCCGCGCTGCTGGAAAAGGTTCGTGCGAAAGCGTCCGGTGCCTGGAATATAATAGGAAAAATCAACCTCACGTTCTTCGATGAGCTTCTTTTTCAAATGCTCGGGTGTGATGGCTTCAACAATTTTGGTCATCCACTCGGCGGTCGGAAATGGCGCGTCCACGGCGATGAGCTCACGATTGATGCGATAAATGACCGGCGTGCTGATCTTGAGATGCACGTCTGAGGCACCGCCTTCGACCGCTGTTTTAAGAATGCGATGAAATATTTCCATCTCACTAAATTAACCAACTTGTTTCCGAAATGCCAGCCGGGAAAAGTAGAAAGTAGGAGCCGATGTGAGGAGGCTCTGATAAACAAGTCGCTGCCAGGAAACAAACGAGCCTCGTTACCTCGGCCCCTGCGAGGGAATCAATCCCTCCGTTTTTTTCGTGTATTTCGCAGGTTTCGCGGTTAACAATCCGCGCATGTCTGAACATCGCATCGGCATCATCGGCGGCACCGGCCTTTACCATATCGATGGCTTCACTCGCCAGAAATGGGTGAAGGTGAAAACGCCCTTTGGCCCGCCCTCGGACGATTTGCTCACCGGTAAACTGGCCGGGCGCAACGTGGTTTTTCTGCCACGACACGGACGCGGACACCGCATACTGCCCAGCGAACTGAATCATCGCGCCAATATCTGGGCGATGAAAAAACTGGGGGTTGCCTGGCTCATCAGCGTCAGCGCCGTTGGTTCCTTGCAGGAAAAATACCAGCCATGCGACATCGTGCTCGTTGACCAGTTCCTCGACCGCACCAAGCGTAGTTTTGAACACACGTTTTTCGGTCGGGGCATCGTGGCGCACATCTCATTCGCCCACCCGATTTGCGAGGAATTGCGGCAAATTCTGTTGAAGGTCGGGAGGGACGAGTTAAACGAGTCCCAAACTTCCAAGGGTAAATCAAACAGGGACTCGCATAGCTCGTCCCTCCGAAATGTGATTCACGACGGCGGCACTTACGTGAACATGGAAGGCCCGGCGTTCAGCACGCGCGCCGAATCGCTCACCAATCACCAGCTCGGCTACGATGTCATCGGCATGACTAATCTCGGCGAGGCCAAGTGCGCCCGCGAAGCCGAAATCGCCTACGCCACGCTGGCGATGTCCACCGACTACGATTGCTGGAAGGAAGACGAACACGTCACGCTCGCCATGATCATCCAGAACCTCCATCGCAACGCCGACACGGCAAAAAAAATCGTCACCGCTGCCATCTCACAAATTCCGGCTGCCCCAAACTGGCCGTGCCATGCCGCGTTAAAAAATGCAATTCTGACCGATAAGAAACTCTGGCCGAAGAAAACCTTGGCCGAGTTGAGGCCCATTTTGGCGAAATATCTTTAGCCCGGCCTGCCCCGCGGTGTTGCAACCGGAGCGTGTCCGTCCTCGGACACAGCAATGTTAAACATACGAACGTCTTCGGATTTTCAGGATTCTTCTGGTGCAAGTCCGTTGCTGCGCCCGAAGACGGGCGCACTCCGTCAGTCCGGCAGACACAGCCGCTCGAAATTGTCCCGAAAATGCGCGCTGCCCCAAGACCATTCCTTGCAGCCAGCGACCAGCCCAGCCTTGACTGGATTGTTTTCAATATATCTTTGCGACCGCCGTTCATGTTCCTCGTCCCGCATGAAAGTGTCCCAATAGCCGTCCTGCCAGAATTTGCCGTGCCGTCCCAGTACCTTGTTTGCCTGCTTGGCGGTGAATCCTTTCCAAGCGTCTATCAACTCTGACATCGGCACACCAAAAACCTTGAAAAGGAGATGAACGTGGTTGGGCATGACCACCCACGCCCGCAGTTCATAATCTTCTCCATGCCGGAAACGAAACGAATCTTCAACAATCCTGCCAATTTCCGGCTGCTGGAGATGACAAGCTCCTCGCCCCCTGTCCAAGTAAGCCTCCAATTCAATCCGCCGCTGGCGGTCGTTCTCAATCTTTAACAGGAACTCCCATTCGGAACGCAACTCTTGCGGGAACGCATCGGCGAGTCGAAAGGTGACGAATTGAATTAACCCCGGTTCGTCGCGGTGAGGAAGATAACCGCTTTCGTGCCAGCCGCGAAACCCACGCTCAACGTCATCCTGGGTCAGGGAACGCGACCCCTCACGCTTGCCCCGCACTAAATCCCTGACACCCGGATTATGCGGCGGACTGGGAAGACGCTTGGTATTCACAGCAAAGAAGATTCATGCCACGCCGCCCGCTGACAAGCCCGAAGTCCGCCGGAGTGTGTCCGTCCTCGGACACAGCAATGTTAAACATACGAACGTCTTCGGATTTTCAGGATTCTTCTGGTGCAAGTCCGTTGCTGCGCCCGAGGACGGGCGCACTCCGTTCACCAATCCGTCGGCCGATAATCCTTCAGAAATTTGCCCCAGACGTGTTCGCCGGTGTTG
>Ga0265338_10008371_pt1 | contig 12568 bp, 9 predicted proteins | sample 42126metaG_FD_193579 | JGI IMG/M metagenome (GOLD analysis project Ga0265338, IMG submission 193579) | Rhizosphere microbial communities from Carex aquatilis grown in University of Washington, Seatle, WA, United States - 4-21-26 metaG | ecosystem: Host-associated > Plants > Roots > Rhizosphere >... | reverse complement strand
CGAAACCTGTTGAACAGTATAGGCCAGAATTTCATAGCACACGCTACAGTAATCAAACTGAGCGCCAGGAGTAAATTCTAAGGGCAAACTATCAAAACTGGCGATCCAGGCTTCAGGCGAGGCTCCAGATAGTTGCGAGGTATCTGGCTGAGGAATACCGGAGGTATGCATCAAAACCTCTCTGATCGTAATTGCCTGCCAGGGTGCTGGACAATTCGCAATATATTTACAAATCAGATCCTGCACATGCAGTTTTCCCTGTTGTTGTAACAGGAGAATAGCTGTTGCGGTAAATTCTTTTGTCACCGAACCCAGAAAATAGCGAGTGTCTGGTGTATTGGCAATCTGGCTGGTATCATCGGCCTGGCCATAGCCTTTATCCAGAATCACCTGGTTCCCCATAGCCACCAGTACGGAACCAGTAAACAGATGATTGGCCAGGTCGGATTGCATCAGGCTATCAACCTTTGAAGCAATCAAAGCCGTGTCAGCCACGGTGGTATCAGAAGCATTTACTTCTGTACGAGATGACTGTTGAACGACGGAGAGATAGGTGGGCGAAGCAGCTAAACGGGTTTCGCTCCAGGATACACATACAAAAGCCAGCAGGGGAATCACGCCAACTGTCACAAGGGCAACAGTGACAAATAAAGGGCGGCGGTTCCGCCAGGATGGCCGGTTGATCTGTTGTTCGTTTTGAACTGAGTCATTTTTCTGCGTCAACACTGATACTACACTTCCCTCATTACATTCTTCTCTAATTCATTTTACAGTTTGTTCAAAAAGTTCCGGCAAATACTGATGAAAAAGTTGGAAGAGGTGTAAAAGCAACAAGACAAGAATAGAGCAGTGCGGATGAATGATTATTCGTAGCGAAAGCATGTCCGGTCAGGCGGTTACAAACGGGGAGTGTCAGGATTTTCCTCGATGTAGTAGAGATATGCTAGATTGAACCCTAACCAGGAGAATCACAGAGTACATTGTATCAATCCTGGCAAAAGAGCATGTTGTCGCAGCCCCTTATATAAAACAACGTACCGGGCAAGCAAAAGTCACTCGACAACAAACCCCAATGAAAGCGAGAGACCTGGCAGGGCCGCCAGATCTCTCGCTTTCATTTTGTGTAAATGTTAAGAATCGCGCAGGGTCGCGCCTACAGTATCAGTAACGCGGCGGATAATACGATTCCGCAAATCCTGGACGCGAGTCTCGCTGAGATTGCCTTCCAGGCTTTCATAGGTAAGCTGGTAGGCCATGGATTTATGACCATGCGGAATAGGCTGGCCACGGTAGATGTCGAACAGTTCGACATTGGAGAGCAATGCGCCACCAGCTTTGCGCATGACGCTCTGGATCGTGGCCGAAGACACCTCTTCGCCGACAACAAAGGCCAGATCTTCAACTACTGGCTGATAGCTGCTGATGGGTTTCATAGCCTGAAGACGCCAGCTCGGCTTGACCAGGGGAACAATAGCCAGGTCAGCCACGTAGACACGCGCCGAGGTTGGCAGATCGTATGCCTGAAGCACCAGCGGATGAATTTCCCCCAGCACTCCCTGGACCGCGCCGTGAAACCTGATCTCTGCGCCCGCCGCTGAGAACCAGGGATACGCATTTGTTGCGACGTATTCAATGTCGTTCGCCGCGAAACCAAGACGCGCAAAGAGCGTTTCCAGCACTCCTTTGACATCGAAGAAGTCGAACGGCTCGACCCCGGCAGGATCAGCATGGACGCTGGAGGGACGCCGTGGACCTGTCAGGAGGAGACTGAGACGGCGCTCTTCTAATGGCAGTTTGCCGGTACCCTTTTCTGGCAGATAGACACGACCAATCTCGAAGTTCGCCAGGCGATTGGTGTAACGGTAGTTATACACCAGATTTTCCAGGGCACTGACCAGCAACGAACGGCGCATCACGCGACGATTGACATTCAATGGGTTCAAAAGGGTAATAAAGCGCTGCTCACTCTCGGCAGTGCCAATCGCTACACGGTTCAGCCGATCATGATTCTCCGGGGTAGTCAGGGTATAGTTGATGGTTTCCATCAAACCTGTACCGGTGAGAATCTCGCGAATATGCTCTTCGGTCCGCAATGTTTCGTTGACATGCGACGGTGGCAACACATCGCTGAGCAAAGTCGTGGCGATATCCTCGTAACCAATGACACGCGCCACTTCTTCACAGAGATCAGCAGGCAACTGAATATCCAGGCGGTGCCAGGGAGCAACGCAACGCAGTACAGGCTCCCCTGGCTCGACACGCAGGCCAAGCGTAGACTGACCAGAACGCTCATCAGAGGCGGCGGGCAGAGCGGATAAAATCTCGCTGGTAATATCCAGACGCCGCAAATTCTCCGCGATGGCCTCCAGACTGACCTCCATCCCTAAGAGACGGCGTACATTACTGGCTGTGATATACACAACCCGCTCGGTCTGCGGCACAGGATAGTTATCAACATATCCCCTGACGATCGTACCGCCAGCGTAGTCACGCATCAAAGCGGCAGCACGCGCCCCGGCGATCAGATTAAGTGTGGCAGGAATGCCGCGCGAGAAACGCTGGCTGGCCTCACTATGGAGTTTCAGCTTCTGTCCTGTACGACGGTTATTGATATTTTCAAAGGTCGCTGACTCCAGTAGAATAGTCCGCGTCGTATCACTGACTTCCGTTTCAGACCCGCCCATGATCCCGGCAACCGCGAGACTTCCCTGCTTATCAGTGATCATCAGCATTGATGCGTCCAGTTCGCGCTCAACACCATCCAGCGTAATGATTTTTTCGCCAGCCTCTGCCGTACGTACCAGAATCGTCGGCTTCTCCTGACCCGCGCGCTGTTTGAGCAGATCATAGTCAAAAGCATGGAGCGGCTGCCCCCATTCGAGTAGCACATAGTTTGTTATGTCAACCACATTATTAATGGGACGCATGCCGGCCAGGGTCAGGCGTTCTTGCATCCATTTTGGCGACGAGCCTATTGTTACGTCTTTAATAATGAAACCAATGTAGCGATTGCATAACTCGGGGTTAGCGATCTCAACGTTTACGTAGTTTGTGGCCTCATCCCCATCGGCACTTTCGGTCTCGTCTGGTGGCAGGTGCAACACTGCATTGGTTAAAGCTGCCGCCTCGCGAGCCACACCAATGATGCTCAGACAACGCGCCATATCGGGCGTCAGACCAAGCTCAAAGACCTCATTCCCCAGGTAGTCACGCAACGAGGTGCCAACAGGCGCGTCTTCGGGCAGAATAAGAATTCCTTCGTGTTCCTCACTCAGGCCCAGTTCACGCTCAGAACAGACCATACCGTTAGAGGGAATGCCACGGATGCTGGAACTTTTGAGCTTTTTGCGCGGACGCGGAAGCTCTTCGCTATGGGCGTCAATCAGGACAGAGCCATTGCGGGCAAAAGCCACCTTGAGCAAGGGCAGCTCAGCGACATCTTTATAGGCGAAAAGGTTGGGCGCGCCAGTTACAACCTGCTCCACACCGGCACCATAGTTAATTTCAACCAGGGTCAGACGATCCGCGTTAGGATGTTGTTTCACTGACAACACCTGGCCGACCAGGATCGTCTCCGGGTTCCACCAGTCACCCTGGCGTTTGATTTCCTCGACTTCCATGCCAGCCATTGAAAGGCGATCGGCAAGCTTATCGATCGGAAGATTCAGGTCTACATACTCTTTCAGCCAGGAAAGGGGCACTAGCATTGATTTATTTCTCCATTTAATCTCTTCTCAGGTCAATCTTTATTTGAAGGATCTTTTCCCACCCCAAAGAGGGAAGAAGAACCGGGGCACAGCCCCGAACCCCAGTCAAGGGGTTGCACCCCTTGCATCCCCGCTTCTCTACAGAGGGAAGAAGAACTGGGGCACAGCCCCGAACCCCGGTCAAGGGGTTGCACCCCTTGCATCCCCGCTTCTCTACAGAGGGAAGAAGAACCGGGGCACAGCCCCGAACCCCGGTCAAGGGGGTTGCACCCCTTGCATCCCCGCTTCTCATTAGCCGATGCGGTCCAGAAAACGAGCATCGTTGGAGTAGAAGTAGCGAATATCGTCGATACTGTACTTCAACATCGCGATCCGTTCAGGACCCATGCCAAAGGCAAAGCCGCTGTACTCAGCGGGGTCGTAACCGCCATACTGCAGGACGATAGGGTTGACCATGCCAGCGCCCATGATTTCGAGCCAGCCGCTATGTTTACAGATATGGCAACCTTTCCCATGGCAGAGCACACAGGCGATATCAACTTCGACACTGGGTTCGGTGAATGGGAAGTAGCTCTTGCGGAAACGCATGGCATGTCCCTCACCGTAGAGTTGCGCGGCAAAACTGGTAATCACGCCTTTCAGGTCACTGAAGGTGATATTTTTGCCTACGGCCAGACCTTCTACCTGGTAAAACATTGTTTCAGAGCGAGCCGAAACAGGTTCGTAGCGATAACATTTGCCAGGCAGAATCACACGAATAGTTTCGGGCGCATACTGGCGCATAGCGTGGATCTGACCGGGACTGGTGTGCGTACGCAAAAGAACTTCCGGGTCGGTGGTATAGAATGTGTCCCACATGTCCCTGGCTGGATGACCGGGTGGCATATTCAGAAACTGGAAGTTGTACTCATCGCTCTCAACTTCGGGACTATCGTAGATCTGGAAACCCAGCGAACCGAAAATCGCGTAGATATCGTGCAATACACGCGTGGTCGGATGGATTTTTCCCAGCGTCTGGGGACGCCCTGGCAGAGTTATATCGACCTGCTCTTTGTTGCGCGCGGCCTCAAGTTCCGCCAGAGCCAGCGCAGCCTGGCGCTCTTCCAACGCACCTTGCAGGGCGTTGCCGATCTCATTGGCCTGTTTACCAACCAGGGGGCGCTCCTCGGCGCTCAGACCACCGAGATTACGTTTAATGCTGGTCAGACGCCCCTTTTTCCCAAGATATTCGCTATGCCAGGCGCGAGTTTCCTCGGTAGTACTGGCCTGGGCCAGCGCTATAGAGGCTTCCTGCTGAATCTGCTCAAGCTGTTCCAGCAGGGTTTGTTGGACGGTATTGCTCATGCGATGCCACCTTCTGATTTGTTTCTCTATCAGAGCAACGAGCAAGCGAACAGGTTCTATCCGTAGAGCGGACAAGCAACCGCACCTCATAGGACACGATTGATCCTGGTTACCTGCATCTTTTAAGAATCAAAAAAGCTGACACACATTCGTCACCAGGGACGAAGTCGTCAGCAAACTTCGCGGTACCACCCTTTTTCTTCAGCCAGTATTCAATCAAAGGACAAAACACGGCTGCTCAGGCTCCATGTCCAGTACAGGCAACCTGAGATACTTAGCATATCCGTTAACGGGGACGAACCGGGACAGTCTACCCAGCCGAAAGACAATCGGTCTGCTCAACAGCCAGCTCAGGGGTGAACTTCGACAGGTGATTGGCGAGCAGGCTTACAGCCGGTGGTCTGCTCTCTCTGTGGCTTATAGCCTGTGTACTTTTCCCCTTCAGTGCTTTTGAACTTTTTGTTCGTTTTCATTATGCCAGATTCAAAGAAAATTGTCCAGACCGTGTTTTCTATTTCGGCCTGTTCATTCTCCAAAATCCTGGCAGCAGCCTTTTCTCTAACCCTGTCCTGTCTCTAAAGGGCAGGTGAAATAGAAAAACCACTTGTTTCATATATTGAGCAATATAGATCTATTCTTAATACATAAAGTTTGATATAATATGATTGCTACAATTTTACTAGAATTATCATCAATGCAAATAATTGGATCTGATTTTTGTCAGATGAATGACGGAGTACGTATGCAACCATCTCTAAAGCAAAAAGGCTTGATAGCCGTACTCATAACTATTGGGAGTCCCGTCTTGCTCTATGCGTTAAATGCCATAGCCCAAGGAGTTATTGGAAATTTTGCGTCTGATACACTCTTTCCAAAAGTCGTATCTCTTCTGACAATGGTTCAGTGGCCCCTGCTTCTTACACCGGGACTTTTTGCAACCACTTTATGTGGAGGATGTGCCAGTTTATGGATCTATAGAACGAAAACGAGGGAATTAAAATCAACCATAGGGATCTTTGGTGATTTAATTGCAATGGATGATTCAATGTTTCTGTTGATGCAGGGAATGGAACGAGCTCGCAGCATCTCAACGGATGAACTGGATAAAGTTGCAAAAAAGGCCATTGAATTATTACTCGCCATTGCCACTCAAATGTTCAGCGACGAAGTGTATTCAGGAGCGCTATTCCTCCTGGACAAGAGCAGTAATTGCCTGAAAATCTGGGCGCATTATCGAATGATTCAAGCGGATGTCAATGATGTACAATTTGACATGTCTCTGCCTGCCAGGCCCCCCGTAGGAATGGCAAGGGCATCCTATGTCAGTGGGAAACCAGAGGTTGGACGCATTGAGAAGAAAGGAAAACTATGGCATTGTACAAATGAACACTATATTAAAATAGATACTCCGATGGAGTCACATTCTACCAAACTTACCTTGCGTGAATATCCTACGCCTCTTTACTTATCATTGATTTGTGTACCGGTGATCCACCCGGAAATCAGCCAGGAACCTCTTGGGGTAATAGCGTTTCATAGTTCGAAGAAAACAACCTTTGATAATACGGAAATCAATCGTCTGGTGGAAAAAATAGCAGGCCGTATCTCCCAGGCTCTTGTGTTTTATCAATTTCTCAAATAAAAGCATTGAGGCAGGTTCTTAACCCGCCCGCTAAGATGCTAGCAGATGATAGGAACTTGCCTTTTAGAAAGATGTCTCGAAAACGCTCTCGATTTACGCTTTTCCCTGCTTCACATTTCTTCGGGCAAGAGCGAGTACTGCATCTTTCAAGCCAGAATCGTCCTCACTGGTTTCTTCTAAAAGTGTTGTCGCGGTAATTTTGCCCTGTAAAAAATCATTCAGTCTGGACTCACGCTCTTCAAATGGTGATTGTGGTAGATTCTTTGTCCGATCCTTATCACCCATAGGTTCCCTGGCTCCTTATTCCAACTAGAACATTATACTCACAATATTATACCACAAAAAGTGTCGTTTGTCTTGATGCATGTGATTCTTACCAGGGCTTTCCAGTTCTCTCAACATGGTACATGCATGGCCATTCCCCCTCTCGGATCTGTCAGCCTGGCAACAGCCAATCATTGCTTGACAGTTGCCATTCTCGTGTCTAAAATAAGACCAGTTGGTCTTATTTTCAACTATGAAGAAAGCGAAAAGACAAAACAATGAGCGAAGAAGAACAGAGTCGTAGTCGAACCTTTACCTGGGCTGATCCGGCGGAGATGGTCCGCGCAGGTAAAACGATGAGTGGGTTGGGATATTTGCAGGCCATCCAGAGCGGTGAGGTACCACCTCCACCAATTGCAGTATTGATGGGCATGGATTTACAGGAAGCCAGTGAAGGGCGTGTGGTTTTTACGTTACAACCAGCGGAATATCATTATAATCCGCTTGGCACGGTTCACGGAGGAGTCGCAGCTACCCTGCTCGATTCGGCTATGGGCTGTACCGTCCAATCAATGTTGAAAGCCGGGCAGTGGTATACCACGCTGGAAATCAAGGTCAACTACTTGCGGGCGATCACGGAAGCGGTTGGCACCGTTTTTTGCGAGGGCAAAATCATTCACCTGGGGGGACGAACAGCCACAGCAGAAGCGCGCATTGTCGATGAGACCGGCAAGCTGTACGCCCATGGAACGACGACCTGTATTCTCCTGCGACCATAAACAGTGTTATCAGGTGCGCGGGAGGGCAATACTATCAATCCGAGCATTGACATACGCAAGAGCATGGTGCAGATAGACCGGGTTTCCATATAGTTTACTCAGCATAACCGCGCCTTCGAGGGTCGAGATAAAGAATGTGGCAAAAGAGTCGATCTCTGTCCCAGGACGGATTTCCTGGCGCTCAATGCCTTTCTTGAGAATGCGATGCAGACTGGCACGCCAGACATCCATGGCGTTACAGGCCCGCTCGCGCAGGGCCGGAAACGTATCATCCGCATCAATTGCGGCATTCATAATCGGACAGCCGCCAGGTAAAAGCGAGCCATCAGCCAGGTCCAGAAAAGCTGCCGCAAAGGCATAAAGCCGGTCAACCGCGTGCTTTTTGTCAGCCAGAGCCTGGCGTGTATGCTCCTGCACCAGATTCCAGGCGTAATCAAAAGAGGCCAGCGCAATCTGCTCTTTACTGGCAAAATGGTTATAGATACCACCTTTTTTCAGGTCGGTGGCATGCAGAATATCGCTGAGCGAGACGCCAGCATAGCCCTGTTGATTGAAAAGCGGAGCAGCACGCTCCAGAATCATCTGACGAGTTTCTTCACCTTTACTCATACCATGCGCCTTTGCTGTATACAGACTGACTGGTCTGTCTGATTATACCCACCCGCGCCGGCCAGCGTCAATACAACATCTGTGCTTGAACAACCATGCTCTGACGGACAAACCGCATGACGTTTTACCCAGAGGATGCAGAAACAACTCCCACCTGCCGATGATTAAAGAAGAACTGCGTTGGCAGCCTGAGCGCAGTAGTGTAGTGTATCGCATGATGCGCAAGTCCGTTTTTATTCTGACAGGAGACGCAAAACATGCAAACCTATATGTCTGTTCCCTTACAGCTAGCCCGACGGTACTGGCGCATGGCGCTGGTACGCGGGATAGTCTTGATCGTTTTCGGGCTTCTGGCCATCTTCTGGCCACATATGACCTATCTGCTTTTTATGCGTGTCTTTGGTATAGTTGCGATCATAGAAGGCGCTCTTCTCGTGACAAACGCTTTTTCGCAACGTACCGCTCATCTCGAAACCAGCACTCCAGCCCAACAACCTGATTACCGGCGCGATGCTGGCTACCAGCGTGGCACGGATACCCGGCAGACCACTGCCAGCCAGAGCAACGCTGAGACGACCGATTATCAGCGCAACCCGGAATATCGGCGCAATGCGTATCAGCAAAGCGACACCTACGATCAGCGAAGTGCCGCAGCCCGGCGCGCTGAGAGTCAGCGCGCCAGCTATCCACAGGATGATATCTCGACTACTCCTGCCCAACCGCCTCGCACCAGCAAAAAAACTATGGTGACCGAGGGTGTGCTGGGGATCATCTGTGGTCTTCTGGCTCTGTTTCTGCCCCATTTCGTTGGTACCCTGGCTTTGTGGGCCGTCGCTGCATGGGCTTTGTTCAAAGGCTTTGGCGCGCTCTCGCAGGCGCGTACACGCGGCTGGGTTATGGGGCTCGTAGGGGTGCTGGGGATCGTTCTCGCGCTGATTATAGTGTTTAATCCACTGAGAATCATCCACTCGCTCCTCATAGTCGTGGGCATCTTTGCCGTCATTATCGGCATCCTGATGGTCGCGCGTGGCATCCATCACAATACGAAGACAGCCCCACGTATACAGACACCTGAACCAACCTACTAAGTAAGCGTTGTAGAGCGCTACTCATCTAAAGGATCTGCCATGAGAAACGACAAAGTCCACGCAGGCAGTGCCGAAACGCCACCAGTATCCCCACGATACTGGTGGCTCCTGGCTCAGGGCATATGCGCGCTCGCCTTTGGCCTTGTGGCCATCATCTGGCCGAAATTAACCTTTGTAATTTTTCTCTACGTCTTTGGAACCTATTTGATCATCGAAGGAAGCATCCTGGTAATCAGTTCACTCTACGCGCGCTACACGCCCAGACCGTGGGAAAATCATCTGACGCCTGCCCAACCCGGTTCGTGGCTGATCCTCTTCCTGGAAGGTTTACTGACGATTGCTTGCGGACTCTTCTGTCTGTTTGAACCACGTTTAAGCGCCCAGGTAGCGCTCTATGTGGCCGCGCTCTGGATTCTGATAGCAGGGGTAAGCATGTTGATTCAGGCGCCTGCGCATGGCTGGTTGATGGCGGTCGCTGGAGCACTGGGGATTATCCTGGGTGCGCTCCTGTTTATTGAGCCACTTAGCTTCGTGCAGTCTGTACTCTGGCTGATTGGCATCGTTGCTCTGCTCACAGGCGCAATTGTGCTGATCCATGCCTGGCAACTGCATACGCAACAGCAGCATGCTCTGGCTGAAGGCGCCTGACAGGCGGCCAATTTTCCCGACATTGACACAAGCAGCGATGAGGAATAAGATATGGCAGGACTACAGGCACAAAACACATTGCAGCGTACCTGGAAAACAAAACAGACCCGGCGTATAGCCAATTGACCATTGCAGATGTTTTTGTATACGCGTCCTCGCGTGGCAGGATGGTAGAGGCGCTGGCATGGCTCCCCTGCACCTTCCGTATGCTCCGAGTAACGTATAGGTGAACTATTTGCAAAAGGCAAGGACACACACGATGTCATATATGGATATGGGCAACAACTCTGCTTATTCTGATGAGAGCAAGCAGGACGAACTGGAGCAATTATTGCTTTCGGGCTTGCATTCACAAGAACCAGCTCACTCTGGGGTAGCGAATTCACCAACCACACCAACCACGCGCTCTCTGTTTTCACAGGCAGCTCAGCACGAGGACGATGATGAAAATGAGGAGGCTCCTTTGACCAACGACGTTCAGGGCGCACTCGGTTTATTCGCCGAAGCGACTCAAGACACAGCGACCGCCGGATTAGAGCTGGCTCTGGGCCGACATTTTGCCTGCGCTGATTACTGTAACCAGGCCGTAGAAAAGGCCGCTCAGGCAGTCAGTTTGCTCCGTCAGGGACATCGCACGATGTATGATCATGATCTACGTGCGTTGGGAGCCGCTGTGGGTGCCCCCACAGAGGTGCAAGAGGCCATGGCGGTGCTCACACCGTTTCATCCTGAAGCGTTTTATGCTGAGACTCCACCCGAAGAGGCGGACGAAATCATTAACGCAGAACAGGCCAGTGAATACATCCAGATCGCGCGTCGTGTCTTGCGCTGGGCCAGAGGCATCATATTGTAGCAAGCAGTACATCCGATTTGGAAGGAGTTTTCGTGACACAACAGATTACACGAACGGGATTGGACGAAGCCGTAAAACAATCCCCACGAAAATGGGTTTATCTCTTTAGCGAGGGCAACGCTACGATGCGCGAATTGCTGGGCGGCAAAGGCGCAGGCGTGTCAGAAATGACGAATGCCGGGTTGCCGGTACCTCCAGGCTTTACCATCACTACCGAAGCCTGTAACGCGTACTATGAGGCTGGCAAACAATTCGCGCAGGGCGTGTGGGAACAGGTCCAGGCAGCCCTGAAAATTGTAGAGCAACAGACTGGTAAACACTTTGGGAAAAAAGAGAATCCCTTGCTCGTTTCGGTGCGCTCCGGGGCAAAATTCTCTATGCCAGGTATGATGGACACCGTTCTGAACCTGGGTATTAATGACGAGACCGTTCTGGGTCTGATCGAGTTGACCGGCGACGAACGTTTCGCCTATGATGCCTATCGCCGCTTTATCCAGATGTTTAGCAAAATTGTGCTGGATACTGATCCTCGCGATTTTGAGCATCTGCTGGAAGTTTATAAAGAGCGGGCTGGCGTCCAGACCGATGCAGAACTGTCCGCCGCTGATCTGAAACGCCTGGTTGCTGATTTCAAAGGCGTTGCTGAGAAACAGTCAGGCGAGCCTTTCCCCACCGATGTTTACGATCAACTCCATAAGGCCATTGAAGCCGTTTTCTCGTCCTGGAATAATAAACGCGCTATCGACTATCGCAACTTCAACAAAATTTCCCATAACCTGGGCACTGCCGTCAATGTACAGAGCATGGTTTTCGGCAATATGGGCGGCGATAGCGGTACTGGCGTGGCCTTTACCCGCAACCCCAGCACCGGCGAGAAAGTTCTCTACGGCGAATATTTGTTGAATGCCCAGGGCGAAGATGTGGTCGCGGGTATTCGCACCCCCTCGAAGATCAGCAAACTGGCCGAGGATCTCCCCGCAGTCTTCCAGCAGTTCCAGCAGATTGCCCATCAATTGGAACAGCATTACCATGACATGCAGGATCTCGAATTCACGGTTGAGCACGGCCATCTGTATATGTTGCAGACCCGTTCAGCCAAACGCACCGCTCAGGCGGCTGTCAAGGTCGCCGTGGATATGGTTGAGGAAGGTCTGATCAGCGAGGAAGAGGCGGTCAAACGCGTCGATCCTTACCAGGTTTACCAGTTGTTGCTGCCACGCTTTGATGAAGCAGAGAAGCAGCAGGCTACTGGCGCAGGTCGTTTGCTGGCCAAGGGTCTGAATGCTTCACCTGGCGCCGCCACTGGTAAAGCCATCTTCGACGCAGACACCGCTGAGACACTGGGTAAAGCTGGCACGCCTGTCGTGCTGGTGCGTCCTGAGACCAGTCCAGATGATGTCCATGGTATGCTGGTAGCCAAGGGTATTCTGACAGCCCGTGGTGGAGCAACCAGTCACGCGGCAGTCGTGGCACGCGGTCTGGGTCTGCCCTGTGTGGCAGGTTGCGAAGGTATTCGTGTCAGCGAAGCTGATAAGCATTTCCGCGTCGTTGGCATCGACCAGGTCATTAGCGAAGGCGAAGATATCTCGATCGATGGCGCCACCGGCGAGGTTTTCGCGGGCATCATCAAAACG
>Ga0265338_10008369_pt1 | contig 12568 bp, 10 predicted proteins | sample 42126metaG_FD_193579 | JGI IMG/M metagenome (GOLD analysis project Ga0265338, IMG submission 193579) | Rhizosphere microbial communities from Carex aquatilis grown in University of Washington, Seatle, WA, United States - 4-21-26 metaG | ecosystem: Host-associated > Plants > Roots > Rhizosphere... | reverse complement strand
ATCGACCTGGGCGCCGAACAGGATCAGTGTCCGACGCGCGTCGGACTCGAGGATCGGCGAGCTCACTCCGAACGATCCGGTGAATGGCACGCTCAGGATCATGTCGTTCGATGCGACCGCGAGCGACGCGTCGAGATGAATCCGGCGCAGCACGATCGGGCCGGTTGTATCCAACGTGACTAGGTCCCAGCCATCGCCAGTCCAACCCACGTCGAAGATCGCACCGACCGACAGCGGCACCAGCGTGATGCCAGTGTCGTCGATCGCATAGACGTTCGCGAAGTTGGCATCGCGATTGAGCAGCAGCACGCGGTGGCCATCGCTCGCCATCGTGCCGAGCTGGCCTCCGGTCGCGCTGACCGCTACGGCGTCGAGCGCTGCCGGCGGCGCCGGGGTCGAGAGCTCGAGCGTGCCGTCGCGATACCACGCGACCACGTTCGCGTTGTCGCGCCGCGAGATGCCAACCGGAACTTCGAGTGTTCCCATCCCCGGCGCCGAGGTGCTCGCGAGCTCGACTCCTTCTGCATCGGTCGTCACGAACGTGTACTCTGAAAATCCACTCGCGACCGCGAACCCTTGGCCGTCCCAAGAGACCTGATCGTAACCACCGGCGCCGACGTCGAGCGCCGGCCCGGTCATCAGCGTATCGCCGGCGGGCGACGCAAACACCAGGTTCGTACCAGCGAGGTACACGAGGTTCTTGCCGGTCCACGCGACCGTCTCCTGCGTCGTCTGGCTGCTTTGCGGGCCCGGCGCGCTCGCCGTGATCGAGCCGCTGTCGTCGATGCGATAGAACGCCGAGGACGACGCAGTCGCCCAACCCACGCCTTCAGAGACCAACCACGGTTGGACGCCGATGTTCGTCGCGCTCACCGAAAACGGCGCGCACGGACAGCCCTCGTCGATCAGGCCGTCGCAATCGTCGTCGATGCCGTTGCAGACTTCTGCGCTGCACATCGCGGTCGGACCGTCGCCGGTCGAGCCGTCGCGGTGATCAGCGAAGTCGATGCGGCCGCAGCCGCCCAGCAGTACCGCCAAGATGGCGACGCGCATCCCAACATCGTACGTCCGCCGCGACAGATCGTTACTCCAATCCATGCGTAGATACGGGGATGAACCCTCGTTGGCCCAGTCTGGGTGTCGTGTTTGCGCTCGTCGCTTGTCAGCAGGCCAAGCCGACGACCGGCGCGACGGTCGCCCCGACCACGGGCGCTGGCGAAGTCGGCCACGAACGCGGCGATTGTCGCCCGGACAAGACGTGCGAGCCGAATCTGTTGTGCCTGTCGAACCTATGCGTGCGCCCGCCCGCGGCTGACTGCGCGCCGATCGCCGAACAGCTCGCCTCGTTCGAGCTCGGCAACTACGCCGAGCCTGAAGCGCGCGCCCCCGTGGTCGCGAAGTACAAGACGCAGTGCGAGACCTTGATGGTCAGCAAGGAAGAAGCCACCTGCTTGGCCGAAGCGCACGACAAGTGGGCCGCAGCGCAGTGCGTGCCGCGCCTGTTTCCAGATCTCGCATCGACTACCGACACCGGCCAATGCGAAGCGGTCTCGCAAAAGATCTCGGCGGCGCTCAACAAGCAAACGAACTACGGCAACAACCCGCAGATGAAGGGTTGGCTCGACACGACGATTCGCGTGGTCAAGGAATCTTGCCTACAAGACCACTGGCCCGATGCGCTCAAGCACTGCGTGCTCGCGACGAACATGCCCGATAACCCGATGGCGTTTCAGGGCTGCGAGAAAGACATGCCGCCCGAGCTGAACCAAAAGGTCCAACAGCGGATGACCGAGGCGATGCAAGCCTGGTCCGCGCACCAAAACGGCGGCGGCTAAGGGATCACGACGACGGAGTTGATCTTTCCGACGTTGCCACCGGCGGGATACGCGTACGACGAGAACGCCGCGAGCCCCCACACCATGATGTTGAACGCGCCGGCACTCGAAGCCGTGTGGCGACCGTTCGTACACGTGCCGACCGGCGTCAACCGCTCGAGATCGACGTTCGTGACCTCGTACTGAGTGCCATCGCCGACCGGCATCCAGCCGCTGATCGTGCCGAGGCAATCGACCATGACGTCGGCAAAGCCACCCGAGCCGGCTTTGCGCACGAGCACGAGGTTCGTCGTGGTGTATGTCGGATCGGTGAAGAACACGTAGCTCGACAGCCATTGCGCCGGCGGCAAGATGTTGACGAATTCCTCGTCGCCGAGACACGTCCCCTCTCTTGGATCGTCCGCGCCCGGGCGACTTCCGCTCGTGGTGAAGCAGCCGGACATGTATTGGCCGACGTAGAACGGATGCATCGCGTCTTGGCTCGTCACGATGAACGGCACGGTCGTCTCGAACTCGGCGACCTGACCGACGCCGAGCGTGGTCGGTGCGCCGGCGACCGCGGGTGAATAGCTCAGCGTCGTCCCCGCGGTCGTGCCGACGAGGCGATAGATGATCGACTCTGGCTGCAGATCGGCGCGACGGGTCGCGTACGGCGGCGCGACATACTCCGAGCCGAGCGCCGACACCGGCGGGATTTCTTGGTGACCGGAATCGCAACCGCCGCCGCTCGAGGTCGCCGACGATAGACACAGCTCGGCGGAACCGCCGGTGAACGACACCGGGTTGTTAGAGCTGATGATGCTCCCGGCCATGTCGCCGGAGTCTTGCCACTGGATGTACTGCCCGGCGTTCAGCGTGTACGAGGTCGTCGTATTCGCCGGTGCGGCCGCCACGCCGGTACCGGCCGGCAACGCCGACGTCGGCTTGATCTGCACGGTCGTGCCGTCGGTCGCGGCCACGATCTGCCCCCAGCCCGGCCCGCCGGTCGGCTTCGGACCCGCGGTCACGTAGTTCGTGCCCCACGCGGTCGTCGGCAACAGCAGCTCGGCGCTCGGCAAGTACGAGGTCGCGCCGCCGTACGGCAGGATGTCGTACGCGCTGACCGGGAAGCTCGTCGTGACGTGGAACGACGTGCCGATGCCAGTCGAATCAACACCGCCGCTCCAAACCGCCGAGCCATTCGAGACCGACACCGCCGGCGTGATCGGACAGTTGATCATCGTCCCGTTGTTGATCGAAGCCGGGTCGGACGATAGGAACAACACACCGACGCTCGAGCTCGCGATCCCGGTCGACGAGATCGCCGGCCAGTTCGGTACCGTCGCCGTGCCGTCCGGCACGCGGCCGAACATCGTCGGATCGTAGTTCGTGCCGCCGCGCGAGATCGTGACCGTCGTGTTCTCGGGCCAGTTGTTCGCGAGGAACATCGCGAAGCACGGCGGGCGATCGGTGTCATAGAACGACGGCGTCGCGACGACGAAGTCGCAGCCGACCGAGCCTTGGCTCGCCGCCGCGGCCTGACACGCGGGCACGCACACTCCAGCGGCGCAGCCTTGGTCGTCGGGACACGTCGCGATCACGTTGCCGTTGCCGTCGAGCACGTTGTGCAAGTCCGAGCTGCACGACGCACCCGCGACGAGCCCGTCGCCGTTACCGCTACCACCGTCACCGCTGCCATTGCCTTCGCGGCGACTCGGCCCACACGCAGCCGCAAGAGTGACAAGCGAGGCGAGCGCGACGATTCGCATGGGCTGCACGCGCGGACGATAACGCCGCTGATGAAAGCTCCGTGAACTTTCTCGTGACAATGCGCTAGTGCGCGTGGTCGAGCTGCTCGAGCAAGAACTTCGAGATCGCCTGCATCGGCTCGCCCTCGGTTGAACCATGGCCACCATGCGCGACGAGCAGCTGGTTCTCGATGCCGGCTGCGGTCAGCTCGTGGCTGAACGCCTCGGTCGGCTCTTTGAGGTCGAATTCGTCGGTGTCGCCGACCGCGAGCAGGATCTTGCCGCTGAACTTCTTGAACGAAGCGACTCGTTTCGGGTCTTTGAGCCATGTCGCGGGACTCTGTGCGAGCCAGCGCTTCATCACGCTGTCGACGATCACTCCCGCGCTGTCGAGCGGCCAGTCGTAACCCGATGCGGTCGGCGACCAATCCGCGGCGTAGCTGATGAATTGGCCGGCGCCACCGAGCCCGCGCTCGACGCGCGCGAACTCGCGAATCCACGGCCGCGGCGAACCGAACCACACCGCGAAGTCGAGGCCATCCGGCGAGGCCGCACCGATCGCGCCGAACAACTCGGGGTGACGCAGCCCGAGCGACACCGCGTTGAAGCCACCGGTCGAGTGTCCGACCAGGCCGCGCGCCGAGCTCGTCGGCAGCGTGCGGTAGTGAGCGTCGATGTACGGCACGAGCGTCTTCGTGAAGAACGTCTCCCAGTTGCCCGAGGTCGGGCTATCGACCAGGTAGGTCGAGCCGGTCTTCGTGCTGGTATCGACCGCGACGAGGATCGCTTCGTCGAGGTCGAGCTTGTACTCGGCGATCGCATCGTCGCCGCTGAGCAGTCCGGGCAGGCCGTAGACGACTGGATAATGTCGCTCGGGATGGTCCGCGTAGTGCAACGGCAGCCGCACGCAAGCGCGGCGCGTCGTCGGGTTGCCGACCGTTCCCGCGACCTCGGGTGCGTCGAGGTGCTCCAGCGTCAGTCGATCGCCCTTGCAGTGCTCGCGCTGAGGCGGTTGCCGGTCGCTGCCCAGCTTGATCTGCCCGCCGTCGACCGTGGCGTTTGCAAACTCGATCGGTGTGGAGAGCCCGTGCAACGTGCCTTCGCCGTCGCCGAGCAACGACGCAATGCCGGCGTGGCCCGAATCGACGGTCGCCATCATGACGATCTTCCCGGGCGACGGATGGATCGTGAACGTCATCGTCGGATGCGACGCGACATCACCGACGACGATCGAGCGCGTCACCAGATCGCGAATCAACATCATCGGCGGGTCGCCAGAGCCGAGCTGCGCGAGCTCCGCCGTGGTGAGCCAGGTCACCATGAGCGTGCCCTTGGCGTTAGGTTGAAGCACGATCGATCCGGTCACGCCCGCCGGCGGCTCGAGATGCGCGACCGGCGCGGCGTGACACGCAGCGAACAGCGACAGCGAGACAGCACAGCCAAAGCGCATGCCGTCGTGTATCACTGCTTGGAGCGCCGATCGACCGCGTTCAGCGACCGCCGGTCTGGCCGCACAGGCCGCCGAACTCGCTCGACGGCTGGCACGTGTCGGTGCCGGTGCAGTCGGCGTCGGTCGTGCACTCGTTCGACGCGTGGCAGTAGCCGTCGGCCGCGCAGCCGCCGCCGTCGACGCAATCGCCGTCATTGGCACACGGCAGTCGGCACGCATCGCCGACTTGGACGCAGACCGGATCGGCGTTCGGCACGCACACGAGGTAGCCGTCGTTCTCCCAACCCGCGGGCGTACCGCACGTGTTGTTCGGATCGCAGTCGGCGGTCGTCGTGCACTCGTCGGACTCGTGGCAGAAGCCGGCGACGCAGTTGTTGCCGGTACCGCAGTCGTCCGAGGTCGTGCACTCGTAGCGACATTCGCCGGTGCCGGTGCTGCGGCAATACGGATTCGGGCCGCCGCGATCTTCGGTGCAGAAACCTTGCAAGCTCTCACCGGGTGCCGCGCAGATCTGATCGCCCGGGCAGACGCCGGCGAGCGTGCCATCGGCTTGGACCGTGAGCGTGCAACTACCGTCGACGTGACAGAACAGATCGGAGCCGCAGCCTTGATCGAGCGGGCAGTCCTTGCCCGTGGTGCAGCTCCATGCGGGCAGCGGCGCCGGCGGCTGGCCGGCGGCGGTGCACAGGCCGCCGAAGTCCGGATCGGCGACGCAGGTCGTGCCGCTCGCACAGTCGGCGTCGGAGCTACATTCGTTGTCGGCGTGGCATGCGTTCGCGACGCAACTACCTCCGCGGGCGGAGCAATCAGCGGTAGTCGAACACTCGATCTGAGCGGTCGCCACGAAGTGCTCGGTCTTGGTGGTACAGCCGGCCAACAAGGCCATCGTGAAAACGGCCTTGAGAACATTGCGGATTTCGGTAGTCATCAGTCCCTCCATGCCCGGCTTAGAGCTTCGGTTCGCGTCCGATCGAAAAAGTTTTTCGATTCGCGATCGAGTGCGCATCAAAGGCTCTGCTTGCAACCAACGGTGATCTCCGGACTCGTGCTCGCGCTCGTGCTTAGCTCACGAACGGCGAGCGGCGATCCGCTCAGCGTGCGCAGCGCCGGCACGTTGCCGTTCAGCGATGCCGAGCTCGATTCCGCGCTCGCCGTACGCGCCGCGTTGGCGCCGGCCGGAACGCCATCGCGATTGATCGCAGACGTCAATGGCGACGCGACGGCGGCGAAGGTGACCGTGCTCGGGCGCGAGCGGATCGTCGCGCTCGATGGTCAGAGCGGCGGCGATGCGGCGCGGTTGGTCGCGTTTGCGATCCTCGAGCTGGCCGGCGATCAGCTCGATCCACCCGCGGGCGCGACCGGCGCCGAGCTCGTTCCGCTCGCGCCTGCAGTAGATGTCGTCGCGCCGATTCACCGCGCGCAGCCGAGCGTCGGCGCACCGCGGTGGACCGCGGGCGTGTGGGCGGCGGCCGGAACACGCGACGACATCGCGTTCGAGCTCGGCGTGCCGATCGTTCGCGCGGTTCGCGCGCTCGTCTCGATTGGGATCGATCGCACTGCGACCGCGACCGCGATGGCCGAGACGGTCGAGCTGCGCGACGTGCCAGCGCGTGTTGGCGTTGCGTATCGCGCGGCCGTTACGCGATTCGGAGCGCTCGAGTTGCGAGCGACTGCGCTCGCGGTGATCGAGTCGGCGTCGGCGGCGCGCAGCCAATCCGAGCTCCGGTGGGGCGGCGGCGGTGCCGTCGTGTGGGCCGTCCCGGTGCTCGCGCGCGGCGCTGGCGGGGTCACCGCGCAGCTCGGGTTCGGCGTCGACGGCTTCGTTTCCGCGATCGACTATCAAGTCGACGGCCATTCGATCGTGACGACCGATCGCGTCGCGTGGTGGGGCGGCGTCGGTGTCGCCGCGGAGCTCTGGCGATGATCTTCGGCGCGCTATTCGGCGCGTTGTGGCGAACGCCGGTGCCAACCGCAGCGCCGGGCGACGCAAACGCAGAGCTCGTTCAGCGCGCCATCTCCGGCGAGCGCCGCGCGTTCGACGAGCTGTACCACGCACATGCCGCGGGCGTGCATCGGCTGCTCACGCGGCTGGTCGGGAACGGCGCGGATCGCGACGACCTCGTCCAGCAGGCGTTCCTCGAAGCATTTCGTTCGCTGCCGAAGTTTCGCGGCGATGCCGCGTTTGCGACGTGGCTGCATCGCATCGCGGTGAACGTCGCGTATCAGCATCTGCGCCGGCGCAAGCTCACGACCTGGGAAGAAATCTCGGATCAGCTGCCTGCCTCGCTCGCGATGTCGCCGGAGCACGAAGCGCGGCAGCAGCAAGATCTGACGCGCGCATTGCGCTACCTGTCCGCGCTCAAGCCGCGCAAGCGCATCGCGTTCGTGTTGCGCGTCGTCGAAGGGATGTCGCTCGGCGAGATCGGCGAGCTCGTCGGCGCGAACTCGGCGGCGGTCGGACAACGAGTCAAACACGCGCACCGCGAGCTGGTCGCGATGGCCGAGCGCGATCGACTGCGAACCCCCGAGGAGGCCCGATGAACGTCGATCGCTTGGTCGCGGCGCTGCAGCGTGACGAAGTAACTCTCGATGACGTCACTCGTGCGCGGTCACTCGCGCAGATGGCGCCGACGCTCGATGCGATCGCAGCCGAGTATGCGTCGGCTCGTCGTCCACGCCCGCGACGCGCGCCGTGGCTGTGGCTCGGTGCAGCGGCGGCCGCGGCCGTGCTCGTGCTCGTCGGCTGGCGGGTCATCGGCGACGGCGCGAGCAGCGAGCATCGCGTCGCGACGTCGAGCCCGGCGATCGGTCGCGCGCCGATCGAGCGCGATCGCCACGTGCTCTCTCCTTATATCGTCAGCGGTGTGGCGCCGGATGTCGCAACGACGCTGCTCGACGGCGCGTTCGCCTCGCTCGATGTCTCGGCCGGGCTCGTGCGCGCGAACGTCGCGGGCGCCCGGATCGGTGTCGTCGGTCCTGCGCATGTCGTCGTGGCTGCGGTGCACGATGCCGACGTCGAGCTCGATCTCGAGTCCGGCACGCTGCTCGTCGACGCACGAGGCTCGACCGCGCTGCATCTGCATGCGGGCGGGCACGAGGTCGTCGCGCGCGTTGCCCACGTCGTGGTTAGAGTCGCGGGCTCGGCGCATACGACGGTGGTGTTCGTCGATCGTGGCGAGGTCACGCTCGACGGCGCGCAGCTCGCTGCCGGCCAATGGTTCGGAGCCATCGACGATCGGTCGCCGGCGCTGGTCGCGATGGTCCGCGATCACGGCAATGCGATCGCGCCTCCGGTCGGCAGTGCGGGCCTTGTCGCCGTCGCCGGTGACGGCGAGACGGTCGCGACCGAAGCCGGTGCCGTGATCGGAACCGCGCCGGTGTGGGCGCGCGTACCCGCGGGTCCGCTCGCGTTGGTCGTCACCGGCAACGCCGGCGAGCGGCGAGCGACCGTCGATGTTCGCGACGGGGTCACGGCGCACGTCGCAGCGGTCGCGCCCGCGATCGAGCCGGCGCCGACCGCGCCCTCACTCGTTCCCACACCGCCCCGCGTGATCACGCCTGCGCCGACCGCGCCGCCGACGCCGATCGCGACCGACGCGGCACCATCCGATTCTGCATCCTCGTTGTATGCCGAGGCGGAGCGCGACCTCGGCGCCGGCCAACGCGCGACCGCGGAGCAAACGCTGATCGATCTGCTCGCCCGGTTTCCGACGTCGCCGCAGGCGGCCTCCGCTTTGTACGACCTCGCCGGCATCGCGCGTGCGCGTGGCGAGTACGCCAAGGCGATCACGTGGCTCGATCGCTTGCTCGCCGCCGCACCGCCCGCGTCGGTGCGCGAGCCCGCCGCTTATCTGCGCTGCCGCGTCCGGGTCGACGCCGGCGACGATGCTGCGCCATGCTTCCGCGGATTTCGGGTCAGCTTTCCCGATTCGCCACACGACGCCGAAGTGCTCGCCTGGCTCGCCGGCGACGCCGGGCGCGGCGGTTGCGCGGGCGGTGCGTCACTCGCGGCCGAGTACGTCCGGCGCTATCCCGATGGCGCGTTTGCTGCGCGCGCCCGCACGCTGGCTGCTTGCGAGCCGAAGCGATGATCCGAGTCGCATTGGCCACCGTGGTCGCGCTCGCGGCGTGCGCGACCAAGACGGTCGAGCTCGGCAACCCGATCGACGCAGCAGTCGATGCTTCGATCGACGCGTCGCTGTGCCGCTGCCGGATCATGCCGTGCCGGGTGATGGCCGACTGCTCCGCGATCGGCGGCGCGTGCGGCGGCGACGGTTACTGCGTGGGAGACCTCGGCGTGTGCTCGACGACGACGCAGTGCACGACGCTGGATCCTTCCTCGGTATGCACCGCGAGCTCGACGTCGACACTCGCCTGCCCGTGACGCACGAGTCGTGCGACAGTCGGACCGATGCGGGTCAGCTGCCTAGCCCTCGCCACCGTCGCGTGCGGATCGACGCCGCAACGCGCCGAGTCGGTACCCACGATCCCGAGCGACAGCACGGGCCTCGTGTTGTGTCCCGACAAGGTCAAAGCCGCCGACCGGCTCGCGCCGGAGTTGCACATCACCGAAGCCGGCGATCGCGCATTCGCGATCGGCTTGCGCAGCAACGCACTCCAAGACGCCTGTAGCCACGACGGTTGGACGTCTCCTGCCAATCGCTGTCTGCGCGACGCGACCAACGCGGATCAACTCGCTCACTGCGTGACGCAGCTCGCGCCGACCAACGCGCAGGTGCTCGCTACGAACCTGGCGACCGCCGATCGTTTGTTGCGCGCGACGTTCGCGACGCGCGACCGAGGGGTCGCGATCGACTGCGATGCGATCGTCGAGACCTACTATGGCGACCGCGCGTGGAGCGGCAAGAGTCCGCAGGTCATCGGCGGCGACCGCACCGCTATGATCGGCAGGTCGCGCGACCTGATGTTGCAGGCGTGCCGTACTGCAGATTGGTCGCCTCAGCTGCGCAGCTGCCTGGTCAGCGGCGGCCACGGCGAGTGTTTCGCCGCCGCCGGGTTCGAGACTACCGGCTGGCGTTCGCGCTGGGTCTATCCCCCGCTCGGCGTGATCGTGCCGACCGGCGTGCCCGAGTGCGATGCGTTCGAAACGACCGTGGAGGCGGAGCCGTGTCTTGTCGACATCGGCATCTGCGTCATCCACCACAATGAAGCGATCGAAGAAGCGGCGAGACTCACGGCGAACGCCGCCGACAACCGCGGGGCGACCGCGCAAGAGTGCAAACTGCTCGACGAGGCCGTGCGCGCGTCGCAGGCCGAGCCGTCGATCACACCGCGGTGACGTCGACCGGCTGGCCGCTCAGCGCGCTCGTGCCCGAAAGCACATCGACTCGCGCCGGATCGATGATGTCGTTGATGCTCACGCCCGGCGCGCTCGCCGCGACGCGCAGCTTGACGCCGCGGCGGCCGTGACCCCAGCCGTGCGGCATGCTCACCACGCCGGGCATCATCGTGTCCGAGATCTCGATCGGGAGCTCGACCGATCCCCGCGCGGTCGCGACGCGAGCGAGACCGCCATCTTCGAGCCCGCGCACGAACGCATCGTCGGGATGGATCAACAACGTGCAGCGCTGCGGTCCTTTGACGAGCCGCTCGCTGTTGTGCATCCACGAATTATTCGACCGCATGTGGCGGCGACCGATCATCACGAGCCCGCTCGGCGATGACGCCCACGTCAAATCGAGCCGCGCGAGATCGTCGAGATATGGCCGCGGCGCAAGCTCCACTCGATGGTCGCGAGTTCCGAGCCGACCCGGCAACCGCGGCTGCAACGCGCCGAGATCGATCCCGTGCGGCGACGCGCGTAGCTTCGCGAGCGACAGCCCACCGCGGCCGAAGCCATACGGGCCGGTGCGCAAGGCGACGTCGATGATCGCCTCGGGTCCGAGCCGGCCGAGCAAGCGCTCGGCGAGCCCGCGCGCGAACGAAGGCAGCTTCATGCGAGCCAACAAACCGGCGTAGATCTCCCAGTCGTGGCGCGCATCGGCGGCGCGCTCGAACAGCGGCGGCGAGTACTTCGCGACGTTGCGCACCGCGAACGCATTGAGCGCGGCATCGTAGTGCGAGCGTTCGAGCGCGGACGTCGGCGGCAAGATCACGTGTGCGAACCGCGTCGTCTCGTTGATGTACGGATCGATCGACACCATGAACTCGAGCCCGGTCAGCGCTCGCTCGAGCTGGACGCCACCCGGCGATGACAGCACCGGATTGCCCGCGCTCGTCACGAGCGCGCGAATCTGCCCCTCGCCCGGCGTCTCGATCTCCTCGGCGAGCACCGACATCGGCAGCTCGCCGCCGAACTCCGGCTTGCCCGACACGCGGCTCCGCCAGCGCGCGAATCCGCCATCGAACCCGAGCTGAGCGGCGAGCGGCAACGGATCGACCGCGGGCGTCGTGAACATCAAACCGCCGGGCACGTCGAGATGTCCGGTCAGCGCGTTGATCGCGTAGCACAGCCACGCGGCGAGCCCGCCGAACTCCTGCGTGCACACGCCGATCCGGCCGTAGAGCACCGCGCGCGGAGTCGCCGCGAATGTGTGCGCGAGCTCGCACAGGTCGCTCGTCGCGACGCCGGTGATCCGCGCCGCACGCTCTGGCGTCCACGGCTGGACCGCCGCGCGCAATTCGGCCACGCCATTCGCCGCGATCGCGCCGAGCCGCACGAGGTTCGCCGCGAACAGCTCGTGGATCATCGCGAGCAGCAGCACCGCGTCGGTGCCGGGCCGCACGAACAAATGCTGATCCGCGCGCTCGGCGGTCTCGGTCCGCCGCGGATCGAGCACGATCACTCGGCCGCCACGCGCTTGGATCGCCTTGAGCCGGCCGCGCATGTCCGGCGCGGTCATCAAACTGCCGTTCGACGCCAGCGGATTCGCACCGAGGCACACGAACAAATCGGTGCGATCGACATCCGGCACCGGCATCAGCAGCTGGTTCCCGAACATCAGCAGCGCCGCGAGCATGTGCGGCAGCTGATCGAGCGACGTCGCCGAGAACATGTTGCGCGTGCCGAGCGTGCGCAGCGCGAGCTGGCCGTAGGTCAGGAGGCCGAGGTTGTGCGCGGTCGGGTTGCCTTGATAGACCGCGACCGCGTGCTTGCCGTGGCGCGCTCGCACCGAGCGCAGCTGTGCGGCGACGTGGTCGAGCGCCTCGTCCCACGTCATCTCGATCCAGCGATCGCCGTCGCGCCGCATCGGGTGGCGCAACCGATCTGGATCGTGGTGCAGATCGGCGAGCGCGGCGCCCTTCGGGCAGATGTAGCCGCGGCTGAATGGATCGGCATCGTCGCCGCGGATCGAGGTTACGCGGTCGCCGTCGACCTCGACTGCGATGCCGCATGTCGCTTCGCACAGCGGACAACTGCGGTAGTGCGTGGTCACGCCGCGACTCTAGTACGCCCCGGTGACCAGGAGTGAACCAGCGACAAGGCATCGCCGGCTAGGGCGGCGGCGGACCGGCGGATTCCCTCGAACATCCTGTCGCCGCCGAGAGCGCCCACAGCAGCTCGTCGAATGCGGGCGCGTTAGTGTTCGCCATCT
>Ga0265338_10008368_pt1 | contig 12568 bp, 7 predicted proteins | sample 42126metaG_FD_193579 | JGI IMG/M metagenome (GOLD analysis project Ga0265338, IMG submission 193579) | Rhizosphere microbial communities from Carex aquatilis grown in University of Washington, Seatle, WA, United States - 4-21-26 metaG | ecosystem: Host-associated > Plants > Roots > Rhizosphere >... | reverse complement strand
ATTTAGCTATAGCCGCGGCGCTACATTGGCAGGGCTTGTCAGTACCGTAGTAGCCGCAGGGGCAGGGGTTTTGAGTGGCTACCAGCATAAAATCGGCTGGGTAGTTGGCTGTGTCGCGCACCCGGGCAATGCTGACGTTGCCGTCTTCTAGGGGTTGGCGCAGGGCTTCCAGGCAGTCGTGGCTGAACTCGGGCAGCTCATCTAAGAAGAGTACGCCACGGTGGGCCAGGGTGGCTTCGCCGGGCTTGGGCTTGCTGCCGCCGCCCACCAGCGCGGTGGCGCTGGCGGTATGGTGCGGCGCCCTAAAGGGCCGGGCGGTGATAATCTGGCTGGAGCCGCCGCTGGCCAGACTGTGTAGATGAGTGACCTCCAAGACTTCGGAGTGGTCCAGCGGCGGCAGGATGCCGCACATGGCTTTGGCTAGCATGGTCTTGCCGGTGCCCGGCGGGCCGTGTAGCAAGATGTTATGGTGCCCAGCCGCGGCGATTTCTAATGCTCGCTTGGCAATCGGTTGGCCGGAGACCTCGGCGAACTCTATGGCCTCTACCTCTGTTTGACGACTTTTAAGCTGGCCGCGGCCGCTTTTTAAGGCCTTTAGCGGCAGGGTGCCGCTGAGGTCTAGGTAAACGTCGCGCAAATTAGTCGCCGCCTTAACGTTAATATCGGGTATTAATAGGGCTTGCTCCAGATTGGCCCGAGGGATATAAAAGTCGCTAAAACCCAAGTTTTTGGCGGCCAAAATCCGTCCAATCAGCCCGCGTACAGGGTTGAGCGAGCCATCTAGGCTCAATTCCCCCAGAAAGATGTGTTTATCCAACCCCTCTTGGCTAATCTGTTGGCTACGTGCCAGTATAGCCACCGCCATCGCCAGGTCTAAACTGGTGGAATCCTTGGGGATATCAGCTGGCGACAGATTAATGGTGACCCGTTTTTTGGGGAATTGGATAGTGCTGTTGGCAAAACTGGCGCGCAAGCGCTCTTTGGCTTCATCTACCGCCTTAGAAGCGTAACCAATAATAATCACTGCCGGCAGGCCATTGGTTATGTGGCATTCGACCTCCACCGCCACGCCGCCCGTGCCCATAAAGTCCACAATGCTGCGCACCGCTTTGTTCATTTGATTTAAATTATTGCACTTGCTGTCGAAAAAATTAATTGCTAGCGCTTAAAAACTTTTAGGCCTTCCATTCGCGGTTTTGTGGGGACTCGTTTTTGGCGGGGAATTAACAAAACGTCCCGCGGGGAGCGGAACGTTTTGCGAGTTTTGTTGGGTTTTGGAGACCGAGCCGAACTTTTTGTTATCAATTGGTTTTGGATGGAACAACCGCTTGCGAGAAGCGGTTGTTACAGATCAATTTTTGTTTTGAGCACTTTTTTTACTCAAGCGCCATCCTCATCTTATAAACTACTGATTTTACTGTCAACAAGATTTTTATGCTTTTTGCCTAAACCTGTGCATAACTTTCTAACAATTTGCCTGTGCGCCGCTAGGTAGAAAGTCCTTCTATACTAAAAAACCAGCATCAAAGCCAGCCGGCAACCGGGTTATCATGCCACGGGCAGGTAGACCCAGCCTGGCTGCCCGCATCGCGTGGCCGTCAGCGCGCGGCTCTGGCTATATGTTAGCTATTTTTTGCCGGCAACTTGTCCAAAAGATTCACCAGCTGCTGCCGGATAGTCAATTAAGTAGCGTACCGTTTCTTGCAGGCTGCGTTTGGCCGGCTCACCACCTTCTAGCTTACTAAGAAGTTCCTGAGGTGTTAGCCAGTAGTATTCACTGAAGTCTTCGGGATTGAAGCGCGGTACGTTATCGGAATGATAGACATAAACAGACCTAAAGAACATCTTTTCGGCACCCGTAGGAGGGAATTTATGGATGAATCGTAGACATTTAGGGTTGATTTTAAGGTTGAGTTCCTCCTCAACCTCTCTAGCCAAACCTTCAGCATAAGATTCGCCGGCTCCGATGTGACCGCTGGCGCTGTAATCCAATCCGCCGGGCGCGATTGTTTTGTGCTTTTGCCGGCGTGGCACCCACAGCTGTCCGCTACTATTTTGAACAAACATTTCGGAAGCCCGCAAAAAACCGCGGGTTTTTAGGCTGGCTTTTTGACTGCGGGCAATCGTGCCAATGACACTATCATCCGCGTCCACTAAGTCCAAAAGTTCGTCTTCGTCCTGCATAATCTTTAGGCCAAATCATAGCAAAAATAGCTGGCCAAAGCTATTGGGTTTTTGCGTACTAAGCTAGCCGGCAATTCTGCTCAGAGCAGTAGCTAGCGTCGATCGAAAAAGCGAGCAAAGAGCGAACATATTTCTTACAACTTTCATAATATTACAACGATATTATTATAATAAAATCTGTGGATAAATGACTAATTCTTGGGTACTATTGTAAATAATGCATGAATAAGGTGTTGACCTTTTAACTATTATTTGCTAGTATGGGTCTTGTAAGTTAAAAAACAAAAATAACTTATTACTAGCGGTTAGTGGAGACCGTTTTAGCCATCGCTCTCTAGTACCGAAAGGTCCAAAGGAGCGGTCAGTCAACCGGCTTTTGGCGGTAAGCGCTTTTAAGTAATTATATGCAGCGCATTTACCGCCTAAGCCTCCTCGTTCTATAATGAATGGCGTGAAACAAAATCGCCGACACGCACGTTTACCAGCAGCCCTCGCTGCTGGTAGTTTTTTGTATCTAGTTTTGATTACGACGCTGACCAGCCCGGTCAAAGACATTACCTGGGCTATCGCTTTCTTTGTGGGGCTAGGGGTGTTCTTGGCCAGTGTAGGCTACAGCGCGGTCTACCTGCAGGCCGGGGAAATGCGACCGGGTTACCGGTTTCGCATTACTGTTATTACCATTTTTATCCTTGTAACACTTATGTTCCGTAGCGCCCAGAGCTTAAGTTGGCTCGATGGGCTAGTGCTGGTGATTATCACTGCAGGGCTACTATTTTATAGTGCCCGGCGCACCACTAAATAGCTACACCTGCGCGTGTAAACTTTAGTATAATAGGCTTATGAATCCGAATAGCGTGGAGAGTGGGCCTGCCTTTGAGGCGCCACAAACAAATGAAGGGCTGGAGAACCAGCACGGTAAAGCCATGGAGAAGGCTCCGGATGGCGAATCGGCTGTTGGCCGCCGGGCACCTAAAGATGTAACCACTTCTGTTATGCCGCTGCCAACGGATATCCCGGTCGCCGGGCCGGTGGCTATACCCTCCGGCCAAGATGATGTCACGACGGCTGCCCCAGCTGACCAGCACTACGCCGACGCCCAGGATACGCACCGTATCGAAAAACAATGGGTGGAGCGCGCCAAAAAAATTATCGCCCAAACTAAGGACGACCCGCAGAGCCAGAAGCATGAAATGAGCCTGGTTAAAGCCGAATATATCCGTAAAAGGTTTAATAAAACTATCCCCACGGACGATACGGCGGCAGCATGACGGTCTTAGCGGTACTATTAGCCTTCTTGGTCCTGGTGGCCGCCGGTTGCGGCTTTGCCTACTTTTACCTAAGGACTATTTTCCGTGAACAGAAAAACTATGAGCGCGGCCTAAAGATGGTGCCAGTGCTGATACACTTGCCGCCGCCCAGCGATGACGCCGAGTCCAAGGGACGCGACGAGCGCGATGTGGCAGACGAGAACATCTCTAGGGCCCAAACACTGTATGCCATCTTAGCCAGCACTTTTCAGAAAGGCCTGCGCCACAAGTTCTACGGCCAACGCCATGTAGCCCTAGAGATTGTCGCCAACCACGGCGCAGTGCACTTTTATACCGCCGTGCCGGTACCGCTGCTGAGCGTAGTAGAGCAGGCAATAGTCAGCGCCTACCCGTCAGCCAGCCTAGAAGAAGTTCCGGAACACAATATTTTTAGCGGCGTGGGCCGGATTACCGGTACCGTAGGCGGCGAGTTACAGCTTAAAGAGAGCTTTGCCTACCCCATAGCTACTTACCAAGAGATTAAGCGCGACACCATGGAGACACTGCTTAACGCCCTTTCTGGTTTGACTACCGAGGACGGCGCCGGCATCCAGATTTTGCTACGCCCGGCCGATGGCGCCTGGCGCAAAGTAGCCACCACCGAGGCCAGTAAAAAACGTACTGGCAAAAGTTCACCTCAGGGTATCGAGAGCACTTTTTGGTGGTTTGGCCAGCTATTTAGCGCGCTGACTAAGCCACCCGAATCCAGGGGTGACGAAAAGGCCCAGGACAGCAAAAAAGACGTTTCGGAACTGGACCAATCGCTGGCACAGGCGATAGAAGAAAAGACCAAACAGCCGGGCTACGAGGTGCTCATCAGAGTTGTAGCATCCTCAAACGTGATGCAACGGGCTCAAACCATACTGAATAACATAGTCGCCAGCTACGCGCTGTTTGACGCACCCGGCCGCAACGGCTTTAAGTTTGTACCGGCGCGCGATATGGAGGACTTTATAACCGCTTATATTCTGCGTTTCTTTCCAGCTGAGCAGTCTAAAAACATCTTAAATGCCAGCGAGATTGCTACTTTGTTTCATTTTCCGGACCAGCAAAGTATTCCCACCAGCCAGCTGGAGCGCCAGGCCAGCAAGCAGGTTGATGGGCCGCGCAACGTACCCGAACACGGCCTGGTGCTGGGCTACAACATATTCCGTGGCGCCAAAAAAGCCATCCGCTTAGACCTCAATGACCGCCGCCGGCACATGTATGCCGTTGGCCAAACCGGCACCGGAAAATCAACTTTCTTAGAGAATTTGGCGCTGCAGGATATGCTTGACGGCCGCGGCTTTGCTTTTGTGGACCCGCACGGTGATACCGCCGAGCGGCTGCTGGCGATGGTGCCTAAAGAGCGCACCGAGGACGTAATTTACTTCTGTCCAGCCGATATGGAATATCCACTGGGCCTGAATATGTTTGAGTATCATAACCCGGAGCAAAAGGACTTTTTGATCCAGGAAGCTATCAATATGCTGTATAAGCTTTATGACCCGGGCCACACCGGCATCATTGGCCCGCGCTACGAGCATTTGTTCAGAAACGCCGCCCTAACCATCATGGCCGACCCCAATGGCGGCAGCTTTGTGGATATCCCTAAGCTGTTCCGCGACCCGGCCTTTGTAGAGCAAAAACTCAAATACGTAACAGATCAAAATGTTATTGAATTTTGGCGCAAGGAAATGCCGCAGAGCCAGCGCAGCAATGAGTTCGGCGAAGTAGTAAGCTGGTTTATCTCTAAGTTCGGCGCCTTTTTAAGCAACGAAATGATGCGCAATATTATTGGCCAAAGCAAGAGCAGCTTTGATTTGCGCGAGGTAATGGACAGCAACAAAATCCTGCTAGTCAACCTCAGTAAAGGCCGCACCGGCGATCTTAATTCCAAACTACTGGGCATGATTTTTGTAATGAAGTTCCAGGCTGCGGCCATGAGCCGGGCCGATATGCCGGAAGACTTCCGCCAGGACTTTTGCTTGTATGTAGATGAGTTCCAAAACTTTAGCACCGACAGCTTTGCCGATATCTTATCCGAGGCCCGCAAGTACCACCTAAATGTGATTGTGGCTAACCAGTTTACGACCCAGCTAACAGAAGAAGTCCGCGATGCGGTCTTTGGTAACGTCGGAACAGTCGTTGCCTACCGAGTCGGTACTAATGACGCCGAATTTTTAGCCAAACAATTCGCACCGGTTTTTGATATTGATGACTTACAATTCATCCCCAACCATAATATGGTGGTCCGTATGCTGATTGGCGGAGTACCAGTGCAGCCATTCAGTATGGTTGGCTTGCCGCCGCTGGGGCAGCCCAACAAACAGTTGGCTGACGCTCTAAAACAACTCTCGGCTGCCAAGTACGGCCGGGCTAAAGACCAGGTAGAAGCCGAAATCTTTAAGCGCATGGAGACCCAGCCAAGGCTAGGCGCGGCCCCCCGGCCGGGCTTGCCACCGGCGGCCGGAGCCAGCGGCAGCCCATTTGACCGCCTGGGCCCACTGCCTACTAGCCCTTCACCCCAGATGGCCGCTAGGCCTGGGCCGGCCGGTGGTTCATCATTCTTGGATGAGTGGTTGGCTAAGCGCAAAGCTGGTGCGTCGCCAGCATCAACCGTTAGTGCCAGTTCGGCGCCCGGTGCTACGCCGCCAGCTTATGCCACCTTTGGTGCGTCATCGGAGAATATGGTTAAACCTACGCAGCCACAACCAGCCCAGCCGGTGGCCGCCAAGCCGGCCCAAGCAACTTTTAGCAACCCGGGCGAGCTAAAAATCCGTCGGGACGGCGAAGACGCGCCTAGGACAGCCGATGACGGCCAGACTATACATATAGATAAAGATGGCAACATTCGCTACGCCGAATAAACAGTACTTTTTACAAAGTACTCAAATCTTCACACTTTGGCGGCAAAGTGTGGCAAACCGCCGGGACGGCTCAAAAACTAGATGGTCGTTCGTTATGAATAAGAAGTGAACCTGCGGAACTCGCCCTTTAGGGCTCAAACAGTCCTCGGTTCAAGCTTCTTATTCATTCCTCACTCTTTCTGTTTTTGAGAGTCCCAGACCCTTCCACTATTAAGGCCGCGAGCCCCTAACTTTTTGAAAACATCTGACAGTGAATTATAGAAGTAACTGGAATAGTCAGCCGTTTGAAAAAAGTCTAGGAGCGGAAGGCCGATGAATATTAGGTATGAAAATAGGCCCCACGGGCGGGCCATATTATGAAGTACTCCGAGGGGGAGGGAGTCCGCGCGTGCGGACACACGGCGAACACCATCCTCCCCCTCGGTCTGGTTACGGGCAAATGCCCGCGAACTGAAGTCCTTACGCAACGTTGAGCAGGTAAATGCCTGTCATCTCAGCGTCATCGCAGATGTCGCCGAGGCGGCAGGAGCAGAAACGCGACGGGAGAATCTCCTCACCCGGGACGGAGCCTGTCTCCGGATTCTGGTAGCGATGAAGCCGCTCGGCTTCGCCGTCGCACATCTGCTCGAGGAGCTCGGTGAACTTGGCCTCGGGCATCTTGGTCGTATGCCCACAGAGGTCGAAGCGCACCAACACGGTTGTCTCTGGTGCCTGCACTACTGACATGCTTCCCCCGTTCCTGGCCTATTCGGCCCTAGAAGATGACATAGATGAACGCAGAGATGATGAATGTAGCCAGCGGAGGGCCGGCTATCAATACCGCCAGTGCAATCATCACATTTTTGAGCGTTAGGTACTTTCTCACCGTACTCGTACTCCTTTTTGCCGGGTACGATACGCCTACTAACTTTGTAGCAGGCAAGTCGCTCCCGGCAAAACTAAAGGACTTCAAATATAAACGTGCCACCCATCCACCCGGACAGGGCTGATAAGTTGGCGATATTATACCCCTAGAGGTTAAAACTGTCAAGGAGTCAAACAGGGGGTGGGGACAATATCTTTGCCTGTTTGCAAAACAAGCGGTAAAAAAGTCGCCCCTAATCTGTAATTTGGCTTGCACGGCGCGGTGCAATCGGCTACAATATATGTAGGATGTTTAGACAAAAAACAGATAGGGAGTCTTTGCTGTGAGTGCCGAAAAGAAATCTATAGGCCACAGCTACGACGCCAGCCAAATTCAAGTGCTGGAGGGTCTTGATCCGGTACGCAAGCGCCCGGGTATGTACATTGGTAGCACCGGACCCGAAGGCCTAAACCACCTTATAAAAGAACTGGCCGATAACGGCATAGACGAAGTCATTGCCGGTTATGCAACGGAAGTAAGCGTTACTTTGCACCAAGATGGCAGCGCTACTATTTACGATAACGGCCGCGGTATTCCCGTAGAAATGCATCCTCAGACCGGAAAAAACACCTTAGAGACAGTACTAACTACACTGCACGCCGGCGGTAAGTTTGGCAATGGCGGCTACAAAGTTAGCTCCGGTCTGCACGGTGTTGGCTCATCCGTGGTGAATGCTCTAGCCACCAAGCTGATTGCTACCGTGGCCAGGGATGGTTTTGAATGGACCCAGGAATACGCCAAAGGCGTGCCAACCACCAAACTTACCAAGGGCAAAGCTACAGATAAGACCGGCACCAGTATTACTTTTTACCCCGATGGCGGCATCTTTACCACCACCGTGGAGTTTGATTACGGCTGGGTGGTGGACTACCTGCGCCACCAGGCTTATCTAACTAAAGGCGTTAAGGCCACAGTCAGAGACGAGCGCAGCGGCCAGGCTTACGCCTTCCATTTTGAGGGCGGCATAGAAAGTTATGTGCGCCACCTCAATGCCGGCAAAGAGTCCATGGACGACGAGATTTTTTACGTCGAAAAAGAAATAGAAGACTCCATTGTAGAGATTGCCCTGCAGTATAACGATGGCTTTAACGATAGCGTGATGGCTTTTGCCAATAACGTTTATAACCCCGAAGGCGGCATGCACCTAACCGGCTTCCGCACTTCTCTGACCAGAGTGCTGAATGATTACGCTCGCAAAAATAGCTTATTGAAGGACAAAGAAGATAATCTGACCGGCGAAGACTGCCGTGAGGGCCTAACAGCGGTAATTTTGGTTAAATTACCCGACCCGCAGTTTGAAGGCCAGACCAAAAACAAGCTGGGCAACCCAGAAGTCCGCGGCTATGTAGAACAAGTGATGAACGAGTGGTTCTCGTATTACCTAGAAGAACACCCGCAAGTGGCCCGCAAGATTGTTAATAAAGGCTTGCTAGCCGCCAGGGCCCGCAAGGCCGCCCGGGCCGCCCGCGACAATATTATCCGTAAAGGCGCCCTAGAGGGGGCGGCCTTGCCCGGCAAACTGGCCGATTGCGCCACCCGCGACCGCTCGCAAGCCGAGTTATTTATTGTCGAGGGTGACTCCGCCGGCGGCAGCGCCAAAGAGGGACGCAACAGCTTCTATCAGGCTATTTTGCCGCTACGCGGCAAGGTGTTAAATGTCGAGCGGGCGCGGCTGGACAAAATGCTAGCCAACCAGGAGATCCTCAATCTTATCAAAGCCCTGGGCGTTGGCATCGAAGAACAGTTCGACATGGAAGGCCTGCGCTACGAGCGGATTATTATTATGACCGACGCCGATGTGGACGGCAGCCACATCACCACACTGCTGCTAACCCTGCTGTTCCGCCACATGCGCCCAATTATCGAAGGCGGCCACGTCTACGTTGCCCAACCGCCACTGTTTGAGCTGATTAAACCCGGCCGCAAAACCAGCGTTTTTGTCTACGACGAAGAGGAGCTCGATAAAGTAATCGATGCCAGCACCGCCGAACGCAAGACCGCCGGAACGGCTATCAACAAAAATGACGAACGTTTCCGCCAAGCTGGTTTTATCGAACAAAAGCGCTACAAAGGTTTGGGTGAAATGGACGCCGAACAGCTGTGGGAGACGACTATGGATCCTGAGGCCCGGGTACTGGTACAAGTCAAGATTGATGATGCCGAAAAGGCCGATGCTATCTTTTCTAAGCTGATGGGTTCAGAGGTAGAAACCCGTAAAAACTTTATACAATCGCGTGCTAAATTCGTGAAAGACCTGGATATATAAGAGATGGACGATAGACAAAAGGGCATGGTCCCAAGTGCCGAGCACCACTCCAAGACCGTTCTCAACCGCAGCGTTGAGGACGAAATGGAGACCAGCTACCTACAGTATTCCATGAGTGTTATCGTCGCCCGGGCGCTACCCGACGTGCGTGACGGCCTTAAGCCAGTGCACCGCCGGATTCTCTATGTCATGAATAAAAACGGCCTTAGCGCGGGCTCTAAGCATACCAAGAGCGCGCAAATTGTTGGCGACGTCATGGGCAAATACCACCCGCACGGCGATACCGCCATTTACGATGCTATGGTCCGTCTGGCGCAGCCGTTTAGCACCCGCTACCCCTTGGTAGACGGACAAGGTAACTTTGGTAGCATGGACGGCGACCCGGCCGCTGCCGCGCGTTACACCGAAGCCCGCATGACTAAAGCTTCTGAGTCGATGCTCGATGACATCGAAAAAGAGACCGTACCATTCCGCGATAATTACGATGGCAGCCAGCAGGAGCCGGAAGTCTTACCGGCCAAGATGCCCAATCTGTTATTGAATGGCCAAATCGGTATCGCCGTAGGCATGGCCACCAATATTCCGCCACATAACCTTGGCGAGCTGGTGGATGCCACAGTTGCCCAAATCGACAATCCGGAAGCCACGCTAGATGACCTAATGGAGCACATTAAGGGCCCGGACTTCCCAACTGGCGCGGTGGTTTATGGTAAAGAATCCATCCGTACCGCCTTTGCCACCGGCCGCGGCGGCGTGGTCGTGCGCGGCGTAGCCGATATTGAAGAAACCGCCAAAGGTGGCCGCCACCGCATAATTATCACCGAAATCCCCTATGCCGTGAACAAAGCCGGGCTGGTAGAGAAGATTGCCGACCTGGTACGCGACAAAAAACTCAGCGGTATTTCTGATTTGCGCGACGAAAGTGCTCGTGGCAATGTGCGTATCGTAATTGATCTCAAAAAAGATGCTTACCCCAAAAAGTTGCTCAACCAGCTTTACAAGCTAACGCCTCTACAAACGGCTTTTCACTATAATATGCTGGCGCTAATAGATGGTATCCAACCGCGGGTTTTGGGCCTGCAAGACATAATCCAGGAACACATTAAACACCGCCAGAGCGTTGTCCGCCGCCGCACCGAATATGAGCTACGCAAAGCCCAGGAACGGGCCCATATCTTAGAGGGCTACAAGATAGCCCTCGACCACATCGAAGAAGTTATTAAGACCATCCGGGCCAGCCAAACCAGCGAAGAAGCCCAGGTTAACCTGATTAAACAGTTTAAGCTTAGCGAGATCCAGGCCCAAGCCATCTTGGCCATGCAGCTACGCCGCCTAACTGGCTTGGAGCGCAAAGAGATAGAGAACGAACTGGCAGAGCTGGTTAAGTTAATCGCTAATTTACAGGGGATTTTGGCCGACGAAAAGAAAATCCTAAAGATTATCCGCGACGAGCTGGAAGACATGAAGAAACAGTTTGGCGATGAGCGCCGAACAAAGATTGTGCCCTCCGAACTGGGCAAGTTAAGCGATGAAGACTTGGTGCCGGATGAACAAGTGGTTGTCACACTTACATCAGCAAACTATGTGAAACGTACATCAATTGCCGACTACAAGCGCCAAGGCCGCGGCGGCAAGGGTCGAAGAGGAATGGCTACCCGGGACGAAGATTATATAGAGCACGTTGTAAACGCCTCAACACATGACTTCCTACTTTTCTTCACAAATAAAGGCCGGGTGTTCAGGATCAAGACTTACGAAGTGCCGGCCGTTGGCCTAAACGCCAAAGGCGTGGCGATTGTAAATTTGTTACAATTGCAGCCGGAAGAAGCTGTTACATCTGTTATTAATATCAGTAAAGGTACCGGCGAAGGTACCAATTTACTGATGTGTACCGTACACGGGGTTGTTAAGAAAACACCTTTTGAACAGTACCAGAATGTCCGCAGCAGCGGTTTGATTGCCATTAATCTTGACGCCGGCGATGAACTTAAATGGATACGCATGACCGACGGTGACAAAGAAGTTATTATCTCCACCTCGCAAGGCCAGGCTATCCGTTTCCATGAGCGTGATGCCCGGCCAATGGGCCGGGTAAGCCGCGGCGTGCGCGGTATCCGCTTGCGCACCGGCGACCAGGTTATTGGCATGGATATCGTAGAAGCCAACACCTCGTTGTTTGTTATCAGCGAATTTGGTTACGGTAAGCGCACTAAAGTAGAACAGTTTACTGCCCATAAGCGCGGTGGCGTTGGTATCCGCTCAGCGGTGGTCAATAAGAAAACCGGACCGCTCATAGGGGTTAAAAGCCTGGTAGGATTAGACCAAGAAGTAATTATTATATCGGCCTCTGGCCAGACTATCCGCTTAGGGCTTAAGGATATCCCAAGCCTGGGCCGGGCTACCCAAGGTGTACGCATTATGCGACTAAACGACGCTGATAAAGTTGTCTCATTGGCCTTGGTTGAAAAGGCAGAAGAAGTCGAAGAAGAAGATGCTGAGGAGCCGGCAGAAAAGCCCGCTAAAACTAAGGCGCCGACCAAACCAAAAACCATCTAGTTTCTGAGAGTCCCAGACCCTTCCATTATTAAGGCCGCGAGCCCCTAACTTTTTGAAAACATCTGACAGTAAATATACAGTAGCCGGGATAGTCAGCCGTTTGAAAAAAGTTAGGGGCGGGAGGCCAATGAATATTGGGTATGAAAAAGCCCAGCACTAAAATCTTGATATTCCACAATCTGATTACAGACTGTTCCATTTCAGGATTTAGTGCTGGGTAAACTGGCAGGGCGCTCGACTGTTAATTTAACAGGGGCGCGCAAGGCGCTGCGGCGGATGGAGCGGGCGCTCCATCCGCCCTTAAACGCCGATTCATCGGCATCTGTGCTCCTTCCAGCGGTCAGTTGCTGCCGGGAACACTGTAGGTCCGGCCCGGTTGGAGGATGGCGGCGTTTTCGACCACTTCGCGTCTGAACCAGCGCCGGCGGCCAAAGCCCTCGAGCTGGCCGCCTCTGTCCCGGAGTGGGCGCAGAGAGATCTTGCCGTTGTGCTCGTTTTCCTT
>Ga0265338_10008367_pt1 | contig 12569 bp, 12 predicted proteins | sample 42126metaG_FD_193579 | JGI IMG/M metagenome (GOLD analysis project Ga0265338, IMG submission 193579) | Rhizosphere microbial communities from Carex aquatilis grown in University of Washington, Seatle, WA, United States - 4-21-26 metaG | ecosystem: Host-associated > Plants > Roots > Rhizosphere... | reverse complement strand
AAAATTCTTCATCTCACCGGGATTGATCACTAGTCCGTCAGGAACCTCGATGTAGCCGAGGTCTTCGGCGATCTCGGCCGAGTTGTTCATGGAGCGGCCGAGGAAGGCGACTTTGCGTCCGTGCTCGTGGGCGAGTTGAACGGCGAGATTGATGCGGTGGATCGAACTCGAGAAGCACGAGATGAACAGGCGGCGCTTGGTGTGGGCGAAGACTTCGTCGAACTTGCGGCGGACGGCACGCTCGCTGGGCGTGTATCCCTTGCGCTCGACGTTGGTGGAATCCTGCAATAGTGCGAGCACACCTGTCTTTCCGTACTCGGCGAAGGTGTGCAGATCGAAAAGCTTGTTGTCGGTGGGCGTGGGGTCAACTTTGAAATCGCCGGTGTGGATGATGACGCCGAGCGGAGTGTGGATGGCCAGGGCCACGCAATCGACGAGGCTGTGGGTCACGTGGATGGGATGAACGGTGAACGGGCCGACCTTGAAACGCTCGTTGGGACGCATCTCGCGCAGGTCGGCGTCGTCGAGCAGTTCGTGCTCATCGAGTTTGTCTTCGACGTAGGCAAGCGTGAACTCCGTGCCCCAGACGGGGACGTTCAGTTCGGAGAGCACCCAGGGCAGGGCGCCGATGTGGTCCTCGTGGCCGTGGGTGAGGATGATGCCGCGCACCCGCTGGCGGTTCTCGGTGAGATAGGAAATGTCGGGAACAACGATGTCGACGCCGAGGAGTTCGGCCTCGGGGAACATGAGCCCGGCATCGATGACGATGATGTCGTCACCCCATCGAACGGCCATGCAGTTCATGCCGAACTCGCCCAGTCCGCCCAGGGGGATTACTTGCAGTTTTCCAGTTGGCATTGAGTAAAGATGATGCTAGCACATAGCTGTGAGCTTCGAGCTATGAGCCGCGAGCTTAGCCGAGCGTACCTGTGGCTGATAGTTCGCAACTCAAAGCTTAACCCTCGAAGCTCTAAGCTCGATAGCTTTCTCATCTCTGCTGCGGTAAGGTTGATTCAATGACGGAGCAGCGCAAATCGTGGCTTCGGGGTCGGGTGGAAGGGGCTCTGGTGAAGGGCCTGACGCGCGCTTACTCGACGGTGCGCGTGGATCCGGCGAAATTTCTGCTGCAGTTACGGGCGGCGTACCGCGTGCCGATCAGCGGATATCACGGAGTGTATTCCCTCGAAGTTGGAGAACTCGACGCGGTGGCGGATTCGATTATTCGCAGCGGGATGAAGCTCGCCGCAGTTGAAGGCGCTGGATTCGGGCTGGGCGGGTTGTTGACGATTGTCCCAGACCTCGGCATTCTTTCGGCCATTACCATGCGGACGATTCAGAAGCTGAGCCTGCTCTACGGATTTGAATTCAACACCGACGACGAGATCGCAGAACTGTGGATCGCGGCGGCGAGCGCGGCTGGAGTCGACATCAGCCGCGAGGTGCTGGAGAAAGAAGTCGTCAATAAGTTTGTGCCGCGGGTCATCCAGCGAATTGCGGCGAAGGCCAGCACGGAAGTTGTGGAGAAGTGGGTGGGACGGGTAATCCCGCTGGCCAGCGCGGCGATTGGTGCCGGACTGAATTACTGGTTTGTGCGAGCCTGGGGTGAGCGGGCGAAGGCGCACTTTCGGCAGAGACATCTAGGGTTGCGGCAGCGGGCGGAGCAGGCGGCGTTGACTGCGCAGAGTCAGCCGATTCTTCCGACGACTGGGAGTTAAGTGGTTCATGCCGAATATCTCGTCGCGCAAATTCTCGCCGCAATGAGTTGTCATACTTCGCTTCTCCCAGGATGACAGAGTAGATTGACGGCCAGAACTCGGGATTGCATTCTCGTGCCGCACACTCGCACTTGCGTCGTTGTGATAAAAACAATTAGCAATGCCTACTTTTTACTGCTCAGCCATTCTTTTTGATCTGGACGGAGTTCTGTGTGACTCGACCAAGGCGGTGGACCGCGAGTGGCGAGAGTGGGCGGCACGCAAGGGCGTGGATGGCGACGCAATCATGGCGATTGCGCATGGAGTGCGGACGATTGAGGTGATCCGGCGGGTGGCGCCGCATCTGGATGCGGAGGCTGAGGCGGCGGCGATCGAGAATCACGAGGCCGGCGATCAGCGGGGAGTTACGGTGATGCCGGGGGCTTTGGAACTGGTGCGGTCGATTCCGGATGGGCGGTGGGGTGTGGTCACCTCGGGGTCGCGACTCCTGGCAACGAACCGCGTGCGGCATTGCGGATTGCCGGTGCCGAAGGTTCTGGTGACGTCCGATGATGTAACGCAGGGGAAGCCGCATCCGGAGCCCTATTTGAAAGGCGCGCAGTTGCTGGGATTCAGTCCGGCGGAGTGTCTGGTGATCGAGGACGCGCCGGCGGGGATAGAGTCGGCGCGCGCAGGCGGCATGAAGGTGATTGGGATTATGAGTACGTATGGGGCGGAGGCGCTGCGGCTTGCGGATGTGGTCGTGGGGAGGCTGGGAGAGATTCAAGTTACTTCGAATGGGGCGGGGAAGTTAGTGGTTGTCGCAGAGTGATTAACCTTCTGTCGAGAGCAAGTCGCCGGTGAACAACGTACTGAGGTATCTGCTCTGATGAAGCGCAACATCTGGGAATTTCTCAGGAAGGCGGATGGAACGTATGCCGTCTCCCATAACGGCAAACTGTTATCAGATTCCATTCCCGAGAAGTGGTTCGAGGGTCAGATTTGCGAACACTATGGGTTTTGCGGGCGGGAATACCACGAAATTCGCGCGCATTTGGATCGCTCTGGAAAATGTACAGTTGATTTGAGTTCTAGCACCCCGACGCACTTAGCCACGTCGTGAGTGCAATCGCCTGCTTACGTCAGTGATCTGGATGGCGAGGGTCCCTTCTGAGACAATCGGCCACGTGGATTGGGAATTACTTCTGCCGACAGGCTTTGTTCTTCTGGGCTCTCTGGGATTGTTGTGTAGCGGACTTGCGGCATACCACTATTCGCGGTGGGAACGATCCAACGACGCTCCACGCCTGCCCGTCGCTATGGCGGCATTCGCAGTGCAATACGTCTTTGTTTTCGTGCTGGCAGGCTTGAGCAGCTATAGCCTTTTACGAACAATCCTGATGTTCTTCACGACGATGGCGTTGGTGACTGCGATTCGGCTTGGGCTACAGGCCCACAGCAGAGCGGGCGCTCGTATAGCGCTGGCAGCATTGTTCACGCTGAGCGCATACATCTGCAAAATGGGCAGCGACTACTATCAATTCGCGAAGTTCTATCGCCGATGATGACTGTAACTGGCAAAACATCTCTATTACACTCAATTCGACGATGAGCGGCCGTCCGATTGGTGGATTGTGCCCCCCGCAGCCCATCGTTGCGTGCGACAGTCAAACGATCACTGTTCTAGAACCGCAGCCGCAGTTCCCCTCCCAGCGAACCAACAATCAACGACAAACGTGCCGGCGTACTTGCTAGTCAGCTACCGCAGCCAGTCTTCCAGTTCAATTCCCTTGTCGGTCTTCTCGTCGCGGTACTTCACGATGACCGGGGTGTAAAGCGACAGATTCCACCTCCAAGGCCCTCTCTCCTCCTTCACTGCGCGCGATCCCGGCACGACTACTGCATTCTCTGGAACCTCTAACGGCGCGTCGGCGGTGGCGCGGTAGACTTCGCCTTTCACGAGATCGTAGAGCGGAGTGGAGCGCGTGAGAATTGTTCCCGCGCCTAGGACCGCGCGAGCGCGCACCAGCGTGCCTTCGTAGATTCCGCAGTTGCCTCCGACCAGGACGTCATCTTCGATGATGACCGGGGCGGCGTTGATGGGTTCGAGGACTCCTCCGACTTGCGCGGCGGCGCTCAGGTGGACGCGCTTGCCGATTTGTGCGCAGGAGCCGACCAGCGCGTGCGAGTCGATCATGGTGCCTTCGTCGACGTAGGCGCCGACGTTGATGAACATGGGCGGCATGCAGATGACCGAGGGCGCGACGTAGGCTCCAGTGCGAACCGACGATCCGCCGGGGACTACGCGCACGCGGTCGGCGATTGCGAACTGGCGGGCGGGGAACGTGTCTTTGTCGACGAAGGAGAGGCCGGCGGTCATGTCGGCGAGTTCGCCCAAGCGAAATCCCAGCAGGATGCCTTGTTTGACCCAGGTGTTGACGCTCCAGCGTGCGTTCTTCGTGTCCCCGATTTTTTCGGCGGCGCGGATCTTGCCTTGCGTCAGTTGATCGCGGAATTCAAGGAAAGTTTTCCGTGCTTCGGGATCGTGCTCAACTTCGCCTTGGGCGGCGAGGCGCTCGATGGAGGATCTGAGGGTGGACATTGCGAAAAAGTATACGGGAAACGCGGAGGGAGGTGACTGGCTGACGAGAAGACACACGCCGCCAAGGTGGAAACTCCCCTGTAGGCCGGCAATGGCGCTTGGTTGCATGGGGTCCTTCGACTGCGGATTTACCACGCTTCGCGCGGCACATCCTTCGCTCAGGATGACAGGGTTTGCGGCGCGATGGACGTCACACGCACTTGCACTCGCTGCGGATCAGCACGCCGGTCATGGCGTGGGCAGTTTCGCGGGCTTCGGGTAGGGTGGCGTAAGGGCCATGCCAGCGGGCGTGGTTTACATCGTGACCGGCGGGGCGTCCTTTGCCGTGGCTGCATTGGCCGCAGGATCCGCGGTGCAAGACGATTTTGTGCGGGCCGGCGGCCCAGTTTTCGTAGATGAAGAATTCGGCCGCTTCGGCGGCGGGGCCGGCGGGTTTGGTGATTAATCCCACTTCGGCGGCAACTTTTTGCAGGCGCGAGCGCGTGTCGCGGCGCATGGGAAGCAGCGGGAGGCGGTAGACCTCTTCGATTTTGCCCATCATCGCGAGGACGGCTTTCACCGGAAGCGGGCTCGACTCGATGAAGTTCGCTTGCATCAGCGGGAGATATTTGCGATGCAGGGCGCGCGCTGTGGTCCAGTCGTTGGCGAGAGCGGCGCGGGTGAGCGACGCCATCTCGTGCGGGATTTCATTCGAAGCGACGGAGATCACACCCACCCCGCCGAGCGCGATGACGGGGAGCGTGACCGCGTCATCTCCAGAGAAGACGAGAAACGTTTCGGGCACAGAAGCGATCGCCTCGGCGATCTGGGTCATATTGCCGCTGGCTTCTTTCACGCCGACGATGTTGGGAATCTCGGCGAGGCGGGCCAGCGTCGAGGGCTCGAGGTTCGATCCGGTGCGGCTGGGCACGTTGTAGAGAATGATGGGCTTGTCGCCGACGGCCTCGGCAATCGCTTTGAAATGCCGGTACTGGCCCTCCTGCGTGGGCTTGTTGTAGTACGGCGAGGCGGTGAGAATGGCGTTGACGCCCGTGCGGGCGGCAATTTCTTTTGCTTTTTCGACGGCGTCGTGGGTCGAGTTGGAAGTCGCTCCCGCGACGATGGGGACACGTCCGGCTACGACTTCGATGGTGGTGTCGACTACAAACAGCCATTCGTCGTGGTTGAGAGTAGGAGTCTCGCCGGTGGTGCCGCAGGGAATCAGAAAATCAATGCCGGATTCGACCTGCCACGCGACCAGGCTGCGCAAGGCCGCGTCGTCGATCGAGCCATCCTGATGAAAAGGAGTTACGAGTGCGGTGCCGCAGCCACGGAGTTGCATAGGAATAATGTAACGCGAATGAGGGCGGAGGGAAAATCGGCGAAATCCGGAGGAATTGTCAACAAGCCTTCGAGTGCGCTCGACCCTTCGGCTTCGCTCAGGGCAAGCTAGCCGAGGGCGGCTGTTCCCCCATTGTTTTACAACTCCCGCCAGATGTCCTTGAAATCGTGGAAGCCCTTTTTGCCCACGAGCCATTCGGCGGCCTGGACGGCGCCCTCGGCAAAGCCGCGGCGGGACTTGGCGTCGTGGCAAAGGTAAATCCGGTCGTTGGCGGACTCGAGGACTACCTCGTGCAGGCCGACCACGTCTCCTTCGCGAAAGGATGTGATCTCGAGATCTTCGTGGCGGCCGCTGGCTTCGCGCACGACGTGCTGGATCGCCAGGGCGGTGCCCGAGGGAGCATCCTTCTTGTGGGCGTGGTGGCGTTCGAAGATCTGTCCAGTGTAGTTGTGGCGCAGAGCGGCGGCGGCGGCGCGAGCTGCATCGAAGAAGAGGTTCACGCCTACCGAGAAATTTGCAGCGTAGACGAAGCCGGTACCGTGCTGTTCCACCATCTTGCGAATGTGATCGAGGTCGCTGTGCCAGCCCGTGGTGCCGACCACCATGTTCTTGCCGGCCTTGACGCAGGCTTCGATGTGGGCGACGACGCAATGCGGGGCGGTGAAATCGATGACGGCGTCGATGTCGTGGAGCTTCTCTTTCGTGAGCGCGGCGCAGGCGGGATTCTCTTTTGCGCCGGCGATTTGAATGCGGTGCTCGCGCTCGACCGCGACTTTCGCCACCAGCGATCCGGTTTTGCCGCGGCCTAGGATCAAAATATTCATGAGGACGGTTAGATGTTATCGCAACCGGTGAGGTCGCGGGGATGGGACGCTTCCTGCGGAAGGAAATCCCACTCTGACGCCGCGTTAGGCGCGACGTTAGGATGGGGCACCCGCGAGAAGTGGGGCATCCCATTTCTGGGTAAAACTAGGCGAAGACTTCCGGGTCGAGTTCGGAGAAAAATGTTTTGTGCAGGCGCTGGACCACGCTGGGTACTTCGTCTTCTTCGATGACGAAGGTCAGATTGATTTCGGAAGCGCCTTGCGAAATCATGCGAATCTTTTTGTCGGCAAGTTCGCGGAAGACGAGGGCGGCGATGCCGGGCGTGTCGCGCAGATTTTCGCCGACCAGGCAGACGATCGCTTTGCGGCCTTCATATTTTACATCGGCCAGCTTGGCAAGATCGGCGGCCAGCGCGGGGATCGCCTGATTGGAGTCGACGGTCAGCGAAACGCTTACTTCAGAGGTCGAGACCACATCGATCGAGACTTTGTGACGATCAAAGGCTTCGAAGATGGAGCGCAGGAATCCGTGAGCCAGAAGCATGCGGGGAGCGGCCACGTCGACGATGGTGATGCGCTTCTTGGCCGCGATCGCCTTGAAAATATTCTTGCCCTGTGGCGCACGCGTGGTGATGCGAGTTCCCTCGCAGGATGGGTTACGGGAATTCAGCACGTAGACCGGAATATTCTTCTGGATTGCGGGCAGCACCGTCGCCGGGTGCAGAACTTTGGCGCCGAAGTAGGCGAGCTCGGCAGCCTCATCGAAGCTGATGACTTTGATACGGCGGGCTTCCGGGCAGATTCTGGGATCGGTGGTGAGAATGCCGTCGACGTCGGTCCATATCTCAATGCGATCCGCACCCAGGCCAGCGCCGAAGATGGCGGCAGAGAAATCCGACCCGCCGCGCCCGATCGTGGTTGTGATGCCGGCACGGTTTGCGCCGATGAAGCCACCCATGACGGGAACCTGTCCGGCGTCTAGCAGAGGCTTAACTTTTTCTTGCAGGCGCGTGTTTGTCTCTTCGAACTGCGGGACGGCCTGCATGTAGTTGCTGTCGGTGACCAGAACGTCGCGGGAGTCGACGTGAACCCCGTTGAGTCCACGCGCGGCGAAGGCTGCTGCAACGATTTTGCTGGAAAGCATCTCGCCAAAGGCAGCGACGTGATCGGTGGTGCGGGGAGTGATTTCTCCGACGGCGGAGATGCCGCGCAACAGTTCGTCGAGCATTTCGAAGTCGGCGCCCAGGTCGGAATGAAACTCCGTAAACAGGGCGGTGCCCAGCAACTCACTGGCGGTGTTGTAGTGGCGTTCCTGCAAGGAGCGGCAGAGTTTGAGCGCAGTCTTGCGCTCTCCGGCGCCTGCGGCCTTGGCCATGGTGAGCAAAGTGTCGGTGACTTTCGCCATCGCGCTGACCACGACCACGGGCTTCTGCGCCAGGCGGCCGTGTACGATTGAGGCGACACGGTCGATTGCCTTCGCGTCTTCGACCGAAGTGCCGCCATACTTCATCACGATCATCGGCTTGGCCCCAGATCGACGCTGCGACTCGAGTGAAGATGGAGGCATGCGGGAGCGAGTCGCTCCTGCGACAGCGGCAGCGCCGGTGGCGCTACTTCAGAGGCATCGCGACTCTTCCTCATCCGAGGTAGCCTTTGGCTTTTAGGAGTTCGGCGTTGAGGACGGCCGCCCCGGCTGCTCCGCGGATGGTGTTGTGCGAGAGCACGGTGAACTTCCAGTCGAGAACGCCGCAGGGCCGCAGGCGTCCGACTGCAGAGGTCATGCCGGCGCCCATATCCACGTCGAAACGTGGCTGCGGGCGATCGCTCGCGGTGAGATACACGACCGGGCGTTCCGGAGCGCTGGGCAATTTCAATTCCTGTGGCTCGGCGCGGTAGGAATTCCAGGCAGCAATAATTTCCTCCGGCTTGGCTTTTTTCTTGAGGCGGATGGAGACCGATTCCGTGTGTCCATCCTCGACGGCCACCCGGTTGCATTGCGCGCTCATGGCGAATGCGCCGGGAATGATCTTTGAGCCGTTGATCTGTCCGAGAAGCTTGCGCGTCTCCTCCTCCATCTTTTCTTCTTCATTCTTGATAAAGGGGATCACGTTGCCGAGGATGTCGAGCGAGGCGACGCCCGGATATCCGGCTCCGCTGACGGCTTGCATGGTGACGGCCATGACGGTCTCGAGGCCAAACTGCTGGTGCAGCGGGGCGAGTGCCAGCACGAGGCCGATGGCCGAGCAGTTTGGATTGGTGACGACATAGCCACCCGATTTCTTCCGCCACGCTTGAATGTCGATCAGCTTGATGTGTCCGGCGTTGACTTCGGGGATGACGAGAGGGACGTCCTCCTGCATGCGCAGCGCGCTGGAGTTCGAGACTACGGCGCAGCCGGCGTCGGCGAAGCGGGGCTCCATTTCAGCGGCGATGGCGGAATCGAGGGCGGCAAAAATGATCTTGGGCGCGCCTTCCGGAGTGGCAGGGGAGACTGTCATACCAGCGACGGCGGGAGGAATAGGGGTCTTGAGCCGCCAGCGGGCGGCTTCGGAGTAGACCTTGCCCTCAGAGCGGTCGGAGGCGGCCAGCCAGGCCACTTCGAACCAAGGGTGGTGCTCCAGCATCTGTATGAATCTTTGTCCGACAACGCCGGTGGCGCCCAGAATACCGATAGGAATTTTGCGGTTCATAAGGTAGTAGGAATTCTATAACAGCCGGGACCTGAGGCACGGTGACGTCCCTCACGAGAGAGCCCGCCCCAATCAGCTTCCACTGCAGGGGCGGCGCTTCGCAAGTAGCGAAAGGAGGACCACTTCCGCCGCGTATCCTGCGCCTGCCAAGCCCTACTGCAGAACTTTCTCCAAGTGCCGATAGGAGAGGTTGGAGGGCTCTATATGCCGGAACTTCGCCAGAATTTTTTTACCAAGGAATGGGTCATCATCGCTACCGAACGGGCCAAGCGGCCAGAGGATCTGGCGACTCAGCGAGCCGTGCAGCCGGTGCCGGCGTTTCTGGAGAGCTGCCCGTTCTGCCCGGGGAACGAGAGCAAGACGCCGCCCGAGGTGCTGCGCTCTCCGGCAACGGCGGGAGAGCCGTGGGCGGTGCGGGTCATCCCCAACAAGTTCGCGGCCTTGTCGAGCGAGGTTCAGCCGACGCGAAACCTGCAGCATTTGCGCAGACGCATCGATGGCTTCGGATTTCATGAAGTCATCATCGACAGCCCCGACCATGCCCGTTGTATGGCGGAATTGTCGGACGCGCATGTTGGCAGCATTCTGGGCGCCTACCGGGAGCGCTACAACGTGTTAAGCGTGGACCGACGGGTGAATCACATCACGATTTTCAAGAACCACGGTGCGGATGCGGGGGCGAGCCTGCAGCATCCACATTCGCAGTTGATTGCTACGCCGGTGATCCCGAGCCAGGTGCGCCACCGCTTGTTTGAGGCACTGCGGCACTATGACGATGCGGGAGAATGCATGTTTTGCCACATGGTGGAACGCGAGATCGAAGATCAGACGCGGGTGGTGCTGAAGGGCGAACACTTCGTCGCCATGGAGGTGTTTGCTTCGGCAACGCCATTCGCGACTTACATCTTTCCGTTGCGGCACATGGCGAGTTTCGGAGATATCAATGATCTCGAGATCGCCGACCTGGCGCGTGTCCTGCGCACATTGCTGGCCAAGATTCATGTAGGACTGGGGAATCCGGATCTGAACTATACCGTCCGCAGCGCGCCGGCTGAGTATGCGGGAGCCCGGCACTTCCATTGGTACGTGAGTGTGATCCCACGGCTGACACGGGTTGCGGGGTTTGAGTTGGGGTCGGGCATGTTCATCAACACGGTGTTGCCCGAAGCGGCTGCGGAATTTCTGCGCAAAGTTGCCATAGACAAGGTGGCGGGAGCTGGGGCCGGACAATAGGAAAGGAGCCAGGTCTTAAGTTGGTAGTGGTCCAATTTGGCTCACGCGCACGGCCAGTGAAGCCGGAGATCCCTTCGACTGCGCTCAGGGCAGGCTCTTCGCTTCGCCTGAAAAACGGCTCCGCTCAGGATGACAACCCACTAAAGCATGCCAAACTACACCACTACCCTTAAGTTTTGGGTCTTAGGTCTGAGGGCACGGGTCCGGGGCCTGCGGACTGAGAACTGAGAACTGAGAACTGAGAACTGCTCCCTACTTCCGGTGCGGGTGCTGCTGGCCAAAGGCATATTCAGTCAGGGGACCGAACTTCTTCTTCTCCGCATACAACCGCCAGCGGCGGAAGACGATGCGCAGGCTGGCCATCACAGGGATGGAGAGGTAGATGCCCAGAATACCGGCGACTTCGCCTCCGGCCATCACTCCGAAGATCGCGGCCAAGGGATGAAGTTCCATGCTTTCGCCCATGATGCGGGGAGAGGAAACGTAGTCCTGGAGCAGGCGCCAGAAGCCCAGAAAAACTACCAGAACCAGCCAGTGGTTGTAGCCCATGAGAAGCGCCACACTCACGATGGTCAGTGCGCCGGCGAGGGGGCCGACAACCGGAATGAATTCCAGCACGCCTCCGATGGTTCCGAGGACGAAAGCGTACTGCACTCGCATCGCACCGAGAAAGGCGGAGTACATGACCAGGGTCAAGGCGGCCAGCGTCAGTTGGGCGCGGATGAAGTGCGCCAGCATCTGGTTGAGATCGTTCAGTACATTTTCCAGAAACTCGCGCTGCGGTCGCGATTGGATGGTCGAGAGGAGAAAGTCGCTGAAGGCTCGTCCATCTTTCAGGAAGAAGATCGATAAGAGCGGGACCACAAACAGCAGCCAGGCTTGCTTTGCGACGTCGGCGACCCGTAGTCCGATGCGCTGTGCCATCTGTGTGATTTCGTCGCTGTGGCTGGTGAGGAACGACTGTACCAAGTCGGTGCTGGTACGACTCCAACCGTGATCTTTACCGAGCCTCTCGGTTAGGTCGCCGGTCTTGAGCTGGGTGAGAAGATCGGGCAGCGACTGTCCGAGGCGCGCGCCTTCGCGGGTTACCCTGGGGCCGACCACGACAAAAAACAGCACGACCAGGACGATCAAGAGCGAGTAGATGACAGCAATGGCGCGCCCGCGCCCGCGTAGCACCTTTTCCAGGCGGTTGACCAGAGGGCTCATCAGGTAGGCGAAGAAGATAGCGAAGAGAAAGGCAATCAGCGTGGCCCGCGCCACGTAGAGGAATCCCAGCCCCAGTGCAAACAGCATCACCGTGACCAGCACCCGCGCCGTACGTGAGTCAGCCAGCAACAATAAGTTTTCCAGGGCAATCTCGATTCTGCCGCCGGGCAGGCACAGCCTAGTCCCGGACTACTTCAGTGCTATCGGCAGGTATCGCCACCCGAATTAGTTTGAAATGATCTTGATCATCGACCCACAGGGCCCATGCGAAAGCTTCCCCTGTCAGATTCAAGCGTAGAAGGTCGCGATCCGCTCCGCGAACGGTGACTTTTTCCTTGCCTACGAGTTCCATGCGAACGTTCATCGAAAGGCGGTCCTGGGGCACGAGCGAGCCAAATTCCGCCGGACCCTGCTGGCACTTCAAGTTTCCGCCTTCGGATTTGCAAGCGGAAGATAAGTATCGCCAGGCCAGCACTTCGCGCTGAATGAAGAAATTGTTGTCGAGGATCGTCGAAGTGCTGGGCATCAGGAACGACTGCTCGGCGGGCTTGCTGGCGCCGGCAGGGGTGATCTTCTCCATCAGGAATTCGTTGTTTGGAAGCACAGTCAGGGAACCGCCAGAATCCTGGCTCCATTCATAGCGGAGGAGTTCGCCGGTCGAAGTGATTTGGAGGTCCGATTTTTGGCTGGTGGGATTGGCTCCGGCTGTCTCTTTGAGTTGCGACTTGATGATGCTGTTGCCATTGAGTTGCTCAATGCGAAACGTCTCCGTCACCACACGCTGGCCCTTGATGAAAACGCCGAAGGAACCTGAATCGATGGCCTGCGTGGCCTTGTCTTTCTTGTCGGCCTTGTCGGCAGCATGACCGGCGGCGAGGGCCGCCAGCGAAAAGGCCAGAGCAATACCTGCGGTCCGCGCCGTGGTCCAGTATGTTCTGGTATGCAGCTTCACTCGACATCTCCTTGTTCGGTGCGTATCGCGATTTTCTTGAGGCC
>Ga0265338_10008366_pt1 | contig 12570 bp, 15 predicted proteins | sample 42126metaG_FD_193579 | JGI IMG/M metagenome (GOLD analysis project Ga0265338, IMG submission 193579) | Rhizosphere microbial communities from Carex aquatilis grown in University of Washington, Seatle, WA, United States - 4-21-26 metaG | ecosystem: Host-associated > Plants > Roots > Rhizosphere... | reverse complement strand
GGAATCGGGCATAGCGAGGATTGAGGCGATTTCTGGTGCATCCACCGGTGTGGTCATCCCTTCTGTTTGGTCGTCAGACATGAGATATATTTTAACACAGCCTCAATTATTTTTGCGCGGGAGTTTGTTGGAGAACTAGCCCAAGTCCGATATACTGAAAGAATGGAAGTAGTGCCACAAAATAAAATAGGATTAGCAAAAGAATTTGCCGAAAAGAAGTTTAAGGAAGCGGGCATAGAAAATCATTTTTTGGAAGTGTATCAGATACTAAAAAATGATTTTGGGGTTGATGATCATGATGTCCTAGCCTCTGCATTACTACACGATACTTTGGAAGACACCAGTACGACCAGTGAAGAACTCGAAAAAGTCTTCTCAAAAGAAGTTGCTCGTATGGTAGAAGAAGTTTCCCATCCAAAAAATTACAATGCTGAACAGAAAAAAGAATATTACGAAAAAATCAAGCATATCTCATGGGGTGGAAAGATGATTAAATTGGCAGACTTCGCCTCACATCTTAAAAAATTTATTGGTGCATTTACTGGTGAAAATAATCTCTCAAAATTTACACATAACGAGTATTGCGTTTTTATCCGTAGTTTCCTTGAGAGTTGTGGGGATTCTCCTGCTAAAGAATACGTATCTGAGTTGAATGACAGATTGGATAATTATATTGGTAATAAAACATGTTAGAAAAATTTTTGAGCAAAGACAGCGCCGGTAACTGGAATACAATTCCTCCAGTGTCAGACAAACAAAAAGAAGATATCAATTGTCACAAATTCGTCTTGTATGCGATTAGCAACATCACTCGCGACGAATTAGTTTCCGATGCTACAGCGCAGAAAAAATCTGGGCAGGACTTCACCTTCGGTAAAAAGGCTCTGGCAATATCTCAAAAAGAGTTTACCCTCATCGCGGATCCAAAACATCTCAGAGATTTTGCAGATAAGAACTGCGCGCAGGGTGTGGTGTATGTTGGGCAAATATTAGACGCTGAAACCGGGGAGGCGGCCCATTCATTTCTCATGGATAAAATGTCTGATGGAACATACAAATGCGCAGACAAGGCAGGCTTTAAATATCCGTTTGCCGTATATAGCCTAGAAGATTTATTTAAGTTTGAGAATTATCATAATCAAAAGTGGCGCTTTATACCGCTAGATGATTTAACGGTATAAAATAGTTTGGATACTGAAATGTAAAATTCCCCTTGAAATACAAACTCAGTAACACTCGAATTCTAGTCTGAAGTGCAACATAGACTGAACATTAATAGCCCTTTTAATTTGCTATAGACTTAAACATACTACGAGTTAATCGAGGTGCATCTGCATAGCAATTTCTTCAATCTGAGAATAAACATCATCTATTACTATCAGGTAATCGTCCGCCTTTTCTGGCTCCCTAATGTTATTAGGACGATCTTTAAGTTCTTGTTTGACGCGGGTTAAATGTAATTGAATTTTTCCTAAAGCGGCCTGTAAAAACTGATGAGCATTTTTATTTTTACTACACTCTTTTACGGTACTTAGAATCTCATCCCATACTTCCTGAAAATCGCTCGGGGTATACCTTCTTACCATTTGTTCAATATGGCGATATTCAGGATTGAAAAAATCTATTCTATACTCAAACTGCACTTCATATAATTTCAAATATTCCTTGAAAAATTTACCCGACATTGCCTGACTATACTTTGAAAAAGCTTCCGCATATGAAGCCAGATCTTCACTATTTACAGAAAGACGGGTGTACTGTTCAGCAACATCCTTTAGGGCTGTTGATAATGTCAAAAACTCATCCTCACCTTTATTTACATCATAGTAATCGGTAATTTGATTGTCTAAAGCCCTGCCTAACTGTATCAATCCTTCTGTCGTATCCTTATCTAATTCCCCAACTGTAATATGAGAAAGATATTGAATAAACGTATCTTTATCAGCAATATCAACAGTCACATCAAAATTTCTTTCAAAATTATCAAATTCACCATAATGACTTTGCCTTAGTTCTAATTTAATACCCACCTTATCAAGAATTTCCCCATGCTCTTCCGTGGCCTTTTCTAGTTCTTCAGTCATTCTGCGTAACCCCTCATCATAACTTTCGCCTTGCAATAATTTTCTGCCGAGCGAAAGCGTATTAAGGGTCTCAATCCATTCCATCAAACCCAAGAGATTGTTTTTATCTCCTTCAAGATTATTATTAAATTTTTCTTGTGATGCCATATTATTTAAACCCCATTAGGACTTCTTTATAATCAATATGCCGTCCTTGTTTCTCCCCATATCTATTTCTGGAAATTCCTGTTTCAGCTTTAATCTTATGTATGTTTCCTCCTGACTGCTCAAAAGATCACCCGAAAATCTTAGTTCGCCGTTGTCATTTAGGTTCAGAAGCGCCTGCTCTACAGTAAACAACTTATCTTTTACGTGCGGAATATCCATCTCGAGCACGATGTTAAAAAGATCCTCGTCGTCTTTATTTATTTTTTCATCTCGGTTTGATTTTTCTACGACATCTTTAATCTGTTCAAAAAACCGATGCGCCTCTTCCTCGCCGCCTAATGCAACGCCAAATGATTCTGGAAACAATATGTAATCAAACTTGTTCGGAAAAACGGACCATTTCTTTTCCATATCAAATTCGTATTTAGTGAAAGGCAGATTTTTCACCGCAGAATGCAGTTTTATATCAGCGATGCTGATTTGTTTTTCAGGAACATTAAATTTTTTACAGATAGCCGTTTCCAAATCGCCTTTTCCTGTTCCGACAGTTAACAGAGTACCTCCAGTCAAAAGTTTGGCTGCCATATCACTGTCAACAAAGCCCTTCTCAAAATATCTTTCGGGGGAGAAATATAAATAATTTGTTTCTTCCTTTACTTCCTTATTTGCTGGGCCTCTGGGGTTATCTTGTATTTCCCCAACTCTAGATATCGCCCGCTTAATCATTTCCTCGCCGGCCATCCTACCCACTAACCTAAAGTCTGATATTAGATCAGTAAGATTCACCCTTACACCCTTATGACCTTTTCTTGTTACAAATCCACCATGGGGAGAATTAATTTCGCCCGTAAATTTCACGTCGTCTAGTGAATCCCTATATTCATACGAATATTTTTCGTATACTCTTGAACCGGAATCTCCGCCTGTTTTATGAGTTAACTTCAATCCTTCAGCACCCTCCGCCCCCGAAGCAAAAATATCCATTCCGAATAGATACATGTTTCTAGTAACATCTATATTTTCTGCAGGAATGTGTAATGTTTCCATCAATTTTTCTTTGACAACGCGCTGGCTTTTGCCGCTGATGGGTTGTTCATCAAAAATCGCTACCCGCGCGTTTCCCTTTTTTATTCTCTTTCCAAGGTATTCCTTGAGTTTTTCTTGATATTCTGGCGATTCGCTGGTTTCAGGGTCTAAATTCATAGCATTTGGGTTAACCCTAAAGAATAGAGGCGGTTCTTCAAGAGGATACGCCGCTTTCCACGCTTCTTTAAACATATATCCTGCCGGTAGCGCGCTTGTCTCGGTCAGAAAAATGTAATCCGGCTTAAAGTCGTCATGCCAATACCTAATTTGATATTTTACAATTGCTTTATAATTCTCTGGTTTTAATTCATCACTTGGAATCTTTTTTCTAAAAACCTTAAAATCAGCTTCGTTGGCTTCTGGCGTTTCGGCATGTTCTTGTCTGAATTTTTCATAATTTTTTACCATGTCTACGTCAGCCGCATACGCTTCAGTGTCTAGAAGAATTGCGTTGGCGATAAGAAGCGAGTTGAAATACGTTTCGCTACCTAAGAGAGCTTCCGATATATTATGCCCATAAAACCCTCTTTCTTCTTGGGTTTTTCCTCCCCAAAAATCTTTTACTCTCTGGCGAATTTCGGGCTTGGTTTTTTCCCTTTGGTCACGATATGGTGGCATAAAGGGCGTAACACCATCCTCTTCTCGTGTTGGAAATTTGATTAGTTTTGTGTTTTTAAATACTCCGCCAATATCATCGGCGTGGCCCCAAAAATATGTGGATGAGCCGCGAGTTTCTGTTTCAGCTTCACTTGTATCTTTTATTCCGTACATTAACACCGGCGTTGTTTCTTTTTCTTGCTCAAGGCTTTTTTCCTCATAACGTTTAGCAAATGAGTATCTCGCATATATTTCACCAACGAGATTCCATAAAATATTCATTCTTTGTTGTTCGTTCTCCACGGGAATACAGAGGTTGCGCACGCCAGAAAGGGTCATGTTTTCAACCGCACGATCCTTTTTATTGATACTGTCACCCCTCAGTATTATTTGGGCACGGGAAAGAACGTCAATCTTTTTTAAGCATGCTTGCTCTACTTTCGGTATAAGCGCCTCAAGCTCATCCGGTTTAATGTTTCGATTTTTCTCAAAAACATTGGCGACATACACCGGTGAAGCGCATGGAATTTTCTCACCATTCTGATAATTGGGCGTTAAAAAATAATTCAACTCTTTCAGCAGTCCGCCCATTCTATTTTTCTCAAGAGATTCTTTTTTTGTTTCTGCCGGAACCGTAGTGACCTTATTTTCCTGATCGTCTTCAATATTTGTTGGTGGTAAAGTTTCTTCAGCGGGTCGTTCAGGCAATTCTCCGGTAAGTCTGTATCTCAGCCACTCAGTATTGGTTAGGCCGTACTTATCAATTAATCGCCGTTCTTGCTCGTTCGGCTCTAGGTTTGGGGGTTGTTCTGGAGTTTCCACGCTTCAAGTATACCAAAATTTTGCTCTAGAAAAAATGTGTAATTAAGAAAATTTTTTACATAAAAAACAAGCCCCGCTGTAAAGCAGGGGCTCAGTTGGGCAGAGTTAACGTATCTGTCTCACTACACTGGTTTCGGACTAGACAGGATGAACCCATTCAACAGTACTACTACCGACGACGTTCTTATGAAGCAAGTTGTCCAACTTGTCATAGTCGTTGACCACCAAGGTGACGACCGCGCAACCATTCGGCTGACCATCAAGACGCCGAACATTTGCCGTGTGGACGTAGAGATCCTTCTCTTCCGGATCCACCAGGTTCAGGAAATCTTTGAAGATCGCCCGAACTTCTGGACTTCGCATGTGCGGAGCCAAATTCTTGAAGGCCACCTCCACCACTTCGTTAAGAATATCTTGACCGAAGTTGTCTTCGTGGTACCCCCTGTGGGCACAAAGAAGATAGTGCGCATCGAAACGATAATCTCTGGTGAAGTTGTCGGCCAGCTCCTTATTAAGAGCTATTAGAGCCTCCGCCGTGGACTCCACAAAAGTTTCGGCGCGAATGAACGCAACGAGACTGGCGTAGAACGCGATCTTCTTCGAAACTCCGTTATGGATTGCTCCAAGAATTCGATTGGCCGCAGCCTCGATCGCATGCTTGCTATACTTACTCATAACATACTCCTCGGCGGTAACGTTAACGCCATACGCAGATTGTTTAGAGACGACTTCTGAACGTCTTTTTGTAAAGGAACACTGTTTCGCTCTTTAAGAGCTCATCAGGCAAAGTACACACTTTGCTACAGTGGAGCATTTTATAATGGTGCTCCGAATCCATATACATTTTAGAGGATATGTACATCCTGTCTCTTTTGAGACTCACGTCAGACATACTTGTCTACTCGAGCGCATTCCCGTAGCAACCATCTCGATGCTCCCGCCATGGGCCAACACCCGAGGAGTCACCTCCTCGGACGATTGACTTGGACGAAGATTTGAGCACGAGCCTCACGATCCGAGGATCGAAGTCGCATTTCTCTACGAAACACGACCGGAGGTCAACACGCCTCCCATGATCCTGGACGAGAGTGCACTCTTCCTGGGTTTGTCCCCAGTGAGTGCCACGGCCGTCGAAGATGTACTCGTAGTAGAGGAACAGCCTCTTGCCGCCCACAACTACCGAGACCACACACTCGGGGCAATCGTGGGCAAAGTGTCCGTCCGTGTTGCCGTTCTTGAGGAACGTGTGCATGATGGCTTTCATAGTATTCTCCGGCGGTAACGTTTACGCCATACGTGTCCTTGTTTTGAAACGATTGGACAAACGTTTAACTATTTCTACTCAACGTAAGTAGCTATAGTCTTTCTTTCAAAGTGCTTGGCTTTACTGGTACTATTGTAGCACGGTTGAGCATGATTGTCAACCAAAGTGAGCGCGAGTTCAATAAGTAAGCGCAACACTCAAAATAAGCTTAAATACTGATATAATTTAAATATGAAAAAAATTGTTCTAACTGGTGGTCCAAGTGTTGGAAAAACGACGATCATAGAAATTCTTGCTTCTAAAGGTTATACCGTCGTACCGGAAGCCGCCAGAATGATAATTGAGGAAGAGAAAATAAAAGGCAGTGATGCCCTGCCTTGGAAAGATATCGGGAAATTCCAGCATTTGGTTGCAGAAAGACAAATAGAACTTGAAGCTGAAGCGACTGGTAATTTTGTATTTTATGATCGAGGCATAGTTGATGGATATGCGTATTGTAAAGTTTCCGATGTCCCGGTCTCAAACTTAATTCTAGATAATGCTAAAGGTAGATACGATAAAATTTTCTTTCTGGAATCTCTGGGCTTATACGTTGAAGACGGAATTCGATCTAAAGATTTTGAAGATGCTCTAGCGATCCACAATAAAATAAAAGAATCTTATATAAAATTTGGTTACGATCCAATAACTGTTCCTGTTTTACCTCCAGACCAACGGGTTGATTTTATATTGAAATCAATTAAATAATTTTAATTAAAAAAACCCACACTTTCGTGCAGGTTCTAGTTAAACCAACTAGATGGTGACGTGAACTGCCGCGATTTTAGCTATGCGGACTTTTTTTGGCCACTTTCTTAGTGCGCGGACGAACAAAGACGATCTCCTGACAGTAGAGATTTCCACCATGACCAGTGCCGTAGCTACCTAGAAATAATTCCTTACCATATTCACTACTGTCTATAGTGAAGATTCCTGGGTCTGGATCCATTCTCGCCCCGTAGATCGGCCTCATTGCTATGAGTACTCTTTCACCTTTGGGCTGATCAAGGTACTGTAAGCGTAGCTGAGGCCCAATTTCCCGAGAACACATCTCTAGTCCAAGAGATTCGGCACGACGACAAACGTCCTCGAATCGGTCGGTGCCAAAATCTTTTCTTGGTGAAACTATCACAAGATCAATTTCTTGTTCCTCTAGACTTGCCTCCGCGGACGACCGATCAAGAACCTCGCTTACCCACTCCGAGACATTGATGTTACTTTTTTTGAGCGCGTTTCGGAAATCATCCGCAGCCTTGAGCACACCGCCAACCTTGATGGTTTTCCACACTTTGAATTCGGTTTTCATGGTATCTCCTTTCAAGAGATAGGTTTTCAAAGAACTTCTGTTTTCGCCGTTTCCGGCTCATCAGTCGAGATACACATCTCGAGAACAACAGGGTTTTGTACAGACCCTGTGAACTGTTTTTTGTTTCGACATGTAGCGCTTTATCGAGGTTTAACAAAGACCCACTCATTGCCTACATGTGACATGCGTGCTGACCAAATTTCATCAGAGGCTCCTTGGTAAGTATCAAGTCCATCGATCCAGTTACCGTTGTATTCATCATTACCCACAACGAAAACCTTTCCATGACTACGTGTGCGATAGGCATACTTGAGACCTCGCCTCGATGTCCACCATATAGGTCTCATGCCTATACAGAACCCATTGCGGGATGGTTGGTCTTTGTATTGAATTCGGATCTCTGGACCAGCGTCTGGTGGGCAAAGCTCAAGCCCGAGCGCACAGATTTTTTCCCAGAAAATGGACTCAATACTATCTGTTCTGACAGAGATAGAACCCCACTCGTATCCCAGTTCGGACATTGTTAATTTTACGAGATCAAACTCCTTTCTTTCCTTAGTCGTTACAAATTGTTCGTGATCAATCATCCCCTCAACCCAGTCATTCCGATTGATCTTATAACCAGCACTTAACAATGAGTCCTTGATATCAACTCGACTCCCGCCACCGATAAGTACAGTTTTCCATACCTTGATTTCGTCTCTTCCGATCATCTGCTTTTCAAGTGACATAACATCTCCTTTTGAAATTGACCTATTTATCCCTCGCAACAAGCAAGGAATCGTTAGTCAAAGAACATCCGTTTCGTCCTTTTGGACTCGTCGGGCGAAGCACACACTTCGCGACGGAAGGCGGAAGTTCCTAATTTCCGCCTGTTTGTAAAGTTAGTTTGCAAAACAAAACCTTGACTGACACTCAATCTCAACATTCGCATCGATAGCCACGCAACTCGTATGGTATGTATCACCATGATGGTCATCGTCGCTTGGGTATGAAACAAAGGTGCTAATAAGTGAGACTCCTTTCTTATCCTCTACGAAAAGGTATGTATCGCAGTTAGGTCGCATAACGCGCCACATAAGATTCACTGCTTGTGAGAGGGAAAAAGTTCTCCTCCGTGCTTGAAGAATTTTCACGAGCTCGGGCAGAGTACCTTTTCTACCCACCACTTCAGTTAGGATGTCTTCCAGCGGCTGCTTTTTCCAGCCTTCAAGAAGAGGTGTGCTAAAGATGTCCACATTGATCGCCTCTATACTAGGTTGTTCCTCCGGAAAAATACCCGACTGATTCTCGCAAAAAGTGTTGCGCACATCTTCCCTTTTCCCGACTTTGAAACATTCTGCTGCCGTCGTTGCTTCACACTGAGGTAAATTCAAACTTGATTCAAAATTAATGACATCAAGTTTAATTTTTGCGTACCCACCAAACACAAGAAGCATTTTTTCTAGGTGGTCGCCTTTGAGGAGAGCGTCGAAATGCTCCTCCCGCCATTTGTTTCTACTCATCGCATTTTGAAGCGACACAGCATCTTCAAGCGACACTTGGAAATCGAACATGTTTCGGTTTTTCATGATTCATTCCTTTTCGTAAGTTTTCAAAGAACTATCTGTTTCGTCTTTTCAGACTCCTCAGGCAAAGTACACACTTTGCTACAGAGAGGATTTTGTGGTTAATCCTCGAACCAAGTGGGTGTACCACTATCCGCTCCTTTTCTTACGATGCTTTTCCTCCAAAAAGGCCTTGTTGTCTTCCGCCAAGTGTTTCTTGTGATCCTCCTTACTCGCAATCTCGGACCACCAAGCAATGGTGTGCCGTTTCCCAGAACCAACCTTCTGATACGAACCACACCTAAATCCTGGCGAACTCGGAACGTACGTGCGAAAGTCACCTTTCGTCACATACACGACCGCAAACTCACCTCCGATCAAACGAATTTGCACATCCACAATTTTGGCTTTAAGCCTCGATTTCTTGCCAGGATCGTAGATGTGAAGCCAAACAAACAACCCGACGGCATCTTTCTGTTCCTGATTAATTACAGAAATGGCCTCTTCAACGATCTGCATCTTGTTTTTCATGGGATCTCCTTTCAAGAGATAGGTTTCAAAGAACTATCTGTTTCGTCTTGCCGCCAACTTCTAACGAAGCTGTAACGGAAGACTCATCAGTCCGACTCAGTCGGAGACAGTTTTTATTCCTCCATCTCTCTTTCTTTTATCGTAAGGAGGTGTAAGTGGAAGTGACCAGGTATCGATTTTTGTTTGTGTGTGTTTTCAGTGATCATGTCGTACTCTTCGTTTATCTCTTTTTTTATTTCTGCGAACTCTCGGAGTTCAGTTTCGGTTAGGTTGTCTTCAGCCGTGTGTCGCAGTGGTACTATCATGTCGTTTTCGGTGGCGATCTCGTCGTAAGGAAACTCGTTCTCAATTTTTTTCCACTTGCCGTAAGTTTTTATCGCCGGCGCGCTGCAGATGTAGCAAGTTGGGAACTTTGGTGTTTTGCGGTACCACTCGTAGTCGGCGTGTGTCTTCAGTGTTCTTAAAGTTTTTACTTTTTTCATTTTTGTTTTTATTGTTCTAGTAATCTGTTCGACCTTTATCACTCTGCATTTGTGCGGGCTTGTGACCGCCACCTTTCGGGGCTGCATTAAGAGAGCGGGTGGTTTCAGTAGCTGGTTAGGCGTCTGATTTACCACCCGTGCAGTGTACGGGTTACCAACCCTTGCTGAGCACCTCTGTAGGAGGCTAACTCACTTCAGATTTCTTGGACCTTACAGCGGTCGCTTCCATCTGATTCTCGGCTACACACCGAGGGGAGACCCATTTTAGGGTTACCTCCCTTCCGCCAAACTGTTGCAGCAGTCCTGCGGTTAAAAATCCACTTCTTCTATTTCAAGGTACTATCCGTTTCGTCCTTTTGGACTCGTCGGGCGAAGTACACACTTCGCGACGGAAGGCGGAAGCTGCTTTCGCTTCCGCCGTTTCCCCTTTCTTAGAGTGGGACCATCGTAGTGTTGCTGGTGTAATCACTGGCCACCAGTAGCACCCAGTGTTCTCCCAACCACTCTACAATCGCCAGCCTAGCGACAACTTTGTCGCCAACCCTGACTGGTGGCAAGAGTTTGACCACCTTGAGGGACTTTCGGGTTTCATGCAGCCAGATCGTGTCATCAACCTGCACGTTTTCCATCTCCTCGCGTGTGATGTTGTGGGGGTAGTGCTTACTCATTTTTCGTTCCTTTCGGTTAGGGGTTTCAAGGTTCTGTTTTTGTTCCGAGGAAAATAATACCTCAAACAGATTGACAATGCTTGATTTTCATTGTCTATATGTAACCTAAAGCGGTTATGCGCCAAAATAGCCTTATTTCTAGGGTTTCTCTATCTATAAATAGCGTAATAATAAGTTACATATTTAGATAATATTATATTAAAATAGCTCAAAATACCTCTTTTTGCTTGCATTTTCCAGTAGATATGCTATACTATCTGTGTAATCATAAATTACATTAAATAATACAAATTTATGGACAAAAACAAGATACTGGAGAAATTAGGACTAACCAAGCACGAAAGCGCTATATACCTAGCTCTTTTGGACATGGGAACATCAAACATATCCCAAATATCCGAAAAAACCTCAATCCACAGACCTCTTGTCTACAAAGCCCTGCCTTCTCTCTTAGAAAAAAAGCTCATCACAAAAACCCAAAAACTTAAAACTGTAGTTTACGGTGCAGAACCGCCAAACAGATTAGAGGCTCTCTTCGATGACCTGAAACTCGACTTCTTCGAAACTCTGCCCGATCTAGAAGACGCCTACGCCAGTAGCGAAAAAAGACCCAAGATCAGATTTCTAGAAGGCAAAGACGGCACTAAAAGAGTGTTCGACGACGTAGTTCGAAGTCTTAAGAAAGGAGATGTGTTTTACCGATACACTTCCAACAAAGACGGTAGCGAAAAGAAAGACAAGCACCTGCCTAGGATTTATCGAAAAATGCGAGACGAGAAAAAACTGCAACGCGAAGCTATAACCAACCCGCAGACAGCCGGACACAAAAAGCCAAGTCTGGATCGGTTCGTCAAAGTGATGCCGGCCGATTTCGGTCCTTTCGAACACAACGTGACAGAAATAATCTATGGCAACAAAATTGCCTTCATAGACTACAACTCTGAAACGGCCATGATCATAGAAAGCAAGAGAATTGCTGACTTCCAAAGACAGATATTCAAAACTTTCTACAAGAAACTGTAACTAAGAGATCTTCGTACCGATTGGTTTACCATCAACAACAGATCGGATATTATCCTTACCCAACAAATCAAAAACTATTATAGGTAGTTTGTTGTCCATGGCCAGAGAAATGGCAGCATTATCCATAACTTTTATTTTCGGATTGCTTAGTGCGTCAAGAAACGAGATTTCTTGGAGTTTTTTGGCGTCTGCATTTTTCTTTGAGTCAGAAGTATAGACCCCGTCAACCTTTGTTGCTTTTAATACAACCTCGCACTCTAACTCAAGAGCTACCGAGACAGCAGCTGTATCCGTAGTGAAAAATGGATTACCTGTACCGCCAGCCACGATGACAACCCTTCCTTTTTCTAGATGTCTAAGTGTTCGTCGGCGAATATACGGTTCGGCTACAGTGTTGATATGTAAACGTGTTTGTAAACGTGCCGGTTGGCCATAGTGTTCTAAAATATCTACTAATGCCATGCCGTTCATAATGGTAGCCATCATTCCCATATAATCTGCTGTGGCTCTTTCAATCATTTTTTCATCTTCCGAAAGTGTCGCACCCCTCAAGAAGTTACCTCCGCCCACTACAATTACGATTTGAGCTTTTGTCTCACTCACGACAGAGTGAATTTCTTGAGCAAGGTTTTTTATAAATTCGGTATCAATTCCAAACTCTTTGGAACCAGCAAACTGCTCGCCAGATAGTTTTAATAAAATACGTTTTATCATTTGATTTAATCTTACCTCTGAATCAATACCCAGTCGAGTATGTAGTTTTTCCTATATACAACAATGTCTGTGGAGTTGCACAAATTTAGAAATATATTTCTGATTTTTCCCCACCCCCTCAAACCCCACCGGTGCGCGAAGCGCACAAAGAGGAAGGGCGGGCGGAGTCCTTTCCCCCACACCCCCAGGCCTTCGCCCGCCCTTGCCGAGCGCCGAGCGGAGCGACGGCGCAATAAAGAGAGAGTCGCGAAGCGACACCG
>Ga0265338_10008365_pt1 | contig 12572 bp, 12 predicted proteins | sample 42126metaG_FD_193579 | JGI IMG/M metagenome (GOLD analysis project Ga0265338, IMG submission 193579) | Rhizosphere microbial communities from Carex aquatilis grown in University of Washington, Seatle, WA, United States - 4-21-26 metaG | ecosystem: Host-associated > Plants > Roots > Rhizosphere... | reverse complement strand
GATAAACTATATCGACAACTCGAGTTGGCCTACCAGCAGGTGATGCAAATGGCCAAGAAGAACAAACTCTACATGCGCGACGCCGCGCTCGCGCTCGGTATCGCCAAGGTCGCCCAGGCCAAACAAGTGCGCGGACTTTTCCCCTGACGTCCCGTGAAACCTACTGACAAACCGACCGCCGACCCCGCTCACGACATCCTTCGCGCCGAGCGCCGGCCGCTGGAAGTTTTCTTCTCGCCCCGCACCGTCGCCGTCATCGGCGCGACGGAAAAGACCGGTAGCGTGGGCCGTACGATTCTCCGGAACCTGATCAGCAATCCGTTCGGCGGCACGGTCTATCCGGTAAACCCCAATCGCCCCAGCGTGCTCAGCATCCGCGCTTATCCGAAGATTGCCGACATTCCCGAGCCTATCGATCTCGCCGTGATTGTCACGCCCGCCACGACCGTGCCCGGTGTCATCGGCGAATGCGTCGCCGCCGGCGTGAAGGCGGCCATCGTCATTTCCGCTGGATTCAAGGAGATCGGCGAATCAGGCGCGGAACTGGAGCGCCAGATTCTCGAGCAGGCCCGACGCGGCAAAATGCGCATCATCGGCCCGAACTGCCTCGGCGTCATGCGTCCGCCCACCGGCCTCAATGCCACCTTCGCGGGCAAACTCGCGCACGCCGGCAGTGTCGGCTTCATCAGCCAGAGCGGCGCGCTCTGCACCGCCGTGCTCGACTGGAGCCTGCGCGAAAACGTCGGCTTCAGCGCCTTTGTATCCATCGGGTCCATGCTCGATGTTGGCTGGGGCGACCTCATTGATTATCTGGGTGATGACCCGAAGACCCAGAGCATCGTCATCTATATGGAAACCATCGGCGACGCCCGCGCCTTCCTGTCCGCCGCCCGCGAGGTCGCCCTCTCGAAACCGATCATCGTCATCAAACCGGGCCGCACCGAAGGCGCCGCCAAAGCCGCCGCGTCGCACACGGGCTCGCTCACGGGTAGCGATGAAGTCCTCGAAGCCGCATTTCGTCGCAGCGGCGTCTTGCGCGTCAACAGCATCGCCGAGGTGTTCTACATGGCCGAGGTGCTCGCCAAACAACCGCGCCCGAAAGGCCCCCGCCTGACGATTGTCACCAACGCCGGCGGCCCGGGTGTGCTCGCAGTGGACGCGTTGCTCGCCAACGGCGGTGAACTCACCGCGTTGTCGGGTGAAACGATGGACGCGCTCAATCGGATTCTGCCGCCCGCCTGGAGCCATAACAATCCCATCGATGTGCTCGGCGATGCCAGCGCTGATCGCTACGCCCAAACACTAGAAATCGCCGCGAAGGATCCCGCCACCGACGGCTTGCTCGTCATTCTCACGCCACAAGCGATGACCGACGCGACGCAAACTGCCGAACGATTGAAACCTTACGCGAAAACCTTTGGAAAACCGGTCATCGCCAGTTGGATGGGCGCGGATGATGTTGCCGCAGGCGTGGACATTCTCAATCACTGCGACATCCCGACGTTCCCTTATCCCGACACGGCGGCGCGCATGTTCGCGTACATGTGGGGGTACAGCTATGCGTTGCGCGGGCTCTATGAGACGCCCGAGTTGTTGAGTGGGGCTGACGAACACGCGCCCGACGCGGCCCGCGCCACCGCCCTCATCCAGGCCGTGCGCAAGTCCGGCCGCTCGTTGCTCACCGAATCCGAGTCGAAACAATTACTCGCCCTGTACGGCATTCCCACGGTCGAGACCCGCGTGGCGAAAAGTGAAGGTGAAGCCACGAAACTCGCGGAAAAACTCGGCTATCCGGTCGTGCTAAAGCTGCATTCGAAAACGATCACACACAAAACCGAGGTTGGTGGCGTAAAACTGAACCTTACCAGCGCCGCTGCGGTGAAAAAGGCGTTCGCCGCCATCCGGAAATCTGTCACCGAAAAAGCGGGCGCGAAACATTTCCTCGGCGTGACCGTTCAGGCGATGGTCAAGCTCGACGGTTATGAATTGATCCTCGGCAGCAGCATCGACCCGCAGTTCGGTCCCGTCCTGCTCTTCGGCGCGGGCGGACAACTCGTCGAGGTGTTCAAGGACCGCGCGCTGGCGTTGCCGCCATTGAATATCACCCTCGCCCGCCGCTTGATGGAGCGCACCCGCATCTTTACGGCGTTGAAAGGTGTGCGCGGCCGGCCCCCCGTCGATCTGTCGGCGCTGGAACAATTACTCGTGCGTTTCAGCCAGCTCGTCGTCGAGCAGCGCTGGATCAAGGAAATCGACATCAATCCGCTGCTGGCATCGCCCGAACAACTCATCGCGCTCGACGCGCGCGTGGTGCTTCACGAACCGGGTGTGACCGAGAGCCAACTGCCCAAATTGGCGATTCGACCCTATCCCACGCAGTATATCTGGTCGGCCAAAATGAAAGACGGAACACCGATCACGGTTCGACCCATCCGGCCGGAAGACGAACCGTTGATGGTGGACTTCCATCATTCGCTGTCCGAGGAAAGTGTGTACCTGCGCTATTTCCACATGATTGCGCTCGATCAACGCGTTGCGCACGAACGGCTCATCCGCATTTGCTTCAACGATTTCGACCGGGAAATCGCGCTCGTGGCCGAACACAAGGACAAGAAGACAGGGCAACGAAAAATTTTCGGCGTGGGCCGCCTCAGCAAGGAGCCGGGCACGAACACCGCCCAATTCTCAATCGTCGTTATCGACCGCTACCAACGTCGCGGGCTGGGCACCGAATTGCTCAGCCGGCTCGTGCAGATTGGCCGCGTAGAGAAACTGAAACGCATCACCGCCGACATCCTTCCCGAAAACCTCGGCATGCAGGCCGTCGCCGAGAAGCTTAAGTTCAAGCTGAAGAATACCGCTGGCGAAGGCATGGTCCGCGCCGAGTTGGTGTTGTCGGCGACTTGACATTTCACTGACGCCAGCGCAGATTCCCAATCGCGTGATGAAATCTCGGGTCACAACCGCAGTCGTGTCTCTGCTGTACCTCAGTGTGGCGCTGGTCTTCGGCGTCCTGCATGAACATCACGACCACGACAGTTGTCCTGCCGACGAACACAAGGACTGCGCGGCTTGCCAGTGGCAACTCAACGCCGTTACCGATGTCCCGACGGTCGTTCCGCTCATTGTCCCTTGTGTCCTGGAAACACCGCTGCAGACCTTTGATTTCATCTCGTACTCCGCGCCGTCATTTTCCTTCTCCCCCAGCCGCGCCCCTCCGTTAGCCTTGGCATAACGCAGGCCAACGAGTCGCACCCGCTCGGACAGCGGGTTTGCACGCTCACTCATCTGGATCACCAGACGAATTGTGCCCCCGAATACCACCGGGCGACCCGCGCTTTGAAGGATCAGCGCCATGGGTGCGACCATTACCGATCCGAATGGGAAGGTGTCTCCGGCCTCCATTCCAGGTGTAAGCCTGTTCGACCAGGAGCGAAACCATTATGGCCACTGGAACTTGGAAATGAAATTGAACTTGAAGCAACATACCGTTCTGCTTGGCGGCGGTGCGCGCCCCGGCTGTGCCCGCGCCTGCATCGCCGTTGCCGTGCTCACTTCGTTGATGTACAGCCGCGTTGTTCGAGCCCAGACTGACAATCCGCCCAGCTCCGTTTCACCGGAGGCAATCCAAACCAACAGTACGCCGCCGGCGCTCCCATCACCGGTGGTCGACACCAACACTCCACCGGTACCGCCTCCTCCACCGGAGGTGGATACCAACAGTCCACCGATGCCACCTCCTCCGCCGATGGTCGAAACGAACAACCCACCCGCCGCCGTCGTCGCTCCGGCGGTTCCCACCAACAATGCGCCGGTCGTATCCGCGCCAGTGAATTCAGAAAACTCCACCAATGTAACCAAGTTGCCCGAAGTGACCGTCTACGGCAAACTGGATCAGGCTCGCAGCCAGATTCTGCCGGATTTGGGCGCCACGGCTTATTCCGTGAGCAAGCAACAACTTGAATCCGAGTCACAGGGCGACAACGCGCCGTTCAATCAGGTGATCTTGCGCGCGCCGGGTGTGGCCGAGGATTCGGCGGCGAACGGTGATTTGCACGTCCGGGGCGAGCACGCCAATTTGCAATATCGCATCAACGATGTGCTGTTGCCGGAAGGCATCACCGGGTTCGGGTTGGAACTCGATCCGCGCTTTGTGGACAACTTGCGGCTCATCACGGGCTCGCTACCGGCCCAGTACGGCTTCCGCACCGCGGGCGTCGTGGACATCCAGACTAAGAGCGGCGCGTTTGAGAACGGCGGCGAGGTGGAAATGTATGGCGGCAGTTACGATACGTTGCGGCCAAGTTTTGAGTTGGGCGGCTCACAGGGAAGGCTGAATTACTTCGTCGACGGCAGTTACGACCATAATGAACTGGGCATTGAAAACCCCACGTCCAGTGCGAACGCGGTTCACGATACCACAGATCAAGGCAAGACCTTCACCTATCTATCGTACATCCTGGACGACACAAGCCGGATCAATTTCATGGGCAGCGCGTCCTATAGCAATTTTCAGGTGCCCAACACGCCGGGGCTGCCGGTCGGGACCGCGCCCGGCGGGGACCCGTGGAACACCACACAAGGGCCGGCGACCTTCAACTCATCGGCTTTGAACGAAAATCAAAACGAGCAAAACTATTACGGAGTGGTCACATACCAAAAAACCGCGGGCGATGTGAACTTTCAAACCTCCGTGTTTGGCCGGAACAGCAGCGTGCATTTCGTTCCGGACCCGGCGGGCGATTTGTTCTTCAACGGCGTGGCCAGCGACGTGGACCGGACGTTGTACTCCGGCGGAATGCAAACGGACGCCAGTCTTCTCATCAACGATCAACACACGCTCCGCGGCGGTGTGTCGTTGCTGGACGAAACAATTCGGGCCAACTCCACAACCCAGGTATTCCCGCTGGATGGCAGCGGGAATCCAAATGGGCCGGCCTTTCCCGTCGGGGACGACCATGTGCTCCATGGCTCGTTTTACGGCGTGTATTTGCAGGACGAATGGAAAATCGTGCCCAAGCTCACGCTTAATTTCGGCGCGCGCTTCGACGTGTTCAACTCATCGTTCGACGACGAAGACCAGTTGAGCCCGCGCGTCAACCTCATCTATCAGCCCACGGACGCGACGACGTGGCATGCGGGCTACGCGCGCTATTTCACGCCGCCGCCGGTCGAAAATGTGTCGGGAACCACCGTGGCGAAATTCAACGGCACGTCGAATCAATCCGCGACAAACCTCGACGGCGCCGTCAAAGCCGAGCGCTCGCATTATTTCGACGCGGGCGTCAGTCAGAAGTTATTTCCCGGATTGCAGGCCGGCGTGGATGCCTATTACAAGCACGCCAAGAACCAGCTCGACGACGGATTGTTCGGGCAGACGCTCATCCTCTCGGCGTTCAACTACGCCGAGGGCCGGGTGTATGGCGTGGAATTCAGCGCCTCGTACATTACGAACGGGCTGTCGATGTATGCCAACGTCGCGGTTTCCAAGGCGCAGGGCAAAGACTGGAGTTCGTCACAATTCCTGTTCGACCCGACCGATGCCGCCTACGTCAAAAGCCATTGGATCTATCTGGATCACGATCAAACCGTGAGCGGCTCGTTTGGCGCGTCCTACCTCTGGAACGAATTGCACGGTAGCACGCGGGCGTATGTGGACTCGCTGTACGGCAGTGGATTGAGAACCGACGCGACAGTCGGCGGTGTGACCATCCCCAACGGCGGGACAGTCCCGCCGTACTACTCGGTGAACGTCGGTGTGGAACAAACAATCAAACTCACTCTCAAGCAGGCGGTGAAGGTCCGTTTCGATGTCGTGAATGTGACCGACACCATCTATCAACTGCGCAATGGCTCCGGCGTCGGCGTCAACGCCGCGCAATATGGCGAACGCCGCGGATTCTTCGGCTCGGTCGGTTATGAGTTCTAACAAATCATGCAGGCCAGGTAATAATGACGTCTAACGAAACGATCCAGTTCGCCGGGCCGTCGGCGATGGCGCGCCAAACGAACCCGATTGCCCATATCGGGTTTGAGACGGACAATGATGCACCGCTCACTCCCGTGTTGACCTTGGTGGTCTGGCTTGTCTGCCTCGCGGTCGGGCTGCTCGGATTCACACTGCCGTACGCGCGTCCACACCAATCTGCTAACGCACCTCAATCTGTCAAAGTCGAAAAGCTCGTTGTGGAACTGAGCAAGGAGCCTGCGGCTCCCAATGAGAATGAACGCCAGCTTGGACCCCAGTCTTCCGTGCCCTTGCCGGCGGACGCCATGGCACCGCCGCCCATTGCCGTGGCGCAACCAACGGCCGCCATTGCGTTCGCGGTTCCTGTGGAAGGCCCCACCCGCGTCGTTCCGTTCAACCAGGCAACGTATGCCAAGCCATCCCAGGTGGCGGCGGTGCAACGGCTCACGTTCGGTGAAGGGGAAGGCCGCCAACTCTCGCCGGAGTATCCCTTGCAGGCAATTCAACAGCATCAGGAAGGTGTCGTTGTGGTTCGCTTGACAGTCGCCGAAAACGGCCAGGTCACCTCGGCGGAAGCGATCCAGCCCTGCCCTTGGCCGTTATTGAACGAATCCGCCGTACGGACCGTCCGATATAAGTGGCGGTTCTCGGGCGGTGATGTGCGCGTATACGATGTCGCCATTCGTTTTCAACTCACAACCCAATGAGAATACTCAAACTATGATACCCATCATCCTTGCCAATGTCGTCGCGGACTTCTTCATCAAGGGCGGACCGGTCATGTGGCCGATCCTTTTCGCATTCCTCGGGGCGCTGGTCGTCATCGCGGAACGGGCGCTGTGGTGGACAAGCTTGCGGCGTCGCGCCAACACGAAAACATTGGGCGACGCATTTGATGCCATCGCCACCGGCGATTTTGACCGCGCCGTGCGCCTGACCGACGTCAGCGACGATCCATTCCTGAGCACGGTTCACGAAGGCCTGCTGCACGCCCATACGTCGATGCTCGGCGCGATGCAACTGCACGCCAACGACGAAATCGAGAGGGGCGAAAAATACGTCTGGGTGCTGGGCACGCTGATTACGCTGGCGCCGTTGCTGGGATTGCTCGGCACGGTCACCGGCATCATGCGGTCATTCAGCTTTGTCGGCCAGGAGGAACTGGCCGCCGTGAAAGTCAGCGGTGGCATCGCCGAGGCGCTGATTGCCACAGCCTGCGGCTTGAGCACCGCAATCCTCTGTCTATTGCCGTTCAACTTCTTCAATCGCCGACTGGCCCGATTCCGGGCCCGGCTCGAGCAGACCATCAATCACGTCGAATTGCTGGTTGAATCCGCCAAACACCACGGGCATGATCTGGAAGCTTTTGCTGGCGGGCGCGCCCGGAACCCTCAGAAGAAGGTGGAACCCGTATCAGCACTCAAACTGTGACTTGCCATGCCTGTTAAACTGGGTCCCAAACATTCACCGGAATCCGATGCGCGGATTGAAATCATCCCGCTGATTGATATCATGTTTTTTCTACTCGCCAGTTTCATGCTGGTCAGCCTGAGCATGGTCAACTTGAAAAGCGTCAAGGTGAACCTGCCGACCGCGACCACGGCGACGCTCGACACCAAGAGCAATTTCGCCAGCATTTCCGTGGACAAAGCCGGCGCGATCTACCTCGACAAACAGCCGGTCGGCCCGAATGAGTTGGCGCAGCGGCTGAATGCCTGGCACCACACCAACGAGAACGTTCGCGTGTTCATCAGTGGCGATCAGGATGTCCGCTACGGCTCCGTAATTCACATCCTGGATCTGGTGCGTTCGACCGGCATCCAGAAGGTGGCCTTCGAAATCCATGAGGTGACACCCGCGCAACCATGAACGACCGGCTGAAATACGTGAATTTGTTCGGCGTCTTGGCGCTGGCGGCACTGTGCGTCGTCCAATGGCAGCGGGATCGTCGGTTGAATCTCGAAATTAGCCGCCTCGACCAGGTGCGACTACAACAGGCTGCCAAAATCGACGATCAAGCGTCTGTCTTGAAAGGGCTGAATGAGGATTTGGGCCAACTCAAAAACTCGCTTGCCACCGAACAGTCGCTCCGGTCGCAAGCGGAACAAAAATTGAGACCTCTCGAAGAGGCCAACGCGCAAGTCACGGCGGAGCGCGATCAACTCAAAGCCGCGCTCACGAACTGGGTGAACGCCGTGGCGGTACGCGACGAGCGCATGAAGGAAGCCAACGCCCGGATCGAACGACTGGCCGCTCAGTTGAACACCAGTATCGCAAAATACAATGAATTGGTTACAAATCATAACGCCGCAGCCAAGGCGCCCAACCATCAATAGCGAGGGCAACGGATGAACGAAGTATTGTCGTTACATAATGTCAGCAAGAGCTACCGCGAAGCGGATGGCAACCTGCTGGAAGTGATTCGCCTGCGCCAGTTAGAGCTGGGAGCGGGCGAACAGGTCGCACTCGTCGGCCAGAGCGGCTCGGGAAAGAGCACGCTGCTGAACCTGATTGCAGGCATCCTGCTGCCGGACACGGGTGAAATCGTTGTCAACGGCACGGATCCAACGAAACTGAGTGAAGCCGCGCGCGACCGGTTCCGCGCCGCCAACATCGGGTACGTATTCCAATCGTTCAACCTGTTGCAGGGATTCACCGCGCTGGAAAACGTGTTGCTGGGGCAGATGTTCGCCGGTGGCCACAGCGGAACCGAACGCGCCACGAAATTGCTGGAAACCGTCGGCCTCGGCAAGCGCCTTCACCACAAGCCGCGCGCCCTGTCCGTCGGCGAACAACAGCGGGTGGCCATCGCCCGCGCGCTGGTCAACGAGCCGCCGTTGGTGTTGGCGGATGAACCGACCGGCAGCCTCGACGCCAAGAACGGCGAGGTGGTGCTGCAGCTATTGCGGAAGATCTGTGCCGAGAACAAACACACGCTGTTGGTCGTCACACATGATCCGACGGTGCAGAAGCAATTCGAAAAGGTCGTCCGTCTGGAGGAGCTGTCATGAACCTGTTCAAGATCGTCATCAAAAACATGCGCCAGCGCGCGTTGGCCACGTGGTTGACGGGCACCTCGGTCGCGCTGGGCGTGGCGCTGGCCGTGGCGATCCTGCTGATCAAACAGGGTGTGCAACAACGCTTCGAGCAGGGCACGCTCGGCTACGAGATGGTTGTCGGCGCCAAGGGCAGCCCGCTCCAGTTGGTGCTCAATACGGTGTACAACCTCGATATTTCGCCCGGGAATATTTCGTGGAAGTTGTTCGAGAAGTTGCGTGATGACAAACGGGTAAAACTGGCGGTGCCGTTTTCGGTCGGCGACAATTATCATGGCTTCCGCATCGTGGGCACCACCGACGCGTTCTTCAAGGATTTCGAGTTCGAGCCGGGACGGAAACCCGAGTTGGCGGCGGGACGGATATTCAATTTCTCCGAAGCCGCGTTGAAGAGCGCGTTTCAGGAAGCCGAACAGCGGGCGAAGGAACGCGAAGCCAAAGAGCGCGGCGAAGAGGTTAAACCCGCGTCCGAGCCTCCAGCCAATACGAAAGAGCACCCGTTCGAGGCCGTTATCGGTTCGACTGTCGCGTCGGAAACGGGTCTGCAAATCGGTCAGACATTTATTGCCGCGCACGGCGTGCAACCCTCCGCCGAGGCCAAGGAACATACTGAGAATCCGTGGACCGTCGTCGGTATTCTCGGGCCAACACACACCGCTTGTGACCGTGCCATCTACATCAATCTCGACAGTTTCTACCACATCGAGGGCCACGAAATCCGGCAAGCAACCGCGCCGGCCAAAGTCGAGGAAAAGGACAACGATCCGGATCCGGGCCAGGTTTCATCTGTTGTGATCAAGTTGCGCAGCCCGATTTTTGCGTTTCCGTTGTATCGCGAACTGAATGACCGCCAGGACGCCATGGCGGCGTTCCCCGCAGCGGAGATACGGAAACTATTCGATATCGTGGGAAACATCGACCGCTTGCTGCTGGCTCAGGCGATCCTGATTCTGGTGGTCGCGGGCGTCGCCATCGCCGTGTCGATCTACAATTCGATGAGCGAACGGCGCCGGGAAATCGCCATCCTGCGCGCGTTGGGGGCACGGCGGGCGACAATCTTCTCCATCGTCCTTTTGGAAGCCGTGACCATTTGTCTGGTTGGCTCGGCAGTGGGTCTCGTCGGGGGACACGTGGTCGTGGCTGCGGCCAATGGGTTCCTGTACAGGGCGTCAGGATTTGTAATACCGGCATTTCACATTGTGGCCCTGGAATGGTATATTCTGGCCGTCGCGGTTGTGCTGGGGGCCCTCAGTGGGCTTGGACCGGCATGGGGCGCCTATCGCACTGATGTCGCCAGAAATCTGGCACCGACCAGCTAACCGTGTATAATACAGGCGTAGACATGACGAAGAAACAGGTGAAATCAATCAGCACAGGCGCGCTCGTACTCGGCTTGGTGCTGCTGCCCGGTCTGGCGAGTTTCATCCAGCAACAACTGTTGCAGAAGAAGATGATGAAACTGGATTTGGCGCAGGGCGCGGTGGCACAGTCGTCGGCGGCATCGGCTGCCGTGGATCCGCAGGATTCGAGGTACACCCGCCTGTCATTCGACACGCTGAAAAGCTGGACGTATATCGAGGGCAAGACGCCCATTCCCGATTTCATTAAGAAACTGGATGGGAAAGAAATCGAGATGATCGGGTTCATGATGCCGTTGAGCGAGGTGAAGAATATCACCGAGTTCATCCTCGTGCCATCCTTGTGGGGCTGCTGCTACGGCCAGCCGCCGGCCGTCAACCATATCGTCGTGGTGAAAATGCCCCCGGGCCAGACCACAAAATTTGCCAATGACGTGATCCGCGTCCGCGGCCATTTCAACGTGGGCGAAACCAAACAGGACGGTTATCTGGTCAGTCTCTATGTGCTGACGGCGGATAAGATCGACTCGCAATGAGTATCGACACGAAGACGGTATTCGTCCCGCACACGGAGACGCCACCGGCGCCGCTACAACCTGTCGGCTGCCGCGACGCACCGGTTCACACCCATGCCAAACTCGATCGGCTCGGTATCTGGTTGTCCGCGATTTGCGCCGTGCATTGCATGGTCGTGCCCATCGTCCTGATTTTCTTCCCGGTCATGTCATGGATTCATTGGAGCCGGATCATGGACGTGATCGTACTCAGTGTGGCGGCAGTCTTTGGCCTGGGCGGCTGCCTGCTCGGGCTGCGCCATCATCGGGACGCCGTACCGCTGAGTCTCGTGGTCATTGGCCTTGCGATCAATAGCATGGGACGGTTTGGTGCCGCCTATTTGGGCCCGGTTCTCGCACAAACCCTGGTCATTGCCGGGCCGATGCTGATGGCCTACGGGTTGTGGAGAGATCGCCAGTTGTGCAAGTGCACAAATCCCGCCCACTCTCATTGATCGCTTCCGTCTTCGCGTACGTCCTCATATAATCGCCGCATGAAGATTGTCGTCGCACTCGACAAATTCAAGGGCAGTCTCACGGCGGCACATGCCGGCGAAATCGTGCGCAATACTCTCCTCTCGGTGCGTCCCGGGCTGCGCGTTGTCGTGAAGCCGATGGCCGACGGCGGCGACGGAACCGACGAGGTGCTTCTGGCAACGCTGGGTGGCGAATGGGTCGCCGTCTCCGTCATGGGGCCGCTCCCCATGATGCGTTGCGTCGCAAAATATGCCTGGTTGCCCAAGGAAGCCACGGCGGTGGTCGCGATGGCGAATGCGAGCGGATTGGTTCTACTGACACCCGAACAACGAAATCCTCTACTGACGACCACTTACGGAACCGGCGAGTTGATCCGGACCGCGATCAGGCGCGGCGCGCGGCGCATTTGGCTGGCCGTTGGCGGCAGCGCGACAATGGATGGCGGTATCGGCGCAGCCATGGCGCTCGCCTGGCAGTTTCTGGATGCGCAAGGCAAGCTGGTCGGCTTTGGCGGCGGCGAACTGCAGAAGATTGCGCAGATTGTGCCACCTCTTGGTTTGAGAGTGCCACCCGTCGAAGTGCTCTGCGACGTTGACAATCCGTTGTGTGGCGAACGAGGGGCCGCCCGGGTGTTCGGCCCCCAAAAAGGCGCGACGGAGGCGATGGTCGAGCGTCTCGACGCGGGATTGCGGCATCTGGGCGAGTTGGTGAAGGACCAACTGGATAAAGAAATTGTCGATGTGCCCGGTGCGGGCGCCGCGGGTGGTTTGGCGGCGGGAGCGATGGCATTCATGAACGCCCAACTCATGCCGGGCATCGAAGTCGTCATGCGGGCGACCGGGTTGGAAGCGGAACTTGCTGACGCGGACTGGGTCATCACCGGCGAAGGTCGTTTCGATGAACAATCGCTACGAGGGAAAGTCGTGTCCGGCGTCGCCCGCTTGGCGGCGCAACATAAGGTGCCGGTTGCCGTCCTCGCGGGTAGCGTGTCGGTCCCTGAAGAGCTTTGTCAGCGCGAGGGAATTAAGTGGGCACTGCCGACGATGAAGCCGGGAATGACCGTGGACGAAGCGATGGCGCGGGCCGAAGAACTTCTCGCGTCGGCGACGCGCGAGCTGGCCGCGCGACTTCCAGTTTAAGAGACTTCTTCCAATACCCA
>Ga0265338_10008364_pt1 | contig 12575 bp, 17 predicted proteins | sample 42126metaG_FD_193579 | JGI IMG/M metagenome (GOLD analysis project Ga0265338, IMG submission 193579) | Rhizosphere microbial communities from Carex aquatilis grown in University of Washington, Seatle, WA, United States - 4-21-26 metaG | ecosystem: Host-associated > Plants > Roots > Rhizosphere... | reverse complement strand
TACCCTCACGTTCCTATCCGGCGTAAAGGCTCATACCTTAAAGATCTCCTGTAGCCCGTGGGCGGCGATCTTCTGCTTCAAAACCTTCAATTCCTCTTCAACCGTCATGACCGGCTTGGGCTCTGAAGCCCCCATCCCGCTCTTTGGCAATTCGGAGGGGGTCATAGTGCATCCACCATCGCTTTTATCCGCTTCTTAATATCAGGGATGAACTGTTTGGCTTTGTAGCGCCCCTCAGATGCCTTTTCCCACCGGATAGCTTCCTCGATGGTCCAAGACCTTCTTTTTCTAAGAATGTAGTAAAGTCTTTGTCGGGTTATCCCGAGCCGATCTGCAATTTGTTTGACGGTTATTTTGTCCATGCACAATTAAAACATGATTTATCGTCCGTGTAAACAAAAATCGTACATAAAAATAATTTCGTTGAAAGAGTAAGACAAAACCATAACGTCGCTACTTTTCAAGATAAAAGTGTATGAAGACTATTGACATTCACATTTCCCTGTGTGCATACTACTCATATGCAAGCAACGACACCCCAGGAGGATCCCATGAAAGAAAATCCAACAACCAAAATGCTTCGGATGGCGAAAGAGAAAGGCCTCACCCTGGAGTTTATGGGGTATGAACAGGTCAAGGTGGGCCAGCATGGAATTCGAAATATCGGCTTGTGGGCGGTTGTGGCTTACAACCATATCGTTCAGAAGGGCCGCGTTTCAGAGATGACTAAGTACATCGCTGCGGCATAAGGAGGAACCCATGACGAAGAAAGACCTAAAGGCAGTTCTCGACGCACATCTGCTGTGGATTCAATCGGGAGGGAAAGAGGGTCCCCGTGCCAACCTGAGCGGTGCCAACCTGAGCGATGCCGGCCTGAGCGATGCCGACCTGCGCGGTGCCAACCTGAGCGGTGCCAACCTGAGCGGTGCCAACCTGAGCGGTGCCGACCTGAGCGATGCCGACCTGAGCGATGCCGGCCTGTACGGTGCCGAAATCACCGTCATATTTTCGAAATACACCTGTCACCTGTCCTGGCTCAAGGACGGCACGACATGTATCCGTATCGGGTGTAAATGCATCCCCGTCGCGGAATATGAGGCCAAGAAAGAGGAATTGGCCGACGCTAACGACCGGTCGTGGTGGGACGCAGAAGGGCAGTACATATTCGGTTTTCTGAAAGGCGAGGCCACCCGGTACGACGCAAAGAAGAACGCTGATGAGGTGCCACTATGATCTCCATAGTTTTCTTCACCAGCAGTTCCCCCGCCCCGGTAGCGAAACAAATTCCCAGGGGCTACACCTACGGTCAGATGTTCGAGGACGCAGAGCGGATCGGCGCGACCGGCATGAAGATCGTGGAAGGCCGGCCGACGGAGGACTTCGTGAAGCTGGAAGAGGTGACTCCATGACCCCCCTTGCCCTTCTCATCTACGCCGTAATGCTTGCCATCATGGTCACCGGCTACAAGCTGGAAAGCCGAAAGGACGCGAAGCTGCGGAACCTGAACCCGTTTTCGAAGCCGGGGGAGAAGGAGATACGCGTGTTTATCAAGAGGAGGAAGGTGGCCTAATGACCCTCTTTCCCGTCCACTACACCCTGAGGGGCTACCAGGAAGCCGCTGTATCGGCGGCAGTAGACTTTCTCAAGGGACCGGCTACGCATAACGCTATCGAGGTCCTTCCGACCGGTTGTCACGCCATGGGGACAAAAATACTCATGGCAGACGGAACCATAAGGCTTGTTGAAGACATCAGGGTGGGTGAGAGAGTCATGGGTTCTGATGGATCTCCCCGAGAGGTTCTAAACCTTTGCCGAGGTTGGGAAATGATGTATAGGATCACCCCTCGTCGGGGAGGTGAGTCTTTTGTGGTCAATGAGAATCACGTCTTGTCGCTTGTCAGCACAAGTGAGGGGAAGAAAGCCGTATGTCCCTCACATCAAAAGGGAGGCGAGAGAACTTTCATAACCGTTGGGCAATGGCTCAAGAAGGCTAAGTCCTGGCGGCACCTTCGAAAACTGCACAGGTCGGAAGAACTACCCCTGTCGGGAGACAAGGACATCATTCTGCCCCCGTGGTTTTTTGGTGTCATTCTCGGGGATGGATGCACTCTCAATGGCGTTGTGAACATTACAACTCCCGACCAAGAAATAATAGAGGAAGTCAAACAATTTGCGGAAAGTTGGGGGTGCTCGGTTCGGCAGTCCAAGAAAGAACATAACAAAGCTGTAGGGCTACACCTTGTAAAAAAAGAAGACCGACGCAACAGAACCGTTCACAATCCAATTCTCGACGCCGTAAGATCCTTGGGGTTGGCAGAGAAAGGAGCGGCCGAGAAATACATCCCTCATAACTACAAAGTTGCATCAGCCACTACGCGACTTGAGCTTTTGGCCGGCCTTCTCGACACAGACGGCTACAATGATAAAAACTGTGGATACGATTTTATAAGCAAGTCGCCCCGGCTTGCCTCGGATGTCGCGTTCATAGCTCGAAGCCTCGGCCTCACAGTGTCCGAATCCCTCGAATACAAAGAGTGTCAGACAGGCGAGGGCGGGTACTATTCCAGACTGCACATTTCAGGAGACACCAAAAAGATTCCTTGCCGAGTACAGCGGAAAAAGGCGAACCCGAGAAGGCAGAAGAAAAACAACCTCGTCACAGGTTTTACGGTCGAACCAGTAGGCGAAGGCGACTTTTTCGGCTTCGAGCTCGACGGAGACCACCTTTACCTCACAGCCGATTTTTTTGTACACCACAACAGCGGCAAGTCTTTGATCATCGCCAACATCGTCGCCCGCCTGGACGCTCCTTGTCTCATTTTTCAGCCTTCGAAGGAGATCCTTGAACAGAATCTGTCCAAGCTCGAATCCTACGGCTACCGCGGATCGGTCTACTCCGCATCTAAGGGTAGAACGGAGGTGTCCAACATCACCTTCGCGACGATCGGTAGTGTCGTGGGCAAGAGTCACCTGTTCGAGCGGTTCCCCTACATTATCATCGACGAATGCCATAAAATCTGCGCCACCGAGGGAATGTATAAGACCTTCCTCGATGCGGTGAATGGAGCCAAGGTCCTCGGCCTGACGGCAACGCCATACCGGCTCGCCTCGAACAGCTACGGCTCCGAGCTGCGCTTTCTCACGAGGACCCGGCCGCGCATCTTCCGGGAGCTCATCTATTACGTTCAGAATCGGGCGCTCTTCGACGCAGGTTATCTTGCGCGGCTGCAATATCGGACAGCGGACGGCTTCGACCGAGGGAGACTTTCGCTCAATAGCACCGGCGCCGACTTCACGGATGATTCAGTCCAGAGTTATTACCGCAAAATCAACTTTCCCGACCAGATAGTGAGGACCATCGAGAGGGAGATGGAGACGCGCCGCAACGCCCTCGTCTTCACCCGCTTTGTCGAAGAGGCCCGGTACGTCGTGAGCTGGGTCCCCGGCTCTGCGATCGTCACCGGGGAGACGCCCAAGAAGGAGCGGGAGCGGCTGATCGAGGGATTCAAGAGGGGTGACATCCCTGTCATATGTAACGTCGGTGTGCTTTGTTTGGATGAGAAGACGGAAATCCTCACCGATACCGGATGGACAGGAATAGATGACATGACCTACAAGCACAAGGTGGCGAGTTGGAAGAAAGACGGAACGATAGAATTTTCTTGTCCATCAAACATCGTTCGTAGGCCGCGAGAACCTGGGGAGAATATGGTTTCTGTCAAAGGCAGAGCCAAAGACTTCAGAGTGACGTCAAATCACAGGATGGTCATTGCCATGGGCCGAGACCGGTATTGGACCGACACTAATGCCTGTCAAATTGCCGGAAGAATATGCACGATGCCGGTGAATGGGATTGCTCATCCATTCCAATGCGAAATTGACTCCACGATGGTTTCTTGTGAGCGGAAACATAGACGCAAGATAGCGTTAGCTCATAGTCTGAGAAAAAGGGGTAGTTCGTATGAAGAATCCAATTTAGAAGCCGAAGCGACTGTCGAGAAATTGGCATCTATAAAAGCCAAAAGTCCCGATGAACTAAGCATAAATGAGTGTTTCTTTATAGGATTTTGGCTTGGCGACGGTTCGTTGGCGTCAGGGCGATGCACACTTGCTCAATCTATGGCTTACCCGGCGATCATTCGGTGGGTAGACGACCTTTTGGAAGCGATAGGATTTTCATATTCCAGAAGCGAAAAAACGAGCGGGGTGACAAAACATGTTTCGTGGACGGTCGCAAGAGGAACTGGATCGAGAGAACAGGCAAGGGCAAAAGGCTTCGTCTCTGTTGAGCCATATTTGGATAAAAAGGGCAGCCCATATCTGTGGGGGCTCGATAAAGATCAGTTTGCCGCCCTATTACACGGCTTTTGGCTCGCCGACGGAAACCATGGAGACGGAACAGGCTCGACATATCAAAGAGGTAAGGAAATCTCAGGAGCGCAGAAAGAGCTTTATGACTTGCTTCAGGCAATCGGAGTATGCAGGGGATACAAGATCAGCATCGCACCCGAGTCGAAGCCGAAGAAAGACCACTGGAGCCAACAATACAGTTTTAGATGGACCGAGAACAATTCCCACAATTTTCTAAGAGAAAGGGCTGTTGTTGAAACGATCTGGAAGCCCGAAAGGGTCTGGTGCGTTACCTCCTCCACTGGCTATATCATTACTCGCAGAAATGGAAAGGTTCTGGTAACAGGAAATAGCACCGGCTTCGACTATCCCGAGCTTGAGACGGTGATTATCGCACGGCCGACGATGTCCTTAGGTCTTTATTATCAAATGGCGGGGCGAGGGTTCCGGCTGCACCCCGATAAGGAATATGCGCGCATCATCGACCTCTGCGGCAACTATAAGATGTTCGGAAAGATCGAGGACTTGGAAATTGTGGACGGCGGTAACGGTAAATGGCACATACAGAGCAACGGTCGGCAATTAACAAACACGTATTACGGAGAAAGGAGAATAGCATGAAAAACATCACACTGAAGCGCTTGACCCTCTTCAACTTCCAGGGCGGGACGTTCACCCTCGAAGCAGATAATTCGGATACAGATGTCTTTGCGGCGAACGGCAAAGGCAAGACCCGCCTCTTTTCCGCCTTTTCCTGGCTCCTTTTCGGAAAAGACAGCCTTGGCCGATCCGACTTCTCAATCAAGAACCTCGACGCCCAGGGCGAAACCGAGCACGGCCTCGACCATTCCGTTGAAGCGGTCCTCGTGATCGATGGGAGCGAAACCACTCTTAAGAGAACCTACCACGAGGTGTGGACCAAAAAACGGGGGTCGGCTCAGAGCACTCTCACCGGCAACACGACAGACCATTTCATTGACGGAGTGCCGGCCAACGAGAGCGAGTACAAAGCACGGGTCGCCGAGATATCCGGAGACGAGGCTATCTTCCGGCTCCTCACCAATCCCGCCGCCTTTCCGGCTCTTCCCTGGACCAAGCAAAGGTCGCTCCTTCTCGATTGCTGCGGCGACTATACCGACTCCCAGGTGATTGAATCCGACTCCACCCTCGCGCCTCTCACGGACCTACTGAAGAGGTACACGGTCAGTAAGACTCCCCTTGACGATTTGAAGAAGGTCACCATGTCCCGGCGCTCCGAGATCAACAAGCAGATTGACCAGCTCCCCGTGAGAATCGACGAGTGCCGCCGAGGTCTCCCCGACATCACCGATCTGGACAGAACGGCATGCACCATCAACGTCCAGACTCATGAGGGCAATCTCAACGACGCCAAGCTCCGCCTCCAGGGCATCGACAACGGCTCCTCCATTGCTCCTCTCTCCAAGAAGCTCGAAGGCATCAAAGCTGACATCCGCCGGCTGGAGCAGGACCACTACAACGCAACCGCGATCCGGCTGAACAAGCTGAACGCCCAAATCAGGGAGATCACGGAGGGCGCCGAAGCCGTAAAGCGGCAGCGCACGAACATAGGAAGCGACATAGTGAGCAAGGCGAAGAGACAAGAGGACATCGACGCCGACCTGAAAAAGCTTCGGGCTAAGTGGGCGGGAATCGACGCCGAGGAATTTCAGGACACGACAGAACAGACGTGCCCGGCGTGCGGCCAGGCCCTCCCGGAAGACAGGGTAGAGGGGGCCCGGGAAAAGGCCCTCGCCAACTTCAACCGGAATAAGTCGGAGCGGCTGGAATCGGTAAGCCGGGACGGTAAGAGACTCGCTGGGGACAAGAACCGCATTGAGGGAGAAATCAACGGGCTCAAGCGGGCAATGGCCGAGCTTGAAGACAAAGACACATCGGCGCTTGAAGAACTGACGGCTGAGCGGGACGCGCTCAAAACAGCGGCAGAGGACTACACCCTGATCCCCGGCTACGAGGATCTGACGGCCCAACAGTCGGCAACCGAGGAAGAAATCAGGGCAGCGCGCGAAGGCGTACAAGGGGACAAGGGAAAGCTTGAAGCAGAGATCCAGGAGCACGAGGCGGCGCTCAAGGATGCCAAGGAGAAGGCGCAGCGTTTTGTCAACCGGGAACAAGGCGAGAAGCGCATCGAGGACCTGAAAGCCGAAGAGAAGAAGCTATCCAAGGAGTTCGAAGACCTGGAACGGCAGCTTTTCCTCATCGAGAGCTTCATCAAGCGGAAAGTATCTTTGCTCACCGACCGGATCAACGAGAAGTTTCGCCTGGTCCAATGGAAGCTCTTCAACCAGCTCGTCAACGGCGGAATAGAAGAATGCTGCGAGGCGATGGTGGGTGGCGTTCCCTTCGGTGGGGGGCTCAATAGCGCGGCGAGGACACAGGCCGGGTGCGAGATTGTGAACGTCCTACAAGAACACTATGGATTGTCGGTGCCGTGCTTCCTCGACAATCGCGAGAGTTGCACGGTGATCCCTGAGATGAAGTGCCAGACCATAAGTCTTTATGTCTCGCCGGCAGACAAGACGCTGAGAGTTGAAAGAAAAGAAAACGTGGATTTGTTCAGAGGGAACTATGCAGCCTGAAACGAGAGGTTGTTCGATAGAAGGCTGTGGGAACAAATACCGGGCTAAGGGACTTTGCGCTACTCACTTGTCACAGATCAAGCGTCGGGGCGAAATACCCACCAGCACGAGACTCAGCCCCAACAAGATCATCGTAGATGGTGACGTGGCAACCATCGTCCTTTGCAGAAGCGGAGAAAAGCACTTAGGGCAGTTTCAATCCACGGAACTGGCGGTGCAGGCAAGGAGAGAAGCAGAGAGAAAATACTTTGGCGAATTCGCTCGTCAACAATAAAAAAGGGAGGAAGTATTATGGCAGACGCAAATACAGCAAAGAGCAATGTACCGGCAGAAAAGAAGGAATCGAACCTCGCAATGATGAAGCGTACCGTGGTCGATGTAGTAGCGGCGAAGGTCGAAGGGTTCGTCAAGAACCGCGAGATCGATTTACCGCAGGATTACTCCGTAGGTAACGCCCTTAAGGCCGCCTGGCTCATTCTTCAGGAGACCGAGGACCGGAACCACAACAAGGCCCTCGATGTCTGCACCCGCGACAGCATCGCAAACGCGCTCCTCGATATGGTCGTGCAGGGGCTTAATCCCATTAAGAAGCAACTGTACTTTATCGTCTACGGCAAGACCCTCACCGCGCAACGCTCCTACTTCGGCTCCATGGCCGTTACGAAGATGGTGCAGCCGAAGGTCGACGACTTCGCTTTTGCCGTCGTCTACGAGGGCGACAAGTTCCGGTACGGCATCAAGAACGGCAAGAAGGTCATTGCTGAACACGAGCAGGAACTCGGTAATGTCGATAAAAAGAAAATCATCGGCGCCTATGCGATCGCTCTCGACAAGGAAGGCGAGCCCTACCGCACCGAGATCATGACCTTTGACGAGATCAAGCAGGCATGGAAGCAATCAAAGATGAACCCCATCGACGATAAGGGAGAAGTGAAGGCGGAGTCAACCCACGGGAAGTTCATGGCCGACATGGCCCTGAAGACGGTCGTCAACAAGCTCTGCAAGGCCATTGTCAACGCATCCTCTGACAATGCTTTGCTGAGAGAACGCATGAACCGCAACGAAGACATGGCCGACCGGGCCGCCGTCGAGGTTGAAATTGAGGAAGAGGCAAACACGGGCGGCATCCTCGACATCACCGAGACCAGGAAGGAGACCGAAACGCTCACGGAAGGACAGCCGGCCAAGACCTACGAACTGGACCGGGATAAGACGAACGGAAGCGCCCGGGTCGAAGAGACCCAGGCCGAACAGAAGGCAACGGACAGCGTGGTGCCGTTCTGATGAACTTCATCCCGCTCGCATCATCATCAAGGGGCAACGAAGAAGAGTGGAAGGATATTCCGGGTTTCGAAGGAGTCTATCAAATATCGAACCTCGGAAGGCTCAAGAGCTTCAAGTATCTCTCGGAAGGACGAGTTTTGTCCAACAAGAACAAGAGAGGCGGGTATTTCTCCGTCATTCTTTGCCATGGAGAGAAACGACGGTTCTGTCGCCTCCACGTCCTCGTGGCTGAGGCGTTCGTTTCAAACCCCGAGAATAAGCCTGAAGTAAATCATAAAGACCACAACAAGCAGAACACGAGAGCAGACAATCTGGAATGGGCCACGAGGATCGAGAATCACATGGACGCCGTAAAAAATATTCCTTCCATGTTGTCAGGTATTCATCATTACAACAAATTCGTAAAGACAAGACCCATACAAAAGGTGTCTCTTGACGGACTCCTGATCGCAGAATTTACGAACGGCGCTGAAGCGGCGAAGGCTACGGGGATTTGTCAGCGGAATATCTTGCAGGTCGCCAACAGAACGGAGTACAAGCCGGGGCTCACAAGGAGACAAGCGGGCGGATTCATATGGAGGTTTAAAGATGGAGTTCAAACCAATAGCAAGCTCTAGCAGAGGGAATTGCTACCTTGTGCGGTCTGATGGAGTTCCAGACCTGCTCATCGAAGCAGGTATTTCTATCAAGAAGATACGGGAGGCGCTGTGGAGGAATGGCACGAGCCTGTCAAGCTTGGCAGGTTGCCTTATCTCCCACGAACATCTTTGACCACGCGAAAGCCGTGGACGATCTTCTGCGCGCCGGGGTGGATTGTTGGATGAGCAAAGGGACGGCCGACATCATGGGGTGGGACGGGCATCACCGGACGAAAGTGCTTGCGCCCAACGTGCTGACGACAATTGGGACGTGGACCGTTCTACCCTTTCCTTTAGAGCATGATGCTGCAGAGCCCGTAGGCTTTCTCATCCAGGCACTCGACGGCGACAAGCTGGCGTTCATTCCCGATACCGAATTCATCCGCAATCGCTTTCAGGGCGTCACCGTCCTCGCGATCGAGTGCAACAACGTCGAGGAGATCCTCTCTTCGAACATCATAAACGGGACCGTGAATGAGGCGCTGGGTCACAGGGTCCGCAGGTCGCATATGTCGCTTGAGCGCGTCATTGCGATGCTCAAGGCGAACGATTTGTCCCAGTGCCGGGAGATATGGTTGCTGCATCTATCAGACAGCAACAGCGACGAAGTACGGATGATCCGGACGGTTCAAGAGGCCACGGGGATACCCACGTACTCGGCACAGAGCTAATAAAGGAGGTTCATATGAGATTCCGCAAAATCAAACTGAAAGACGACAAGGTAATACTCGTGTACGAGAAACCTGGTATAGGCGCTGAGATGGATGAGTATTCGGTTGCTTGCTCGGACAAACCGTTGCCTTCGTTCAACGAGGCAATGAAGGGACTCGTCTGCCACGTCCGGGAGATGTGTGAACTTCCCGATACCTACGACAAGCGCATCGAGGTTAAGGGCGTTTCCCTGTCTTATGCGGGAAAAAACGAGACCATGGGGGCTGTAATTACCGCAGCGATGGAGCTTCATAACAGCGTGAACGCTCTAAACCTTAATACTCCTCACAAAACGGTCGAATTCTACGCCTACGATGGTGATGATAAGCAACTCCTCACAACCGGGTGCGTGGACGCGATAGAAACTCTTATCGAGGAAGCGCAGAAATACCTCAACGGGGAACGGGCACAGGGAGGGCTTTTTAAGCCTGAAATGGTGAAGGGAGAACGGCCGAGGCAGGTTCAGGCATGACCACCGTCCGGGCCGTAGATCTCTTCTGCGGGGCAGGTGGGACAAGCACGGGCCTTTATAACGCCTGTCATGAGGCCGGGCGGAAGGTTGACCTCCTCGCTATCAATCACTGGTCGGTTGCCATAGAGAGCCATACGGCCAATCACCCGGGCGCCCGGCATATCTGCGACCGCCTGGAAGCGATCCGGCCCGAGGACGCAATAAAGGGGCGTCACCTCGATATCATGGTCGCCTCCCCTGAATGTACCCATCACAGCATAGCCAGGGGAGGCCGGCCGGTATCCGATCAACTCAGGGCCTCTGCCTGGCTGCTCCTTCGATGGGTCGAGACCTTGCGCATAGACAACATCCTTATCGAGAACGTCAAGGAGTTCCGGGACTGGGGGCCTACCGGCAGGAACGGCAAACCCATCAAGAATAGGAAAGGGGAAACCTATCAGGCCTTCCTCACGGCGCTCCGATCTTTCGGCTACACGGTGGAAGATAGGGTGCTCAATGCGGCCGACTATGGCGACCCGTCACCGCGTCTTTGGTCTGGGTCTTGGGTGCTTCCGATCATACAGCTCGTCCGTGTCGGCCTTCTCACTGTGGGCAGGGCTTTTCCCAGGCATTTTCAATCTGTAGTCGGTTTCTTGTCGGACTTGTTTTAAGGTCGAGTCACAAAAAGCGGATGCTAGCCGGCAATAATACTGGCGGAGAGAGAGGGATTCGAACCCTTATTATCTTAATGCCGTAGCCGATATCTGGTCATAGAGGAAAGGAAAAGGCAAAGTCCGTAAAGCAAGGGCCGAGTTTCCCCGGCCCCCATACTCTTTCCACGCTTGGAGGATGAGCTATGCCGCTGCTTTTGCCGTCAAATCCGCCGTGACCTTTTCCATGGCCGCCTGATCCTCTGCCGCCTCCCCTGCCTGACCCTGTAGGGTCGCTATGGTCTGTGCCTGGGCATCAATCTTTGCTTCTGCCGCCGTTGCCGCTGATAGCAACGCATCGCTTCTTGCGCTCATTCTTTTTACCTCTCTTTTTAGTAAGATGTTTTCCACTTCCGATTTCCTGAATCGTTCCCGTTCCGCCGAGGTCATGAATCCCCCTTAGCCCTGCACTTTTTCATGCGTTAACCATCGCGATTATCTCTTCTACTGCGGCGTTCGCAGCACTTTGCTCGTCAGGAGCGTCCCGAGACATCCGACCGCCGCGCTCGCGATGTTCCCCGCGACCTGTGACATCCTCTCACCGCATATTACAACCGCCAGAACGATAGCCACGAGCGCCACAATCGCTTTACCGTTGTCATCCATGTTCGCCCATCCCCTGATGGGCTTAAGCCGGGGGGGATTGCTGTAACATCTGATTGGTTGTAGGGGCCGCCGTTGCCTCCTGGTACATGCTCACGATCTTCGATACGGCCAGATCGAGCAGGGACGGCCCGCCTTCCTGGACCGGCTGCGTGATCGCGTCGAGGGTCTTCTTCTCGCCGCCTGTGCTCACCGTGTCGACGGCCTTGGCGGTTTGGGTAATCGATGCGCTGATAAGCTGCGTCTGCGTGGCCGCATCGACTTTCCCGCTCGTTGCCTGGAACACGTTGTGCGTCACCGTGGGCAGCGTCGCCAGCACAGGGCCCGCAAAGGGCGCCGTTGCCGGGTAGAATGCCAATGCCAATCCAAGAAGCTGCTCGAAATCCTCGACAAATCCTTCTATGTTCATACGTCCTCCTTTTGCCGGGTTCGCCGGCTGATTAGACTACTGCGAGATATCCTTCCTCGCTCGCGATCACGCCCATGATGGCATAGGGCGACAGGGCCGCAATCGGATAATCCTTGTCGACCTTGAATTCATCCATGAAGCGCTTCAGGTAGTTGCGCTCATTCGCGTCCTTGTCGTACTTCGCCGTGAATGCATCGAGCGTGAGCTTGCGCGTCTGGTCGAGCCGGATCTGGGCGACGAGGGCCCTGAAGCCTGCTTCGGGCATAGGGAAGATCGCAAAGCCATGCTCGTCCTTGCTCGTTGCCTCGTGCTGTCCGGCGAAGACCAGATTGCCGGGGTTGTTGTTCCGCTGCGGTATGTTCCTCATTTTATCCTCCTCCTATGGCTTTCACGCCGAATAGATACATGACCAGCATCGCCAGGGCTCCCCCTACCATGGCGCCCGCAAATATCTTGGCGGTCGCCCATTTCTTCAAATCCCTTACGTCTTGCTGGAGAGGCTGCACGATGTCCCAGATGCAAGCCAACTTCTCGTCTGTCGATTTTACGTCGAAATCATGCCTTGTGATCCTTGCATCTACGCAGCCGTTTGCCATCGTCCCTTCTCCCCGCCCTGTGGGCGCTACTTCTGCCAGTAGTGTATCGACCCCTGGATGCCTGTCGCGTTGCTCGCCGAACTATTGATATTGAGGGCTTCTCCTACGTTCGTGCAGAATAGGGGCTCAACCTGGGCGGGATATGCGAGAGTCATGGAGGTATCCTTTACCACCTGATTGACGACCATGAGCCAGAGGGGAGCGC
>Ga0265338_10008363_pt1 | contig 12576 bp, 8 predicted proteins | sample 42126metaG_FD_193579 | JGI IMG/M metagenome (GOLD analysis project Ga0265338, IMG submission 193579) | Rhizosphere microbial communities from Carex aquatilis grown in University of Washington, Seatle, WA, United States - 4-21-26 metaG | ecosystem: Host-associated > Plants > Roots > Rhizosphere >... | reverse complement strand
AAAACCTTCTTCAGAAATGGAGGAGCGCGTATGCAAAGGGCACGAACGGCGCGGGCCGTTCGTGGCAGATCGAAGCCCGCAGAGGAATACAGGCTACTTTTATAAAGGTTTCCCGCAAGTTAGCAGGGGCTGCGTGTACTCATGATTGCAAGGTGCCTTCTGGATGTATTTTCGTTACTCAAGTATACATCAAAACGCCCTCTCTTTATTAGCTCAGGATGTTTTTCACACAGAAAGCGGAGTTTTCTGCGTGAAAAACATCCTTATGAACCTCTGGGGTGGGGCTGGCATTGATGAGTGGCGAGAACGAAATAGTCCTGTAGGGAAATAAAGCAGCAGACAAACACTGGCCCTGTAAGCCAGCGATTGTCTGCTGACTGGGATTTGCTGCTACCTCTATGGGCAGAGTGTCTCGATAAACGTATGGCCCCCGGATGTCCTGGGCAGGCCGACGATCCAAAGCTGTTTGCCTACATTGGTGACAATATCCAGTTCGCCCGCATTGACGGTGGGGTCCTGCATAACCTGCCACTTCTGACCGTCCCAGTGTTCGATAAACGGCTGGAAGCCTCCCTGGCTATCGCTGACCCTGCCAACGGTCCAGGCATTATTCGCCGAACCAACGGCAACACTGGCCAGCCAGTTACTATTCCCCGGAAAGACGGCAGGGCTGGTAAAGATGACCCAGTCTTTGCCGTTCCAATGCTCAGTCAACATTTCGCTGCCATTATTCAAGCTCCCAACAGCCCAGAGGTCATTGGTCGCATCACCATTAATATCGTAGAAGCTGCCACCGTTAGATGCGCTCAGATCAGGAGTGACAATCGCTTTCCAGACGGTACCATTCCAGTGCTCAGTCGCTGGCTGGGTGAAGTTTTTTCCGGCGTGCGTCCCATACTCATATCCGGCGGCCCAGACATCATTCGGCGCGAATGCTTTGACACTGGTAAACTGCAAACTGGCGCTTACACTGAGATGGATAACGCTCCATTTTGTGCCATTCCAGTGCTCAAGCAGCGGAGTGATTGGCCCCTGAAGAGGAACCGAGAAACCTGCGGCCCAGACATCATCAGCGGAGATACCAGAGACCGCGACCAGGGCATTTTTTCCACCCACTGCGGAGTCAGCACTGCTGATACTCTGCCAGGTTTTTCCATTCCAGTGAAGCGTCAGGGCATGTGAAGGCATACCGTTGGTCTGCTGTTCACCAACAACCCAGACATCGTCAGGCGCGATTTCTACTACACTACGCAACACATCCTGCGGCGAGGTCGGGGTAAAGCTGATGGTCCAGGCGCTCCCATTCCAGTGCATAATTTGCGCGCCTGCGCTCCAGACATCGTTAGTCGCCAGGCTGGAGATGCTGGTACCTGAGAAATTATTCGACAGGGTTGTCGAGGCCGCACACCAGGGTTTCGGCAGTGCATTCGCCGACTGACTACTGCTGGTACTACTTACCGGTGGTGTTGACTTCACATTTTGTGCGATCAAAAAACCACCGACCACCAGGCAGATTACCAGTAGCAGGGCTGCGAGGGCTTTTTGCCGGGTTTTGTTACGCCGCCGGGGATCATCCGGCTGTTGCGGACTTCCATGGCCCGCTGACGCTGGCTGCCTGTTCGTATCTTCCGGGTGTATCATCTACTCCTCCAGAGCAAGAAACGTTTCTATTCGATCAAAGGTATTTATACTGAAAGGACTATGCCACCGGGATTTTCGACACCGGTAGGTCCAACAGAGAAAATAGCGTACGTAATGCCTTTCGTCGCATTGATGTTCTGCCTGGCTTCCGTTGAATTATCGACATAAGCAGTACCTTTGACGGTAGCCAGCAATTGGAATTGCTGATCCTGGTCAGAAATCAGGCGATAGACATCATAGGCTACGGCATGCTGGCCCGCTGACCAGGCCAGGGCGATCCCCCCCTGACTGGTCGATTGATAGGTTCCATTGCCAGGCGCGGCGGGAATCTGAGCTGGCGTGACCCACTTCACCTGTGTCGTAAAAACAACCACGATATCGCTGGACTCGGCGTTGATCAGCATTGAAGGGGTATATTCCTGTTCATAGCTGACTTCAATCTGTTTTTTGGATAACAATGCGCTGAACAGAATAGAAATGGTGCCAGCATCAGAGTTCTCTGTCTGCGTATAGTTAAGCGTCACACTACTATCAGGGTTGAAGGCAAGCTGAACCGCGACCGGTGACGCTCCCCGACTGTACACATTCATAGCATCGCTACTATCCATGACAAACAGAAGAGATTTAAGTTCCTGAGTCACCTCTGTGGTAATGGTTGAGGCGTCGAGTGCCGTCGTCACCCCATTATCATCGGTCGTCGCCCCATTCACACTGGAAAACTTAAAAGGTGCATTCAGCAAAAAGTTGGTCGGCGCGCTCAGCACTGATGGTTGGGCCGTTGGTTGAGGCGTTAGCGTGGCTGGCTGTGCGGTCGGGCTGGAAACCGGGGTCGGCGTATTACTGGCCTGTTGCCCTGGTTGCAGAGACGCGGTTAACGGGGTTCGGACTACGGGGACCTGCGCCTGAGCAACAGAGCCGCATCCTACCAGGACCAGCACAAGCAGGAGTGAGAGGGCCGACAAAACAAAGAAAGGTCTGAGGCAACGTTTATTGCCTGCTTGCAATGTCGCCAAAATACAACTCCTTTCTAACCACAGGTATGGCATACTTTTTTCACAAGTCTATAGATATGAACTACTATAGCAAATCTTCTCCCTCTGCTAACAGAACACATGCTAGACAGTTACTGAGCATCTATCCAGCAGATATAATCCACCCTTTTATTTTGCAGAAACCTGTCTGTCTATGAGTTATCCCTGATGCTTTTCCATCCTGAACACTCCTCTTTTCTCTGTTTCTGGCCAGTTCGCCAGATGGCTCACTTGTTTTTTCTGTGTGGGTTGCCGGGCTGTGAGCGGTCCGGCAACCCACACAGAAAAAACACAACACTGATGTTTTGCTAACTGTTCATTGAATGTCTAACAAGTGTCGTTGCATGCAGAAAAACAACTAGCTACAATTTAGCTAAAACCACGATTTTCTGTATCTCGTGGATCAAATCAATTCTATAGTGCAAGATAGTGGTTTTTAGTACATGAAATACTCCTCAAACCTTTATAAATTTGAACCGAAGGAGGTAAAAATACAGGTTTCTAGCAACAAGAGTATCCCGTCACTATGCCATGCTTTGATGGCATAGCGACCATATCGCCTGACAGCTTTTTAGCTGTATGTCGTCACAAGGAGGTTTGTGTGACCAGAAAGAGGATCTTTCAATCGGCAACACTGGGAGTCCTATCATTCATTTTAGTCTTTTCTGGTTTAGTAGGAACCCAGCATAGCGCCAATGCGCAGACAAGTTCACGCGCGGCTCAACAGGCTACATCCACCTATACGCAAGATTTTTTGACCCTGTATAACGAAATCACCAACCCGGCAAACGGCTACTTTAGCCCGCTGGGTATTCCCTATCACTCGGTCGAGACATTAATTGTCGAAGCGCCGGATTATGGGCACGAAACAACTTCGGAGACCTTTAGCTACTGGATCTGGTTAGAAGCCACCTACGGAGAAGTCTCTGGTAACTGGCAGCCCTTTGTGACTGCCTGGCAGACCATGGACAAGTATATGATCCCGGATACCTCCGAGCAACCCACCAACAGTGGCTACAATCCCAACAGCCCCGCGCAATACGCGCCGGAGTCCCCCAATATTACCGATTACCCGACTCAGTTGAGTACCACGGTCACTGTTGGCACGGACCCGCTGTATAACGAGTTGACGCAAACCTATGGCAATTCCAATGTCTATGGAATGCAATGGCTACTCGATACCGATAACTGGTACGGTTATACCAACTGTGGTGATGGTACAAGCAACCCTGCTTTTATCAACTCCTACCAGCGCGGCTCCTCCGAGTCGGTCTGGAAAACAGTTGTCCAGCCTGAGTGCGAAAACTTCCAATGGGGACGGAATGACGGCACCGGCTTCCTGAGCCTGTTCAATACACCTGCCGCCGGTGGCAGCTACTCGCAACAGTGGCGCTACACCGATGCCCCTGACGCCGATGCTCGTACCGTCCAGGCTGCTTACTGGGCCTATACCTGGTCTACAGCTCAGGGTAAGGAAAGCACGATCGCACCAGAAATCGCCGAAGCGGCGAAAATGGGCGATTACCTGCGCTATAGCACCTACGATAAATACTTTAAGACCATGGGCTGCACCAGCACCAGTTGCGCGGCAGGCACAGGCAAGAACGCTTCGACCGATCTGATCGGCTGGTACTACGCCTGGGGTGGTTCTATGACCACAGATGGAGACTGGGCCTGGAAAATTGGCGATGGCGCGGACGCGCAGGGGTATCAAAATCCTCTGGCCGCGTGGGCGTTAAGCACTGTTCCCGCGCTTGAACCAAAGTCTCCCACCGCGCCAACTGACTGGGCAACCAGTTTACAGCGTCAGCTTCAGTTCTTCGAGTGGCTGCAATCCTCCGAAGGAGCCATTGCTGGAGGCGCAACCAATAGCTGGAATGGCCAGTACGGCACACCACCAGCCGGAGACACGACGTTCTACGGCGAGGCGTATGACTGGGAACCTGTCTATCACGATCCACCCAGCAATAACTGGTTTGGTTTCCAGGTCTGGTCAATGGAACGTTTCGCTGAGTATTACTACCAGACGGGCGATCCAACCGCCAAGGCCCTGCTGGATAAATGGGTTGCCTGGGTCAAAACCGTGGTTACGGTTAACGCCAATGGCACCTATGCTATTCCTTCGACCCTGAACTGGACCGGCCAGCCCGGCGCCAACTGGGTTGCCGGGACCACATCGGTGAATAACTCCGGTCTGCATGTGACGGTCGTTGATACCACACAGGATGTGGGCACAACTGGCTCTCTGGCTCAAACCCTGTTGTTCTACTCCGCCAAATCTGGCGACACTGCCTCGCGCACCCTGGCCCAGACCCTGCTCACCGACATGGTCAGCGATTACACAGACAGTATCGGCATCTCCAACCCGGAGGTCCGCACGGACTACAGTCAGTTTGACGACTCTGTCTCCATTCCCGCTGGCTGGGTAGGAACCAATGCTCAGGGCGCAACGTTAAATTCGTCCACGACGTTCATCACCGAGCGTCCTAAATATACGCAAGACCCGGAGTGGCCAAAAGTTCAGGCATACCTGAATGGTGGCGCAGCTCCCACCTTCAATTACCATCGTTTCTGGGCGCAGGCAGGCATTGCCATTGCTCTGGCTGATGTTGATATTCTGTTCCCGCCCACTACTGGATCACCAACGCCCACAGCAACAGCAGGCACAACACCCACGGCCACGCCGACCGTAGGCACGACTCCCACGGCTACACCAACCGTAGGCACAACGCCCACGGCCACGCCGACGCATACACCAACGCCGACGCCGACCGTCGGAGTAACGCCCACGGCTACACCAACACATACGCCGACGCCGACGCCGACACCCACAGCCAGTCCAGGCACAAGCTGTAGTATCCACTATGCTGTGACCAACCAGTGGCCTGGAGGCTTTGGCGCAAGCTTTACGATCACAAACACTGGCACAACAGCCATTAATAGCTGGTCCTTGCAATTTAGTTTCGCCAACGGTCAAACTATAACGCAAGGTTGGAACGGCAACTTCACCCAGAGTGGAAGCGCCGTAACCATTACCAACCTCTCCTATAATGGTTCGATTGCGCCAGGGGCCTCGGCCAGTTCGGAACCAGGCTTTAATGGCGCCTGGACCACAACCAATGCGGCCCCCACATCCTTTAAGCTCAATGGTACAGCCTGTAGTGTCTCCTGAACGAGCTTGCTAGCCCGTTCGTTTAGCACAGGCGAAGGCGACAGGAAACTGTCGTCTTCGCTTCTCTTTACGCAAAAGATGAAAAGGAATACACTGCTGCTTGCTGACCCTCTTCCCGTTCCCCGGCAAACTAATGATCTTTCCTCCCTGCCGAGCTTGACCTGCCTTCCTTCACAGTGATAGGCTAGGCCATTACCGCCTCACGCTAGAGAAGGAGTTGCGCCCTCTATGGTCACGTATCTGACTACGCAAGAAATTGCTGAACGGTTACAGGTGCATGTGTCAACTGTACGGCGCTGGGTACGCACAAAAAAACTAAAGGGAACTCCTTACGGGCGATCTGGCTATCGCATCTATGAGAAGGACTTTCTCTTATTTTTATGTAAAAGACCCGAACCTCCTGCCCCTCAGCGCACCCACCAGGAGGCAGAGGCAGAAGAAAATCAATGGCGCAATCTGATTAACTTCTTGCCCTCGAATATCTGGACAGCGGCAGCGGATGGCACGATGACCTATGTCTCCGACGCGTGGTGCGAATACACCGGCATGGCTCCAGCAGAGGCTCTGGGCTGGGGATATATTCAGACCGTCCATCCCGATGATCAGAAACGGACGGAAGAACGCTGGCTGGAGGCCACACAACAGGGAACTGGCTTTGAAGTGATCATCCGCTGGCGACGCTATGATGGCATCTACCGCTGGTTTCTTCTTCAAGCGCGACCCGTCAAAGATAAACACGGTCAGGTCAGTTCCTGGGTAGGAGCGATTATCGATATCAACGCGCAAAAACTGGCTGAAGAGACTGTACGCGAGAGCGAGGAACGCTTCCATGCACTCGCCGATGATATTCCCATCTTTATCTGGATGTCTGATAAAGAGGGAAACACGACGTATGTCAATCGATCTTTGCTTGAGTATATGGGCATGAGCAGTCTGGCTGAGTTCAGCGGAAAAGCCTGGGAAAAACTCGCCGAGCCACAAGATTTACAGCGTATCTATGAACTCCATAACCATGCCATCAAGACTGGTAAAACGTATACGCTGGAAGCTCCTTTTCTCAATCCCCAAAATGATGAAATCTACAAGTATTTTCTCTTGCAGGCCATGCCGCGCTATCTTGCCAGCGGCGAGTTCTTCGGCTTTATCGGCACCGCTGTTGATATCAATAACCTTAAAAAGACCCAGGAAGAGCTGGCAACACACACAGCCTTTCTGCGCAGCGTGATCGAAAGTACGCCAGATCTGATCTTGATGAAAGACCGTAGCGGAACATTTGTGCTGGCGAATCAGGCCACGACGAGAGTGTTTGGCAAACCTCCCGCGGAAATTATCGGGCATGATGACCGAGCATTCTTTCCACCAGCCGTTGCCCGGACGCTGATGGAAACAGACCAGAGGGTTATGACGACGGGAAAAAACGAGGTCATTGAGGAAACTCTCCCCACAGCCGAGGGCGAGAGAACGTATCTGACGACAAAAAGCCCGCTACGCAATGCTGAGCACGAGGTGATTGGCCTGGTTTTAATCTCACGCGATATTACCGAGCGCAAAGACCTGGAACAGCAAAAAGATGATTTTATGGGTGTCGTCAGCCATGAGCTAAAGACACCTGTGACCAGTTTGAAGGCATTTGCCCAGGTCCTGCAAAACCGTTTTGTCAAAGCTGGCGATGAGCGCTCGGCAGAGATCCTGGTGAAGATGGATCTGCAAATCAATAAATTAACGACGCTGATCAGAGACCTGCTGGATGTCACAAAACTTGAGGCGGGGAAATTCCAATACAAGGAAAACAGCTTTTTTTTCGAGGATTTGCTGCGGGAAATCATTGAGGAGACACAACGAACCACGACTAAACACCAGATCCTGCTGCAAGCTTCTGGCACACACCAGGTCTTCGGTGATCGGGAACGCATTGGCCAGGTGCTGATCAATCTTCTGACCAATGCGATAAAATATTCTCCACACGCGGAGCACATTCTGGTAACCTCGTTGGCCGAGACGCAACAGATGCTGGTACGCGTTCAGGACTTTGGCATAGGGATACCAGAAGATAAACATGCACATCTTTTTGAACGTTTTTATCGTGTCAGTGGAGATACATTTGATACGATTCCTGGCCTGGGGCTGGGACTCTATATCTCTGCCGAGATTATCAAACGTCACGGCGGCAAGATCTGGGTAGAAAGTGAGGCAAGCAAGGGATCAACCTTTTGTTTTACGCTTCCCCTCAAACCGGCAGATGCTGAAAACCTGCCTGGAGGCTAGAAAGAACTGGCATGGATAAGAAAAAAATACTGGTCGCAGATGATGATTCTGGCATTTTAGAGGCGATTACACTGATCCTTGAGGATGAAGGATACGAAATTGCGGCAACGTCTGATGGCGATAGTATCGCCGGGCTCTGTGAACAGGTCCACCCTGATCTGTTGCTGCTTGATATCTGGCTGGGCGGCTGGAACGGCAAAGATATCTGCCGCTGTCTGAAAAGTATGCAAGCAACCAGAGATGTTCCAATTATTATCTTTTCCGCCAATCGCGATACTGCGATCATAGCCAGAGAGGCAGGTGCCAATGATTTTATCGAGAAACCATTTGACATGCACGATCTGATTATAAAAGTGCAGCAATATCTTTAAGTCAGCCAGCTACAACGGCTCATCCTCAGTCTGGAGCAAACGTTTGATCTCAGCGGTGTGCTCCCCCAGGCGAGGAGGAGGAGTCATGGCCCGCGCTGGCGTCAGACTATAGGTTACGGCTGGTCCGATCAACTGAATAGCGCCAGCCGTCGGATGGGGCATGGTGACCACCTGCTGCGTATGCACAACCTGGGGATTCTGAAAAACCTGGTCCATACGATTAACGGGAGCGACAGCCACGCCAGCCGCCGCCAGTAAAGGTTCCCAGTCAGCGACTGTCGCGGTTCGCAGCACCGCTTCAATCAAAGGCAGCAGCACATCGCGATGTTGCACACGGGCGGCGTTCGTCAAAAAACGGGCATCGGTGGCCCATTCTGGATGGTGTAAGACCTGGCTTAAACGTTGAAACAGTCGATCGTTGGCAGCCCCGATCACAATATACCCATCGGATGCCTGAAAAGCCTGGTACGGAACGATCGAACCATGCGCGCTCCCCTGTGGTTCAGGAACCTCTCCAGCTATCAGGTAAGCGCTGGCAGCATTGATTAACGCAGCCAGTTCAGCGCTGAGCAAAGAGACATCCAGGCGCTGGCCCTGGCCGGTCCTTTCGCGATGGTAGAGCGCGGCCTGAATAGCAGAGAAGGCATTGAGGCCAGTGATCACATCTATCAGCGCCACCCCGGTTTTGACCGGTGCGCCATCAGGCGTGCCAGTAATCCCCATCAATCCACCCATGGCAGCCACAATCACATCGTAACCGGCATGATCCTTGTAGGGTCCTGTACGTCCATAACCAGAGATAGAACAATAGATCAAACCTGGATGCCGCTCACGCCAATCCTCGTAGCCCAGCCCGAAACGTTCCATAATCCCGGTGCGAAAATTCTCAATCACCACATCGCTCTGTTCCAGCAATTGCTGAACGGTGTGCAAATCCTGTGCATCGCGCAGATCCAGGCAAACACTTTTCTTATTGCGGTTGATCGCCAGAAAATACGTGCTCTCGCCCTCGACAAAAGGAGGTCCCCAACTCCTGGTATCATCTCCCTGGCCTGGCTGCTCTACCTTGATGATCTCAGCTCCCAGATCACCCAGCAACATCGTACAATAGGGACCTGCCACCACGCGAGTAAAATCGAGCACACGAATACCTGAGAGTATACCCATGGTTGTTTTGCCTTCCCTGAAAAACGTTCAACCAACACTTGATGAGCCATCCCTGATTTTTCTCCTGCTGGCAGAACGTGCTCTTTCCCTTTCTGGAGAGTTAGCCGTGGATGCGATTATCCCTGATGTGCCCTCGCTGATCCACTTGCCTGCGCAGTACTCAGCGCCTGCGGCGCTTCGCGAGGATTCTTTGTGTGGTTCGCCGGGTCGCGGCGCGACCCGGCGAACCACACAGATACTTTGGGCCGTCTACGGCGAACAGTCCAGCAACAAGAGGTTGTCCATGAGAGCCGACAACCCCTGAATAATCAGCGAAAAACTCTGCTACGCAGTAATGATATCACGTCCGATAGCGCCAGCTACCGACCTGGCGACAGGCATTAATTCAATAAACTGGCCAATAGTCAGGGACTGAGCACCGTCTTTGAGGGCCTCGTCGGGATTAGGATGCACCTCGATCAAGAGCGCGTCAGTACCGGCGGCAATTGAGGCCAGCGACATAGGAGTCACCAGGTCACGTCGTCCGGTTCCCTGGCTGGGGTCAGAAATGATGGGCAGATGCGAGAGACGCTTGATCAACGGAATAGCGCTGATATCCATAGTATTGCGCGTCAATTTTTCAAAGGTACGAATGCCGCGCTCACACAGAATTACATTGGGATTGCCCTGCGCCAGAATATATTCCGCCGCCAGCAACCACTCCTCAAACGTCGCCGACATACCGCGCTTCAGTACGACAGGCGTCTTGACTTTGCCAACCTCGTCCAACAGCATATAGTTCTGCATATTGCGCGTACCAACCTGCAAGATGTCGGCATACTCACACACCATCTCAACATCGGTGGGAGTCATGACTTCAGTGATGATAGCCATCCCAAACTCGTCGCGCGCCTTCGCCAACAATTTCAGACCATCCTCGCCCATGCCACGAAAACCATATGGGGAGGTCGAGGGCTTAAAAGCTCCACCACGTAAAATGGTTGCGCCTTCTTTCCGCACAGCAGCAGCCGTGGTCATCAACTGCTTCTCGCTCTCGACGGTGCAGGGGCCGGCCATCATGACAATATCGCGGCCACCAATATGGACCACGCCGCCAGAGACACAGGCGGAGGGAACATCAACCACCGTATTCTCCGGGTGGAATTCGCGGCTGGCCAGCTTATAGGGTTTGGAGACTGCCAGCACACGTTCAACCCCAGGCAATCCTTCCAGAGCATCTCCGACAGAGGGATTAATTCCACCAGCGGTTGTACGGGTGCCAGAGGAACCAATCGCGCCAAGGACACCGATGACAGTCAGTTCAGCACCACGGGAAAGGTTACCGCTCAGACCATGGTTTTTCAGGAAAAGCTGGACATGCTCAATTTGCTCATCACTACAATGTTGTTGCATGACGACGATCATAAAAAATACTCCTTACGTTGCAAAAACTCGGGAAACTGGCGGCAAACGTGGCCTGGAACACGACCTGGCTGGCCTTTCAGCGACTTCAGCGTCATGGCTGCTCAGAGCAGTTTGCCTGGAAACATTACTGTTGAAAGGCAAGGGACGGACGTAAATTGACCGCCCCGCGAATATACACATGCTGGATCTCAGAGATGCTTCGCGTGGTATTGACATGTAGTAGAACACGGATACATTTGCCCAGGCTTCCAGGCACAGAGATCTCGCGCGTACACATCAATGGCACCTCATTCCAACCCAACATCCTGGCAGCAACCGCAGGGAACTCCGCGTTTAAATCTTCGGTTAAACTGAAAATCGCGCTGGCGATATCTTCAGTACGCAACTCATTCTGACTGATCAGCAGTTGTAAAAGCTCTGTTGTAGCCGAGAGAATTTCTTCCCGGTCGTTGTGCTCAATGGTGGTTGCCCCTCGAATACCTCGACAATATAACAACGGTTCTACCCCCTTGGAAAGTCTTGCCTCCACGTTCTCTTCTCAGCGAGAGGCAAAAGTTCTAACTCGTCGTAGACAGCATACGCATAGATGGTAAGTAAATACTGCTTACCTCCTGTCTTTGTATGAATAGACGCCAGCAAATAAAAAAGCAGAGGTGTTATCCTCTGCTTTCTCCAGCACGCTGGTGTTCCTTGCTCAGCCCAAAGGGCCCACCATCATGCTGGAGGGCTAAAGCTAAACCGATATGTATAGACAAATTGTAGCTGTTTCTGGTTGCCGAGCATCTGTATTTTTCCTATCGCGCTGGCACAAACTCTTGCCAAAAAGAGTCTTTATTTGCTTGTGCAGGAGCATTATAGCGAGAAGCATAGTCCGCTGTCAAGGGTCAATCTTGTGCGTCAGCTATTTCCTGATCCTGCAAAAATGGTATACTGAAGTACAATACCAAGGCTTCTTCATGCGAGCGGACCCCGTTCCACTTACTTTCTTGGCCTTATTTTGAGTTTTACACAGCTTCTAGAAAGGATTTTTTAGGGTGATTCTTCCAAAAGCAGGCCAGCCTAAACTTTCTCTTGACACCTGGAAAGCGAACCTTCGTATCTATCAACGCATCATAGCAATGCTTCGTCCTCACTGGCTTGCCACACTTGGAGCTATTCTCTATCTGGGCCTCTCCACAGGTTTTGCGCTGATTGTACCCTGGTTGCTCGCCTGGGTTATCGACACAGGATTGCAACATGGCCAGTTCAGTACGCTGCTTCTGGCAACCGCAGCCATCCTGATCACCAGTGGACTACGCGGTGCCTTTGCCTACGGCCAGGGCTACCTTTCGCAGGCGCTCTCGAATGATCTTGCGTACGATCTGCGCAATCAACTCTACGATCACCTGCAAGTCCTCGATTTTTCGTACCATGACGAATCTGAGACAGGCCAGATGATGTCGCGCCTGACCGTAGATATTGAGGCCGTGCGAAATTTTATTCCCATGGGACTCCTGCGGGCCATTATGGAACTGGTGTACTTTGT
>Ga0265338_10008362_pt1 | contig 12579 bp, 7 predicted proteins | sample 42126metaG_FD_193579 | JGI IMG/M metagenome (GOLD analysis project Ga0265338, IMG submission 193579) | Rhizosphere microbial communities from Carex aquatilis grown in University of Washington, Seatle, WA, United States - 4-21-26 metaG | ecosystem: Host-associated > Plants > Roots > Rhizosphere >... | reverse complement strand
GCCGTTCACGAGCACGTCGGCGGTCGCGCCGATCCGCCCGGGGCGGGCGTCGAACGGCCCGTTCTCGGGATAGCCGAGGATCGCAGCGGAGTCGCCGGAGTGCGCGTCGACGAGCTTCAGCGGCGCAGCCTGCAGGCCGGGGACGCGGAGGACGGCGACGTCCTCCTTGCGGTCGACGACGAGCGCCTGAGCCGGATGCCCGCCCGCTTCGATGCCCGACGCGCCTTCGACCACGTGGGCCGCGGTCACGACGAGGTGCGGCCGCGCGACCCAGCCCGAGCCCTCGACCCCGGACCCGCAGGCGGTCGCGGTGATCCGAACGACGCTCGGGCCCGCCACGCGCAGCGCGCCGGAGGCGAGCGCGCGCGTGTCGGGCGGCGTCGACGGCGGCGCCGGCCCGGCAATCGACGGGAACGGGTCGACGCGCGCGAAGGCGCGCAGAACGGTGCGCGGCGGGACGATCTCATTCAGCCGCTGGAGGATCACCGAGCTGCGCACCTCGTCGCGCAGCTTGGTCTGGCCCGGCAACTGCAGCAGGACGGCACCCGCGACCCAGACGACCGCGAGCCCGAGCGCGGCGCCGGCGGCAAGGCCCCCGACCGAGTCGAGCAGCCGCAACGGCGGGATCACGGAGAGACCGCCGCGGGCGAACGAGCCGGCGAGCGAGGCGACGCTCTGGAGAAGCGCGGCGCCGATCAGTGCGCCCCCGAGCCCGACGAGCGGCGTGTAGGGCGAATTCGAGCCGTTGTGCAGGAAGTGCGGCGCGAGCCGTGCGCCGAGGACGGCGCCTGCGGCGAGCCCGCCGAGCGAGAGCGCCGTCGCGATCAGGCCCCGCTTGAGACCGGCGAGCGCCGAGATCGCGGCGATCGCCAGCGCGATCCAGTCGACGCGGCTCACCCGGCCACGTTAGTCGCCTCCTCGGTCAGTCCTCTCGGCAGCGTCGGCGGAGTTGTGCTCGGTCGGCCGCTACACTGCGCGCCGAACCGGGGGCGTAGTTCAGCTGGTTAGAACGCCGGCCTGTCACGCCGGAGGTCGCGGGTTCGAGTCCCGTCGCTCCCGCTCACAAAGACCCCGGAAACGGGGTCTTTCTCGCTTCTGAGTCGCGTCAAGTTCACCGGAAGCACGCGACCTTGGCAAGTGAATTGGCAAGTCCAGCAACGAAAGACCTCTGGTGCGCCTGCCAGGAGATCTGACCTAGTCGGGCAGTCTCAACCTCGCCGCCGATGTCTCCACACCCACATGGCCTTCTCCTCTCGGCCATCTTGGATCGCTCCCCAAATGTGCAGCCCGAGCACGACGACCACGACGAAGACGGTAGAGGCGACCACGATGATGATCGCGGCGAGACTGGAGCCGATGAGCATTCACGACAGTGTGCCCCCTCCCAGTCAATGGGAAGACAGCCCAAGGGATACCGGGTTGAGGGATAGCGGAACCTCGTCATCGGCATCCGCCGTGACCTGAGCCGCCGCGCCTCCCCATACGACGCAAGCGAGACCAGTTTCTTCGGCGGCTGAGAAATCGCGGACCGTTATCGGATTGGGGGGCCACGGCCAGAGCGAGCGGGCGTCGCCAGCCATCACGCGCCGCTCGCCTCGGGAATTCGACGGTCGCTTGACAGCGGCGCTCTCCGTCTGCGCAGTATCAATCGGCACGTTCGGGCGGAGAGGGGTGCGTCACATGCGGCTCAGGTTTGACCTGGTTGGTGGGCTCGCTGTGGCGGCCGTGTTGGTCGTTCTCCTGGCGCCGTCTTCAGCGGGCGCGAATTCGCCGCTCCTCGTCACGAACACGAACGACAGCGGCGCAGGCTCGCTGCGCCAGGCGATCTCGGACGCGGACGCCGGTGGTGTGCCGAGCACGATCGTCTTCAACATCCCGGCCAGCGACCCGAACTTCAACGGCCAGTGGTTCACGATCGCGCCGCTCTCGACGCTTCCCGCTCTCACTGCGGGCGGGACGACGATCGACGGCTCGACGCAGACTGCGTTCACAGGGAACACGAACCCGGCCGGCCCGGAGATCTTCCTCGACGGACGTTCACAAACCGCCGGCAACGGCCTGGCGCTCAGGTCGAGCTCGAACGTCGTCGAGGACCTGACGGTCAGCGGTTTCCCCGGCGCGCCGGGCCCTGCGATCGTCGTCGCCGCCGGTGACGGCAACATCGTGCGTGGCGACTACGTCGGAACCGACCCGACGGGCACGGTCGCGGTGCCGAACAGAAGCATCGGCATCGACGTCAACGGCGCCGACGACACGGTCATCGGCGGAACTGCGCCCGGCGACGGCAATGTTGTCTCGGGGAACGCGGCCGGGATCCACGTCAACGCCGGCGACGGGACCATCATCGAGGGCAACCGCGTCGGAACCGACGCGAGCGGCACCACGGCAGTGCCGAATCAGGGATCCGGTATCGGCGTCGACGGGGGCACCGGCGCGATCATCGGCGGCACGACCGCCGGAGCGCGCAACATCATCTCTGGGAACGGGTACACCGGAATCTCCGCCGATCCGGGCTCGACCGGGACGGTCATCTCGGGCAACTACGTCGGCATCGACACAACGGGCACCGTCGCCGTGCCGAACTTGGACACCGGGGTCGATGTCGAGTCCACGAACACGGTGGTCGGTGGGACAGCGGCGGGTGCCGGAAACCTGATCTCGGGCAACCACGGCGGCGGGGTGAACATTGTTGGCACGGCGGGGACGATCGTCCAGGGGAATCTAATTGGAACCGACGCGACCGGGACGCAAGCGATCGGCAACGGTGGCGGCATCAACGTCCTCGGCAAGTACGCGATCAACGCGCCGCCTGGTCTCGAATTGCAGGATCCAGCGACGAACACGCTGATCGGTGGCACAACACCTGCGGCGCGCAATGTGATCTCCGGGAACGGCTCGTATGGGATCCAGCTCCTCGTGACGACCACGACCGCCGTCGAGGGCAACTACATCGGCACGGACGCCGCCGGTAGCTCGTCGCTCGGCAACTCCTCCGACGGAATCCGGCTTGCCTTCTCGTCGGACGTCACGATCGGCGGCACGGCACCAGGCGCCGGCAATGTGATCTCAGGCAACGGCACCGGTCACGACTGCTGCGGCGGCACCGGAGCCGGCCTCGGGGTGACCGGCGTCGACGGGCTCACCGTGCAAGGCAACCTGATCGGGACGGATGCGAGCGGTAGCTACGCGGTGCCGAACGTCACCGGGGGTGTGATGTTCTTCGGAAACAACAGCCCGTTCATCGACACTGTCATTGGCGGCACGGATGCGGCGGATCGCAACGTCATCTCCGGGAATGAAGAGGAGGGAATCTCCGCTAACGAAGGCCCTGCGGGCTCGAACGCAATCCAGATTCTCGGCAACTACATCGGTACGAATGCCGGTGGCGCGGGTAGCGTCCCGAACGACGGTGCCGGCGTTACCGTCGGTGGGGACACGACCGTCCAAGGCAACGCGATCGCCGACAATGCCGGCGCGGGTGTGGTCGTGACCGCGGGAACAGGGAACACGATTCGCGAGAACTCGATCTTCGGCAACGACGGTCTGGGGATCGATCTCGGCGGTGACGGTGTCACCCTGAACGACTGTTGCGGGCATACGGGCCCGAACGACTTCGAGGATTATCCGGTGTTGACGAGCGTGCAGGATTCGGGCCAGCTTGTCGTGCAAGGGACGCTGGACACACCGGATCCGCAAGACGCCCTAGTCGATCTCTACGGCAACGCGTCCGCTGACCCGTCGGGGTTCGGCCAGGGCGCGACGTATCTCGGGACGGTTAGCCCCGATGCCGCGGGGAACTTCACTGCGACGCTGCCGGCGGTGGCGGCGGGAACGTTCATCAGTGCCACGGCAACGGACGCCGCCGGAAACTCGTCTGAGTTCTCTGCGGACGGCGAGGCGACGATCTCCGTCTCCGGGAACCAGACTTGCGCGAACAGGTCACTCGACGGCTACGTCATCCACGGAAACGTGACCGTCCGCCCGGGTGATTCGTGCAGCCTCGCCGGCTCGACGATCACCGGCAGCCTGCAGGCATCCGGGCCGGGCACGATCAGCCTGATCGGCTCGACGGTGGACGGCAACGTGGTGATCGTGGGCGCCGGCGACCCGCCGGCGAGCACGAACACGATCTGCTCGAGCAGCATCCACGGCAGCGTGCTGATTCTCGGCAGCGCGAGAGGCGCACCCTGGCAGATCGGCAGCTGCCCAAGTGGCGGAAACACGATCCGCGGCGACTTTCAGTTCGTGGGCAACGCCGCCGCGAGCACCATCTCGAACAACGGGATCGGCGGCGACCTCCAGTGCGACGCCGACCGCTCGCTTACGGGCACCGACAACTGGGCCGGCGGCGACGTGCACGGCCAATGTCGGACGATTGCCAGCAGCCTGCTCGAAGACCTGACCTTCCCGCCGGCGTGCCCGGGACCGGACGGCACAACCGTCTGCCAGGCCCGACCCTTTGGCCCCCCGGCCAGCGCATCGGCCGGACAGTTCATCCTCTACCGCATCGGCGACGCCGAAGCCACTCAGCGCGAATGCACCGGGTTCCAGCGCGCCGTCACCGTCACACTGGCGATCGACGGCCGCAAAGTACCCGCCACTTCGCTCGCTTGCGCCTTCAACGCGGGCGCTCCCGGCTGGCAGGCCGACTACCGCTACCTGATCCCACCCGGCGGACTGCCGGATGGCTCCCACACGCTGACCGCCACCTGGAAGTTCCATTCATCCTTCACCGACGAGGACGGCACGACACGAGCCGGCACCATCCAGACCTACACCAACACCCTCACCATCGGCTGACCGACGGCGGATCTTGGAACCGATCTGGAAACCACTCCCGGTGAACAACGGCAACTCGGCTGTTGGTCGCAACGAGTAAGAGCGGCGCAATGCACCGCGTTGGCCACTAACGGCGACTCATGGACACTCGAGCGGGAGAACTGTCACGCCGGAGGTCGCGGGTTCGAGTCCCGTCGCTCCCGCTCACAAAGACCCCGGAAACGGGGTCTTTTCGTTGGCCGGAATCCTGCTCGGCGTCTCAGAGCTCGGGAAGGACGACGCGGAACGTCGAGCCCTCGCCAACAGTGCTCGTGACGTCGATGGCCCCACCCAGTTCGTTCACGACGGAGCTCACGGTGGCAAGCCCGAGCCCGGTACCGACGCCTGCGGGCTTGGTCGTGAAGAACGACTCGAAGATCCGTTCACGCACCGCCTCGGTCATCCCGCAGCCGGTGTCTGTGACGCTCACGACGATGCTGCCCGACTCCCGGGCAACGCCGACGGTGATCGAGCCGATGCGTTCGATCGCGTCGCGGGCGTTCACCACAAGGTTCAGAAGCACTTGCTCGAGCTGCGAGTGACTCGCGTTGACGACCGCAGGCTCGTCACTCAGTTCGAGGTTGATCTGCACGCCCGCCGGAAGCAGGCGTCCTGCCATCGCTGCGGTCTCCGCGGCCACGAGGCTCACGTCGATCGGCTCAGGCGACGCCTTGCCGCCGCCCTTGCTGAATTCGAGCAACTGCTGCGTGAGACGACGACCGGTCGCCCCGGCGGCCACGATCTGCTGCGCGTAGCCCCGCACGGCCTCGTCCTCGAGCTTCAGGGCGAGCAGCTCGGCGAAGCCCACAGTCGCGAGCAGCACATTGTTGAAGTCGTGGGCGATGCCGCCCGCGAACGTTCCGAGGAGCTCGAGCCGTTGCTGCTGCTCAGCACGCTGCTGCAGCTCCTTCAGCGGCGTCACATCGGTCTGAGATGCCACGAAGTGCACGATGTCGCCGCTCGCGTTGCGAAGGGGCTTGATCGAGAGTGCATTCCAGAACGGTGTCCCGTCCTTGCGGTAGTTGAGGATCTCGCCGAAGAACTCGGCGCCCCGCACAAGGTCGTCGCGAAGGCGTTTGACCGTCGCTTGGTCGGTGCCGGGCCCTTGCAGGAAGCGGCAGTTGAATCCGATGACCTCGCTGCGGTCGTACCCGGTCAGCTCGAGGAATGCCTCGTTGGCGTAGACGATCGGGTTATCCGGCAGGGTCGGATCTGTGACGACGATGCCCTGGTAGAGCAAATCGACCGTCTCGGCGAGCAGGGCATCCTTCGCATCCGCGCTCAACTCGTGCGTCGGCAAGTAGGTGTCCATTGACTCAGTTGAGCATCGGCACGTCCATCGCCGGCCTTGAGCGGTCGCTGGAACGCGAGAGGCCGCCCGAAGGCGGCCTCTCGCGTTTCGTATCCAATGGTGCGGCGCTAGCTCGGCTACTCGCTCGCCGGGCTCGGGACGACAACCTCGTCGATCCGGCCTTCGACCAGCGTGCCCTTGAGCGGGCCGTACTTCGCCACGAACCGCATGCCGTGGTAGGTGGCGATCGTCGCGACCGCGCCGATCGCGATGCCGTTGAACGACACGTTGCCGTGCGTCCAGGTGTAGTTGCCGGCGCCGATCGTCAGGCCGACGGCGGCGGAGAACAGGTTGATCGGGTTCTTGAAGTCGACCTTGCCCTCGACCCAGATCCGGCCGCCGAGCACGGCGATCAGACCGTAGAGGAGCAGCGTCACGCCGCCGAGGACGCCGGTCGGGATGCTGACGATGATGGCGCCGAACTTCGGGATGAAGCCGAGGCCGATTGCCGTCAGGCCCGCGACGATGTACGCAGCGGTCGAGTACACCTTCGTCGCCGCCATCACGCCGATGTTCTCGGCGTACGTCGTCGTGCCGGAGCCGCCGCCGAGACCGGCGAGCATGCTGGCGAGGCCGTCGCCGATATACGCGCGACCGAGCGAGCGGTCGTAGTTGCGGCCCGTCATCGAGGCGACCGCCTTGACGTGGCCGGTGTTCTCCGCGATCAGGACGATCACGACCGGGAGGACGAGAGTGATCCCGTACCAGGTGAAGCTCGGCGTGTGGAACGGCGGGCGCCCGACCCAGTCGGCCGCCTTCCAGTTCGAATGGAGATTGAGCTGGTGGAACGGCCAGGCGACGAAGTAGCCGACGATCACGCCGAGCAGGATCGAGATCCGGCCGAAGAAGCCGCGCAAGAGCACCGTAACGAGCAGGATCGTCGCCAGCGTGATGAAGGCCGTGTAGCCCTGCTTCTCGACGTCGCCCACCGCAACCGGAGCGAGGTTGAGGCCGATCAATGCGACGACCGCGCCGGTCACGACCGGCGGCATCACCGTGTTGACGATGCCGGCGCCGAAGTGGTCGACGAGGAGCCCGGCGATGAAGAGCATGGCGCCTGCGGCGAAGATCCCGCCGAGAGCCGCACCCGTGCCGTGCGACTGCGCGGCGATCACCGGCGAGATGAACGCGAAGCTGCTGCCCGTGTAGCTCGGTAGGCCGAGCCGCTGGCCGCGGCCCGCAGTCGCCGCGATGAAGACGAGCGTGCCGACGCCCGAGAAGAAGATCGTCGTCGTCGGGGGCATGTGCGTGAGCACCGGCACGACGAACGTCGCGCCGAACATGGCGATCACGTGCTGCATGCCGATCCCGATCGTGCGCGACCACGACAGGCGCTCCTCTGGAGCGACGACCTCCGTCGGACCTATATGCCGCCCGTCCCCGTGGACAGTCCACAGGTAGCGGCGCCAGCCGCGCGCGGACGGCGGTGTTTGAACAGACATCTACTCCTCCTTCAACTTCTCGACCCTGGATGCCGCATCGGCTGCGCGGGAGCCGCCGCGCCGCTCAGCGGCCGGTATGGCCTCTGATCAGGCCTCGGGGAGGAATAGGCAGGCCCGGCGCGCACGCTCTACAACCACGTCCGGCATCTGGAAGCCATACCCATCGCTCATCGTCCGACAGTGTCAGGCGAGTCGGACAGCGACAACTGTGGAAATGCACGGCGTTGCGCGCGCCTGTCTACCCCTTCAAGGGGATGCACCGACCATGACCGTGCGCCGAATCCTGAAGCATGGGGTCGGACTCCCTCACACGGTCTCAACGCGTGCTCGTTACCGGCGGCGCAGGCTTCGTCGGTGCCAACCTCGCCGTCGCGCTCGCCGAGCGCCATCCCACGTGGGAGGTGCTCGCGCTCGACAACCTGCGACGCCGCGGCTCCGAGCTCAATCTCGCGCGACTGCGTGCTGCACGCGTCGAGTTCGTGCACGGCGACGTGCGCGAGCCGACCGACCTGCTCGAGCTCGATCGCGTCGACGCGATCGTCGAATGCTCGGCAGACCCGTCCGTTCTCTCAGGCCTCGACGGCTCGCCGGCCTATCCGATGCACACGAACCTGCTCGGCGCCTACCACTGCCTCGAGCTCGCGCGCCGTGACGACGCGCAGTTCATCTTCCTCTCGACCAGCCGCGTGTACCCCGTCGCCGGTCTCGCCTCGATCCGCTACGACGAGGGCGCAACACGGTTCGAGCTCGCCGAGTCACAGGAGCTGCCCGGTGTGTCGCCGTCGGGGATCTCGGAGGCCTTCCCGCTCGCGGGCGCGCGCACGCTGTACGGGACGACGAAGCTCGCCGCCGAGCTGATCGTCGCCGAGTACAGCGCGAGCTTCGGCGTCCGGACCGTCGTCAACCGCTGCGGCGTGATCGCAGGCCCCTGGCAGATGGGCCGTGTCGACCAGGGCGTCTTCACCTACTGGCTGCTCGCGCACCATCTCCGCAAGCCGCTGCGCTACCTCGGCTTCGGCGGCTCCGGCAAGCAGGTGCGCGACCTGCTCCACGTCGACGACCTCGTCCGGCTGATCGACGAACAGCTCGAGCAGCCCGGCCTCTGGGCCGGCGCAACCGTGAACGTCGGCGGCGGCCGCGAGCGCAGCCTGTCGCTGCGCGAGACGAGCGACCTGTGCCGCGAGCTGACCGGCAACCGCGTCGAGGTCGAGGCCGCCGGAGGCGACCCGCGCCCCGGCGACATCCCCATTTACGTCTCCGACTGCTCCCACCTCGCGCAGCTCACCGACTGGCAACCGCAGATCAGCGCGCTCGAGACCCTCGCCGACACGCTCAGCTGGATCGAAGAGCACGAGGCCGACGTCCTGCCGGTGCTCGCCGCCTGATGCGCACCGCGATCGTCACCGGGTCGGGCGGGCTCGTCGGCTCCGAGTCCGTGCGCGCGCTCGTCGAGGCGGGCTTCCGCGTGATCGGGCTCGAGAACGACACACGCGCACAGCTCTTCGGTGCGTCGGCGTCAACGGCGCATCAGACACAGCGGCTCGTCGCCGCCTACCCGGAGTTCACCTCCAAGTCCGTCGACATCCGCGACTGCGCCGGCGTCGAGCGCATCTTCCTCGACCACGCCGACGAGCTCGAGCTCGTCGTCCACACGGCGGCGCAGCCCTCGCACGACTGGGCGGCCTCGGATCCGCAGGCCGACTTCGCGATCAACGCGAACGGGACCCTGAACCTGCTCGAAGCGACGCGGCTGCACGCGCCGGCCGCGACGTTCGTCTACACGTCCACGAACAAGGTCTACGGCGACCGGCCGAACTTCCTGCCGCTCGTCGAGCTCGAGACGCGGCTCGAACTGCCCGAGGACCACCCGTGGCACGGCGGCATCGACACCTCGATGCCGATCGACACCTGCCTGCACTCGCTCTTCGGCGCGTCGAAGGCATCGGCCGACCTGCTCGTGCAGGAGTACGGCCGCTACTTCGGCATGCCCACCGTCTCGTTCCGCTGCGGCTGCCTGACGGGCCCCGCACACGCCGGCACCGAGCTGCACGGGTTCCTCTCGTACTTGATGCGCTGCGCGATCACCGGCACGCCGTACACCGTCTTCGGCTATGACGGCAAGCAGGTGCGCGACAACCTCTCGAGCTTCGATCTCGTGCGCGCGTTCCTGCTCTTCCACGCGGCGCCGCGCGCCGGAGCGGTCTACAACATGGGCGGCGGGCGCGGCTCCAGCTGCTCGATGCTCGAGGCGATCGCCGCGAGCGAGGAGATCGCCGGCCGCGAGCTCGATTGGACGATGAGCACCGAAGCACGCATCGGCGACCATCGCTGGTGGATCAGCGACCTCGCCGCGTTCCAGGCGGACTACCCGACCTGGGCGCCGACCTTCGACACCGAATTGCTCCTGCGCGCGATCCACGACGCGAACGTCGAGCGCTGGACCGGACCGGCGGTCGCCGCATGATGCTCTCGGTCGTCATCCCCGCGCACGACGAAGCGGACTCGATCGCCGAGACCGTCGTCGCGCTCGAGTCCGTGCTCGACCGCGAGCAGTGCGACTACGAGATTCTCGTCATCGACGACGCGAGTGTGGATCGCACCGCAGACGTCGTCGCGCGGATCGCCGCGGCGAACGGCCGTGTGCGCTGCGTTCGCTCCCACCTCCCGCCCGGCTTCGGTTACGCGGTGCGCGCCGGTCTCGATCTCTTCCGCGGCGACGCGGTCGTGATCGTGATGGCCGACGGCTCCGACGATCCCGAGGACGTGATCCGCTACTTGAGCCTGCTCGAGGCGGGCCACGACTGCGTCTTCGGCTCGCGCTTCATGCGCGGCGCGTCGGTCAGCGACTACCCGCGCTTCAAGCTCACAGTCAACCGTCTCGCCAACTGGGCCGTGCGCGCGCTCTTCCGCCACGGGCTGAACGACACGACGAACGCCTTCAAGGCCTACAAGCGCGAGGTGATCGAGAGCGTCCAGCCGCTCGTCTCGAACCACTTCAACCTGACAGTCGAGCTGCCGCTGAAGGCGATCGTGCGCGGCCACTCCTACGTGATCTGCCCGATCTCGTGGCGCGGACGGCGCTTCGGCACGTCGAAGCTCTCGCTGCAGGAGATGGGCAGCCGCTACCTCTTCATCGTGATCAACGTGCTGCTCGAGCACCGGCTCAGCCGCGGCGATTACCACCGCGGTGGCTACGAGCAGTGGCACGAGCACAAGCTCCGCCCCGAGCCGGTCACGAAGCCCCTCGTCTTCATGGGCCGCAGATGAGCGCGATCGACTACCAGCGGCTCTACGAGTACCGCTTCGACGGGATCGACCAGGCCGCGCGCGTCAACGTCTGGTTCGAGATCTCCCAGTACGTCTACGAGACGCTCGGTCGCCCGGAGTGCGTGCTCGACCCGGCTGCCGGCCGCTGCGAGTTCATCTCGTCCGTGCCCGCGCGCGAGCGGTGGGCGGTCGACGAGGTCGCCTACCCCGAGGCGGTCGCCGATTCCGGGCTGACGACCGTGACCGCCGACGTGCTCGAGGCCGACCTGCCGCGCGACTACTTCGACGGGATCTTCGTCTCGAACTTCCTCGAGCATCTCCCCGACCAGCAGACCGTCGGGCGCTTCCTGAGCCGCATGCTCGAGGTGACGCGCCCCGGCGGCCGGATCGCCGTGCTCGGGCCGAACTTCCGCTACTGCGCGAAGCACTACTTCGATTGCGCGGACCACAGCGTCGCGCTCAGCCACGTCGCGGTCGCCGAGCATCTGCATGCCGCCGGCTTCACCGTCACGCGCATCACACCGCGCTTCCTGCCGTACTCGTTCCGCGGCGTCTTTCCGGCGTCGGCGCGCCTGACGCACGCGTACCTGCGCTTCCCGCCCGCCTGGCGGCTGCTCGGCAAGCAGTTCCTGGTCGTCGCCGAGAAGCGGTAACCGTGTCCGATCTCACCGTCTCGCGCGGCGGCCCCCTCGCGGTCCTGACGCGACCCGTCAGCCGCCCCACGTGGTTGTGGGTGCCCGCGTGGTGGCGGTGGCCTGCAGCTTGCGTGCTCGCGTTCGCGACGCTGCCCCGCGGTGTCTCGTGGCCGGGGACGAGCGCCGACGACTCCTGGCGGGCCGGTCTCGCCGTCGTACAGGAGCAAGGCCTCCACTTCGGCCGCGACGTCGTCTTCACCTACGGGCCGCTCGGATTCCTGACCACGTCGAACGTCTACGTCCCGTGGCAGGCGCTCACCGGGATGGTCGTCGCGATCGCGCTCCAGGTGCTCCTCTGCTGGACGCTCCTGCACGTGTCGCGCGCGCTCCCCGTGCTCGCGGCCGTCGCCCTGACGTGCGTGGTCGCCGCGGCACCGACGACCGAAGTGGAGGTCGGGCTCGCGATCGTGCTCGCGCTCGGGCTCTCGCTGCTCGCGAGCGACGAACCGGTGCCGCGCTGGCTGCCCGCCGCCGGCGGTGCCTTCGCCGGCGTGCTCCTGCTCGTGACGCCGACCGTCGGCGTGGAAGCACTCGCCGTCGCAGCGCTCGTCTCTTTGTTCGGCCGCGCGGGGCGCCTGCTCTCGCTCGCCGAGATGCTGGTGTCGTTTCTCATCGCTTTCGGCTTGTTCTGGTTCGCGACCGGCAACGCGATCGGCGACGTGCTCCCGTGGCTGCGCGGGACCGCACAGCTCGTCTCCGGCTACACCGCCGGCATGGCGGTGAACAACCCCGCCCATCCGGGTGAGGTCCGGCAAGCGCTCGCCCTGCTCGTGCTCCTGTCTGCGCTCGTCGTCCTGAGCGCCCGCGGGCTGCCGCGCCTGCGGCAGGCGGCGCTCCTGCTCGCGTGGGCCGTCGTCGGGTTCGGCGTGTTCAAGGAAGGCTTCGTCCGCCTCGACTCGCACGCGGCGATCTTCTTTGCCACCTGCGCGGTCGCAGGGATGGCGCTCGCCCGCGGACGTGTCGTGCGCTTCGCCGCGGGAGGCGTCGCCGTCCTCGCTTGTTCGTG
>Ga0265338_10008361_pt1 | contig 12581 bp, 12 predicted proteins | sample 42126metaG_FD_193579 | JGI IMG/M metagenome (GOLD analysis project Ga0265338, IMG submission 193579) | Rhizosphere microbial communities from Carex aquatilis grown in University of Washington, Seatle, WA, United States - 4-21-26 metaG | ecosystem: Host-associated > Plants > Roots > Rhizosphere... | reverse complement strand
GACCTCGGGGAACGCTGCGGCGAACGCATCGTCCGGCGCCCGGACAGCCGCGAGCGCTGCCGCCGTATCTGCGAGCACGTCCACCGCGCGAAGGTACACGGCTTTACTAGGGCGCCGGCACGAGCGCGGACACCGGCACGTAGGCGCGCAGCCCGGGCCGCACGACGCCGGGGATGCGGATCACCTCGGCCCACGCAGAGCCGGGTGTCTTCACGACGTCGAACGCTGCGTTCGTGCGCACGACCGCCCACGCGTCCTTGCCGGGCGCGGCGAAGATCGTCGTTCCGATCTTGATCGACGTCGAGATCGCTGGTGTCGAGTCGAAGAAGGACGCGTTGAACCGGCTGTCGAAGTGATGGCCGCCGCACTCGTAGCTGTAGCCGAGCCCGACGTCGTTCGGGACCAGCGTCAGCTCGCGCTCGGGCACCCAACCCGTCACTGCGACTCCCTCGTTCTGCGCGGCGACCTCGCGCCAGCCGGCGCGATGGTCGATGCCGACGAGCGAGAAGCACGAGTCGGCGCAGTTCGGCGAGCTGTCGACCACGCTCGGAGCGCCGAGTCTCGGCTCGCGATGGAGCTCGAGCCGGTTCTTGCCTTTGATCGATTGCCACTGCGTGCCGTCGCTCTTCGCGCGCGGTAGCTGCTCCGTCGATCTCCACTCGAGCGACACCCGGTCGCACGCGACCCGCACGTCGGCCACCAGCTCGTTCGGGAACTTCGCCTCGCCCTGCATCACGTCGTCGGAGTACAGGACCGCATTGCCGATCATGTCGGGGCCGTCGGCGTGGTCGGCGACGAACCGCGACCACGCGCCCATCACGACGAGCCCATCGCTCGACGTCGTTCGAGTGTCGAGTGAGAACCACACCGAGGCCGCGGTGGCGCGGAAGGCGATCGCGCCATCGATTGCGAGCGCGGTCGGCGCCCTCGTCCCGAGCGTCGCGACGATCGGAACGTCCTGCACCAGGAGATCGAGCGTGGCGCCCGAATCGAGGTGCACGATCACGTGATCGAGCGTGACGTGATCGCCGGCGACGACGCACGCGGGATCGGGCGCGGCACCGGCCACGCTGCTCCACGCTACGAGCGCTCCGGCACCGAACCACTTCATCGCGCCGACCGTAGCGCATCGCGCCGCCGGCACGACGTAACAACGACGCTGCGCCGAGTGTGACGCTACTCGCTGCAAACCGGCGCGCGTTCGGGCAGGCGCTTGCCCGGGTTCAGCAGGCCGCGCGGATCCCACATGGCCTTCCACTTGCGTTGCCACTCGATCAACTGCGCGCTCTGCTCCATCGGCACGTAGTCGCGCTTGGTCAACCCAACGCCGTGCTCGCCCGACAGCGTGCCGCCGAGCTCGATCGCATGGGCAAACACGCGGCGCGCGGCGTCCCACATCTTGTCGCGCACCGCCGGATCCGCCGGATCCTCGTTCGACAGCATGTTGACGTGGAGGTTGCCATCTCCGGCGTGGCCGAACACCGCGCTCGCGACGCCGGTCTCGGCGGACACGCGGTCGACCCGCGCGAGCATCTCGACGATCCGACCGCGCGGCACACACACGTCCTCGTTGACCTTGATGCGATACGCCTCTTTGAGCGAGGGCGAGATCAGCCGGCGCGCTTCCCACACCGCGCGGCGTTCCGCCGCTTCGGTCGCCGCGAGCACGTCGAGCGCGCCGAGCTCGTCGCAGCGCATCCCGATCCGCTCCATCTGCGCCGGCATCGAGTCCGGATCGCCATCGACCTCGATCAAGACGATCGCGCCGGCGTTCGCCGGGAACCGATAGCGACTCTTGGCGCGGATGTGATCGATCGATGCGCGGTCGGCAAGCTCGAGCACGCGTGGTCGCAAACCGTCGCGCAGTAGCGCGGTGATCGCGGCGCCCGCGGCTGGCACATCCGCGAACACGCCGAGCACGGTCGCGGCGGCAGGCGGCTTCGGCAGCAGCTTCAACACGAGCTCGGTGATCACCCCGAACGTGCCCTCGGTACCGACGAAGCCGGCGACCAAGTCGTAGCTGGTCACGCCCTTCGCGGTCCGCCGGCCGCAGCGCAGCACTTCGCCGCCGACGAGCGCGACCTCGAGGCCGAGCACGTACTCGCGCGTGACGCCGTACTTGAACGCACGCGGTCCGCCGGCGTTCGTCGCCGCGTTGCCGCCGATCGAGCAGTATTCGAGCGAGGCCGGATCGGGCGGATAGAACATGCCCTGCGCTTCGACCGCCTCTTGCAGTTGACCGGTGACGACGCCGGGCTCGGTGACGCAGATCAAGTCGCCCGGATCGATCTCCCTGATCCGCGTCATCCGCTCGGTCGACAGCACGACCCCGCCTTTGATCGGCAACGCGCCGCCGCACATTCCGCTGCCCGCGCCGCGCGGCGTGATCGGCACGTTGCGCTCGGCGCAGATCCGCAGCACCGCCGCGACTTGCTCGGTCGACGCGCACAGCACCGCACACTCCGGCGGATAGAACACCGGCAGCGGACTCTCGTCCTTGCCGTAGTCTGCGAGCCGGTGGTCGGCAGGCCCGATCACGGCGTCGGTCCCGAGCTCGCGCTCTAGGGCGGCGGCGATCGTGCTCACCGCGCAGTTATACGCCGACTTGCGCGCTCCGCCCGCGAGTCAGCGCCGCCTTGGCGGCGCGGTGTAGTTCGACTAGACGCTGAACGACGAGCCGCACCCGCAGGTCGACTTGACGTTCGGGTTGTTGAACTTGAAGCCGGCCCCCTGCAAGCCTTCGACGTAGTCGACTTCGGTGCCCACCAGGTACATCAGGCTCATCTCGTCGACGACGCACTTGACGCCGGCGACCGAGAACTGGCGATCGACCTCGGCGGGCTCGTCGAAGTAGAGGTCGTACGAGAACCCGGCGCAGCCGCCACCGACCACGCGCAACCGCAGCGCCATCGTGGGCTCGATCGCCTCGGCCTCGCGGATCTCGTTGACCTTTACCGCCGCACCCGGCGTGATCAGCAACATCGACTCCGGGCCCGGAGCTTCATCAGGGACCGATTGGAAAGACGCGAGCGCTTCAGACATCGACCAGACCTTACCCTCACGTGAGGGTTATGGCAACCACTCCAACCGCCCTCGTTCTGGCGGTTTTCGGGCGGACGACCCTCCTGCGCTACAATCCGGCTGCTCCTTGATCGCGGCCGGGCAATCCATCGGCAACTACGTCGTGCTGTCGAAGATCGGCACCGGCGGGATGGGTGCGGTCTATCTCGCGGAGCACCCTACGATCGGCAAGCGGGTCGCGCTCAAGGTGATCCACCGCGAGCTCGCCGGCAATCGCGAGGTCGTCCAGCGGTTCTTTCAAGAGGCGAAGGCGGTCAACAAGATCGGCAGCGAGCACATCGTCGAGATCCACGACTTCGGAGTGACGCCGGACGGCGACCACTTCTACATCATGGAATATCTCGAGGGCGAAACCCTGGCCTCGTTGCTGTCGAAGCATCGCGTGCTCGACGTGATGCGGGCGCTGCACATCGGCGCGCAAGTCGCGGCCGCGCTCGGCGCAGCCCACGCCGCGGGCATCATCCACCGCGATCTCAAACCCGACAACGTGATGTTGACGACGCGGCTCGGCGATCGCGACTTCGTGAAGCTGCTCGACTTCGGCCTGGCCAAGATGTTTCAGAGCGGCCAGAACGCGGTGAAGACCGCGGCCGGCGTGTTGCTCGGCACGCCGCAGTACATGTCGCCCGAGGCGTGCGAGAGCCGGCCGAACCTCGATAACCGCACCGACATCTACGCGCTCGGCGTCTTGCTGTTCCAGATGATGACCGGCGTGCTGCCGTTCGACGGCGAGACGATGGGCGAGGTGTTGGTCAAGCAAGTCACCCAGCTGCCGCCCGCTCCGCGAGCGATCAACGGCGCGATCGCGCCGAGCGTCGAGCAGATCTTGCTGCGCTGTCTCGCGAAGGCGCCTGACTCGCGGTTCCCGACGATGCCGCAGCTGCGCGACGCGCTGCTCGATCCCGAAAAGTATCTCAGCACCTCACCGCCGATCTCGCCGGCGCGATCGATCGCTCCCGGCCAGGCGCCGGTCGACGCGAAGACGATGATGGCGTTCGTCGCGCAGCAACAGCAAGCGCAGCCGGCGCACCAACCAGGGCAGCAGCGCACCGAGATCGGCACTGCCGGCGGTTACTTGCCGCTCGCCGCGCCGCCGCCGTCGCTCGGGCACGCGTCCGGATCGCAGGCGCGCACGATGATCGCCGATAGCGCGCTCGTCCCGCCGAGGCAGGCGCCCGGCCCCGATCTCGCCGCGCCGACGCAGCCGAAGATGAACACGATGCGGATCGCGACGCCGCTCGGCTACTCGTCGCGGCCGCCGCGCCGGATGTGGCCAGTCGTGCTCGTGCTGGGGCTGCTGCTCGGGCTCGGCGGTGGTGCGTTCGCGGTCGCGTGGTTCGGCCGAAAAGGCACCGTGGTCGCTAGCTCGGTCGACGGAGCGACGAAGACCGGCAGCGCGATGCCGGCACAAGGCAGCGCGGCACCGACGCCACAAACCGGCAGCGCGAAGGTCGCGCCGGTGACCTCGAACGGATCAGCGACGCCGCCTCCGACCGCGGGCAGCGCGAACGGATCGGGCAGCGGTAGTGCGAGCGCGGTGGTCACGAACGGCAGCGCGAGCGGATCGGGCAGTAGCAGCGCGCCGCCACCTGCGACCGGCAGCGCGACTCCTCAGGTCGCGAACGGCAGCGGCTCGGGGGCCGGCAGCGCAGCTCCACCGTCGGCGGCCGCGGCGGTCGTCGTCATCGACAGCACTCCGCAAGGAGCCTCGGTGAGTTATCCCGGCACCGCGCCCGGACCGGCCGGTAAGACGCCGCTGCGCCTGACCCTGCCAGTATCGTCGCACCCGATCGCGTTCGAGCTCGAGCTCGCCGGCTACAAGCACAAGACCAAGTCGGTGACGATCAGCGGTAACGCGGTGATCCTCGTCGATCTCGAGCGCATCCCGGTCGTCAACCGACCGACGCTGGTCGCGCCGCAGACCGGCACCAAGACCAAGCCGCCTAAGAGCGACAATACGAACGGCTTGATGCGCCCCGAGGACATGTGAGCTTGCTCGAATCGCTTCGGGTCGGCATGCTGGCAGGATGCTGATCGCGCTCGTCGCCGGTGTCGTCGCTGCGATCGCGACCGCGATCGTGGCGGCTCGTGCCGCCGCCGCCGAGTCGAAGCGGATCGCGACCCGCGCGGTCGCCGAAGCCCGTGCCGCCACCGCCGCCGACATCGCCGCCGCGGAAGCCGAAGCTTCCGCTCATCGCCGCGCGCTCGAGACCGCGGCACGCGCCGAAGCGCTCGATCAGATCGCTGCGACCGACGAGCAACTCGCGCGGTCCGAGGCCGAGCTGCAGCGCCGCGAGGATCGCGTTCAAGCTGCGCTGGTCAAGCACGCGGCCGCTGCCGATCAGCTCGAGCTCCGCGAGCAGCAGCTCGACGTGACGCAGCGCGAAGTCGACTCTCGCCGCGATCGCAGCGCCGGGATCGAACGCGACATCGAGAACCGTCGCCGCGACGGCCGCACGCAGCTCGAAGCGCGCGCCGGTGTCGTCGCCGCCGAGCTGGCGAAGCGGATGCGCGACGGCTGGCTCGACGACGCGCGTGCGAAGGCCGCCGCGAGCGTGCGCGTGCTCGAGCAATCGACCTCGGATCCAGCGTACGACCGCGAGGCGAAGCGCGTGATGGAGATCGCGGCCGCGCGCTGCTCGATGCACTTCTTGACCGAGCGCAATGCGTCGAACCTGCGGGTCGGCGCCGACATGGTCGCGCTCCTCCTCGACAATAACAGCGCGATTCACGGCGCGCTCGAGAAGGTCGCCGGCGTCCAGCTGCTCGTCAACGACGACAAAGACGCGATCCGACTCGACGGCCTCGACGGCGTCGGCAAAGAGGTCGTGCGCCGCGCGCTCGCGAAGTTCGGCAAGAAACCAGAGTCGGTCGCGGATGCGCGCGCTCATCCCGACGAGTGGGCCGCGAAGCAGCGCGAGATCATCAACCAAGAGATCCGCGGCCTCGGCAAGAAGGCGTTCCAGTCGCTCGGCATCCAGAAAGCGCACCCGGAGATCGTCGAGCTCGTCGGCGCGCTGAACTTCCGTACGAGCTACACGCAGAACCAGTGGCTGCACGCGGTCGAGGCGTCGTTTCTCGCCGGCATGATGGCGGCCGAGCTCGGGCTCGACGAGAAGCTCGCGCGGCGCGCGACGCTGATGCACGACATCGGCAAAGCGCTGACCCACAAGATCGAAGGCAGCCACGCGGTGATCGGCGCCGAGATCGCCCGGCGCCTGGGCGAGCCCGAAGTGATCGCGAACGCGATCGGCGCGCACCACGCCGACGAGCCGTGCAATTCGGTCTACGCATATCTCGTCGCCGCGTCCGACGCGATGAGCGGCGCACGGCCGGGAGCCCGCCGCGAACAGACCGAAGGGTTCTCGACGAAGATCGAGGATCTCGAGCGCATCGGGTTCGAACGCCGCGGCGTCAGTCACGCCCACGCGGTGCAGGGCGGGCGCGAGCTCCGGGTCTACGTGCGGGAGCGCGAAGTCGACGACCTCGCGGTGGTCGAGATGTCGACCGAAATCGCGGCGCAAGTCTCCGACGAGCTGACGTTCCCAGGCCAGATCAAGGTCACGGTGATTCGCTCGTTCGAAGCGACCGCTACCGCGAACTGACCTGCGCCGCATCGCGCGTGCATCTCCGCTCAGCGTGCGGCTCGGCGCACGACCGGCGCGCTCGGCCACCGCCGGCGCATATCCGCGAGGCATGGCGGCTGCAACACCTGCTGGGATGACAACCTCGAACAATCGCACGGGTCGCAACGTGGCACTCCCCGATGAGAACCGCCCGAGCTGGCGTCCGCACGACGACAGCATTCGCAATCGCCGCAGCATGAGCGAGGACGATTGGCCGCGAGATCGGCGTGAGGATCGGGCGATCGGGTACGCCGGCGCTCGCTACAGCGAGAGCGAGCGCGACCTCGATTTCTCGCACGGTCAGCACCGCGGCAAGGGACCGCTCAACTACCAACGGTCGGACGAGCGCATCCGCGAGGACGTATGCGAGGCGCTAACCGACCACGAGCACATCGACGCCAGTCGGATCGAAGTGACGGTTACGGCCGGCGAAGTCGACTTGGCCGGCAGTGTCGACGACCGCCGGACCAAACGGCTCGCGGAAGACTGCAGCGAGCGTGTGTCCGGAGTGATCGATGTCCACAACCATCTCCGAGTTGGGAACCATCCGGTCACGCCGACCAAGTCACTGGAATCGCACGCGCGACCGCTCAAGCACTAGCTCCCTCACGTAAAGGTGAGGTTGAGCGTTGACAGTCGAGTCTAGCGGCGACATAGTCCGTCCATAAGCCAAACCCTCACGTTAACGTTAGGGTTGAGGCGGACCATGCAGGAAGACCCGAAACACAAGCTGCTCCGTGTAGGTGACCTCGCGAAGGCCGTCGGCAAGACCGTGCGCGCGATGCATCTCTACGAAGAGCTCGGTTTGCTCGAACCGCAGGAGCGGTCCGAAGGCGGGTTCCGGCTATACGGCAAGGACGCGATCGATCGCATCCAGTGGATCATCAAGCTGCAGGCGATCGGCTTCACGCTCTCGGAGATCCAGGGGTTCGTCGCCGATTTCCGCAGCGCGCAATCGGCGCCGGAAGCGGCGGCGCGGGTTCGCGCGATCTTCGCGGAGAAGCAAGCGCGGCTACGCGAGCAGATCACGCAACTCCACGCGATCGAGACCGACGTCGCCGATGCGCTGACCTACCTCGACAGCTGCCATACGTGCTCGACCGAGTACGCGCCGACCGAGTGCGGCGGGTGCGATCACCACGGTCATCACAAAGGCGAAGCCCCGCCGCTATTTGCCGGGATCACGAAACGTTCCGAGGCCGACCGCGCAGCAAAAGCGTATGACGTGCCGGTCGGTATGCTCTACCGAGAAGGAAACAACTGATGGCGACTGCGATCAAGACGAAGTCCGAAGATGTCCCGGTGCCCGCTGGCGTCCAGCTGCCGATCTTCATGGATAATCACTCGACCACCCCGGTCGATCTCCGCGTCGTGCAGGCGATGCTGCCGTACTTCACTCAGCACTTCGGCAACGCGGCGAGCCGCAACCACTCGTTCGGCTGGACCGCGGAGGCGGCGGTCGAGCATGCGCGCTCTCAGGTCGCGCAGCTGATCGGTGGCGACGGCAAAGAGATCGTGTGGACGTCGGGCGCGACCGAGGCGAACAACCTCGCGATCAAGGGCGCCGCGAGCTTCTTGAAGAAGCAAGGCAACCACATCATCACGGTCGCGACCGAGCACAAGAGCGTGCTCGATACCGGCAAGCGCCTGCAGCGCGAAGGCTACGAGGTCACGTACCTCACGCCGCAAAAAGATGGGCTCGTGACGCCCGAGATGATCACCGAAGCGATGACGCCGAAGACGATCGTCGTCTCGATCATGCTCGCGAACAACGAGATCGGCGTCGTCCAAGATGTCGACGCGATCGGCGCCGCGATCAAGGCGAAGAACCCCAAGACGCTGTTCCACATCGACGCGGTTCAGGGCGCCGGCAAGGTGCCGTTCGACGTCGAGCGCTGCAAGGCCGACCTCGTGTCGCTGTCGGCGCACAAGATCTACGGACCCAAGGGCGTCGGCGCGCTGTGGGTTCGCCGCAAACCGCGCGTTCGCATCGATCCGATGATCGACGGCGGCGGTCACGAGCGCGGCATGCGCTCGGGCACGCTCCCGGTGCCGCTGATCGTCGGCTTCGGCAAGGCGTGCGAGCTGTGCAAAGAAGAAATGGCCGACGAGGCGATCCGGCTCTCGGGCCTGCGCGATCGGCTGCTGCACAATATCCAGTCGCGGTTGCCCGAGACCTACGTCAACGGCTCGCTCGAGCCCGGACGCCGGCTGCCTGGCAACCTCAACATCTCGTTCGCGTTCGTCGAAGGCGAGTCGCTGTTGATGGCGCTCAAGGACGTCGCGGTGTCGAGCGGCTCGGCGTGCACGTCGGCCTCGCTCGAGCCGAGCTACGTGCTGCGCGCGATCGGCGTCGGCGAAGAGCTCGCCCACACGTCGATTCGCTTCGGCATCGGCCGGTTCAACACCGAGGCCGAGATCGACTACGTGACCGAGCTCGTCGTGCGCTCGGTCGAGCGGCTACGCACGCTATCTCCGCTGTGGGAGATGCACCAAGAGGGCATCGACATCAGCACGATCCAGTGGACCCCGCACTGAGCCGATAGAAACGAGAACCACCATGGCGTACTCAGAAAAAGTCATCGAGCACTACGAGAACCCGCGCAACGTCGGCACCTTCGCTAAGGACGAGGCCGATGACGTCGGCACCGGCTTGGTCGGTGCGCCGGCGTGCGGCGACGTGATGCGGCTGCAGATCAAGGTCGTCGACGGCAAGATCGCCGACGCGAAGTTCAAGACGTTCGGTTGCGGCTCGGCGATCGCGTCGAGCTCGCTCGCGACCGAGATGATCAAGGGCATGACGCTCGAGCAGGCCGCGCTGATCAAGAACACCCAGATCGTCGAGGAGCTCAACCTCCCGCCGGTCAAGATCCACTGCTCGGTCCTCGCCGAAGACGCGATCAAGGCGGCGATCGAGGACTACAAGAAGAAGCACGCATGAGCTCCGTGTCGGCACATAGCGAAGTGAAGCCGGCGGCACCTGCGCCGGCGGCGAACAAGCGCGAGATCGTCGTGACGCAGAACGCCGCGGACGAGATCGCTCGCCAGCGTACGAAGCGCGGCACGCCAAACGCGCGGATTCGAGTCGGTGTGCGCGGCGGTGGCTGCACCGGATTCACGTACGTGTTCGAGTGGGCCGACGAGATCAAGCCGACCGACAAGCAGTTCGACGGGCCAGACGGGTCGGGGGTCGGCATCGTCGTCGATCCGAAGAGTCTGGTGTACCTCGGCGGCATGACGCTCGACTTCGTGCGCGGCATGATGGGCCACGGGTTCAAGTTCAATAATCCCAACGCGAAGGGCGCGTGCGGCTGTGGAGAGAGCGTCCAATTCTGACGCTTTCAGTCTGCTCGGATTGCCCGCGCAGTACGATCTCGATCCACAGGTGATCGAGCGCGCGTTCTTCGAGCGGAGCAAAGAGCTGCACGCCGACAAGTTCGCGACCGCTCCGGCCGCCGAACGGGTCGCGGCGCTGTCGAAGTCACGCGCGCTCAACGACGCGTACCAGACGCTGAAGAAGCCGATGGCGCGCGCCGAATATCTGCTCGCTCGCAACGGGGTCGCGATCGGCGACAACGAGCGGCTGGACCCCGCATTCCTGATGCAGGTGCTCGAGCTGCGCGAGGAGCTCGCCGAGGCGAAGGTCAGAAATGACCGGCCGTCGCTCGAACGCCTGCAGCTCGCGATGATCGCGCAGCGCGACGCTCGGCTCGCCGAGCTCGTGCCGCTGTTCGCGACCGGCTCGCTCGCTGACGTCAAGCGCGTCGTCGTGACGCTGCGCTACATCATGCGCTATCTCGAGGAGTGCGACGCCGCACTCGACGAGGACTAGGTGCCGCGATGTTGATGCAGATCGCCGAACCCGGCCAGGCCATCGCGAAGGAGGCGTGCAAGCCGCGCGTGGTGGGCATCGATCTCGGCACGACCAATAGCCTCGTCGCACAGGTCGAAGATGGTGGCCCGCGGGTGATCGGCTCGGACAGCGACGGTGGTGCACTCGTGCCGTCGGTCGTCTACTACGGTGCGTCCGGCATCGCGGTCGGCCGCGCCGCGCAAGCCCACGCGCTCGACGAACCGCGCAACACGCTCGCCTCGGTCAAGCGGCTGATCGGACGCGGGCTCAAAGACCTCGCGAGCGTTCGCGCGCTATTGCCCTACGAGCTCGAAGGCGATGATCGCGCGGTCCGCATCGTCACCAGCAGTCGCGCGGTATCGCCGGTCGAGGTCTCGGCCGAGATCCTGCGCGAGCTCAAAGCGCGCGGCGAGGCGGCGCTCGGCGGACCGATCGAAGGCGTCGTCATCACGGTGCCGGCATACTTCGACGATGCGCAGCGCCAAGCGACGCGCGATGCGGGCCGACTCGCCGGCCTCGAAGTGTTGCGGCTGATGGCCGAACCGACCGCAGCGGCCGTCGCCTACGGCCTCGATCGCGGCAGCCAAGGCGTGTATGCGGTGTTCGACCTGGGTGGCGGCACGTTCGACGTGTCGATCCTGAAGTTGGTCGACGGCGTGTTCGAAGTGCGCGCGACCGGCGGCGACTCGGCGCTCGGCGGCGACGATCTCGATCGCGCGATCGCCAGCGCGATGATCGGCGAGTTGACGGACCGAGACCGCAAGCAGATCGCCGCGGCGGTCGGCGAAGCGCGCCGAGTCAAAGAGGCGCTGACCGCGACCGAGCGCGCGACGTTCACGCTCGGCACGGTGCGTCGCGAGCTAACCCGCGACGAGCTGCGCACGCTCGCCCAGCCATTGCTCGACCGCTGCGCGAAGGCATGTCGCCGCGCGCTCAAGGATGCCGAGCTGACCCGCGACCAGCTCGACGGGGTGATCCTCGTCGGTGGCTCGACCCGTTCGCCGGTCGTCCGCGAGTTTGTCGCCGAGCTGTTCGGCCGGCAGCCGCTCTCCGATCTCGATCCCGAGCAGGTCGTCGCGCTCGGCGCGGCGGTCCAGGCCGACATGCTCGCCGGTGGCGCGCACAACGTCACGCTGCTCGATGTCATCCCGCTGTCCCTCGGGCTCGAGATGATGGGCGGCGTCGTCGAGAAGCTGATCCATCGCAACACGACGATCCCGTGCGGCGCCACCGAGACGTTTACGACCTACGCCGACAATCAGACCGGCTTCGACATCCACGTGGTGCAGGGCGAGCGCGAGACCGCCGATGCGTGCCGCTCGCTCGCTCGCTTCGTGCTGCGCGGCGTGCCGCCGATGATCGCGGGCATGGGCCGCGTCGAGATCACGTTCCTCGTCGATGCCGACGGGTTGCTCAAGGTCACCGCGAAAGAGCTGACCACCGGCGCCGAGTCGTCGATCGAGGTCAAGCCGAGCTATGGGCTGTCGGATGAAGAGGTCGAGCGCATGCTGCTCGAGTCGTTCGATCACGCCGAGACCGACCTCGCGCTGCGCAACCTCGCGATCGAGCGGGTCGAGGCGCAGCGCATCCTCGCGGCGACGCGTGCCGCGTTCGTCAGCGACGCCGAGTTGCTCGCCGACGACGTGCGCGCCGCCGGCACCGCCGCGATGACCGCGCTCGAAACCGCGATGGCCGGCGACGACTATCTCGCGATCCGCAGCGCGATCGAGGCGCTCGATCTCGCGACCAAACCGTTCGCGCAATTGCGGATGAATCGCGCCGTCGACGCGCAGTTCCGCGGCAAATCCCTCGACGAAGTCGAAGAGCAGCTCCACCGCTAATGCCGAAGATCACGTTCAAGAACCCGCACGGTCCGAAGTCTCTCGGGCCGGTCGCCGTCGAGTGCAAGCAAGGCGACTCGATCCTCGATGCGGCGGAGCACCACGGGGTGCGCGTCGGTCATGCGTGCGGCGGCAACCTCGCGTGCTCGACCTGCCACGTCTGGGTCGAGCAGGGCATCG
>Ga0265338_10008360_pt1 | contig 12581 bp, 9 predicted proteins | sample 42126metaG_FD_193579 | JGI IMG/M metagenome (GOLD analysis project Ga0265338, IMG submission 193579) | Rhizosphere microbial communities from Carex aquatilis grown in University of Washington, Seatle, WA, United States - 4-21-26 metaG | ecosystem: Host-associated > Plants > Roots > Rhizosphere >... | reverse complement strand
CAGCATCCGGGTCCAGGCCAGCCGCGCCGCGGCCGCCCGCCAGCTGCCGCAGGCAAGGCACCCCCCACGCCCGCACGTAGGGGTGGGCCAGGACATGATCGACGGCCGCTGGGTTGGTCCGGTCGATGCCGGTCAGCAGATCCCAGCCCGCGCGCGCGGCGTCGGCGTCCGGACTTGCGCCGGCTGCCGCGCGATCGCGGATAGCCCCCAGCAGCCCGCGGCCCAGGCTGCGCTGCGACCCGGCGAGGCAGGCGACGGCCGTGGCCCCGCCCAAGCCGGCCGCCAGCGCATCGAACTCATCCCCGGGCAGGGCATGAGCGGCCCATTGCCGGCCGGTACTGGTCACGGCCGGGCGGAGTTCCTGCCGGACATGATTGATGAGTTTCATGAGATCATCGCAGTAGACGGATGGATTGGCGAAACCCGTGCCGGTCCGGTACCTATGCGCATACAGGCCGCCGCCGCAACTGGTGACGACGGGGCAGGCCCGGCATTTCGCGCAGAGTCCGGCCAGTCCCTCCTGACGCGCGGCGATACCGGAATGCCGGGCGGCGGCGTCCAGGCTATGGCGGAAGATATCAAGTCCCGTGGCCGGAGCGCCATCGTAGGCTGTCTTGAGCGAGTCCGCCTGCTCAAGCGAGCCATCAGTCTCTATGACGACCAGGTCGCTCGGGCTGAGCCCCATGGCTTCGGTCAGGCTGGCCCCGCCGTGTGTTGTCTCGATGATGGACTCGAACAGCCGGACCGGCACCCGGTGCCGCCCACTGATCCAGTGGTCGAATATGGCGATCAGCCAATCGGCATAGGCCGTCTCCTGATCCACGGGCCTGACTGGCGGGTTATCCCAGGTGGCGTGCGGGAGCAGGAAGTCGATGAGGGGCGGGTCCAGAGCCCGCAAGGCGTCATATGTGGTAACCGGGTCATTGGCTATGTCAATTGTGCAGAGCAATCCAGCGTAGAGCGCGCGGTACCGCTTTTCGCCTAATAGCCCGACGGCGGCGATGACCTTGTCATAGCTGCTGCGGCCGTCCGCGTACCGGCGGTGCCGGTCGTTCGCGGCCCGGTCCCCGTCCAGGGAGATTCCCACCTTGATCCGGTACGCGGCGAACAACTGGCAGAACCGGTCATCCAGCAGCACCCCGTTCGTGTGGATCCGCAGGTCGAGATCGCAGACCCCCGCCACCGCCTGGCCTAGCACCTCCGCGAGGAAGCCAAGGGTGGCGGGGCCCGCGAGCAGCGGCTCGCCGCCATGCAGGACGACATGAACCAGGCCAAGCCGGTGCGCCTTAGCATGCTCGGCGATGCGCTCCGCGGCCCGCGTGATGGTCTTGTGCGACATGACCCTCGGGCGGCTCCGCCAGCTCTGATCGGCCTGCTCGTAGACGTAGCAGTGATCACAGGCAAGATCGCACCGGCTGTGCACCTTGAGCACGAACTGGCGGAACGGGACAAGATCCCGGGTCATGTCGTGAGCGTCAGGTCAGATACAGGAATTGAAGGCCGAGACAGGGGTCCGCTCATCGTCCGCGGTACTCGGAATGATCGGCGGCAAGGTCTTCGCCGGCCCGGCGTCGGCGGACGCGCTGAGGTCCCCGAGAGGCACGTCACTGAGATCGATCACCTTCGACACAATGTCTGGCCTCTGCCCGACAGAAATACCCATATCGCCCAATCCTAAGTTAATTAGTAGAAATGAATACGCGGTTAACGGCTGGTCGTTGCCGCACGAACACCCCCAGCCGGCCAAGCGGCTGACTACAGAGCGCTATCGTATCGCTGCCGCGAACGCTACCGGACCGGCACCCCGGCGGTTGGCGGTTCGGCCCAGCGGTAACACTCAATGCCGGGATTTACCGTGAGACGAGTCGGCGCTGAGCCCTTTCTTCGCGCGGGCCGCGCCGCCGGGCCGGTCCGCCCCGGCGGGTGGCATACGACTGCGCCGATGCTCCGCCCGCCCGGTCCCCGAAACCAGACTGGCGCCGGGCACGCGAACCAGCCCAGCGAACCAGCCCAGCGAACCAGCCCAGCGAACCAGCCCAGCGAACCAGCCCAGCGAACCAGCCCAGCGAACCAGCCCAGCGAACCAGCCCAGCGAACCAGCCCAGCGACGAGAACTGTAACTTTCAGCAGGCTGCGGGGATATCACGATGCCACAGGGCTGCCGCGCAGACGTTCAGCGACCGTTGCTTGACAGTCGCCGGCCCGGCTCGGACGATTCGCAAATCGCCGCGCCGGCCCCGAGGAGCCCCCATGCGCCCAGCCCTGATCTCAACGTCCGCGCGAGCTGTCCGGCGCGGCCCAGCGACTCTCGCCGCGCTGCTGGCGGCCGGCGCCCTGGCGGCGGCGCCGCTCGCGGCGGCCGGGCCGGCCGCGGCCGCCAGGCAGGCCGCCGCCGCGGCATCCGGCACGGTCAACGTGAGCGTCAACGCCAACGAGGGCCTGGGCACGATCCCCGCCACCGGCTACGGGCTCAACTCCGCCGTCTGGGACAGCCAGATGAACGTCCCGCAGGTGCAAGGGCTGCTTCAGCAGGCCGGCGTCGAGATGCTCCGCTACCCGGGCGGCTCCTACGGCGACATCTACCACTGGCAGGACAACACCGCACCGGGCGGCTATGTGGCGCCCGGGACCAACTTCGACTCGTTCATGGGCACCGTGGCGAAGATCGGCGCGCAGCCGATGCTCATCGCGAACTACGGGACCGGAACTCCGCAGGAAGCCGCGGCCTGGGTGCAGTACGCCAACATCACCAAGGGGTACGGCGCCAAGTACTGGGAGATCGGCAACGAGCTCTACGGCAACGGTTACTACGGCGCCGACTGGGAAGCTGACACCCATGCCAGCAAGAGCCCGGCCACGTACGCCAGCAACGTGCTGCAGTACGCGAGTGCGATGAAGGCGGTCGACCCGTCCATCAAGATCGGTGCCGTGCTGACCCTACCGGGCAACTGGCCGGACAGCGTGGTCGGCTCAGGCGACAACGGGGACTGGAACAAGATCGTCCTGTCGGCCGCCGGATCAGCGATCGACTTCGTGATCGTGCACTGGTACCCGAGCGCCGCCGACCCGGCCAGCATGCTCACCGAACCCGCGCAGGTCTCTGGCGAGCTGGCCCAGCTCCGCCAGGAGATCAACCAGTACGCCGGGCCCAACGGGCCGAAAATCCAGATCGCGATGACCGAGGTCAACTCCAACGTGGACGAGGACACCCAGCCGGACGCGCTGTTCGGCGCGGACACCTACCTGACCGCGCTGGAGAACGGGGTGTTCACCGTGGACTGGTGGGACACCCACAACGGGCCCGGCGCGATCAGTACCGCGCCTGACGGCGCCACCGACTACAACGACTACGGCGTGCTGTCCAGCGGCACCTGCGTCGGCAGCACCTGCGAGCCGGCCCTGAACACACCGTTCCCGACCTACTACGCGCTGTCGATGCTCAGCAAGCTCGGATTGCCCGGTGACACGATGGTGCGCGCGGGCACCGACCAGCAGCTCGTCGCCGCGCACGCGGTGCGCAACGCCGACGGCGACCTCAGCGTCATGCTCGTCAACAAGGACCCGGCCAACTCCTACCAGGTCAGCCTGCACTATGCCGGCTTCACGCCAGCCGCCGCGACGCCCACCGTGTACAGCTACGGCGACGAGGCGTCGTCCATCACGTCGGCCGCGCAGGGTTCCGCGTCCAGCCAGGTGATCCCGCCGTACTCGATCGAGACCGTGGTGCTGGCACCGCAGGCCGGCTCGCAGAGTGCGGTGTCCGCGCCCGGCGCGCCGTCGGCCAGCAACGTCACGGACACCCAGGCGACGATCTCGTGGACCCCCTCCACCGGCGGCCAGGTGGACCGGTACAACGTCTACCGGCAGTTCGGCACCAACAGCGAGCTGCTCGGCAGTTCCACGTCGGGCTCCTACACCGTCAGCAACCTGGTCCCGGGTACCTCGTACACGTTCAACGTGCTGGCCAGTGACCAGAAGGGTGACCTGTCGCTGCCCTCCGCGCCGGTCACCTTTACCACCGGCACGCCCGCCGCCAGCAACTGTGCGGTGAGCTACGACGTGAGCCAGGGCTGGGGCAACGGGTACGTGGCCAACATCGCCGTCACCGACACCGGGCCCAACCCGGTGGACGGCTGGACCCTGGCCTTCACCTTCCCGGCCGCCTCGGAGTCGGTCAGCTCGGGCTGGAACGGCAACTGGTCCGAGACCGGCCAGCATGTGCAGGTGACCAACCTGGACTGGAACGGCACACTGGCGGCCAACAGCGGCAATTCGGTGGACATCGGCTTTGTCGGCGCCAACAACGGCGCCTACCCCTCGCCCGCCTCCTTCACCCTCAACGGCACGGTGTGCAGCACCACCTACTCGTCCTGACTCCGACGCTCCGGACTCACCTGCGCCGGGAGGGCCGCCAGCGCGGCCGCTGGTAGCCTCTCGGCCTTGTGAGTGCTCCCGCGACAGCGACCGATGATGACGGCAGCCGCCGCGAAGGTTCCGTGCGGCCTGATCTGGTTTTGGCTTTGCGGAGCTGGCAGAAGGAAGCCTACGAGGAGTACTTCCGGCTGCCCCGGCGCGACTTCCTGCTGGTCGCCACGCCGGGAGCCGGGAAGACCGCTTACGCCCTGACCATCGCGGCCGAACTGCTGGGCCGCCGCGAGATCACCGCGGTCACCGTCGTCACGCCGACGGAGCATCTGAAGCACCAGTGGTCGCAGGCGGCGCACGGCCTTGGCATCCCGCTGGACTCCGCCTACCGCAACGCGCAGGGCCGGGCCTCGGCCGACTACACCGGGGTGGCGGTGACGTACGCGCAGGTGGCCGCGCACCCGGCGCTGCACCGGGCCCGCACGCTGAACAAGCGCACGTTGGTGATCTTCGATGAGATCCATCACGCAGGCGACGCGCTGTCCTGGGGCGACGCGATCAGGGAGGCGTTCGAGCCGGCCAGGCGGCGGCTGGGGCTGACCGGAACCCCCTTTCGCAGCGACGCCAACCCGATCCCGTTCGTCAGCTACATCGAGGACGCCGACGGCAGCAGGCGCAGCTCATCCGACTACGTCTACGGGTACGGCCCGGCCCTCGACGACGGCGTCGTCCGGCCAGTGATCTTTCTCGCCTATTCCGGCGAGATGCGCTGGCGGACCCGGGCCGGTGACGAGATCACCGGCACCCTGGGCGCCCCGATGACCTCCGAGCAGCTCGCGCAGGCCTGGCGGACCGCGCTTGACCCCGAGGGGGAATGGGTGGCGCGGGTCCTGGAGGCAGCGGACCGGCGGCTCACCGAGATGCGCCGTGGCATGCCGGACGCGGCCGGCCTGGTGATCGCCGGGGATCACGCGGACGCGCGCGCGTACGCTGCACTGCTGCGCCGTCTGACCGGGACCCGCCCGGTGGTCGTGCTCTCCGACGATCCCTCGGCCAGCAGGAAGATCGCCGCGTTCGCGGGGTCGCAGGACCGGTGGATGGTCGCCGTCCGGATGGTCTCGGAGGGCGTGGACATCCCCCGCCTGGCCGTCGGCGTCTACGCGACGAGCGTGGGCACGGCCCTGTACTTCGCGCAGGCGGTCGGCCGGTTTGTCCGGGTGCGGCAGCGCGGGGAGACCGCCTCGGTGTTCCTGCCGTCCATTCCCGTCCTGCTCGGCTACGCCGCCGAACTGGAAGCCGAACGCGACCATGTGCTGCACCGCAAGGATGATGACGCCGAAGAGCGTGAACTCGCCGAGGCACAGCGTCAGCGGGACACCCCGGACCAGCTGGGCGAGGCGGCGTTCACGGCGTTGCAGGCATCGGCGCACTTCGACCGGGTGCTGTACGACGGGGGCGAGTTCGGCACGTCGGCGGAGGAGGACGCGTTCCTGGGCCTGCCGGGACTGCTCGACCCGGAGCAGGTCAAGCTGCTGCTGCGGACCCGCCAGACCGGCCAGGCCGGGGTGGGCCGGGCCAGGAAGCGGCCCGGCCAGCCCGGCACCGAGCCGCCGGCCCCCCGGGCGCCCGTGGCCACCCGGGAGAGCCTCGCTGCCCTGCGCAAGGAACTGAACGGGCTCATCGGGGCCTGGCACCACCGGACCGGCCAGCCACACGGGGTGATCCACGCCGAGTTGCGCCGCGCCTGCGGCGGCCCCCCGCTGCCGCAGGCCACCGGGGAGCAGATCCGGGCCCGGATCGAGACGGTCCGCCGCTGGGCATCCGGCGGCCGTTAGATTTGGGCCTGACAGCAGAGGCGACCGCGACCGCGAGGTGTCCCATGACCGAGGATCTGCCCCCCGCCGACCAGCAGCCGTTAACCGACATTGACACGACGGTGCCGCACTCAGCCCGGATCTGGAACTACTGGCTGGGCGGGCGTGACAACTACGAGGTCGACCGGATCGCCGGTGACCAGTACAAGGAAATCTTCCCGGGGATCGTCGATGTCGCGCGCAACTCGCGCTATTTCCTGGTCCGGGTGGTTCGCTACCTGGCCGGCGAGGCCGACGTCCGCCAGTTCCTGGACATCGGGACCGGCCTGCCGACGGTCGACAACACGCACGAAGTCGCCCAGCGGGCCGCCCCGCCGTGCCGGATCGTCTACGTGGACAACGACCCCCTCGTCCTCGCGCACGCCCGCGCCCTGCTCACCAGCACTCCTGAGGGCGCCTGTGACTACGTCAACGCCGACTTGTCCGACCCGCCCGCGGTCCTGTCCGCCGCCGCCACGATGCTGGACTTCAGCCAGCCCATCGCCCTCATGCTGATGGGGATCATGGGTCACAGCCCGGACGAGCAGGCCTACCCGATCGTGCGCCGGCTGCTGGACGGCCTGCCGTCCGGCAGCTACCTGGCGCTCTACGACGGTGCCGATGTCAACGACGCCTTCAACGAGGCCCAGCGAGGCTACAACGCGAGCGGCGCGGTCCCCTACTACCTGCGCAGCCCGGACCGGATCGGCCAGTTCTTCGACGGCCTGGACCTGGTCGAGCCCGGCGTGGTGCCCGTGCCGCAGTGGCGGCCCGATCTCAGCCCGCTCGGAGCGGCAGCGAACGTGTACGCGTACGGCGGGGCCGGCCGCAAGCGCTGATCCGGCCGGGACTGGCGCTCCCCGCGCTGGAGCGCCACGCGGCCGCTGAGCCGCCCGCCGGGCCGCGACGACCTGCTGCGCATGCTCGCCGCCTGAGTCATTCAGGCGGCGGCCTGCCGCCATTTTCCCTGCTGATCCGTGATGTCGTCGCACGGTGCTAAAAATGTGAAGCACGGCCATTTGCTGACTATTCGCCAGAAAGGCCGCTGCCCACCTCGGCCGCCATCCAGGCCAGGGGCCGTTGACAGCGGTGATCGCCGGTTGCACGGTGAAGCCGGTGCGGACACCGGGCAGCGGCCGGCCGGCGACGATCGCCTGGCGTTCGGATCATTTCTTCTGGTCACACCGGCTGTCCGGCACTATGTCCGGCCCGGCAACGCACAAGGAGCGGAGCAATGTCGCGTTACGACTGGGGCCAGACTCACCCAGGCATCGAGCGGCTGGAGAAGGCGGTGGACCCGGCGCGCAGCCGGGTCGTCAGCCATCCCCTGTACCAGAACCTCGACAGCCTGGATGCAGTCGTCACGTTCATGGAGCACCACGTGTTCGCGGTCTGGGACTTCATGTCGCTGCTGAAATCCCTGCAGCGCAACCTGACGTGCGTTCAGGTCCCGTGGGTGCCGACCGCGCACCCCGGAAGCCGCCGGCTGATCAACGACATCGTGCTGGTCGAGGAGAGCGACGAACTCGGCAGCGGGTTTATCAGCCACTTCGAGCTCTACCTGCAAGGCATGGCCCAGGCCGGCGCCGACACCCGCGCCATCAACTCCTTAGTCAGCCTGCTCCGGGCCGGCCAGCCGGTGCAGCCGGCTCTGGCCGGGGCCGGGGTCCCGGCCCCGGCCACCGAGTTCGTCAGCGCCACCTGGGGACTCATCGAGAACGCCCCGGTGCACTGCCAGGCCGCGGCGTTCGCGTTCGGCCGCGAGGATCTCATCCCCGACATGTTCGACCAGGTCGTCGCCGTCAACCGGGAGCAGGGCAACCGGCTGGGCACGTTCCTCGACTACCTGGACCGGCACATTGAGGTGGACAGCGAGGAGCACACCCCGATGGCCATGCAGATGCTCGCGGACCTGTGCGCGGAGGATGACGGCAAGTGGCGGCAGTGCGAAGACACCGTCATCGCGGCGCTTGAAGCGCGGGTGCGGCTGTGGGACGACATCCACGCCGCCATCCAGGGACGGCGCGCGGCCAGCCAGGGAAGCACCGGAGACGCCGGCGGCCGGTCCCGCTAGGGCGCGGACCTGAAATTTTCAGGAGCAGGTCCGGTCATGGTGATCTTCCCGGGTCCGCCGAATGGCGCGGAGATCATCAGTCCATAAACCAGCCGCCGCACGGCCGGTAAATCCCGTAGATCCATTACTCAGCCAATTTCGGCTAACCATAACCCGTCTTCCCACGAGGAATGTCTGAGGCATGCCTGACGCAGCAGCCCGTGCACCAGAGATGACGCCGTACCAGCCCGCCCCAGCCCCAGCCCGACCCGCCCCAGCCCAGCCCGCCCGGCAGGTAGTCATCACCGGCCTGGGTGCCGTCACGGCGGCTGGCCGCGGCACCGGAGCGCTGCTCGGCCTGGTGCTGGCCGGCGAGCCGGCCTTCGCGCCCGTGACGAGGTTCGCCGTGCAGCGCTGCCGGGCCACGGTCGCCGCGGCGCTGCCGGGATCGCCCGTGCTGGCCGACGAACTGGCGGCCGTGATCGACGACGCCTGCGCCGCCGCGGCCATGGGCTGGGCCGATCGAAACGGCACGGGATTGCTGATGGCCCTGCACTCGGACGCCGCCGCGGCACGTGATCCACGCGCCCGCCAGGCGACCGGCAGCCTGGCGGGCGAGATGGCGCAGCGATGCGGCCTGGTCGGCCTGCTGCGGACCTACACGACGGCCTGCGTAGCCGCCAGCACGGCGACTGCGGACGCGGCCGCCATGATCGTCGCCGGCCAGGCGGACCGCGTCGTGGTGGCCGCGGGATATCTCGTCGATCAGGACAGCTTCGCCGTCTTCGACGCCGGCCGGGCCCTGGCCGCGGACGGCCAGCTACGGCCGTTCAGCAAAGGCAGGCGGGGCATGCTGCTTGGTGACGGGCTGGCCGCGATCGTGCTGGAATCTGCGGCGATGGCCAGCCACCGGGGCGCGCCGCCGCTGGCCAGGCTGGCCGGCTGGGGCCGGGCCGGTGATGCCTACCATGTGTGCCAGCCGCGTCCCGACGGCACGGGGCTGGCCAGGGCGATCGAGAGTGCCTTGCGCCGGGCCCAGGTCGGCCGCGGGGAGGTCGGCTACGTCAACGCGAGCGGCTCCGGCACCGTGTTCGGCGACGCGGCCGAGTCCGCCGCGCTGCATCGCACATTCGGCCCGGCGGTGCGCAGCATCCCGGTCAGCTCGACGAAATCCGTGCACGGCCACGCTCTGGAGGCCTCAGCGCTGCTCGAGCTCGTGGCCACCGTCCTCGCCCTGCGCAGCGGCCAGCTTCCGGTCAATGCCGGATTCCTGGCCCCTGATGACGAGTGTGACCTCGACCTGGTTCTCGGCACCGCCCGGCAGCGGCGGCCAGGTTACGCGCTGAGCCTGAACGCCGCGTTCGGCGGCGCCAATACGGCGCTCCTGGTCGGTGCTGCATGAGCACCGTCCCCGCGTTCGACCTGGCCGTCCGCGATGACCCCGCCGGACTGGCCGTGCTGGCCCGCGCGCGGTGGCCTGGCCGCAGCGGCGAGGGCCTGCCGTCGATTCCCGGCTTCATCGTCTCCTCGTTCAGCCCGCTCGTGGCCGAACTGGCGGACCGCTGCCTGCGCCGGTACTTCGGGACCAGCCCGGCCGACCGCGGACGCGGCGAGCGCACCGCCGTGCTGCTGGCCAGCACCAGCGGGGACCTCGCCACCGCCGCCGCGGTCGCCGGGGCGGTGGACGCCGGACGCCGCGTCCCGCCGCTGCTCTTCTATCAATCCAACCCCAACGCCATCGTGGGCTATCTCACCGCGCGCTGGGGACTGGCCGGTCCGGTGGTGTGCACCAGCCCGGCAGCGGACGCGCTCGGCGATGCGCTGCGGCTCGCCGTCTTGCTCATCGGGGATGGCGACGCGGACGCGGTGCTGGTCATCGTGGCTGAGCAGGGCACGCCCGGCGCGGGATCCGACCGTGGCACCGCGATGCTGGTGGGCCCGAAATCCTGGCCGCCGGCGCCGACTCGTCAGGAGGGTGACGAATGAAGATCCAGGGAATCGATCACATCGAGTTCTATGTCGGCGAGTTGCCGCAGCGGGCCGCGGACCTGTCCGCCGCATTCGGCTTCCAGGTCTGGGGCTATGGCGGCCCGGGCACCGGATTACCTGATCAGCGCTCGGTGCTGCTCCGGCAGGGCCGGGCCCAGATCCTGCTCACGACGCCGCTGACGGACGCGCATCCGGCCGCGGCCTACCTGCAGCGGCACGGTGACGGCGTGGCCACCGTGGCCTTCAGTACCGATGACGTCGCCGCCGCATTCGCGGAAGCAGTCGCTGGCGGTGCGTCCCCGCTGGCCGGCCCGGCCTACCCGGCCCGCGACAGCGGCCAGGTGGGCACCGCGTCCGTGTCCGGCTTCGGTGACGTGCGGCACAAGTTAGTCGAGCGCACCGGGCCCGCGGACGAATTCGCGCCGGGCGCCATCCGGATGACACCGCCTGATCCCGGCCCCGCGGCTGACCTCTTCGAGGCCATCGACCACATCGCGGTCTGCCTGCCCGCGGGTGAGCTCGCCGGAACGGTGCGGCGCTACCGGGAAGCGTTCGGCCTGGGCGAGATCTTCGATGAGCGGATCGAGGTCGGCGGCCAGGCGATGTTGTCCAAGGTGGTCCAGGACTCTTCCCGGGAGGTGACCTTCACCCTGATCGAGCCCGACCTCAGCCGCGATCCCGGGCAGATCGACGAGTTCCTCGTCTCGCACCAGGGCGCCGGAGTTCAGCACGTGGCGCTGCGGACGGCTGACATCACCGGCGCGGTCCGGGTGCTCAGCGGACGCGGCGTGGAGTTCCTCAGCACGCCGCCGGACTACTACGAATCCCTCGAAGGGCGGCTGGGCGCGCTGGCCATCCCGGCCCGCCAACTGCAGGAACTGAATGTCCTGGCCGACCGGGACCGCTGGGGACAGATGTTCCAGATTTTCGCCCGGTCGACGCACGAGCGCCGCACCTTCTTCTTCGAGCTCATCGAGCGGCGCGGCGCGCTCACCTTCGGCAGCCGGAACATCAGGGCCCTGTATGAGGCGATCGAACGGCGGCGCGCGATGGGAGAGGGCCATGCGTGACGAGCGCACACCCATGCTGACGGACGAGGAACGAGACCTGCTGCCCACCGAGGCTGACGTCCGCTGGTACGCCGGGCATGGCTGGTACCTGTCCAGGAAGCTGCTCACCGACCAGGAGGCTGACACCCTGGTGTCGGCCAGCGAGCGGTTCTACGCGGGCCACCGTGATCGGCGGCTGCCGGTCCGGCCGCCGAACCTCGCCTACTGGGAGCCGTCGCACGGCCCGGTCCAGCGGCACAACGACTACGTGCACTACGAGTCCGCGGAAATCGCGCGCATCCTGCGCAAGCCGCTGATCGGCGCGGTCGCCGCCCGGCTGGCGCAGGCCGGCGAGATACGGGTGTTCCAGTCGACCCTGATCTACAAACCGCCGCTGGCGGGCGAGCCGAGCAACCTGGTGCCCTGGCACGCCGACCGCCATTACTGGCAGACCTGCACATCAGAACGGATGCTCACCGCGTTCATCCCGTTCCATGACTGCGGCGAGGAGTTCGGCACCATCACCATCGTGGATGGCAGCCACCTGTGGCGGGAGCCTGACGGCGGGGACGACTCGACGCGGCATTTCGCCCAGCGCGACCGCGGCGAGCTCGAATCCCTGCTCGTCCGCACCGCCCGGCACAACGGCGCGGAGGTCTGCAAGATCCCCATGGTGATACCGAGAGGGCACATGAGCTTCCACCACTGCCGGGTTTACCACGGAAGCGGGCCCAACCGCAGCGGCCGGCCCCGCCGCGCCCTGTCCTTCCACCTGCAGGACGGGGAGAACCAGTGGCGGCCCTTCCGCCGGCCGGACGGCAGCCTGCTCAGCTACAACCACGACACCGTGGTCCGGCCCACCGCTGAGGGCACCCCCGACTACGCCGATCCCGACTTCTGCCCGGTGCTGTGGCGGTCGTAGCGCCGGAGGGCAGCGCCCGGCGGCCAGCAGCCGCCCGCCCCGGCAACTTCAGTGCGGGAGCCAGCTCATGACCGCCCAACCGCCGTTCCCGGACTGGGACTGGGAGGACCCGGATGGGCTCTCGGTGACGATGGAAAGGTTCACCGCGAACCTGGCGCAGTGCGAGAAGCTGGAACTCGCCGCCTCCGTTCTCCCTGTCACCAGGCAGGACTTCGCCGATGCTGGCTTGACCGGCATTGAATTCGCGGCATTCAAGACCACGCATCCGGGCGGTCTCGGCACCGACCTGGTGGGACTGCGCAGCAAGGACGCGGCCACCGAGCCGGGCCACCTGTTCCGGGTGGACGGCG
>Ga0265338_10008359_pt1 | contig 12581 bp, 5 predicted proteins | sample 42126metaG_FD_193579 | JGI IMG/M metagenome (GOLD analysis project Ga0265338, IMG submission 193579) | Rhizosphere microbial communities from Carex aquatilis grown in University of Washington, Seatle, WA, United States - 4-21-26 metaG | ecosystem: Host-associated > Plants > Roots > Rhizosphere >... | reverse complement strand
CCTGCCACCCGGCCCGCTTTCATCCAGGTGGCCAGTTGTCCGCCCTTCATTTGGATGGAAGCCGGCCCGAGGATGCTCCCGTTCCTGGTAATGGACAGATTCACCGAGTTGGTCGCGCTCGGAACCACCTGGCCATTGGCATCGACCACACTCACAAAAATCAGTCGTGCGTCACCGCCGTCCGCCAGCAGCGGATCCATGCCCTCCGCCTGCAAAACAATTTGCGTCGGTGGGCTGGGCGTCCGGCGGGTAAATGAGGCGGCCGTCACACCATTGGTCAGTCCGTCCGCCCGGATCGTGCCGGTGATTTTTATGGGCACATTGAAGGTAAATGGCGGATGCGGCAGGTTGGGATAATTCGTGTCGGGTGGCTGCGTGGCAAACAGCACGCCATTGGTGTACAGCGCGACCTGCTGGCAGTTACTGAAGACCCGGATCGTGGCGGGTGAACTGGCCTGCATGGTGTTGGCAATATAGACCATCGGCCCGGTATGCACCTCCGCATGGGTCACCACGACCGCCGGGTCCCGCTGGCTCTGATACAGGTAATACGAAAACTTTGGCAAACGGCAGGCATCCACCACCCCGCACTTGGTGGTCGAGGACAGATAACCGGTATAATCCGCAAAATCCCAGACGGCGTCCGCCGAGAACCAGCTCAAGGCTAGATTCAGGTTAAGGCTTTGCTGCCAGTTGTCACACTGCACCAACAGATTGCTGTCCGTGTCCTCCCGCGCCACCCGGCTGGTCGAAGCGTTGCCGCCGTAATCCCAGTCCCCATATTCATCGATGATGATCGGCCGGGTATCCGTCGTGCTTCGAACGCCAGCCTGCGATGACGAACAAAACGTGTCGAATGCGGTCGTGATCCAGCCGGAGGTGAACATCTGGTCGCCCGGATGTTCGGCGTGCGCCAGGGCCTCTTCTTTGGTCGCCCACGCCGTTGCGTAGGAGGATTCGTTGAGGCTGGTTTCCCAGAGAATGATCGAGGGATGATTCCGGTCCCGCCGGATCATATCCTGGCAGTCCTGGAAGGTGTTGGTGTCAAACAAGTCGAAGGGGGTGGCGCCATGGTAAAACTGCCAGCCGGGCTGGCTGTCCATCACCAGGACGCCCAACTGGTCGCACGCGTCCAGCCACGCGGGGTTGTGCGGGTAATGACAGGAGCGGACAAAGTCAAAACCGGCGTCCTTAAGCAATTTCACGTCATCAAACGCCGTCCGATCCGGCATCGCATTGCCTTCGCCGTAAATATCCTGGTGAAGGTTCGCTCCCCTCGCCTTAAACGGGACCCCGTTGATCAACAATCCGTGGTTATGCGTCCATTGTATGGTTCGGATACCGATCCGGGTTTCCAGGTAGTCCGCCACGGTCGCTCCTTCCTGCACCACGGTATGAAGTGTGTAAAGGCCGGGGTGGTAGGAACTCCACAAATTCGGTGAAGCGATCACCAGGTTCTGGTTGAACGAGTGATCCGTGCCTGCCGGAATGGAAACCGTGTTGGTGACCGTCTGCACGATGTTGCAGCTGGCATCCGTCAGCGTGGATATCACCGTCGCGCTTTGGGCGGTGTCATGCTCGTTCAATACGTCCGTCAGCACGTTCACCGTCGCCGACCCGCTGGTGACCGACGGATAGGTCACAAAAATGCCACCCCCGGCAACCTGGTTGGCATAGACCGCGTCGGTGACATGCAACGGGTCGGTGATGATCAGTTTCACGTCTCGGTACAATCCGCCATGGTATTGAAAATCCGGGTTCGGGTTGCCCGGCGCCCAGTTGGGGTTCGGCGTGCTGTCCAGCCGGACGGCAATCACATTGTCCGCACCGCCATAATTGAGCAGGCTCGAGGCATCCACGGTGAAGGGCAGATACCCGCCCACATGATCCGGTGCATCCGGACCCGGGAAGACGATCTGAGTTCCATTGATCCAGACATCCGCTTTTTGCATGGCCGCGCCGAACTCGATGAAAATTTTCCGGCCCTGGAAGGCGTGGGTCACCCTGAAATGCTTCCGATACCAGCTCACCCCCAGATAGGCCGTCGGGCTTTCCGGAGACACAAATTTCGTGGTATGCGGCAGGCCCACACTGGTCCAGGTGCGGTCATTGAACGACGGAAGCTGCGCGTTGGCGACGTCACCCGGCAGGTAGAGCCAGCCGGCATTGAAATCAATCATGAGCCGGTTGCTGATGGGCGGTACGTAGGCACTGGCATGAACCAGGTTTGAAGCCGATGAAATGATTTCCAAACCGGCCATCACGCACAGGAGAGTTGTTCGAATTGGCATCAGTTCAAGCCTGGTTTTCCGGTCATGATTGGTTTCCGTTAATCGCAATATTGCCTTTAGTCGTCGCAAAGGATGATGGTCGGGTATTGCGCTTTTGGGAAAACTGTCGGGTGACCAGATTCACTGTTCTCGACCCTTCTTCCACAACGGCGAAAACTTAAACCACCGGTCCGAAATGAGACAGGGCGCCAAGCGCGCCCTGTCTGTGAACCGCAACCCATACTCGCCATTATTCCTTACGGAGACTGAGCTCGGAAGAACTGGCTCGTACCATTGGGTGTGAATATGTAAGGCGACGCAGTGTTGTTTGTTGTCCACGGACCTTTCACGCTGGTGGCCTGCTCCAGGATTCCGTTCGAATAGGTCACCTGCACGTTGGAACCCACTTTTTGGATGCTGATCATCGGGGCCGGCGGCACGGTGCGAACAATCACCGCGCTGATATAGCCATTATTGTTGGCGCAATTCTCATTAATGACGGCAGTCGTGTTGGTTGCCGTGAAGGTTCCCACCACATAGACATTGCCGCCCATGGTGAATGTTTGAGAAACATCAGCGGCGTTGTTCGCGTCCGACCAATTCGCCTGGCGAGTTACTCCGGCGACATCATTTAAGGCGAACAACTGCACTGAATATTGGTTGCTCACCGTCAGGTTTTTCACGGTGACGAGGGTTGAGCCAGCCTCGATATCGGCATTTAGAATTACATCAAGATTCGTGTCGCCCGTGCTGGGTCCGGTATAGACGCCCGTAAACGCCGTGCCAGAAATGGCGGAGGAGGCGGCAACGCCTGTGTTGTCGAAAACGAACACATTGGTGCCATTCGTCACCGACAGGGCGGTACCACCGAACGTTTCAGCTTCGAAGAAGGCGCCGGGTGTGCCACCCAGAACTTGCGACGCGGTCAGGCCATTGATCGTTATCGCGGGCGACCATTGGATATAGTTGTTGGTTGCCGACAGCACCGTAAGTTGAACCCAATCGCTGGTCACGGGACCACCCTGGCTGTTCACGGCGCTCAATCGGTAATAACCGCTGACGCCGGTCTGTGGATTGGGCAACGTCAGAGAGCTGTTGGTCGCGCCCGAGACGCTGGTCACACCGGTGCCGTCGTTGGTGGCGCTGATCTGCCACTGATAACTGATGGGCAGGGTGCCTTTGAACGCCGCCGTCAAATTCATGATGTTATTGTTGCCGGCATCAATGGTTATGTTTGTCGTGCTAAACAGTGGGCCATTGTTGGGATAGATGGCGGTGTCCGTCGTGAGGATGGGAACCGAATCCTGGACAGTCAAGGTAGCCGGGGGCGTGCTGGTGACCGAGCCGGCGCCGTCCGTGACAATCACGACATAATCCTTGTGATTGGCGGCGCTAGTGACATTGGAGATCGTCAAAGTGGCCGAGGTTACTCCGGAGAATTGACCGCCATTTGAGAGCGGAGCATAAATCCCGCTCCCGACCGTCCCGTCCTCCCATAGATAGGTCAGGCCGGCGGTGGAACTGTTGGTGGTGGCCGAAACGCTGAAGGTCGCCGTGGTTCCGGTGTAATTCGTCCGGCTGGACGGGGGCGAGTTGATGACCGGGAAGGGAGTGGGGGGTATCGCGCCCAAGACGGTGTAATTGTCAAACTGAACCGTCGAGCCTCCGCTATGGACACAGACGATGCCGATACCCGTAATGTAGCCGGTCAGATTGGCGGTGGCCACCGATCCAACAACGGGGATGAGCGTCATGGTATCGCTGCCCGTGCCACTGACAGTCAAGTTATCCCAACCGCTGGCGGCAGGATTAAATCTCAGGGAATGCGTGACGAAGGGGCTGCCATTAGGCTGCGGCAACAATTCATTCGTTGCCACGTACCAATTGGCAGAGTTCATTTGCACGCAGATATAGGAATGGGTTGAAGTCCCATTGTAAGGACCATCCAAATCCACTGCAAAAGACACGTTCTGCACTACTTGCAGATTAATGCCCGGAAAGGCCATATGATTCGTGATGGGGTTGGGACTTGCCGGGTACGGTCCACCGTTGATCGACCGGGTCGTGCCATAAAAGGCCTCAATGGCGGCGCCAGCATCGTAAGAGTAAACGGCCATATTGGGGAAAGTCACACCGGTACTCGGGTTGGCAAAATCGCGTCCACCGAAATTGCCGTTGATATCATTCATCCAGCCGACTTCGTTTACTGACGCGTTGGGGGAGGTGGGCAGATTAAAATTCTCCTGATAGATGATACTTGCCACCGTCAAATTGGCTGGCGGCGCGCTGGTCACCGAGCCGTTCCCATTGGATACCACCACAATGTAATCACCGCTGTTGGTCGGCTGTACATTGGAGACCGTCATATTGGGTGTGGTAACTCCGGAGAATTGTCCGGCGTTTAAAAGGTTGGTATAAATCCCACTGCCCGTCGCCCCGCCCATCCATTGGTAGCTCGTCGCTCCAACCGCCGATACCGCGAATGTAATGTTGGCCCCCGTATAGGCCGTCTGACTGGCCGGCTCAACGGTGATGCCGGGCTTGCTGCCCGCGGGAAGCACGGCCAGGTAAAAATCATCAAAACCGGAAAAACTGTTTGAGACCAGGCCATAGGCGTTCGTGGTATCGAAATAACAGCCTACATATTTGCCCACGTCCCCGGGACCGGCAGTATAGTTCAGGGTGTATTGGATATAAGCACCGGTAAGTCCATTGTTCGTGACCGCAAGTGGAGTGCAGGTGGTGAATCCAGCCGGTCCGTTCGCTGGATACTGACTGGGGCAACTGATCAAGCCAACCACCTGTTCCGGAGGATTGGTGTTTCCGGGGGAGGGATCAGAAGTAACCGTTGCCCACCAGGTAAGAGTGAGTTGGTCGCCATTATTCATCGTGTAACCGGATATCTGGAATGCGCCACCATCGCCCGACATTTCGTACGCCCGCTCCACGCCGCTGTGCGCGCCGACTGACTCATAACCGGTGTTCGTATAAGTGACTCCGTCATCCAGCCAAAAACCGGCGGCGGCGGCATTGTTAAAGTTGGTCAGTTTTTGACCGAGTTCCAGCTCGAAACCCGGATCGGACAGCTGGTTCACTTGCGCCAGTGCCAGACCGGATACGGTGGCGAAAGCCAAACAGGCCGAGGCGAGTTTAAGAATGGTTTTTTTCATAGGATTTGAGACGTGGAGTTGGGTGAAAATTCTGGAGATTATACTCCTAAAATTTTGCTCTGGTTTCAAGCAAAAAACAAACAAATTCCCTGTACAATTCGCTGTACAGGAAACGACACCGGCAGACTTCTGTTAATGGTTTAATGATGCAAAGGGTACTTCAACAGCCGGCCATCGCCTAGCCTGACAAATGTCGGGCTAGAGGGTTTGGGGTTCCCATGGGGGGGAGATTCTTCCTATACTTTGCTCAATGCCAAAAACTTTTTTGAGGTGGTGCGGCCGGGCAATGGCGTTGGGTGGTCTCCTTTTTGTTGAAGGTCTGGTTTGTGCGCAGACCGGGCCATTGAGCCAGGATTTGGTCCCGGCACCCCTTCCGGCCATCACCAATCTGTCCCAATTGCGGGAGCTCGGCCTGCAAAATCCGTGCCTTTCCCACCCTCTTCGGCTGGAAGGACAGGTCTGCTGGGTCAATCCGTCGGAAAAAACGTTTGCGTTGGTGGATGCGACCGGGGGTCTGGTGTTGAGGATGGAATGGCTTAACCAGCCACTGGGCCTCGGGCAAAGGGTGCGCTTGACCGGAGCCGCCACGGTGTTTAAGGGGGGCAATATTTTCAAAATGGGGATCGACGGACTGGTACTCAACAATGATGGCCTTCATCCGATGATTGAACAAGCGGGAGCCATTTACCTCAAGGCGGGCAAAGTCCCGATCCGGCTTGACTGGTTTAATGGAGAAGGGTTGTTCGGGCTGACAACAACCTTTGAAGGACCGGGTTTGCCCCGGCAATGGATCGCAGATTCTGCCTTGTTCAGAAAGCCAGATAACGCCGCCAGTTGGGTCCCCGGGCTGGATTACCGTTGTTACGAAGGTGGGTGGCAGGACCTGCCGGATTTCGATGAGTTGAAGCCGGTCAAGACCGGCGTGGCTGACAATTTTAATCTCGGGGTGCGGACGCGTGATGAGGAGGTAGGGCTTCAATTTACCGGTTATCTCGACGTGCCGCGGGACGGTCTCTATACATTCCACGTTTCTTCAGATGATGGCAGCCGCCTGTCCATCGGGGAGCCGAATGTGCGGGTGGAAATCCTCGGGCAGCGCGAATTGCCGGTTCCCCGCCCAATCTTCATTGGCCAGCTTCTGGATGAAGCGGAGGATGGCTCGTGGAGCCAGATCGAGGGAAGGGTTACGCAAATCCGGCCGGGGTCGGCTGGTTTGGAAATGGAATTGGGCGTCGGTACGGCCCGCATGGAGGTGCGGGTTAATCCGGCGATAGATGGGTCGAAGATGCCGTTAATGGACAGTCTGATCCGGGTGACGGGATTCTGTTTGGGTGGCTATAATTCCGACGGATCAAGGGTTCCCAATCTTCTGTTGGTGCCGGGCGGCCGGTTTATTGAAATCATGGCTCCGCCCGGTGGCACCGCAGGCACGAACACTCTTCCCGCTGCGCTGCCGTTCTTAACGAAAGCGGCCGAAGTGCATCAGTTAAAACGGGAAAAGGCGGAATTGCGTTATCCGGTCAAGGTCCGTGGGGTCGTCACCAGCGTTGACGCCGGGCCGCCGGGTTTCACCCTCCATGATTCGACGGGTGGAGTGTACGTGCAAGGAGCGGATCCGGTGCGCCTGGGAGATTTCGTGGAGGTCGAAGGCTTAACTGACCCGGGCGTTTTTGCCCCCATGCTCAGGCCCGGCCGGATCCAACAGTTGGGTGAGGGGCGTTTGCCCGAGCCCATCGTCCCCACATGGGATCAACTGATGAACGGCAGTCTGGATGCCCAATATGTTGAAATTGAGGGCATCGTCACCACCGGCATCCTGGGTAACATGCAATTTCTAACGCATGGAGGCGCCATTACGATCGAGTTGATCAACGGTCTGAACCCGATGGATATGAAACAATATGAGAATACTCTCATTCGGGTTCGCGGGGTGCTGTTTGCCGATTGGAATCCGGACACGCACCAGGTCAAACTGGGAGAGATACGGCTGTTTGATCCCCAGGTGACCGTGGAAAACCCAACCCCGGTGGACAGGCTTTCCGCCCCCTACAAGACGCCGACGGAATTGATGCAATTTGACCCCCAGGCGAGCCTGTTTCAACGCATCCGAATGTCCGGTCAGATTGTTTATGTAGGGGAAGCCGCGTGTTTCATGATGGCGGGGGACAGTGGCGTCCGGTTTATGCCCAAAACGCCGGCGGAATTCCAGGTTGGCGACCTGGTGGAGGTCGTCGGATTTCCTCAACTGGGCGGCGCTGCTCCATTGCTGCGGGAGGCCATGGTGCGCAAAACCGGCAACGCCGCGCTGCCGGAGGCCCGCCGGCTGCCTCCCGGCAATTTGAGTGCGGCCCAGTTCGACGCCACCCGCGTTTCAGTGGAAGGCGTGCTGACCGGTACCCGGGAGGAGGCCGGCCCGCAGATGGTGTTAGAGATGCAGGATGGAGCGCAGAATTTTGTCGCGCGGTTGGACGGGGGAAATGATTTTCTGCGTTTGCTCCCCATCGGTTCCCGGCTCGAACTCACCGGCGTCTATGCCTTTGAAGGCGGGAACCAAATCTGGGACCGCGACCTGGGCTCCTTTGAATTGCTGCTGGACTCGCTCACGGATGTCAAAGTTATGGCACGACCACCCTGGTGGACCCTCCGGCGCCTGCTGGCCATGGTGGGCATCCTGGTGTGTATCCTCGTGGTGGCCGTGCTCTGGATTACCCAGCTCCACCGGAAGGTCGAAGAACGCACTGTTCAGCTCGAAGAGCAAATCCAGAAGCGCCAAAGCATCGAACAATACCGGGCGATGGAGCACGAGCGCGCCCGCATTGCCCAGGACCTGCACGATGAACTCGGTTCCGGTCTCACCGAGATCGGCATGCTGGCCGCCCTTCCGGCCGGTGCCGCCGCCCCTGCTTCCCGGCCTATGGATCAAATCGGAGACCGGGCCAGACACATGGTCACCGCCCTCGACGAAATCGTCTGGGCGATGAATCCAAAACATGATTCGCTGGAATCGCTCGGCAGCTATCTGTGCCTGTATGCGGATCGCTTCCTGAAGCTGGCAAACATCAACTGCCGGTTGCGAGGGTCATTCGATCTGCCCGGTCAAACGTTGAATCCGATCCACCGGCACGAATTTTTTCTGGCCTTCAAGGAGGCGCTGACCAACATCGTGCGCCACTCCGGGGCCACCGAAGTCCGACTCAGCCTCCGCATCATCGGAAACCGGCTGCGTTTGTCGTTGACCGACAATGGCAGCGGCCTGCGCTCCGCGCAGCCGACTCCCGAAATGGACGGGTTGGCCAACATGCGGAGGCGTCTGGAAAAAATGGGTGGGCGGTTTACCATTGCCGGTCAGGCGGGACGCGGTACCATCCTGCGTTTTTACCTGCCGTTGAACGGGAGTTTATGATTCGAGTTGCCATTGTTGAAGACAACAAAACCATCCGGGAAAGCCTGACGCGCTTTGTCCAGACGGCGCCGGATTTCCAATGTGTGTGCCTCTGCGCGACCGCCGAGGAAGCATTGCAGGAATTGCCCAAGCTGCGTCCCGAAGTCGTGCTCATGGACATTCAATTGCCCAAATTGTCCGGCATCGAATGTACCGCCCAGCTCAAACACTTGATGCCCGCGACGCAGATCATCATGGTCACCGTCTATGAGGACACGGAACGCATCTCGGCGGCCCTGCGCGCCGGGGCCTGCGGCTATCTGCTCAAACGTTGCACGCCGGAAGATCTGGTGGCCGCAGTCCGCGAAGCCCGCCTGGGTGGCGTCCCCATGCCGCGTGAAATCGCGCGCAAAGTCATCGCGGCCTTCCAGCAACCGATCACCACGACGGTGGAAGTGGAAGACCTGAGGCCGAGCGAAAAGAAAATTCTGGAACTGCTGGCGCATGGGCTGGCCAACAAGGAAATCGCCAGCCGCCTGGGATTGAGTGCGAGTACGGTTCGTTGGCATCTCGAAAACATCTACGACAAGCTTCACGTCAGCTCGCGCACGGAAGCCGTGCTGAAGTACCACTCCAGTCCTCCCCCCGCCAACCGAGAGCGGGAGCAAACCGGAAAAAAGGGCCCGGCCGGCGACCTCTAGAGCGTTTTAAGTATTGCTGTGGCCTGACTCGGAGGCCCGATCGGAAAATTCCGCGAGGTTTTGGACTGCGGCAGCCCTCTGCCGCTTTGCGTCGCCGGCTTTGCGGGAGAAATAGCGGCAGAGGGCTGCCGCAGTCCAAGACGCTCACGCGCCATCCGCTTAACCCAAGCCAGCGTGCCGGCTGCTCCCGGGCGGTTAAACCCAATTACTCGTTCCGCCGATGGAAACAGAAGGCGCGGAAGGCAGAGTTTATCCTTCACTCACACCGTGTCGTGCGGAGGAGAAACGCCCGTGGGGCGGGCCCGCAAGGCGGCAATCAAGCTTGGGGCCGCAATTTCTTCCAAAGCCAGCCCAGCGGATCAAAGAAGTCGTCCACCACGCGCTCCTTGAGCGGAATGATGGCGTTGTCAGTGATGGTGATATTTTCCGGGCAGACTTTCGTGCAGCATTTGGTGATGTTGCAAAAGCCGATGCCGTGCGCCTGCTTCAGTTCCGGCACGCGATCCTCCGTGTCGAGTGGATGCATTTCCAGGGCGGCGGTGTAAACCAAAAAGCGCGGGCCGATGAATTCGTCGTGCTTGTGATGGTCGCGCAGCACATGGCAGACGTCCTGGCAGAGAAAACATTCGATGCACTTGCGGAATTCCTGGACGCGGTCCACGTCCGCCTGTTGCATCCGCCAGGTGCCGTCCGGGGCATCGGGCTTGCGCGGATTGAATTTTTTGATCTTGGTCTTGACGCGAAAATTCCAGGAAACGTCCGTGGCCAGGTCCCGGATGTTCGGAAACGCGCGCATCGGTTCGAGGGTGACGGGCTTGTCGGCCGGCAGGGTGTTCATGCGGGTCATGCACATCAGCCGGGGGATCCCGTTGATTTCGGCCGAACAGGAGCCGCACTTGCCGGCTTTGCAGTTCCAGCGGCAGGCGAGGTCATTGGCCTGCGTCGCCTGGATCTTGTGGACGACGTCGAGCACGACCATGCCCTCGGACACGTCCGTGGTATAGTCCGTGAATTTTCCGCCACTCGCGTCGCCACGCCAGATTTTAAACGTGACCGATTTCATTTCATCTCCTCGATGACCTGTTTCAATTCCGCCGGCAGGTCGGGAATGGTTTCGCGCCGGACGTTCATCGTGCCGTCGGGATTTTTCTTCAGCACGACATTCACCTTGCCGTCGGCCGCGCTCTTGTTCGGAAAATCCTCCCGGAAATGCCCGCCGCGGCTTTCCTTGCGCTCAATGGCGGAACGCGTGATGGCTTCCGACACGGTGAGCAGATTCTTCAGGTCAATGGCCGTGTGCCAGCCCGGATTGTATTCGCGATGGCCATAAACCGCGACCCGCCCGGCGCGTTCCGAAAGCTTGGCGATGCCGTCGAGGGCGCGGACCATTTCCTCCTCGCGCCGCACGATGCCGACGAGGCCCTGCATCATCTCCTGCAAATCGTGCTGCACCTGATACGGGCCCTCGGCGCTGCCGCCAGCCTGGGCGCCGCGGTCGAATGGCGCCAGCGCCCGGCGCGCCGCCTCGTCCACCTGCGCCTCGTTGATCTGGCCCACCCCGCGCTCCCGGGCGAATTTCGCGGCAAATTCCCCGGCGCGTTTGCCGAACACGATCAAATCGGACAGCGAATTTCCGCCCAGCCGGTTCGCGCCGTGCAAACCGGCGGCAGCCTCACCCGCGGCAAACAGGCCGGGCACGTTGGACATCTGCGTGTCGCCGTTCACCCGGATGCCGCCCATGATGTAATGGGTCGTCGGGCCGATTTCCATCGGCTCTTTCGTGATGTCGAGGTCGGCGAGCTGCTTGAACTGGTGATACATGCTCGGCAGCTTGCGCTTGATATGCTCGGCGGCGCCGGGGATTTTTTCCTTGATCCAGGCGATGTCGAGGAATACGCCGCCGTGCGGGCTGCCGCGGCCGGCCTTCACCTCGCGGTTGATGCAGCGGGCGACGTGGTCACGCGTGAGCAGCTCGGGCGGGCGCTTGGCGTTTTTGTCACCCTGGGTGTAACGCCAGCCTTCCTCCGGGTCCGTCGCGGTCTGCGGTTTGTAATTGTCGGGGATGTCGTCAAACATGAACCGCTTGCCGTCCTTGTTTCGCAGCACACCGCCTTCGCCGCGCACCGCCTCAGTCACCAGAATGCCCATCACGCTTGGCGGCCAGATCATGCCGGTGGGATGAAATTGCACGAACTCCATGTCCATCAATTCCGCGCCGGCGTCATACGCGAGCGACTGGCCGTCGCCGGTGTATTCCCAGGAATTGCTGGTGACCTTGTAGGCGCGACCGATGCCGCCGGTGGCGATCACGACGGCCCGGGCCTGGAAAATCTTGAACCGGCCGCGTTCCCGGTCGTAACCCAGGGCGCCCACGACGCGGTCACCGTCCTTGAGCAGCGTCACAATGGTGTGCTCCATGTGGACGATGATGCCCTGATGAATGCCGTGGTCCTGCAGGGTGCGAATCAATTCCAATCCGGTCCGGTCACCGACGTGGGCGAGGCGGGGGTAACGATGACCGCCGAAATTGCGCTGGAGAATCTTGCCGTCGGGGGTGCGGTCAAACACCGCGCCCCAGGCTTCGAGTTCGTGAACGCGTTCCGGTGCTTCCTTGGCGTGGAGTTCGGCCATGCGCCAGTTGTTGACATATTGGCCGCCGCGCATCGTGTCGGCAAAATGCACCCGCCAGTTGTCACGATCGTCCACGTTGCCCATGGCCGCCGCCATGCCGCCCTCGGCCATCACGGTGTGGGCCTTGCCGAGCAACGATTTGCAGATCAACCCGACCTTCACCCCGGCCGCCGACGCTTCAATCGCCGCGCGCAATCCCGCGCCGCCCGCGCCGATGATTAATACGTCGTATTCAGAAGTTTCGTAATGGGTAGCCACGGGAAATCCTAGAAAATGCGGAAGTCATGCCAGAGGCCCATCGCGCAGAGCCGGACATAAACATCGGTGAAGCCGACCCAGAACAGGCTGAACCAGGCCCACATCATGTGGCGGCGGTTCAGGCAGCTGACGCACGCAAAACTTTTCGCGCAGACCGAAACTTTTGACG
>Ga0265338_10008358_pt1 | contig 12582 bp, 13 predicted proteins | sample 42126metaG_FD_193579 | JGI IMG/M metagenome (GOLD analysis project Ga0265338, IMG submission 193579) | Rhizosphere microbial communities from Carex aquatilis grown in University of Washington, Seatle, WA, United States - 4-21-26 metaG | ecosystem: Host-associated > Plants > Roots > Rhizosphere... | reverse complement strand
GGAGTCCTTCCATGCCGCGCTGGTGCCCGATACCGGCGAACTGATCCGCTGGCATATTCGCCAGCAGGGCTTCGACATGGTGCTGTCCGGCGCGGTGCCGGGCGCCATCCGCACGGCGCTGGCGGGCTCGCGTGACAGGATCCTGGGCGGAGCCAACAATGTCGAACTGTGGGCCGTGCATCCCGGCGGCCGCACCGTGCTCGATGCGGTGGAGCAGGCCTTCGATCTGCCGGCCGTGGCGCTTGGCCCTTCGCGTTCGGTGCTGAACGACTACGGCAACATGTCGTCCGGCACGGTGATGTTCGTCCTGGACAACATCATGCGAAACGGCCGCGAAGGCCGCGGTTGCGCCATGTCGTTCGGGCCGGGCCTGGTGGCCGAGACCATGATGTTTCACAGGGCGGCGTGACGTGTCTGCAAGAATTCTGACTCCGGAAATATTGGATTTTCTTGGTCCCGATGACCCGCGCGCCATCGGCTCCCGCCGTGACCTAGTGCGGATCAACACCGTCATGCGCCAGAGCGCGATCATGGCCGATGCCCTGGCCGGCGCTCCCGCGCCGGGATTGCTCGCCGATCTGGGCGGCGGTGATGGGCGCTTTCTACTGGGCGTGGCCCGGCGGCTTGCCAAGCGCTGGCCAGGGGTTCGCGCCATGATCCTGGACCAGCATGATTTCGTCAGCCGCGAGACACGCGCGGGATTTGCAGCCCTGGGCTGGCACTGCGAGGTGCTGCGCGGGGATATTTTCGAGATCCTGCCGCGCATTCAGCCCGACATCATCACTGCCAACCTGTTCCTGCATCACCTCGACGAGAGAGCGCTGACGCGGTTGCTGTCTGGGATTGCGGCCCGCGCCAAGACCTTCGTGGCCTGCGAACCGCAGCGAGGGCGCTTTGCCCTCTTGGGTGCGCGGCTGGTGGGCATTCTGGGCGCCAATGACGTGACCCGCCATGACGCCGTGGTCAGCGTGCGCGCCGGCTTTCAGGGCCGCGATCTTTCCGCGCTTTGGCCGCAAGGCGGGCCCTGGCACTTAAGTGAAAACTCCGTCCTGCCCTTCACCCATGTCTTCCGGGCCCATGCTCTTTGACGCCCTGATCGCCGGCGCGGGGCCAGCCGGATCCGTGGCGGCGCGGCTTCTGGCGCGGGCAGGGTGGGACGTCGCATTGGTGGAGCGGACGCCATTTCCGCGCCGCAAGGTGTGTGGCGAGTTCATCTCCGCCGTCACGTTGCCAGTTCTGGAGGCGTGTGGCGTGGGGCAAGCCTTCGCGGCAGCCGCGGGACCGGTGGTGACGCGGGTGGGAATCTATGCCGGCGAGGCGGCGCTGATGGCGCCGGGAGAAAGAGCCTGGGGGCAAGCGTTGAGCCGTGAGCATCTCGACCTCTTGCTGCGCGATGCCGCGGTGGCGGCAGGCGCCAAGCTTTATCAACCCGTGGAGCTGGAATCGTTTGAGCGCGACGGCGATGGCTTCACCTGTCGTCTTGGCGAGACGGAGATAAAGGCACACACTTTAATTGCCGCATGCGGCTCATGGAACGCCAAGGGCCTGTTCGCCCTGGCACAAAAGCCCGCGCCATCCGATCTGTTCGCGTTCAAGGCGCATTTCACCGCCAGCCGTCTGCCGCCGGGCCTGATGCCGTTGCTAGCCTTTCCCGGTGGTTATGGCGGGCTGGTGCATGAAGATGGCGGACGCACGTCTCTGTCCTGCTGCGTCCGGCGAGATGTTCTGGCGGAAATCCGTACCCGTTACCCCGGCAGGGCGGCGCAAGCCGTGCTGGCGCACATCATGGCCACCACCCGGGGTGTCCATGAGGCGCTGACCGGCGCCTTGCTGGAAGGGAATTTCCTTTCCACCGGTCCGATCCATCCCGGCATCCGTCCGCGCTACAAGGATGGTATTTTCTTCACGGGCAATATTGCCGGCGAGGCCCATCCCATCATCGCCGAGGGCATCAGCATGGCGATCCAGGCCAGCGCATTGCTGGCGCGGCTGCTGATTGCCTGCCGCGGCGAAGACTATGCCCGCGCCTGGCGGCGGCACTTTGCGCCCCGCATCAGGGCCTCATCCCTGTTTGCGCATCTGGCAATGAACCGCGCGACCCGCGCCGCTGCGCTCGGACTGCTCAAGGCCGCGCCCAGCCTGATCGGCTGGGGGGCACGGCTTTCCGGCAAGTCGGACTCTGTGCCGGTTCCGTCCGCGTAAAGCGGCCGCTACTTTTTGCGTTTGGACTTTGGCGCGGTTTCGGGCGGCGGCCTCACGGCGTCGAACCGAATGGCCTTCAGATCCTCGCTGCTGGCGCTCAACTCTTTCGTCCCGGCGGGGAAATCATTGGCTTTCAGCAGGAAGGCCAAGATGTCGGCATTGGCGGCGCGGCTGAGCGAGCCGGGATGGTCCAGTGGCATAGCTGTGGCAACATAGTCGAACAAAGTGTCCAAGGTCGCGCCCGACCAATAGGGCTTGAAGCGCCCCATCAGCGGCGGGGTCTCGAAGGTGCCGGCGAGATTGGCGCCGTGGCATCGTCCGCATTGCTGCTGGAACAGAACACCGCCGCGCTGGGCCTGCGCGTCCGTGTAGACCCCATCCCAGGTCCCCGCGCGTGCGCCGCTTGCCGCCATGCAGGCCATCACGGCCAGGATCAGTTTATGCCGCATGATGCCGCCCTTCATGCCGGATTGGTGGGAAAGCGTGAAAACAGCTCTTCGATCACGCGCACGGCCCGTTCGGACTCCGCGCGGCGCACCGATTCATCGCTATTGTTGTAGCCCTTCATGTCACCATCTTCGAGCGCGATCACCATGATGCCATCGCTCTTGGAGAGGATTTGGACGTTCCGATAGGTCATGGCGTAATTGACTTCGGGCTGGGGGATCAGCCAGCCGGTCTGGCCCCGCACCGGCACCATCGCCTTGTCCTTCCACCAGTCACGCGCCGCAAAGCCGGGGCAGTTGATGATCACTTTCTCGGGCAGATCGGCCAGCTCATTGGGACTGTGGAAATCGCGGATCACGATCTTGCCGCCGGCGGCGTAGAAGTTGCTCATCAGCAGCTGGCCATATTCGGTGAAATTGAAGAACATCTGGGTGCTGCGGGAGGCGTATTTCACCGGGAAAGGGTTGTTGTCCTCGGTCAAGATCTGCGGCTTGGGGGTCAGGTCCGCGATCCGATCGGCATATTCCCCGAAGTCTGAGCTTTTTTCCGGCAATCCGGTCCAGCTCGGCGGCGGCAGCGGCGGGATCGCGGGGTCGCGCGGTGTCGGCTGGCCGAAGGGCTGGTCGGAAAGCCGGTAGTGGTCGGTAAAGGTGACGGGATTGCCGGGCAGGCCGAGATAGGACCTCAGGGTCTTCCACGACATGCGCGCCATTTCTTCCCAGGTCGCGCCGAAATTGGACGGCGCTTCCGACGCCAAGGAGATACGGGAATCCGGCGTCCAGCTGCCATTGGCGCGCACCGACCGGGTGCGGGGTAACAACTCGCGCGTGTAGATCGTGACCTGGGCGCCGGCCCGCTGGGCGGTGAGGGCGGAGGTCAGGCCAATGATGCCGCAACCGATCACCGCGATCTGCTTGGGGCTGGCGGACATGGCCTTCTGGACCGCCATGTTGGCCGATCCCCAGGACAGCGACCAGCCGCTGCCGCCATGGCCGTAATTGTGCACTACCATGGCATCGCCGATCTGCTCGACATCCAGGTTGGGGCCCTTCGTCCGGAATGGCCGGATGCAGACCTTGATGTCGAACAGCCGGTCGGTGTGGGCGCGGATGGGCGCCAGATGCGGCACCCGGTCTTCGATCGGGATGCTTGAAACGGCTTTTGGCGGTGGCGAAGGCGGGTGCGTGGCGCAACCGCCCAGCCCCACAAGCCCGCCCAGCGCGAGCGAATTTTTCAACAGATAGCGCCGGTCCATGTCCCCATCCCCGTTAGACCTATTGACGAGTTAACTCCCAAAGGATGCGATCTGGCAACAAAGAGCCGGGAGGAGGACCATGGACCGCCGCGCATTCTTTTCTGTCACGGGAGCGGGCGCCGCCGCCGCACTTCCAGGCGCCGCCGCGCCCAGAACCAGCGCGGCCCTGCCGCCGCTAAAAGCGCGGCTGGGCCACCAGATGAACAGCACCCTGAACGAATCGAACTGCAGATGGGCTTCACGCTATGGCCTGGAAGCGCTGTGTGCCAAGCCCGAGATCAAGGACCTCGAGCGGCTTTATCCCACCGTCGAGGAACTGAGCCAGATGCTCGACACGGCCAACAAGCACAAGTTGAAAGTCGAAATCATCGATTCCCCGCTGCTGCAATCCACCTATATCGACCGGGAGAAACACGCCGCCATCATGCTGGGCCAGTCGCCGGAACGCGACCATGAGATCGAGGCGATCCAGACCACGCTCAAGAATTGCGCCGCTACCGGCATCCGCACCCTGAAATACAATATGAGCATTCTGGGCGTGCCGCGTAACGCCGAAACCGCGCCGGGCCGGGGCGACACCGTCTATGGCAAGTGGAATCTCAAGGAGGCGCTGGCCGAGAACAGGCCGCTGACCCGCGCCGGCCGCGTGAACGAGGACGAATATTGGGAGCGCATCGAATATTTCCTGGCCCGCGTCGTTCCGCTCGCCAACCAGTACAAGGTGCGCATCGCCTGCCATCCGGAAGACCCCGCCATGCCGCCGGAAGGCTTTCAGGGCATTCAGAATCCGCTATGTGCGGTCAGCGGCCTCAAGAAATTCGTCACCCTGCATGAGAGCCCCTATCACGGTCTGAATTTCTGCCAGGGCACCATCACCGAGGGCCTCTATCATCCCAACGAAGAGATCGGCGATGTCATCCGCTGGTTCGGCAGCCGCAAGAAGATCTTCAATGTCCATTTCCGCAATATCCGCGGCGGCCGCGACAATTTCATCGCCGAGATGTTTCCCGATGAGGGCGATGTCGATTTCGTCAAGGCGCTGAAGGTCTATCGCGAGGTCGGCTATGAGGATCTCTTGATGCCCGATCATGCGCCGCGCGTGCCGGGCGATGAGGAGCATGGCAGCCGCGAGAATTTCGCCTTCGAGTTCGGCTATATCCGCGGCCTGATCCAGGCCGAGCAGCATCTGGTCTGACGGGGGCGGTCGGCGTTAGATAACATCGTTGGATGATCGGGGAGGCTGGGATGGATCTTCAAGTGATTTCACGGCGCAGATTTCTGGATTTTGCCGCGGCCAGTCCCTGGGCTGGCGCCCTTGCCGGGACGGCGGCTTTGGCGCAGGGCGATGCGGGACTGATCGCATCGCCGGCCGATGCCCTCAACGTCTTCGATTTCGAGGAAGTGGCCCATCGCAAGGTCCAGCCGGGGCACTGGGCCTACATGTCCAGTGGCGTAGACGACGATGTGACTCTCAGAGCCAATCGCGAAGGCTACAGCCATCTGGAGCTGCGCCCCCGCCGGCTGCGCGACGCCACCAAGGTCGATATGCGGGTGGAGCTTTTCGGCACCACCTATGACAGCCCGATCTTCACCTGCCCCACGGGCGGAGAGAAAAGCTTTCATCCTGACGGCGAGCTTGGCGTGGCGCGGGCCGCCAAGGCGCATGGCACTCTGCAGCTTCTTTCCACTTCGACCTCGACCGGCGTCGAAGATGTGAACAAGGCGCTGGGCCGTCCGGTCTGGTACCAGCTCTACGCGCCGTCTTCCTGGGACGCATGTCAGAAGATACTGGATCGCGTCTCCAATGCCGGCTGCCGCGTGGTCCTGCTGACGGTGGACAACACCACGGGCCGCAACAGCGAAACCTATATGCGGACCAGGCCCAGAAATCTGGCCCAATGTGGAGCCTGCCACCAGGGCGCACAACCGGGCACGGCGGTCAGCGAGCGCCGCATGTATGACGGCATCGACATGACGGGGGTCAATACCCAGAATCCTGCCATGGACTGGGCTTTCCTGGATCGGTTGCGCAAGGCCTGGAAGGGCCAGCTGTTGATCAAGGGCCTTGATACCGCCGAAGACGCCAAGCTGGCCCTGGATCACGGGCTGGACGGCATCCTGGTTTCCAACCATGGCGGCCGCTCCACCGAAACCGGACGCGCAACCATCGAGGCCCTGCCGGAGGTCGTGGCGGCGGTCGGCGGCCGCATCCCGGTGTTCGTGGATGGCGGCGTGCGCCGGGGCACCGATGTGTTCAAGGCCCTGGCGCTGGGCGCCAAGGCCGTGGGCATCGGCCGGCCGATGCTGTGGGGCTTGGGCGCCTTTGGGCAGCCGGGCGTGGAGCGCGTCCTGACGATTCTGCAGGCGGAGTTGAAGATGGCCATGGGCAATTGCGGGACGCGCACGCTCGCCGATATCAACCGGTCCTACGTCACGCCCGCGCCGTGGCTTGTACGCTAGGCGGACGCGACGGCGATCTGCCGCTTATCGCCCATTCCTGCGGAAGATAAGGGCTGAAACCAGAAAGCCGAGCAATGGCGGCAGCGCCAGGAACAGTCCGGCATGAAGCCAGTCTGTCCTGATCAAGGTCTGTCCGTTGGCATTCGGGCAGAACACCGTTCTGCCCATGCCATGGATGCATCCCGTCGCGTAGCGCCAGCTCCAGAAAATCAGCCACAGGCTCGCGCTGAACAGCGAGAGGCGGGCGATTGCGCGATCTATGTCCATGCCGGTCCGTTCGCTAGTTTCCAGGCGGCTGGTCGGTCTGGAAGTAATGGACCTGACCTTCCTTGCTGCGCGGGGTGATGGCCATGCGGATGCTTCTGCCGCTGTTGGGGCAGCTGGTGGCGCGGTGCCAGCGTTCCTCGTTGGCGTTGATCAGATCGCCATATTCGCCATGCACCACGCCCTCGCCGGAGATCAGGGCGCAGACATTGCCCCACACATCCAGCCAGACCTCCTGCATGTTTTCGTGGAAATGGCCCCAGCTGGTGTCGGGCGGCAGCTGGGTCAGCGGCGGACCGATGTTCAGGTTGGACGAGGTGTGGCCGTCATAGAGGAAGCGCTCGCCGGTGCGGGTTGAGGCGCCATACTCGTCCACATTGAAGAAGGGCACATTGAAGCTGTCATAGCCGCCGGTCGAGTTGATCTTGGCCTTGACGTAGCGATAGCCCTTCATCGGTGTCGGGGTTTCATTTTCCGGGTAGGACGGTGCCTGTCCCGCGGGCGTGGTGATGTAGAACACCACCGGCTCGCTGCCCACCGTCTCCAGGCAATAAGAAAGCCGCGGCGCGACATTGAACACCCAGCCCTTGGGCAGGGTCTTGGGCTCCTGGCCGTCAATGGTCACCTTGAGCTGGCCGCTATAGACCCAGCCCCAGGCGCGGTCGTCAGCCCAGAACTTGCATTTGCTTTTGTCGCCCGGCGCCATCTGCACATAATGGCCGTCAAAATCACGGTTCAGCAGCACCTGCTGCTCCCAGCGCGGCTGGCTTTTGTGCGCCTTCAGAACATCGGCGATATGCCAGATCGGCTTGTTGATTTTGCCATAGCCCGTCTCCGGCTCCTTCTGCGCCGCCCAGACCATGCGGGTCGGGCCGTTTTCGCCGGCGGCCTGGGACCACCAGTTGGTCTGCGGCGCCGGCCGGGTGCGCGCCGGTGCGGGCCCGTCGCCTTGCGACCAGGCCGGACTCCATTTCAGACTGGCGCCCAGCATCAGGGCCGCCGCGATCAAAAGTGTTTTCCTGGATGTCATGGTTCTCTCCCGCTTTTTATTGGGCCGAAGCCGGCCGTCCCGCCAGTTAAGTCTGCCACATCTTTTCATGGGCCGCTTCTATCCGGCGGCGGAAAAATCGTGGTCCGATCTGATCGGCCTGCCGCGCAATGCCTTGTGCCCCTGCGGTTCAGACCGCAAGATCAAGGACTGCCACGGGGAGACATCGGGAGGGGAAAATGAGAAAGCTGACACTTTTGCTGGCCTTGTTGCCGGCGGCAGCGATGGCGCAAACGCCGGCATTTCCAACACAGGAACCAAAGCCTGAATTGACCGAATTCTGGTCCCCCGTGCCGCCAAAGGTCGAGCCGGGCGCGGTCCTGGGCCAGCCGCCGTCGGATGCCACCATGCTGTTCAATGGCCGCGATCTTTCCGGCTGGGAAAGCGTCAATGGCGGCCCCGCCGACTGGGGCGTGGAAAATGGCGAGATGGTGATCCATCCCAAGTCCGGCTCCATCCAGACCAAACAGAAGTTCGGCGACTGCCAGTTGCACGTGGAATGGATGGTTCCGGTGTTGCCGCCCGACCGCAAGGGCCAGGATCGCGGCAACAGCGGCGTCTATCTGCAGGGGCTTTACGAGCTCCAGGTGCTGGACACCTACGACAACCCCACTTACGTCAACGGCGAGGCGGGCGCGATCTACAAGCAATCCGCGCCGTTGGTGAATGCGCTGAAGCCCGCGCCCAACTGGCAGAGCTACGATATCGTCTATTACGCGCCGCGCTTCTACAAGGATAACAGCCTGGCCGAGCCGGCGCGGATCACCGTCTTTCTCAACGGCGTGCTGGTGCAGAGCAACTTCGCCATCACCGGCCCCACGCTATATCGCGGCATCCCGCAGTATAAGCCGCATGGTGACGGCCCGCTGATGCTTCAGGCGCACAACAATGCGGTGCACTACCGGAATATCTGGATACGGAAGCTCTAGGGCTGATCGCGCTCCTCATGCTTCGACAGGCTCAGCATGAGGATGTAACCAAAATCCTCACCCTGAGCTTGTCGAGGGGTGAGGCCGGTTAGCCGGCGTAGTAAATATTGAGCGGCAGATCGCTGTGCTGCACATGGTAGAAAGTCTGCAGCATCATCGCCACGATGCGACCCGTGCCGGCCGAGAGGTTGCCGTGAATGGCCGAGCGCGCCACACCGAACATGCCCGCGGTTTCCGGATCGTCCATGGCGGGACGTTCAAAGCCCATGTCCCAGCCCACAAAGGCGCGCGCCGGCACTTCACGATCCAGCATCAGGCGCACATCCCAATGGCGGCGGTCGGCGGCGACGCGGGTGTAAAGCTCGCGCAGGGGCCGCTCGTCGCCTTCGAGTATCTGCAGGAAGCCGCCGTCGATGTAGAGCAGAAGACCGGTGATCCCCAGCAAGGCGTTGTTGCGGCGCGCCGCCGTCAGCACATTATCCAACTCACCCGGAGTGAGATCGGGCGAGGTCTGGCTGACGTACAGAAGCTGGCGCATTCCGCCAGCTTGGACTTGCGGGATTGAAAGAAGGTGAAGACCTGCCTCTTAAGCGGGCATTCTTTCTTGACAAATCCTTACCGCGCCGGCGTGGCCGGTTCTGTGCCGGCTGGTGCGGCGGGCGAATCTGGGTGGCTTCGGGATGTTGCAATTGCCTTTGGGGCCAGGCTTGGTTAAGCGATTGCCATGCCCCTTCACATCATAAAACTCTGCGTCGGCTGCGACAGCCTGACAGAACTGGCCGACTGGCAAAAAAAACGCCTGAAGGAAAAGCGCGCCAAAGGACAGAAGCCGGAACTGATCCATGTGACCCGAATGACGCCCAAGCGGGCCGACGAAATCCTGGCCGGCGGCTCGCTCTATTGGGTGATCAAGGGTCAGATTGCCGCGCGCCAACGGCTTCTGGCCTTCCGCGAGGTCAAGAAGAACGGCATCCCCCATTGCGGTCTGGTCTATGACAAGGAGCTGGTGCCGGTGGTGGCGCGGCCGCGCCGCGCCTTTCAGGGCTGGCGCTATCTCGAAGACAAGGATGCCCCGACGGATCTCGCCCGGACCAAAGGCGCCAAGGGCCTGCCCGAGGCCCTGCAGCGCGAGCTCGCCGCATTAGGTTTGCTCTAAATCCCGTGCTTTAGACTCCGGCCATGGGGAATCGCTCATGGCTTGTCTGGCCTCTGGCGGCCTGGCTTGTGTTCGCCGGCGCCGCGCTATGGCTGGCGCATGGCAGCTTGACGCTCGACACCGACAGCGCCATGCGGCTGGTTCAGGTGCGCGATCTGTTGGCGGGGCAGGGCTGGTTCGACACCGTCCAGCACCGCATGAACACGCCCTACGGTTTGCCGATGCACTGGTCGCGGCTGGTGGATGCGCCGCTGGCTTTGCTGTCGCTGGTTTCGGAGCGTTTCGCGCTGACCGCCTGGCCGCTGATTCTGCTGGCGGCCCTGCTGCTGCTGCTTTCGCGCCTAGCCAGCAAGCTGGGCGGAAACCCGGCGCGTGTGGTGGTTCTGATCCTGACGCTTTTCTGCCCCGAGCTCTACGCCATCTTCACACCGGGCAATATCGATCATCATGGCCTGCAGCTGGTGCTGATGCTGGCGGCGCTCGTGGGTGTGGTGGAGCGGCGGCCCTGTCTGACGGCCATCGCGGTCGCGCTGAGTCTGGGCGTGGGCCTGGAGACCTTGCCCTATGGATTGGCGGCGATCGGCTTTTCGCTGGCGGACCGTGAGGACGCGCGCCGGTTCGGGTTGACGCTTGCGGGAACCGCGCTGTTGCTGCTGGTCGCAACCACCGCCGATCCCTATCGTCTTTCGCCGGTCTGCGACACCTATTCGCTTTTCTATGCCCTATTGCTGGCGTGCGGCGGGTTCGGCGCCGCGGCGATCAGTCTGTTGCCGCGCCATCGCCTGGCCGCAGCCCTTGGTCTGGCCGTGGCGCTGGCGTCGCTTGCCGCGCTTCTCAATCCTTCCTGTTTGGCCGGACCTTATGGCGGCGTCGATGCCCGATTGCAGACGCTGTTCTTCGCCCGCATCAACGAAGCTCACCCAGTCTGGGTGTTCTTCCGCCTGTCTCCCAGCCAGACGATCGGCGGCTATGGCTATGCTGTCTTCGCGTTGGCGCTCTGTCTTGCGGCGCCGGCGGGGAGGGCGAGGACCATCGTCGTCACTTTTTCCGCCATAGCGCTGCTGGTCGCTACGTTTCAGTACCGGGCGACGCCTTTCGCACTGGTGTTCGCGTTGCCGGGGCTCGCAACCGTGCTGGCGCAGTTCTCGGACAGGCGCGGTCTGGTCTGGCTGACAATGGTGCCACTTCTGCTCAGCGGCGTGACCTTCGCGCTGCTGGCCTCGTTGGCGGAAGGCCAGGACCGTATCGCAAATCGGGGGACGGCCTTCGCACGCCAGGTCGCCTGCGGTGAAGAGCCTGCCATGGCGGTGCTCAGGTCTCTGCCGCGTGGCCGGGTGGCGGGCTTTGTGGATGCGGGCCCGGCGATCCTGGCTTACACGCCGCACAGCGCCATTGCCGGGCCCTATCACCGTGACGCGGCTGGTATTCTGGACACTTATGAAATTTTCGCGGGCAAGAATCCGCGCGCTGTCCTGGATCGCCGTGGCATCGACTATGTGATGACCTGCCGGGGCTCACCGGACTGGGCTTTCTACGGTGCGCAAAGCGGACTGCTGGCCGGGTTGGCGCGGAGCCGGATTCCGGATTGGCTTGTGCCGGTGGGCCGAAGGGGCGATGTCGAGGTCTATCGCGTCAGGCGCTGATCCTCACCCTTCGACAGGCTCAGGGTGAGGATGCAAAAATTCCTCATGCTGAGCTTGTCGAAGCATGAGGGGCTCACACCGCCATATTGTCGATCAGTCTTGTCTTGCCGATCTTGGCCGCCGCCAGGATGCGGGCCGGGCGCTCCAGGCTGGTGATATGGCCAAGGTTGGCCGCATCGCGGATCGCGACATAGTCCACGTGGGCGAAGCCGGCCTTCCACAGCGCCTCGACCGCCGCGCCTTCAACCGCGCGCAGATCGCCGCCGGTGCGCGCCGCGGCGATCGCCTGCTTGAGGACGAGATTCAGTTGACCCGCAACCTTGCGCTCTTCGGCGCCGAGATAGGCATTGCGGGATGACATGGCCAGGCCGTCGGCCTCGCGCAAGGTGGGCGCGGCCATGATCTCGACCGGCAAGGCGAGATCGCGCACCAGCTGTTTGACCACCAGAAGCTGCTGATAGTCCTTCTCCCCGAATACGGCCAGGTCAGGCTCGGCGGCAATCAATAGCCGCGCCACCACCGTGGCGACGCCGCCGAAGAAGTGCGGCCGAAAATCGCTTTCCAGCCCCAGCGCCGGGCCGCCCACGGTGATGCTGGTGGCAAAACCGTCCGGGTACATCTCTTTGGCGGAAGGCATGAACACGATGTCCGCCTGGCCTGACAGCTTGGCGAGATCCTGGTCCAGGGTGCGGGGATAGGCGCCGAAATCCTCGGTCGGCGCGAACTGGGTGGGATTGACGAAGATGCTGACCAGCACGGTCTGGGCATCCTTGCGCGCTTCTTTCACCAGCGACAGGTGACCGTCATGCAGCGCGCCCATAGTGGGCACCATGCCGATGCTGCCCGACCGGCGGGGCTCCAACGCGGCGCGCAGCGCCGTCACCGTGGTGACGGTGCGGGTCATGCTTGGTAAAGCTGCATCAGCGCACCTGCAAAGCCGCGAAGCAGGTCTGGCCGCGCTGGGTAAGCCGATTGCAGACATCGCGCGCTTCCTGCTCGGCGAACAGGCCGAAGCGGGCGCGGTAGATGGTGTGTCCCCTGGCCGAGGTGATGGGCGCGATGATCTGGTTGGCGCGCGCCAGCACATCCTGCGCTTTGCCGTAATAGGTCTTGAGCTGGGCGGCAGCCAGCGCCTTGTCGGCATAGGCGCCGATCTGGATGGTCCAATTGTTCCCGGG
>Ga0265338_10008357_pt1 | contig 12584 bp, 10 predicted proteins | sample 42126metaG_FD_193579 | JGI IMG/M metagenome (GOLD analysis project Ga0265338, IMG submission 193579) | Rhizosphere microbial communities from Carex aquatilis grown in University of Washington, Seatle, WA, United States - 4-21-26 metaG | ecosystem: Host-associated > Plants > Roots > Rhizosphere... | reverse complement strand
TTCCGCTACTTGTCGTACAAGGAGCTCGTTCAAGTCGCGGCGACCGCCGAGACGATCGAGGTCCCGACCGACAAGGTGATCTTCAGCGACGGCCAACCCGGCGACGCGATGTACGTCGTGATCTCGGGCAGCGTGCAGCTGTCGAAGCACGACAAGGCGGTCACCGCGCTCGGCCGCGGCCATCACTTCGGTGAGCTCGCGCTCGTCGATCGCTCGGTGCGCTCGCTGACCGCGCGTGCGGTCGAGCCGACTCGGCTCGTCGTCGTCCAGCGCAAAGACTTCTACGACATCGTCAAGCGCGAGCCCGCGCTCGCGGTCAAGCTGCTGTGGGCGTTCGTCCAGGTGCTCGGTCAGCGGCTAAAGAAGACGACCGCGGACCTCAGCGACGCGCTCGACGGCGACAAGCACGGCCGGGTCACCGAAGCCGACAACGACGCGCAGGACTAGCCGTCGTCTTGCTCGATGTCCGCGTCTTCGCCGACAGCACCGGGCACCTTCGACCAGACGTCTTCGAACCCCTTGACCGCTGCCGCGGTCGTGTACGGCTTGATCTCGGCGGCCGCCATCTGCAGCTCGAGCACGGCCTTCGCGAGCGCGTCGGCCTGCTTCCGCGTCACCTCGAGCAGGTGCAGCGCGGCGGCCGTCTTGTCGGTCGCTGACAGGTAGTTGGCTCGCGCGATCTGGACCTGCGGCTCGATCTGGTTCTGCACGTCGTTCTCTGCCAGTGCAGAGTCGTAATAGCTCCCGGCGGCCGCCTTTTCGCTGCTGACCTTCGTGACCATCTTGTGATTGGTCATGTTGATCGTGTGGCCCTTCGCCTTCCCGATCGCCTGGTCGTAGCGCATGAGGAGATGGTTGTTCTCCTTGATCTGCGCGTTGAGGGTGTCCATCTCCTTCTGCATCCCAGCAAGCTTTGGATCACCGCCTTCGTGATGGGCGGCCATCGCCTCGGCACCGACGTTGCCGCGATAGTTCTTCAAGAGGATCAAGTTGTGCTGGATCTGATCGAGCACCTTCTGCCGTAGCTCGCCCGGCAGGTCGGTGTACTGGCTACGATCGCCGACCGCGACGAGTCGAGTCGCCTGCTCCTTGATCATCGCGTCGACTTCGCCATAAACGTGCTTCGGGTCGCCGCCGGCGTTCAGCTCCTTGTCGAGCTTTGCGATCTTCTGCTCGAGCTCGATCCGCCCTTCCTTGCCAGGGAAGTTCTTGTCGCCCTTGAGCTCGACATCCCATTCGAGCGACTTGCCACCGACGTAGCCGAGGCCGCCGAAGCCGCCTGCGCCGCGTTCGGCGATAAACGAGCTGAATGCCCGGCGTCGATCTTCGTCGTTGGTGGCCTCCGCGAACTTCGGATACTTCGCGAGCTCGTCCATCGTCTCTTTGGGGATGTCCGTCGATACGGTCCACTCACCCGACGCCTTCGCCTTGTGGCCCTTCGCGTCACCCATCATGAACAGCTGGCCCATCGCGTCGCGATTGTGGTCGCCATTCTCGCCGCTGTACTTCATCGTCGCGGTGTAGCCGGCGTCTTTGCCGTCCTCCATGCGCGATTCGAGAGATGCACTCGAGTGCGCGTCGTCGTCGCCGAGGAACGTCGAGCCGAACCAGCCGGCCTTGATGTCGTTGGCTTGCGTACCGTGGAACGCCTTGTGCTCGCCCTTATCGTCGGTCCTCATGCTCTCGTCGGTGGTCGCGGTGGTGTCGTTGGTCAGGCCGCCGACCGCGATCGCGTCCTTGTCTTCGGTTCGCGCGATCCGCTCCACGAGCATGCGATGCGCGGTCCCATCGGCCGGTGCGATGTGATCCTTGCAGAACTTCTCGTACGCGTCCTGGCCCTGCTTCGTGTACAGGTCGAAGCGCCACGTGATCGCGACCGCGCTGTTCTTCGTGTTGCTGACCGTGTCCGACAAGCCGCCGGCGATGCTGATCTCGTGCTCTTTTTCACCCGCGATCGTCACGGTCACGTCGATGTGCTGCGCATCGACCCGCTTCATGTCCATCTCGTTGGTCTTGCTCTCGTGCGCCGCGGCGCCGAGCTTCGCACCCTCGAACGCGAGGCTGCCGTTCGCCGACAGCGTCGTCGTGTTGCCGCCGCCGACCGTTTCGCCGATCGGAAGGAACAACGCGCCTCCCGCGGTCGCGGGATCGACGAACGGCTTGCCGAGCTTCTCCGCGGGGTGGCCGTAGAACTCGAGCGCTTCGCTCCAGCTCTCGAACAACTTCGTGCCGCTTTCGAAATCCTTCGACTCGACACCACCGCCGATGCCGGCACTGAAGCCGCCGCCGCCGAGTGACCCGCCGCCCGCCACACCGTTGGTCGTGGCGCGGACGTACGAGACCTGCCATTTGCCGTCGACCCAGATCGGGGTAGTCGCGGTCACCTTCGTACCGTGCGACACCGACGCGTTGACGCCGCTGCCGCCTTTCGTCATGAGCGAATAGCCGGCGTGCGCGGACACGCCGTCCGGGCCGATCGACCCGCCGGCGTTCGCGCTTTGAGTCGTACCGGCCGCGTTCGTGTGGCCGACGTTGCCGCCACCCGTGGCGCCTTCGCGGTTGATCGCGATAGTGCCGCCCGCGGTCGTGCTCGCCCCTGGCGGCGCCCCTTCGGCGTGCGGGGCTTCTTTCTTGCGCTGGTAGCCGGTAGCGATGCCCCCGTCCTTCCAGCCGGCGTTGACCTTGTCGGTCGTCTTGCCTTTTTCGGTATTCGTCGAGCGCGAGGCGGCGGCGTCGGCGTCGATGCTGCCATCCGTGATAGCGAACGAGCCATCGTGCCCGCGACCCTTTGCGGTGTCACCGACCTTGACCTCGGTCTCGCTGCCGACCGCGATGTTGGCGCCCTTGGTGTTGATGCCACCGCTAACGTTGTGGGACTTGTCGACGCCGACGCCGTGATCCTCAGTCTTGACCGCCGACGCGTGACTGCCGGTCACGCCGTAGCCGCCGTTTGCGGCTTTGCCGCCGCCGACCGTGTTCGTCGTCTCCGACGTATATGAATCCTCGCCGTTGACCGCGACGTCTGTCGTCTTGCGGCCGATCGTCGCGTTCTGATCCTTGGCGCTGAAGCTGCCCACCATCTTGCGATCGTGGGTCGTGACTTGATTCTCGACGCCCGGATCGTTTTCCGGCAGCCCGTCGGCGCGAGGTGGTTTCGCGCCACCCGCGAGCGCCGCAACGCGCTGCGTGTAGCCCATGCCCAGCGTCTCGTTCAGCTTGCGATAGATCAGCTCGCTATCGCCGGGGTGCGCTTTGATCAACGCAGCAATCGCCGCGGGGTTCGGCCGGCCTTCCGCGAGCAGCGAATCGAGCGCCTGCAGGCTCAGCTTGCGCTGGAGCGCCGGACCCTCGGGCTGCGGTCCTTGCGCGGTCGCGGTTGCGGTTTGGTTGTCGTGCTCCGACATGTGCAGCAGAATACGCTCCAAAGTGCCCCGACTTCGCCCTGTAACATGGCGCCTACAGTCAGAAAACTAGGGGGTGATCGCCGCCCGGTCGCTCCTCGGAGCACCACCCGAGAAATCGATGTAATCCAGCTCGCCGCGACCACAGAGTGCGCGCCAAACCGAGGTGGAAAACCGCCATGTGGTTGCGCGTGGTCGGAGCGCGCTCAGCCGTCGTCGCCCTCGCTCGCGACCGAGCCGACCTCGCCGGGGATCGTTGCCCAGAACGCCTCGTGACCGTGGATCCCGTTCTCCGTTGTCACCGGCTTGAGCGAGCTTGCAGCGTCACACAGCTGCATCAGCATCGTCGCGAGCAACGAGGCCTTCTCTTCGGTCGGCTTGAGCACCGCTTCGATCGCGGTCGCAGGATCACTCGAGTGCAGATACGCCTCGCGCGCGACCTCGATCGGCCCATCCAGCTGCATCTGGCGCTGGTTGAGTGCGAGCGCGGCCGACCGGTACTCGTGCACGTTCGATAGGGCCGCCGACACCTCGTCTTTGTGTCCCGCGATGAAATGGTCCTTCGCTTGGTTGACCGCCTTGTCTGCGACCATGACCGCGGCGTGATCGTGCACGATGTTGGTGTTCGCGGTGTCGAGCCTCGTCTGCTCCGCCGCGAGCTTGCCGTTATGACTCGCGTCCGTCGTGTGTTGCGCCATCACATCGGTCTGCGCCTTGCTCCGCAACGTCTTGAACGAGGTGATGTAGCGCATGATCTGATCGAGGACCTTGTGGCGAAGCTCGCCGGGCAGGTCGGTGTACTTCGCGCGGTCGTCGATCGCGGTGTATCGGGTCGCTAGCTCTTTGATCGTCCCATCGATGTTGGCGAGGACGGGTCCGGCGTCCTTCGGCGCGGTCTTGAGCTGGTCGCCGTACTGCTTGAGCTTGGCGTCGAGTTGCCTACGGCCTGCGGCACCGGGGAAGTTCGGATCGCCCGCGAGCTCGACATCCCAATCGAGCGGCTTGCCGTCGTGGATGTTGACGCCGCCGCTCTTGGCGACCATCTCGCTGAGGATGCGCTGCTTCTGCTCCGGGGTTTTGCCTTTGAAGTCGTGCACGTCGTTCTCGAGCTTGTGGACCGCATCGACCGACACGTCGGCGGTCAGCTTCCAGTTGCCAGAGGTCGTCGCGTCGGTGCCTTTCGCGTCGCCCATCGCAAACCACTGGTTGAGCGCTTCGCGGTTGCGCGAGCCACTCTCGCCGCCGACCTCGATCGTCGCGGTGTAGCTGGTTTCCTTGCCGTTCTCGACGTTCGCCTCGAGGTTCGCGCTCGCGTGCGAGTTCTTGTCTCCGAGGAAATGGCCGACCCGGCCGGTCGTGACGTCGTTCGCGCGCGTGCCGTCGTATTGGTCGTGGTCGCCCTTCGCGTCTTGGACGTGGGCCTCCTTCGTCGTGCCGGTCCAGTTCTGATCGAGCACGCCGCCGATGAAGCCGATGTCGTCTTTGGCCTGGCTCGACTTCGTCCGCTCGGTGCGGATCCACACGCCCAACGCCTTGTCCGGAGTCTTGCGGTCCTTGCAGAACCTCTCGTACGCCTCGCGGCTCGCCGGGTTCAACAGATCGAACTGGTACGTGATCGCCTTGTTCGTGTCGTCGGTCTGGCTCTTCGTGTCGCTCATGCCGTTGCCGCTGATCCCGATGTGCTTCTCCTCTTCACCTGCGACGAGCACCGTCACCTGGACATGCTGCGTGTCGACGCGCTTGACGTCCATCTCGTGCGTCTCCGACGACGACCCGCCGCCGCCGATGGTCGCACCTTCGAACGAGATCGAGCCGTTCACGCTAACCGCGCTCGACGTGCCGCTGCCGATCGTCTCGCCGACCGGAAGCATCAGCGCGCCGAGAGCGGTGCCCGGATCGAACATCGGCTCACCGAGCTCCTCGGCGGCGTTCGCCGTAAACGAGTAGGCCTCCATCGGATTCGTGAACGTCTTCACGCCGCTGTCGAAGTGCGACTCCGACGCGCCGCCACCGAGCCCGACGCCGAAGCCGCCTTTGCCGAGCGAGCCGCCCACATTCGCCCCGTTCGTGGTGGTCCGCACGTACGCGACCTCCCACTGCTTGGTCTTGAGGTTGAACTCCGGCGGCTTCGCGACGACCTTGGTGCCGTGCGAGACCGACGCACTCACGCCGGAGCCTTCCTTCGTCATGATGCTGTAGCCGGCGTGCGCCGATACGCCGCCTTCGCCGAAGTCGACGCCCGCGTTCGCGCTGCTCGCGGTGCCGTTCGCGTTGGTCGAGCCGCCCGAGATGCTTCCGCCCGACGTTTCGCCGCCCACGTGGATCTTGCCGCCGACGCTCTTCGCGCTCTGGATCGGCGTGCCGTCGGGGTTCGTGCCCACCGTCGTCTTCACGACGTGCTGGCCGCCGGCTGCGGCGCCGCCTTCGGTGCTGTAGCCGCCGTTGATGCTGTTCGTCTTCGATCCCTTCGAGTCGCCCTTCGTGCTCGCGATCGCTCCCTCGGTTTCGATCTTGCCGTCGTAGTCGATCGAGCCGCCCGCATCGGCGCCGTGCACGCGCTGCTGGCCGCCCATGTTCACTTCTTTCTCGTGGTTGATCTTCGCGCCGACCGCGTTCTGCGTGACCTGCACGCCGCCGCCGGTCACGTTCTTGACCGAGTTGCCCTCGCCGGCTTCGAGCTCCTTCGCGCGCTGGCCGTTCAAGGCGGCGCCGACTTCGCCGTTGGGACCGATGTGGCCAGCGCTTCCGCCGACCGTGTTGGTGACGGTGGTCTTACCCGCTTCGCCGTCGTCCTGGACGTGTGTTGCGGTCCGCGTGTCCGCGATCGTGCCCTTCTTCATGTCGACCGCGACGTCGTGCTTCGTGCGATCGGCGACCGGGTCCTTGGCCTCTTTGAGCTCGGCGGCGAACTTCACCGCCTCGACCACCTCGCGCGTGTAGCTGGTGCCTAGGCTCTGATAGAGCACCGTCAACATAGTGTCCCGGTCGTACGTGTAGCGCGCGAACAGCTTCGCGACGTCTTCCGGCTGAGGTCGGCCGTGCGATAGCATGAGCTTCAACGCCTGAACGCCGCCGGTCTCACCTGCGACGCGCTGCGGTTCAGGCTTGGTCTGCGGCGTCGCCGCGGCCGTCGTTTGGTCTTGGCTATGTTCCGACATATGCCCCAAGAGGAAGGGGTCGGATCGAAGTCGCGAGCCGCATCGTTTTTCTCTTGCATCGCGTCGGATCTCTCAATCGCGACGAGGATCTTGCGAAGTCCGAAACGTTTGTAATCGACCTCGCTCATCTCGAGAACGCCATGCCGAACGCGAATCCCGCCATGTAGGTGAAGGTCACCGGCACTCCGACCTCTACTCGTCGTGCTCGTCGACGATCTGCGCGTCTTCACCGAGGTCCCCCGGGACCTCCGCCCAAACATCGTCGAATCCCGTGACCCCAGCCAACGTCGCGTAGGGCTTGATCTCGGCGGCCGCCAACTTCAGGTCGAGGATGGCTTTCGCGAGCGCGGCGGCCTGCTTCCTCGTCAGCTCGAGCAAGTGCTGCGCGGCCCCGAGCTTGTCGGTCGCGGACAGGTAGCTCGTTGGCTCGAGATCTTCGCGGACATCGCGTGATTCGTCGAGACGATCTGGCCGGCCTTCGCCCTATCGATCGCCTGGTCGTAGCGCATGAGGAGATGGTTGTTCTCCTTGATCTGCGCGTTGAGCGTGTCCATCTCGGTCTGCATCGCAGCGAGCTTCGGATCGCTGCGGTCGTGATGGGCCGCCATCGCCTCGGCGCCGACGTTGCCGCGATGGCTCTTCAACAGCGTCAGGTTATGCGTGATCTGGTCGAGCACCTTCTGCCGTAGCTCGCCCGGCAGATCGGTGTAGTTCGCACGATCGCTGATCGCGACGTAGCGCGCTGCTTCCGATCTGATCGTCGCCTCGATGTCGGCGTAGACGGACTTCGGATCGCCGCCGCTCTTCAACGCGGCATCGAAGCCCGCGATCTTGTGCTCGAGCTGACGCCGCCCTTCCCGGCCGGGGAAGTTCGGATCGCCCGCGAGCTCGACGTCCCACTCGACCGCCTTGTCATCGTGGATGTTGACGCCGCCGCCCTGCGCGACCATCTCGGTGAGGATCTTCCGTTTCTCCTCGGGCGTCTTGTCGGTGGAGTCGTGCAGGTTGTTCTCCACCTTGTTCACCTGGTCCAGCGAGATGTCGGCGCTCACCGTCCAATTGCCGGAGGTCGTCGCGTCCTTGTCCTTCGCGTCATTCGCGAACTACTGGTTGAGCGCCTCGCGGGCCTTGCTGCCGGTGGGGACGCCGTTCACTTCCTTCGCCGAAGGGCCGGTGTTCGCCGGCATCGGCGCCTTCTCGAGCGCGATCACCCTCTGCACGTAGCTGTTGCCGACCATCTTCTGCAGGAAGCCAAGCATCGCCACCTGTTCTTGCGGATGCAGCGCGATCAGCTTCGCCACCTCCGCCGGGTCGGGCTTGCCGATCGACAACATCGCGACCAGCTTCGGGACGCCAGTGCCGTAGGCTTCCGGGCCCGGTTGGTCGTGGTGCTGCTCGCTCGCCGCCGCGGTCGTCTCTTGGTCCGGGCTGTGTTCCGCCATGGCCCCAGCCATCGCAAGCCGGATGCCGGTCCGAAACGCGCTTATCTCGCGGGATTCACGAACGATTGCCGGCGGCCTGGTGCACCAGCGGTGCACCACCGTACGATACGCATGCGTGCCGGAGGAGTTCGGCTCTTATCTCGTCGGAGAGCAGCTGGGCATCGGCGGCATGGCGGTCGTGCATCTCGCGGAGGCTCGCAGCGCCGCCGGCTTTCGCAAGCGCGTCGCGTTGAAGCGGTTGTTGCCGAACGTCGCGCAGAATCCCGAGCTCGTCGCGGCGTTTGCCGCCGAGGCGCGGCTCGCCGGCTATCTGCGGCATCAAAACATCGCGCAGATCTTCGACTTCGGAAGACTCGAAGGCGTGCACTACATCGCGTTCGAGTTCGTGCCGGGCCCGACGCTGCAGCAGCTCGCGCGCCAGTGCAACGCGAACGTCGGCCCGATCCCGACGCCGATCGTGCTCAACATCGCGCACCAGATCTGCGATGCGCTAGACCACGCGCACAACCTGACCGACGAGAGCGGCCGGCCGCTCGGCATCGTGCATCGCGACGTGTCGCCGCCGAACCTGATCGTATCGAACAACGGCCTCGTGAAGCTCATCGACTTCGGGCTCGCGAAGGCCAAGCGCGCCTCGAACGACACCCAGGTCGGCATCATCAAGGGCAAGCTCAGCTACGTCGCGCCGGAGTACATCGCCGGCAAGCTCGATGCGCGCTGCGATCTGTGGGCAGTCGGCGTCGTCGTTCACGAGTTGCTCACCGGCCGCAAACTGTTCGATGCCGACAACGACTTCGACACGCTCGATCGCGTGCGGTCGATGCGAGTCCGGCCGCCTTCGAAATCGAACCCCGATGTACCGGACGATCTCGACGATATCGTGATGACCGCGCTGCAGCGCGATCCAGCGAGCCGTTGGCAAAGCGCCGCTGCGATGCGCACCGCGCTCGCGGGGGTCGGGGCCCAGCTCCAGCCGATCACGAACTCGCAGCTGATCGATTGGGTCGAGTGGGCGTTCATGCAGGATCGCAAGCCGCAGGAGAGCGTCGTCGCGAAGCTGATCGAGATCCTCGATCAACCGAGCCGCCCGATCGAAGCGATCGCGGATGACGACCCGAACGCCTCGCGGCCCGCGATCGTCGCGGCGATGCTCGAGCGCCGCAAGCAGACGACACCCGCGGTCGGCGCCGAGGTCGTGCGCCCGGTGCTGCGCCAGAAGTCGCGGGTCGGGCTCGTCCTGTTGCTGCTCGTGCTGCTGCTGACCGCCGGCGCCGCAGCGACCGTCGCGCTCTACGGTGTGCCGAAATGGTAGCTGACGGCGCGGCGCCGCAAAGTTTCGGCCGCTATCTCGTCTACGAACAGCTCGGCGAGGGCGGGATGGCAACCGTGCATCGCGCCGAGCGAGTCGGCAAAGATGGCCGGCGGGAGTGCGCACTCAAGCGCTTGCTGCCGCGGGTCGCCGTGCAACAAGACGCACGGCGCGCGTTCGTCGATGAAGGCCGGCTGACCCGCTACCTCCATCATCCCAACATCGTCGCGACCTACGAGTCGGGCACGTTCCGCGAGACCGCGTTCATCGCGATGGAGTACGCGCCGGGCCCGACGCTCAAGCAGCTCGCGCAGCACTGTAGCGTGACCGCCGGCGCGATCCCTACTCCGGTGATGCTCAACATCGCGGCACAGCTGTGCGACGCGCTCGACTATGCGCACAACCTGCGCGGCGAGGATGGCGAACCGCTCGGCATCATCCACCGCGACGTGTCGCCCTCGAACATCATCGTGTTCGACGGTGGCCACGTGAAGCTGATCGACTTCGGGCTCGCGAAGGCTCGGCTGCGCACGGGTGAAGAGACCGCGGTCGGCTTGATCAAAGGCAAGTACAACTACATCGCACCCGAGTATCTCGCCGGCGAGCTCGATGCGCGCGCCGACCTGTGGGCGCTCGGCGTCGTGATGTACGAGCTCTTGACCTGCCGGCGCCTGTTCGACGGGTTCGACGATGTCGAGACGATGACCCGCGTGCGCAAGCTGCCGATCCCGCGCCCGTCGCTCGCCAATCCCCGGGTGTCGCGCGAGGTCGACGAGGTCGTGATGACCGCGCTCGAGCGCGATCCGACGCGGCGGTGGCAGAGCGCGGCGGCGATGCGCGATGCGCTGCGTAGCGTGATCGCGATGCCCCGCAACTTCGTAGCGAACCAAGTGGTGATCGACTGGACCACGTGGGTGTTCACGCAACAGACCCGCACCGAGACCAGCGGACTATCGCCGTTGCTTCCGCCGCCGCCTGCGCCGCCACCACCTGCGATCGCGCCGCCACCGGCGCAACCGCGCGAGCTCGACGAGACCGGCGCGCGTTATCGCCAGCTGATGTGGCGTGTGCTCGCGATCCTCGCGGCGGTGTTCGTGCTCGAGATGATCATCTCGCGTTGCTAGCTCAGCGCACGACGTGAGGCACGAATCGCGCGGTGTTGCTCGTGACGTAGCCGGGCGTCTCGCGAATCCCGATGCCGGCAGGCGCGCCACCGATCACCCACGAGCCGATCACCGGGCGCATGCCGGCAAAGTCACCGAGCTCGGCGTACGCCTGATAGACGTAACCGGCGCCGACGTACGGCCCAGCGGTCGCGACCTCGACGCCGGGCGCGACGACCGTGACGTTCGCGCCTTCGCGCCCGAGCATCGGCTTTCTGACGAAGGCTGCGCCGACCTGTCCCGGCTCGCGCGACGCCGGCAGCAGATTCGGATGGCCGGGATAGAGCTCCCACAGCAGGGGCAAGATCGCTTTATTCGACAGCACCATCTTCCATGCCGGCTCGAGCCATGCGAGCTGCAACCGCGGCAGCACCGGCGCGAGTCGATCGAGCACGAGGCCCTCCCACGGATAGAGCTTGAACAAGCTGTGGATCGGTCGGCCGGTGAGATCGACGAGCAGCGACTGGCTCGCATCCCAGCCGAGATCGGCGATCGCGAGCTCTGCGGTCGCGAGCCCGGCCTGCTCGGCGGTGTCGCGCAGGTAACCGACCGTCATCCGGTCCTCGATGTCGTCGACGCACGCGAAGTGGACGAGGTCGCCGAGCCGCGGCGCTAGCTCACGCCAGGTCGCGAGCAACGCCTCGTGCAAGCGATTCTGCTGGTCTACTACGCCGTCACCATCGCCGAACGCCTCGGCGAGCCACGTCCACTGCGTGACCGCCGCTTCGAGCAAGCTGGTCGGCGTGTCGGCGTTGTACTCGAGCATCTTCGGCACGCCGTCGCCGAGCGCGAGATCGAACCGGCCGTACAACGACGGCGGCTGCTCGCGCCAGCTGCGCTCGACCAATGCGATCGCGAGCGGCGACAGGCCGAGCTCGCCGAGTCGACCGCGCTCGACAAGCGCGCCCACCGCATCGACACACAGCGCGTGGAGCTCGCGGGTCGCGCGCTCGATCGCATCGGCTTCGCCGGCGGTGAATTCGTAGTACGTGCCTTCGCCCCAGTACACCGCGTTGTCGTGCGTCTTGTGGAACAGCAGGCCTTGCGCTTCGATCCGCGCGCGCCAGTCGGGGCGCATGGCGATCGCGTTGCGCTTCATGCTCAGCCGCCGTGGCCGCCGTGCCCGCCGCCGCGCCCACCGCCGGTCCAGAAGTAGCTGCCGAAGCCGCCGCGGATCACGCCGCCGGAGACATAGACGTCGTCCGCGAAGCAGTCGTCGCGGAGTCGCCAGTTCGGATCGTTGTCGCAATCGAGCTCTTGCAGCGTGGGTGTCATGCCCGGCGGCGCGAGCCCGAGTTGCTCGCTCGGATCGACCGGCGCGGGCGGCGGCTCGGTCAACCCTGGAGGGGCGAGCTCGCTGTCATCCTGCGTCGGCTCGACCGGCGGCAAAGGCGGCTCGGCAGCCGCGACAGCCGCGGTCGCGAGCATCGGCAGCAACGTCAACTTGACCGCGGTGGACCGGCGCATCCCCTAATGGTGCGCGCTCGCTGGCTTGCCGCTCGTGAAATTCGAATGAACGTCACTGGCTGCCGCCGGTTGCCGCCGAATGCGCTGCGATCACGTCGGGCGGCGCCTGGACCAGCTCGATGAGTACGCCTTCACCCGACAGCGGGTTCGCGGCGTCGCCCTTGGGATGGATAAAGCAAACGTCGTGGCCGGCGGCGCCTTTGCGAATCCCGCCGGGCGTGAAGCGAACGCCTTGCGCACCGAGCCATTGCACCGCGGCCGCCAGATCGTCGACCCACAGTCCGAGGTGGTTGAGCCGCGGTTCGTGAACCTTCGGGCTCTTCGTCGCGTCGATCGGCTCCATCAGGTCGATCTCGACGCCTGCGATCGCCAGGATGTCCTCGTCGACATTTTCGCGCTCGCTGCGAAACGAACCGACGACCGGCAACCCGAGCAGGTCGACCCACAGCTGGCGCAGCGCGGCCTTGCTCGGGCCACCGATCGCGAGCTGCTGCACCCCCAGGATGCGGAACGGTCGGGTCACGGTTTCGCCGCGCGAACCTCGGCGAGCGTGCGCATGCCGGGCCGTGGTGCGTTGACGAGGATCGCCATGTTGCCCGACGGGTGCTGGTTATCGCGCATCAGCTGATGGCAATCGCCGGTCT
>Ga0265338_10008355_pt1 | contig 12586 bp, 9 predicted proteins | sample 42126metaG_FD_193579 | JGI IMG/M metagenome (GOLD analysis project Ga0265338, IMG submission 193579) | Rhizosphere microbial communities from Carex aquatilis grown in University of Washington, Seatle, WA, United States - 4-21-26 metaG | ecosystem: Host-associated > Plants > Roots > Rhizosphere >... | reverse complement strand
CATGCTTTGTTCCCACGGCTGCATGATCTCGGGCATTATTTCTATGAGCGGGAATCCGTAAAGCTGGTTCGTCCGCGCCTGTCCGCTGATGATATCGTACATGTCGGGGAGGATTTTCATGCTCACACTATGACCATTACAACGTGAAATGACATCAACAAGTTTGTTGTGATCATCTGTTTCAAGCGCGATGAGAATATCATTTATTCCATGAGTTCTTATTAATAGCGGAAGATCCTCCGTGCTCCCTAAGAGTCGTGCTTCCCTGTAGTGGGTTCCTCCTTTTCGCTTATCAAGTTTCACAAATCCTATGACCCTGTATCCGAGTGCAGGATGTTGCAGCACTCGATCGTAGAGATCTCGTGCTTTCGAATTCCACCCAACAATGAGAGCGTTGCGCAACCCAACTCCAGCGGCCAACAAACGGCGCTTTATCGTTCTATAAAAGACCCTCCCAGTTCCGACCATAAGAACCATTATTCCCCAGTATGCAAATATCAACATTCGTGAATTAATTCTTGCTTTAACAGCTGTATCATCAAGAAATATGACGAAGAACAAGACGAGGCATCCTACACTGACAGCTTGAAGAATTGTCGTAAACTCATCCACACGCGATGTTGTGTGGCGCGGGAGATTGAGTCCAAAAAAAAAGAAAATGAACATCCAATATACGTAGATAAGAATCATCGGTGTCCAGAAATCAGGGACAAGGCCGAGCGGTGCAATACCGCTCCTTACTCTAAAAGCATAATAGGCCAACCATGCGAAGTTGATTGTGGCCAGGTCGATCAGTATTATTTGGATTTTTTCTCTCATAAGGCCTTCGCCTATCGCTTTACATCCCATGTGGACGCCTGTCCGCCAACCATCGACTTAAGAAAGCCTACCAAAAGGGCAGCATTCATTGAAATAAAATAGTACGGATATATCAGCGATCCAATACTGAATTTAACTCTTTCGGAAACAAAACCCAACAATGCAAGAATGTAAAACAGGAACTGCAACATCAACGTTTTTTGATAGAACCATGCCTGGTCCGCCAAGAAAACGTTGGTCCAAAGAATCAGAAGCAAGAGGAAGGGTACGATCCAACGGAAAATCTTGTGAGACCACAAAGCAAAAGAAACAAACCCGTGACGCGGGTTGAGAAGATCAGAAAACTCTGAGATGGTGTTAAAAACCTGAGCTCCGATGCGTACTTTTCGATGAAATTCGTCACTAACCCCGCCAGCAGTTTTCTCAAAAGCAAGAGCCGAAGGTTCATAGACAGCACGGGCTCCCCTCCGGACAACGTTCAACGGTATTAGCAGATCGTCAACCACCCCCTTGTGTGTCGGCAGCCGGCTAAACAAGCGCTTCCGTATCGCGTAGACTCCCCCCGTTGCACCCAAAATTGTCCATATCCTGCTTTCTAAACTTTTGAGAAATGTTTCGTATTTCCAATACGATAGTTCGCCTTTTTCGCTCCCTGTTTTCATATCCGATTCCAACACCAATTCTCCACAAACGGCCCCCACAGTTTCATTGGAAAATCGTTCTACGAGCCGGACAACAGTTTCCGGTTCATAAAACGTATTGGCGTCTGAAAAGACAACTATCTCCCCTTCCGCTTTCGCCACTAACTCGTTAACAACAGCGGCCTTGCCTTTACGGTCGGCAAAGAGGACGAAACGGAAAGCAGGCGCAGATATCTTTTGAAGAATCTCGTTCGTCCCGTCACTCGACCCATCCGATCCAATAAAAAACTCTATTTTCTCCGGCGGATAAGCAGTTCGAAGAAGATTGTCAATTTTGTCTTTAATAATTTTCTCTTCATTATACGCCGAGATAACGACCGTGACGAGTGGGAGTTCTCTTTCTCCTGCACGTTCGACAGCCGTTCTGCGAAAAGACGATACAATGTATAATATTCCAGGGTAGAAGAAATACGTATACACCATAAGAAACAATGAAAGCCAAAATAATGTCTCAGTCATGTACGGCCGGTAATCCTTTCACAATATTGGAGGGTTCCGAGGAACACTCACAGCGACGCCTCTGATGGTAATTGAGCTCTGCTCATCAATGATTGATATACGCCGGCCAGCCTGTCTCCGATCGAATTCCATGAATAATGCTCTTCGATAAACGCGCGCGCGTTTTTCCCAATCCTCAACGAGTCCTGCTTTGAATCCAAAAACTTGACGACCATCGCAGCAAATTCATTCGGATCATCGCTGACCAATAGGTGCTTGCCGTGCTCCGCATCAATTCCTTCCGCTCCCAGCGAGGTAGTCACGACGACCCGACCCATCGCCATTAACTCAAGGATCTTGACCCTCATTCCTGAACCGATTCTCAACGGGACTACCGCAACGGATCCTAACGCAGAAATGTCGTTGATATCTTTCACGAAGCCACAGACTCTGATGAGTTCAGAACCTGCATTGGGGATGAACTTCTGAGTACCTTTGCCGACAAGCACTGTCGTCACACCAGGCCGCAATGCATGGATTGCTGGAAGGATGACAGAAACATAGTAGTCAAGGCTATCTCGATTCGCAAACCACTCATAATTCATCAGGAATAAAATATTCTCTTGAGCGTGGTTGTCGCAATACCGAACACTTGACGTATCAACTCCTGCTGGAATAATCGTCGATCGATATTGAGGAGAGAGTATTCTCAACTTTCTCTCATCGTCTTTAGTAATAGGGAGAACCATATCAAATTCAGCAATCGTCGCAGCTTCATACTGAGTGATTTTCTTGTGCTGCAGAGAGGCAAACGTTCGCACAGCCGGATTTCGGGAATGGTCGCGGTAACGCCGCATAATTTCCGATTCGAAATTATGTTCCCGTAGAACAATCGGTATTGAGAAACGACGTTTCAGTTCGATCCCATACTTCGCCATATGCAAACTGTCGACGTGGACAGCGTCAAATTTGATGTCCGTACAGAGGGAAACCAAGTCGTGACAAGCGGGTGAAGAATGATATTTTTCGATATTATAGGGGACCGAACTAAAGAGATTTTTTGCGATACCGGAATAAGAATTTCGTGAATCAATCGCAAGCAAATGGACAGGAACAATTTTAGAAAAAGCGAAATCATCATTCCGGTTTGCTTCCGGGGCCGCAAAATGCACATCGATCCCATGAAGTAAAAATTGTTTTGTGATATTAAAAATGCCCACCCTTCCTCCATCATCGGGAGGGAAAGGAACCATCGGAGCTATTTGGAGCAACTTCATTGAATTCTTAATCTTTTGCTTCATGAACCTTCGAACCCGACTTTTCCTATCACCATCTGAGCATTTGAACCAAACGGTCGTATAATACAGAATCGGAATAGTGCGACGTATACCACTTGATCGCATTCGAGCCAATCTCCGAAAGATCGCTGGGACGCTTCTCTGAAAGTCTCATCAATGTCGCGGCGATTTCAAGGTGCGAATTGTTCGGCAAAAATATCACATTGTAATTGTCCTGCAATCCCTCAATTGCGATCGAGGGCAGACTAGTGACAACGGGTTTCCCCGATGCCATAGCCGCCATAAAACTTCCTCGACGCTCCGTTAAGCCGTCTTCATAGGGGAGTAAAACAATCTCTGACTGCGCGAACATTTCGGAGATTGCATGGTCATCGAGGTAACCATGCAAAACGATAAACGGATATTGCCGAATTCGATTTAGCAACTCCACGTCATCACGAACGCTGGCTTCCGGGGTTCCCCCGATGACATGGAGTTCCACCCTTTCCCCGATTTCTGACCGGCTGTCAAACATGTCAAGAATTTTGTCAAGTCCCTTACCCGCTCGAATCAGTCCGAAATAAAGGATACGCAGTTTCCCTTTTCTTGCGGCGGGTATCACGCACAGATCTTCTTCACTGTAATGGGATGAGATGTTCGATCCTGTAGGGAAGAGACAAAGCCGCTTTCTGATGAGCGGGATTCGGGACAAACTTCTACGATTGATGGAGTCTGTCACGAGAACGAGATTTGCAAACAATATAAGCATGAGAATTCTCAGTTTCCCTAAGTGTGAATACTCGGAATATTCATGCAGAAGCACATTCACTTTCAGACCGGCCATCCTCAATACCCACGGAAGGAACACAATTGAGATACTTCGGTAGTATCGAGGTGACGGATAATGGATCAGGACCGAATGCACCTTCTGCCTGCGCACAAATGGAATGATCCTCATCGCGGAAGGGAGCGTCCAGGATTTGATGCTGCAACTCACTCCCTCGACCCCTTGTTGATCCGTTGAAGTAATGAGGAACGATGCGATGCCCCGAGATTTAAAGATTCTATGCAGTTTCAAAGCTGAGGCGCCGACCCCATCCTTCGATGGAGGAATCAGTGGACATATTTGGCAGAGGGCGTACATCACAAATTGCCAGATACAATTTTTTTCAATACACCAAAATACAAATCGGAACTTCGGCGCTTATTGACAAGGAAGAGGACGATTCCATGTTCGACCAACGATGACAGCAATATCAACTTTACGAGCAAGAAATACGTCCGCCGATAATTTTTCCTGAAAAAAACAAGCTTGCTCCGATAATAATGATAAAGTGAATATTCCGAATATTCTTTTTTTGCTGAACTCGCTTCGCCGTAATGGATGATCTTTGCCTCCGGGAAATAAATCACTTTCAGGCCATTCCGCCGAATTCTATAACAAAGGTCGGTTTCTTCGGAGTACATCGTGAGATCTTTGTCAAAGAGGTCAACGATTTGTGCTACCTCTCTCCTCATTACAAGACATGCGCCTTTCACAACGTCGCATTCCATCATTACTGGACTCTCTGGATCGTACGCGTAAACATTTTTTCGATATAGCAAAAGGTGTTCCTTGATCAGGCTTGACATGTCGGGAAAATGGAAACTCGATACTTGGTGCGACAAATCGGCGTTGAGAAGCTTCGGACCCGCAACACCGACGTCGTGATGACCCTCAACATATTCCAGTAAATGTTCAAGACTGTTATCAATCAATAGTGTGTCGGGGTTAATAAGAACGAGGAGTTCGCCCCTTGCCTCCTTGTACAAAAAATTGTTCGCACCGACAAAACCAAGATTGCTTGAACATTCGAACACCCTCACAGTAGAATCGGTAAAGGATGAAAGCTTGACTTGTTGGGCCTCATTGAGAGAATTATCTGCGATTAATATGTCAATTTCATACAGCGTGATATGCTTCTTGATCGACGCAATCAAATCTCTCACGAGGTCGGCCGTGAAGAAATTCACCACCAGGAATGAAACGGTCATCCTTTTATTCTCTCATCCGTTCAAATGACATGATCGTGCACCGAACGACTATCGGGAGGAAACCCTTTGCGCGCAAGGATGATAAACTGAAATACTGAGAGGTCTCGGAACTGAGGCCTCATCGAAAGGAGTGTATGAATAACGCGCTTCCAGCCTGTTGTGGGCGCACTTTTATTCATCGAAACGGTTTGAATGGTGAGTCCGGATTGTTCGACCATGTCAAGGATGCTCTTGCGCGTGAAAAACCGCAGGTGTGTTTTGTCAAGCAAACCTTCAGCCTCATATTCCCAACTCCCACTGAAGAGCAGATTCTTAATGAGGGTATAGTTCCGGACATTAGGGATTGAAAGCACCACAAACCCGCCGTTTTCAAGAAGAGAAGCCGCCCGAGAAAGAGACCTCCATGGGTCGACAAGGTGTTCAAGGACGTCCGCGAAAATAATGCAATCAAATTTCCGGTGTTCGTCTTCGAATCGGCTTAACCCCTCACTTACATCGCCGATGAACAGTTCATCGTAAATCCCTTCCTGTGTAATACCTTTAACGATTTCGATGCCGGTGATGCGTCGTTCGCCTCCAAGAGCACGGATAGATTTTCCCACTCTTCCCGAAGCGCAGCCAACGTCGAGAATCTCGAGAGCCGTCGAAGGGACGAGACTGACGACCTCATTGCGCGAACGAAAATAGTATTCTCTGTCCTTTTCGTTTTTTACTGTTTCTTTTTCAGCCATGCCGTATACGTGCCTCCGAACTCGATTACTCTATGGAAGAAATACAGTTGAAGTGCGAACGAGAAAACTTCCGTTAAAACTTTTGCGACAGCTGAACCATACTCGCCATATTTCCACACCAAAGCTAGATTCAGTGCTGTGTTAACAAGGGCACCTGCGATAATCGCGGCGGTGGAATGCCGCTCTTTTTGAATCGCGATTAGCGCATAGCCTAAAAAAACATTCGAAAAAAAGAAAGGAACCATAAACGACAAGATTGCCAATGCATCGATCGCGTTGGAAAAAGATTTGCCGTATAAATGAAGGATAATGTAAGCGGAGAAGGAGAACGTCACCGCACCAATGACCACCCCGACGCCGATTAAGATAAAAAGGAACTTGCCGTACATAGCGACAAAATCATCCCTCGAAGCCGAAAAAGATCTAGAAAGAACCGGAAATACCGATGCGACGATCGCCGTAGGAATAAATAATAGTGCATCCGTGATCCGAAACGCTGCATTATACCAGCCAACCTCCGAAGATGTCCGGGTCCCCATCAGTATAAGCGTATCGACCCGGTTATAGATAACGCTGAAAAGACCCGCGACCGCAAACGGAATTGCCTCAATAACAAGAACTTTCGCCCGAGAGAACGAAATAGACATCTTTAATTGTTGATGGTCGCGCCGCCACAGAACCATTGCAACACCAAGCGAGAGAGTGTCACTAAAAAGTTGTACAAACGCAAAAGCGAGAAGAGCCCCCCCCAAATACAGCACCATCACCCCTCCTGCACACAACGTCACCCTTTCAATAATGGTGACAGTCGAAATGTGACGCATGGTCTCCACGCCCTCGAAGGACCTGACGACAGAAACATTCAGAACTTCAAGAACCATACACACGCCGAAAACGAGAACAACCGGCGTCGACGAACCGATCCAAAATGTTGCACAGAGCAAACAGGCGAAGGCAGGCACGCTGAGAAGCAATTTCAAAAAGAAAACCTCCCCAAGCAAATTACTCGGGGGCGACTCGTGCCGTGCAATGCGACGAATGAGGGGAACGGTGAGTCCGCATTCTTCTATCAAACCGAAGAGGGCGACAAAAACAAGAATCGATGAATAAATTCCGAACTCTGAATCACCGAGCTTTCTGGCGATATAGATCATTAGGAAGGTCGTCGCAACTTTGGTGACAATCCGTGTAGTGATGAGTATTGCGCTGTTCTTAAGGACCGTTCGGACGGAAGTCATCACCAAGACCGTTGTTCTTGGGGCTCGAGAATATGCGCCTGGTATGCCGCAACCATTCCGAATCCTATGCCAATGAAAAGGAACAATCTCACGATGTCAGCACTCATCAGAAACGATGCAATGAGCCCGATAAACAAACCTATCAAAAAACCTCTGTCAGGATCTCCGTGCTGAAGAGAATGCGCCGTCTTGCGAGACAGGCGAATCATTTTGTAGATACAGTTCCAATAGACCGCTGTGCCAATGACCCCGAGTTTGAGCAGTTGCTCAACAATCCAAAGATGTGCGATATAGAAACGCGACTGGAACGCAAACCCGGAGCCCCCATCGGGCAAGAGGCGCGCAAAGCTGTCATCCCACCATGCACCCAAGCCCAACCCTTGAAGTATCGCACCCTCAACAATGATCCGGTGCGAGATGTTGAGTATTTCAAGAGTTCGGGTGGCATTGGATCGGTCGCCACTTGTAGACCAATCGAATATCGATAGGATCTTGTAGCCGACAGCGTATTCCAAAAATCGCGGAAATACGGCGAGCACTACGACAACCAGAGAAATGGTAACGGCAGCACCCTCCAGGATGAAACGAATTCGTTGCCGCTTCTGCAGCTCGAAAAACACCAGAATCGAACAAAAGAAAATTATCACGTAGAGGGTTCTACCAACGCCGAGGAGTGTATGGCCGAGGTAGAGCACCATCGGAATCGGCATCAGTAATTTCGCGATGACGTTTCCGCCGCGCTGAAAAATGTAACAGAGCATCGGGAAAAAAATAAGAGGGAAAACCATATTATCTGAACTTTGTGTTGCGCGCAAAGCGAATTCACCAAACATCTTGACATCGACGGAGAATATTCGTGAGACAATCAGAATATTTTTGATACTGAATGACAAGATGAGCCACCACATGAAAACCTTCCACTTTTTTTTTGAATCCACAAGATGGAATGTGATGAAAAAAAATCCGAGCATGTAGATGGTATGCTGAAAATCCTCCAAAATCCTCATGAGAGGGTAATAGTAGAAGAACGCATAGATGAAACCGATGACGGCGGCAACGGAATACACACAGGCGATCCACAACAGGTAGCGGTGATAATCTGTAGTCTTGATAACGACGCGAAGCATGACGATCACCGTTGTGATGAGCACTAATACGAGAGCAATATGGCCGAGGACATTAAAGCCGAGAAATTTCATCGTATAGATGGTCGGTGCTTCTATAGTAGTGTTCAGCGAGATAACGACATCGTCGGAATAGAGTATGACTGCCACAGCAACGAGGTAAAGAACAAAGCCTATGATCGAGAGGAGGCGCTCTAAAGTATTCATGCCGCTCTCCCGTTCGTTTGCGTCGCCAGCCATTATAAAACCTTCGATATTCGCCACGGTAATGCTGCGCGGACTGCAGCCCATTCGGTCGAGCGGTTCGTTCTGAGATATGAAAGATACTCACGCCACGTAATAATAAGAAACGAAATAAGAAGGCTAATAAAGCCAGTGAGACCCACCAGGAGGCGTTTGTTGGGCTTGTCGGCCTTTTCGGGCGGGACAGCACGATCTAAAACCATAACGATTGGAAGATCCTTTTGTTCTTCGATTTTCGCCTGCTCATACAAGGGAACAAGATACTCATAGATCTTTTGCTGAATCAACACATCTCGGTAAGCCCGAAGGTAGTTGAGTCCGACTTGCGGCACCGCGGCAAGTTTTTTATTCAATTCCTCAAGCTCAATACGCATTTGTTCCAATTGCGGGCTCTTGCCGGATACGTTTCTTTCCATCACGGAGATGGCAATTTCTGTTTTGGACCTTGTTGCGTATAGTTCGGCAATCGCCTTCAACGCTTCTTGAGCTTCAGCAGGAATAATAAGTGATGAATTCGTTTCCTGAAAGTGTTTCAGATCTTCCTCTGCCTGCTTCAGGTTTGCCTTTGTGTCGTCAACCCTCTTACCAATGAATTCCCGGTTTGACCGCGAATGTTCGCCCGTCATTTTCACGTTAATTTGGTCGAGCATTTGGACAAAATAGTTCGCCATATCCGCGGCGCGAATCGGATCTTTGTCCCAAACGTCGATGATGATGCTGCCATCGTCCTTAGGAGTAAATTCACAATTGGCACGAAGTTCCTTCACCGCAGTCTCGAGGGATTGGTTCTTGATCTTATAGTTGTTCATCAAGTCGAATTCGCTGACGAGGCTTTCCATTGACGACCTGCTGTTAAGGATCGCCAAATCATCAAAGCTCTGCTTGTTCCCCAATTTGCCGATTGGGAGTGATGTGAGAGATTTCATCAGCATCGATCCTCCGGCGAGGTTCGAAAGCATGTCGTCGTTTTCAGCAGGTAATACCACAGTGGAGGCTTTATACCATTTCGGCAACAAGAAACTTACAACAATGACTGTGCTGGTGATGACGACAAAGTTCAAGAGGATGAGTTTCTTCCACTTCAATATAAGCGATACAATCTTCAGAACATTCAGAGACTGCGCCTCCGTGACTTTTGCCTGCTGTTCTCCTCTGATCGTGGAGGGAATTTCACCGAGCGAGTTGAGGTCTTCCATCTTTTCCTTCTTTTCCTGTCATTATTGGCTTGCCAAAACTCTTCCTGATTTATCTGTAAACAATATTTGATCCCGTGATTCTAGCCACTGGAATCCGTTGATACTCCTAGTAACGAACTTGCTCACATGCCTGAGGTAAGATTTGTACTCACATCGAAACGATAACCCTTAACCCGCACGTGTGGCCTTACTTCTTTGTCTGCAATACCAACACAACTAACGTGGCCAATGTCCCTAGAATGCCAAACATTTGACTGTATAACTGTATATAATATGTGAACGGTCTGTATGGCTCTTTCGGCACCCAGATACAATCCCCTTCCTCAATCGTCGTTTCACCGGGTGAAAGCCACTGTTTTGAGCTCGCCTTGATAATTCGGATATCTCCTCTCACACCCTCGTCTGCCACTCCCCCTGCTCTCTCAATGTAATACTTGTAATTTTGATCCTTCACAAAAGTGATATGACCCGGCTTCACGACCTGCCCAAACACATAAATTGTTTGAACCTTTGGTGCAATGACAATACGGTCGCCATCCCGGAGGAACACATCCTTAGTCTTATCATGCTGTCTGAAAAGAGAGACAAAATCTACTACGACAAGCTCACCGTTGATCTGAATTTCATTCTCGATCCGAAAGTAAGTGCTGTCTTCTTGAAATGTCGAACCGCGAGTTCGATCAAGTTGATCAGCCTTTGCATTTTCAGAGGGCATGGAATTTCGAATAATCCTCGAAGCCTCCAGTGAGGCAGTTTCTTTTAGTCCGCCCGCGCACTGAATAACGTCGGATAGCTTTGACGAGTCCCGTGTGATGGGATAGTAACCTTGATAGACAACTTCCCCTTCTACTTTGACTTTGTAATCGCGCTGCAATTCATTTTTTTCCCTTACCACAATGCGGTCCCCTCTCCGCAGCAAAATATTAGGTGACATAGCCCCCGCAATCGCTCTTATGTTCACTACCATTGTCTGCAACGTATTCCCTTCCGGGTCTGTCCGCGAAATCGCTACCTGACTGCTATCTGCGAGCGGAGAGCAGCCGCGCGCAATCAGCAACATCGATATTAAACTATCGCCGTCGACATACTCGTAATCGCCTTCTTCATTGACGGCTCCATACACCCCGATAAAATCTCTCTCAATATTTTTGGCCGGTACAATCACGACATCACCATCGCGAAGGAGGGGGTTACATTTACCATCCTTTATGGCTATGAATCTTTCAATGTCGGCCATTGATTCTGTTCCGTCTTTATGACGAATTTTCACGTTCCTCCGCGACCCCTCCACAGTCAACTTATGAGTCACTTCACTCGTCAGCTTCATCGTCTGTGTGGTCCCATTGGTCTCGCTCATCGCCTTCAATATCTCATCGGTTTTGCTCTTCGCGAAAGATATTGCATCTTGAGCTCTTTCTGTCGCCTGCACATAGACTGTATTTTCTATGAAGCCGAAACCGGTAACCCTCACCGCAAACATTCTTGGATTCAATAGTGTAAGAGTGGCATACCCGCTAATATACTTTTCCCGAATCTCGGCTACAACTTTCCTCTTTGCTTGATCAAGATGCAATCCTGCAATGGAAACTTCACCGACGGTTGGAATAATAATAGACCCTTCCGGAGTAACCGTTAGCTGCAGGCTAAGCGGCGGACTGATCCAAATATTAACGCTGTACACGTCTCCTGGACCTACGATATATTCCTTCGGGTCCACCGGACCGTCCATTACAGACATTTTGAGATTTTGCGTGCTTTGCTGGTACTGGGTCTGGATTTGGAGCTGATCTTTTTGAGTAAAGGGATCGTCTTTCTTATCACTCAACTGCGCCAGCAAAAATGAGGGGGCCGCGCAACTAACCCAAACTATCATGAGAAGGTTTCTTGCTAACTTTAAGTTCATTGTCATCATCTCAGTTTAGTAAAACTTTTTCTACAATGACTTTAGCGATTCTCTCCGCCGCTTTTCCGTCCCATAATTCAGGGACGTGACCCTTTTTGTATTTGCCTTGAAAAACTGTCTCGGACTCAATCGCAGTTTTTGCATAATCGAATCCCATCAACATATTCGTCCCCTCAGAAACAGTGACCGGCCTCTCGGTGTTTTCGCGCATTGTAAAACAAGGAATTCCCAGGTACGTCGCCTCTTCCTGAATTCCCCCGGAATCCGTAATACCGAGTGAAGCCGATTCGAGCAGGCAAAGAAAATCCAGGTATCCCAGAGGATCGCAGAGAATCAAGTTTGTGTTCGAAAGCAGCTTTTCACCCAGCATGAATTCACCGATCATCTTGCGAGTGCGGGGGTGGACGGGAAAAACCACCGGATGCCGTTTTGAGATTTCCTCTAGCATGGAAAGAACGCGTTCAAGGTTCTCCGGGGCATCGACATTGCTCGGCCTGTGTAAGGTCACGACGGCATAGCGTTTCCCCTCCACGCCGAGAGTCTTTCGTATGATTGAACGCTTCGCTTTCTCTTCGAAGCGGACAAGGGAATCGATCATCACGTTGCCGACAAAGAACACCTTTGAATCAGGGATCCCCTCAGTCCGCAAATTTGTCAATCCGCTTCTCTCCGAAACAAAAAGAAGGTCTGCGATCGAATCCGTAATGATGCGGTTGATCTCTTCGGGCATCGTGCGATCGAAGCTCCGCAGCCCCGCTTCAACATGGGCAATTGGAATGAGGAGCTTTGAACAGACAAGCGAACACGCCACTGTCGAATTCACATCCCCCACGACGACGACCATGTCCGGCTTTTCTGCGAGCACGATTTTTTCGAACTCAA
>Ga0265338_10008354_pt1 | contig 12589 bp, 18 predicted proteins | sample 42126metaG_FD_193579 | JGI IMG/M metagenome (GOLD analysis project Ga0265338, IMG submission 193579) | Rhizosphere microbial communities from Carex aquatilis grown in University of Washington, Seatle, WA, United States - 4-21-26 metaG | ecosystem: Host-associated > Plants > Roots > Rhizosphere... | reverse complement strand
GAATAATAGCGTGCTTGCCACAAATGGCTCAGGAATCCCCGCGCTTACGACTTCACTTCCGACAGCTGTGCAAGTTGGTGTTAACTCGCTTAACTCTGGGACAAGTGCATCATCAACAACCTTTTGGCGTGGCGATGGCACATGGGCAAGTCCCGCCGGTTCGGGAACTGTTAATGCTGGAACTATTAACCAAATGACTTGGTATGCCGGAACTGGAGATGCCGTTTCGGGATTGGCTACAGCCAACAACAGCATTTTGGCGACCAATGGCGCTGGGGTTCCAGCAATGACAACATCCTTGCCGATTGCTGTTCAAGTTGCGCCAGGGTCTTTAAATTCAGGCACAAGCGCATCAAATACGACTTTTTGGCGTGGGGATGGCGTATGGGCGGCACCAAGTGGCTCAGGTACTGTAAACTCATCCACATCGAACTACATTGCGTATTATGCGGCATCAGGAAACGCAGTAAGCGGCTTAGCGACTGCAAACAATGCAATATTGGCGACGAATGGGAGCGGCTTGCCATCTTTGACAACATCGCTCCCCAGCGCTGTACAAGTTGGCGTCAACTCGCTCAACTCAGGCACAGGCGCAAGTTCAAGTTCATTCTGGCGCGGCGATGGTACGTGGGCGACGGTTTCAGGCTCTGGCACAGTCAATAACGGGACTCAATATCAGCTCTCATATTATGCAACAACCGGGACAGCTGTAAGCGGTCTTGCAACAGCGAATAATAGCGTGCTTGCCACAAATGGCTCAGGAATCCCCGCGCTTACGACTTCACTTCCGACAGCTGTGCAAGTTGGTGTTAACTCGCTTAACTCTGGGACAAGTGCATCATCAACAACCTTTTGGTGTGGTAATGGTACATGGGCAACCCCGGCAGGTGGGGGCAGCGGCTCACTTAAAAACATTACTTATCTGACCTCTGGTTCAAGCGCAACTTACACAGTTCCAGCGGCGACGAATAAGATTCTGGTTCAGCTTGTCGGCGGCGGCGGTGGCGGCGCTGGAGCAGGAAAAGGCGGCGGCGGCGGCTCGGGTGGATTTTCTCAAAAATTTATAAGCACATCACCTGCCGCAACTTTCACTTATACCGTAGGTACAGGGGGGGCCGGTGGAGCAGCCGGATCAAACGGAACGGCGGGCAATGCTACAAGCTTTAGTACTTTAACCGGCGGCGGCGGCGGCGGCGGATTGATAAACGGCTCTCCCGGCCCATCTGGCCCAGGCTCAGGCGGAACGGCATCAGGCGGCGATTTGAACACGCCAGGAGCGCCCGGAACTTATGGCTTTTCTGGTACCGGATCTTATACAGTTTCAGGAAATGGCGGCGCGTCATTTTTTGCGGGCGGTGGGACAGGTATATGGTCATCGTTTGGCGGAGCAGCTGGCAACCCTGGATCTAATGGGAGCGGCGGCTCGGGCGGCTGTTTAGGATCTAACACCGGCGGAACAGGCGGCAATGGTTTAATCGTAATTTATGAATACAGTTGATTAAGTGTCCCCCGGGGAAAATCACAAGGATAGCTAGTATGCGATTCTAACTATGATTTGTGGGGGACTTGTAAAGTATACTGCAAATTGTTCCATGTGGAACCAAAAAAAAGCCCCATTTCTGGGGCTTTTTCTTGTTCACACCGCTTATATCAGAGAGCGGCTAAGCCCAATGATTCTGTGAAACCTGCAAGCAAGATTGTTGCAGCGTCATCACTTGTACTTACTTTATACCATAAAGCGGCGTTTCCGCTTCCATCAACGCCCAGGGGCATATCAACGGGAACAATCATTGATTGACTGGCAGCGGTAGCTTTAACAACTACGCCAGCGGTTGATGGGGCAGTAGATGCAGAGTTTAAAATCACTTCATCAGCAACAGAGTCAGCCGTAAAAGAAACGCTTAGCAATGCTTTTTCGGCAAATGCGGGATTTAAAACGCCATAGCTTGCAGTTTGCAAAGACAAATTGACTTCTGTCATCGTTGTAGCTGCACCGCCAGTTACCAAGGTATAGGCATCATTGAAAAGATAAATTCTTTCATTGCCGTTACCTGATTGGGTCATGGGTTTGATGGTGCTTGTACCGGCTTCAATGATAACTGTTCCAACTTTGCGCCATACGTCATAACCAGCGGGCAAGAAATTATCAGCGGTTGCAATTACAGCGCAAGGCAAAAGCTCTTGTTGGCCGGGATTTACAAGCCCAGAAGTTGAACCACAAATATACACGCCGAAAGCTGTATCATAAGTTGGGGCCGCTAGTGTTGCAGCGATTGGGAAGCAACCATTTGGGCCAATTGTTGTGGTATTTACTGTGATGACAGTGGGAGCAATAACGCTGGGGGCAATGTATGCAATCCCTTCGTTTTTAGTGAAAGCACGTGCAGCGCCTTGGCTCAATGTAAGAGTGTTAGCGCCTGTGACTGTTAAATTGAAGCCTGTCACATAAGGAGCGGCAGAGTACGAGGGCCAGTTCTGCGTTCCGTTGGTGAAATTGGGTTGAAAATATGCCATTTAATCGGGTCTCCATGGAGTAAGTAGGATGAGATACTACAAAGCTTTTTGTCTCCTCCCTAGGATAGACCAAAACGGTATGATTCGCAAAGGATTGAATCTTACAAAAATCTTGGTGGGTTGCGTCCCTGTGACTCTTCTATACTTTTATGGTAAGGGGGTTTTTATGGGTATCAGTCCAAGACAGCTAATTGATTGCGTGATTTATCCCGCGCTTCGCACTATCGGGTGTGGCTCTGATGCAGAAGTGCAGTTAATAGCGGGGACATGCGCCCAGGAATCAAACATGGGCTTCTACATCAAGCAAACCACTGGCCCAGCCGTTGGTATTTTTCAGATGGAGCCGGAGACCCACGAAGATATCTGGAAAAATAACTTATTCAAAAACCCGAATCTAGCAAAGAAGATTTTGAACTATTGCGGGATTGCTTACACTGACGATATAACTCTGATGAACACTGACGCCCTAGCACAAGCCATGCTATATAATTTGCGCTATGCGGCGATTATGTGCAGACTAAAGTATATGAGCGTCAAGCCTTCTATCCCAGCGTTTGGCAGCATTGTAGACCAAGCCAACTACTGGAAAAAGTATTACAACACTTTGCAGGGTGCCGGCAGTACATCAGACTATCTAGCGAACTTTGACAAATACCTTAAATCATACTATCTTAATAGTTAGGAGGCGAGCTGTGCGTGAAAGTATGCTTAAAGCTATGAAGGTATTTGTTTTGCGGTTAGCACCGTATATCATCGCGCTCGCCTCGGTTTTATCAAATGTGATTCCTGAGGTCCAAGATAACCCCTATTTACAGCTATTCCATGATGTCGTGAATATCGTTGCGCTCAATTTGGGCAAGTAACCTGTCTCGATTGGATGGGTACAAAATCAGGGTATTGTCTTTCAAGCCACTTATTATAACTACATGCAATTATTGCGGCAATAATTATAAGTGCAATTGAGAAATCACTCACTTTTTGTCCCTTGAAGCAACTTTTTAATTCCTTTATTCATTTTCTTAAGGCTGTTGTTAATCTGCATCAAAGTATTATTAGCTTGTGAATGATGCCTGCTAATCCTTGAAAAATATTTATCAGCGCAATCAATCCAAGCGTACGCATTAAAACTTATTGAATTTAATCTAATGTTAAGCCCTTCAAGTGCAGAGTCACGCTGATCTTCGTCGTCATATTCCTTGACAAAATCATGGGGTGTTCCGTTGTGATGGCATCGAATCTTGATCGACTTATCATCAAGCTTGGTAACGTAGATTATGTCGCTGGACTTTATAACAAAAGAGTCAAAATTTATGAAGTTAGACATCGACGACCTCCAATGAATCAAAAATCGGGGCGCCGTGCTTTTCTTCGTAACGCCCGCACATGATCAAAAAGCTGACGATGTCTTCAACATTGAAAGGAATCTCACAAGAAACTTGCCGGACTTGGTCGCCTTCGTAAATTGGGCGCCCGTTTCGGTCATAAGTTCCGGTGTGGAACAAATATTCTGTTTTAAATGGAGTTTTAATGTCCAGATTTTGAAAGTCTGACAAAACCACATCCGGGCTTTTTGGTTGCCCGTCTGGATATATAATTTTAAATCCCTTTATGCTCATTGCTTCCCCTAATCTAAATAACGGTTTTTGAATTCAAGCTCGGCATTTTCTTTGAAATCATGAATGATTGCATAGATCCAAAATGCCACAAGAGGCAAGCTTAAAATTGGCCACTTTAACACTGCCAAAGTTCCAAAAAAAACAAAGCCAATAAATGCAAAAATGAACAGGAACAAAAAAAAATTAACCATAATTTTAATTTCCCAATACAAAAATCACAATAAGCGACAGGCAAAGCACCCCAGTTTTTTAGTCCTGCTTTTGCTTCCTGGGTCATTTTCTGGCCGCATTTATTTTTACAGCCAGGAGAAGAGCAAAAAGTCTTATCAAGATAGCAAATCATTTTTTAAGATCCAAGTTAATAAATGGAACAGTATCACCGCCCATAATTTGTGGTACTGAGCCATCCCACTTGTTAATAGCCTCAAGCTCGATAACCTTGGGATTCTGTGCCAATGCAGCGCCTTTGATTCTGATTGCGTTTGCTTCTGCCTCAGTTCTTAAGCGCAGAGATTCAGCGTCGCCCCTTGCCGCTTCAATTGCTTTGTCTGCTTCAGCTTTTGCAGTTGCAACCTCATTTTGTCTTTGCTGAGCGATTTGCGTAGCTTGTATCTTTGAGCTGATAGAGTCAGTTACAGCCGAAGGCAAACGAAGCTCGCCAGCAAAATAGATTTTTTCGATGACTATTCCGATGTCTTTGACTTGCTGTGTCACATCTTCTTGAACCGCAAGAATCAAGTCAGCTTTACCTTTACCGTAGACAGTTTCAATCGGTAAAACAGAGGACTGTCTCATCAATGAATCGCGCACGATATTTCTCAAGTAAGTGTCTGTGATCTCATCAATCCCTTTTCTGTATTTTTGGAAAATCTCAGTTACTTTGTTTGGGTCTACGTGGTAAATAATGCCTACATCGGAGGAAACCTCTAGACCTTCGACTGTCTGGAAGTTTATCTCTTGATGATAGTATTTCTCCCAGGTATAAGTCTGAGTGAATGTCGGGAACAAGTAAAGCTCCTGATTAAATCCGATCCAATATCGCCCGGGTGTCAGAATTTCAGAGTCTACGCCTTTGTCACTTCCGAGTAGATATACTTTTACTCCAACATTACCCGTAGGGACTTTATCGCAAGCTACAAGCAACAAACTAGCGCACAAAATTAACGGCTTGACGATTTTCATGATTAATATTCCCTATCTATAAATCTAAGCACACGGTAAAAAACAAAGAGACAATAAAAGAAACAAAAGAGCCCCAACAAATAACCAGCCAGGACAGACAAATAGCTTTTTGATGAAACTAGATAAGGACATAGGACACCCCAGAATATAAAAACGTTTATAGGCACTGATACGCCTAACAAAATTATGAACAATTTACTTTTTAAAAAACTAGACATTTTTCATCACTTCTTTTACAAAGCTAAAAATATTCCTAGAAGCTCGTTTTCTGATGTCGGCTTGCTCATCGAGAGATCCTGTAATTTGCTCATCTTTCACAAGATCAATCATGTAAGCCTTGACGATCTCAGGCAGACTTTCGGGAAACTCCCGAATAAAGCGTTCATCTTTTGAAAGAAGCTTTTCAAGCCTCAAGGGCTGGCAAAGATGGCTAAAATCCTCATAAACTCTGGGAGTAAATACTTTTTTAACACCGCACCATTTTGATTCCTCTGGTGCAAACGTTTTTTTGTAGCGCTTGCCGTCGATCTCAATCACTATCCCCTCAGGGTTCATAAATCCCGGAACAGCCTGTGAACCTTGTTCTAAAAGATTATTCATTACAAGATCTATAGTATCCATACTCACAGGACCGACGAAAAGCTCTGGAACAAATTTTACGTTAGGGGGTAGTATGATCCCTTCATATCGCCTCGGATGGCTGAAAAGAAAAAATGTTTTTTCTGTGAGTCCTTCCCCGCTATTGATCCCAGGGCCTGCCCATTCGCCATAGTGTATTCCTTCGCCAAGTGCTAGAAACTGCTCGGCGTGATCATAAACATGTTTTGAGAAACCGAAATTATCATCATGTGGCATGATCCAACGATTCCTAGATCCTGTTCTTAGAACAAAACTTGAATCTGTTTTATCAATCTTGATTTGAGCATTTGAGCCGTGAATCTTCTGCGTTATCCGCATAAACAATTTCCCGATCGGCTGTATGCTTTCGAAAGATTTAAAATCGTCAGTCATTTTCACGTTGCCCCATTTTGTCCTTAATGTATTGAACAATTTCTGATCGAATCCATCGCGAATGCCTAGCAGAAAGATGAACAGGCCTAGGAAAGTCTCCATCTTTGACTAAGCTATAGATAGTAGATCTTCCCAAAGATGTTAGGTTAATCACTTCCGCGATTTCCATAAGCTGAGGGGTTTCATTTTTCATTTTATGAACCTTCGTAAATCCAATTAATCATTTTTATTTTATCCTCAGGGATTTTTCCCTGAGGAGCTATCACGATACAACCAACGATTGGCCCATATTCTGCATCAGTCCAAGAAGCTTTACAACGATAGCTTTTGAAAAGATAAAAAGCCAAGAAAAAAACGACTATTAAACCGCAAAGATAGATAATCTTCTTTCCTAAAGGTGGCTGTATAAAATCAAAAATCTCGTCGATCAATTACTTTTCCTTTTAGACGACTGCAATTGATTTTCAAGCCATTTGTCAAACATATCTAAGTCTATAAGATATTTTGTGCCTAATCTTCTTACACAGTTTGTAATATTATTCGTATTTCTTAAAACATGATTATAAATTGATTGTTGACTAAATACTCCCCCATAAATCGAGGTCAGTTTTTTGACTGTTACATAATTTTTTCTTTTAAAGTCTCCTGACACTTTGTCTATTTCTGCATCTTTAATGTCGACACCTTCAAGGATAACAGCTTGTGTTATTATTCTTTTGTGTTCGTAATCATACCATTTATCATAATCGGCTTTTTGGCCTCTTTTTTTACCGTAAAGCAATCTTAAATATACCTCAGATTGTTCATCTCTTGGCTTTGAAATTTCGCTCTCGATCTCTGATTGCAAATCTTTATGCTTGAGGCTTTGTGTTTTGATGATATATTGCAAAGTTTTTTCGTCTACAGTCATTTCGGTTATACTCCTATTGTCTTTTGTCTTTCAGTGTATAGCGTCCTTAGCTCGTCTTTTTCCTCTTTTGAAATTGACATTGAGGGCACTAATGAGGCTGCATCAAGTAGCTGTGATCTATTTGATGCGGAAAGCAGCATATCTTTAACATCACCAAAGCTAAACGGGCAAGCTTCTGGCTCTGTTGTGGTTTCTTCCTCGATGTCAAAAGTTATGCCCTCGGGCTGTGTATGAGTCAAACCAAGCATTTTGTTAATCTAAGCGCTTTTAGACTCTTTGACTTCTTTAAGCATTCTGTCGGGGACTTCGTCAGGGCTGTAAGTGCCTTGGAATTCTTTGTAACAAGCTAATCTGATAGCCTGACATTCTGCGACTTTCTTGATCATTGTTGATGGTTTTTCTTTCCAAATTGCGTTTTTTTTGTCGTACTCTTCAATGTTAGCGAACGCATAATAGGGAACGAGCGATCCCTCCATCATTACCACACAGTAAGCACCGACAAGGTTACCGCGCTGTTTGAAATTGCGGTGATGCTTAACTTGTCCGGTCGTGATGTCATAGTCAAAATCATCACCGCTGTAGACGACATCAAAGAAGTGACCTTTATATCCTTGATTGCTCATGCAAATACGACGATATCCATCGCGCGCAACGAATATCTGAGCGGGTGAGCGCTCATCGAATTTGATCGCCCAAACTTCTTTCAAAAATGGATTAAGTCCGGTGCTTTTGCACAGTCTTAAGAACATATTAAATTCGGTATCATTAAGCTTTGGGCCATAAAGCTGTTTTAAATCTGAGACGGCGATATTGTTTGACCAGTCGATGACGTCAACTGCAAATAGCTGTAAGTTTTCGCTCATTAATGCACCTTCTTAATTGTTAAACCTAGATTTGTGACGACGAATTTTTCAATCTCGCGCAAAATTATTGCAAGCGCTTTTGCTTGGTCTTCTTTTAGCTTTGAGTTTGTACCAAACTTGATTACTGAACAAATCACAGAAGCATAAGTATTGATCGTGATTTCTTGCATCAAAACCGGATTATTTTGTATTTCTGCTGGGAGCTTTTCCAGTTCATTTGTATAAGCGTCTAGCATTGCCAGAGTTATTTTTGGCACATATTGCGCGAATATTTTTTGTGCTTCGTCATTAGTCATCGAGTAGGCTCCTATAGTTGTATTCTTGAATAGCCCATTTTGGGATCTCTAAATCTTCGACGATTTCGGGATAGCCCGGCCAATTATTAAGTACTAAGCATTCTTGATAAACAAAAGCTCCATCTTTGTACTGTTTACGGCCTATTTCTAGAGATTCCGCCCCGATCAAATAAGATTTGACCAAGTGGGGCGGTTCTTTTGAGACAACAAACAGAATTACGCTTGAATACTCGCGACCTGTCAGCTTTGTAAGCCCGTCACAAGCCATTGCAGCTTGGCGATGATAGCCAAACTTGAACATTGACCGCGCGAACTCAGATGGGCTCACATCGCGAGATGTTTTTACATCGACCACGAAATTGTCATTGTAAAAATCAGGGCGCGAGCGCAAAAGTGCGCCGCTTTCTTCGTCAATCCAGGCTAATGAGTGTTCTATGCAGCCGTTGCCAATGCTTTTGAAAAACTTATGACTTGATAAAGCGCTGGCCATATCAAGGGCGGTTTGATAGTCCTTAGGGCTGATTAGCTCTCGATCGTTCGCAAGCTTGGAGATTTCCAGCATTGCAGCCTCGAAGCTTTTTGTCCTTTTGCGTGGGATTTTTGTGATGAAGAACCGCTCGCCGAAAGTCTCTGGCTCAAGCGAGAGCGTATGCACAGCGGTTCCCATTGCGAAATTTTTATTATCAGGGGCCTCATATTGTCCTGACAGATACTTGTACCAATAATTTTTCGGGCACTCTAATAGTGCGCTAAGTCCGCTTGAAGATATCCCCGCTGACTTATGATAGTCCTCGTTTGATACATCAGGATAAATTCCAGGCTGAGATATGATCATTTCTTCTTGGTCCTCAAATCTTTTTTAACCAACTTAATGAAGCTTTCAAGGAAGCAATCACGACAGATAAAGTACTCATGATATTCTGCCAGTCTTTTGTCGGTGCGAAGCAAAAAGCCTTGTTTTTCTTCGTCAAGTTTTCCGCATGAGTGGCAGTAATCGCGATTAGTTAGGCTTGGAAGCATTGAAAGCGCCCTCTTTTCTAAGTTCATACAATCTGGGCAAGGTTTTTTGAGCACTCTTCACCAGGGCCATAGCATAGTCTTTGATGGATTCTAGCGCCAAATCTGGATCAGGAATGTTATTTGCAATGACATTCACCATCAATGAAGAGACAGCCGACACAAATATTTCAGCTTCTTTTAGTTCAGGGTTCCTACGTTTCGCATTTTCGCAGAAGAAATCTGCGCAAGAAGCGTGCAGTTTTGCAGACAGCTCAATAATTGATTTTTGATCATCATTGGTAGCTGATTCGATCGTGAAATGGTGGTCGTTCATGTTTTCCCTACTTAACTTATGTATTGCACAATAACAGTTTTAATTTAATTGTGCAAATGATTTTGGCTATTTATAAGCATTTTCTCTTTCTTGCTCTTCTTCTTCCAAAATGCGCCGGATTTCAGGTTCGCACTCGTGAAAATATGCGACCCCTGCATCTTCTATGGTTTGCAAAGATGTCGAATCGATGGCCAGCTCGTTGTCATAAAGCCAAATCCTGCCCCATGGAACAGGGGATAGATAATCTGGCGGACCTGGCCAGCGTCTTTCCCACTCAGCATAAAAGCCATCAAGAAAAGCGTCTTGTTGCTCTTCGTCAAGGTCCATTGGATAAGAAATGTTACTCATCTCTATATTCTGAGTAATTCTGATCGTAACCGGGCAAATCAGGACGATTTAAAACAACCTCGACTAGCTCAGGGCATATGCCAACAAAAGATCTACAATTTTCATCATCCCACCAGTCATCCTCTGTACCAACTGAGCCCGTCTCAATGTTCATGTATAATTTTTCGCTATTCATGATTACTTTCACCCCTCAGCCTAAATAATACTGTTTCATGATTACCTCTTAAAATTCTGCCTGTTCGGCAGTAAAAATGTACTATTCTTCTTCGCAATATTACGACAAGTCAAGCTTGGTTACTTGCCACGCTTGGCCTGTATGTCTGTTGTAGTAGAGTTGTAGCCTTTCAATTACACTTGCTTTACTCACGTCCTCGGTGTAAAAAGTATTTACAACTTCTCCGTTTTTGCCTATAAGTTCTAATCTGTACTTGTTCATGTTCATTATTAAATCGCTCCCAAAGCTATAAGTTGATAAGTCATGAAGTAAGTAGTACCCCAAGCAAAAAGTGAAAAAAACAAAGATTCCATCAAAAAGTTGTGAATATCCATGACTACTTCCTACGCTCGCTCAAACGGTACAAAACATCACCTGGGTGTCCTGGTAAGTCCCAGAACTCATTCCACCACTGGCTCAGCTTCAAAATCGTATTTGATCAGATTGCGCAATATGTCGCAATAGGACTCAATCAGGCCGTCGATGTCTTCGCCTTGATAGCAAGAATGCGTAAAGTATGCGACATTAGACAATAAGGCATTAATCACGATTTCAACGCGAGTTGTGTTTGAGACTTCAAGCTGTTCGCAAAATTCGGAATGCTGATCAATCGCGTAAGATATGCGAGAAGAAAGAAAGGTAAATAACTGTTGTTCGGTGGGCATGATCATTTTCTGAGCTCCAATTTTTTAGCCACTACTTCCTCGACGTCAAAGCCCAGCGCAATGATTAGCGCTAAATCTTTTTCATCAAGGGTGATTTTGCGGGTCAGCTCTGCGAAGTGCTTTGCTTTGTCGCAAACGGGGTAAATCTTATCTACCCCGAAAACTGATTTAACTTGTACTTGTATTTTCATTTTTACAACCGTTTAATTTAACTACTAATGAGGCCATTTTACATCGTGTAATGCACATTTTCAACACTTTTGCAAAAAAAGATCAAAAAAAAGCCCCGAGGGAGACTCGGGGCCAATTAGGATATTAGATGCTAAGAAAATACACGTATTTAAGATATAGCAGCCCTTCAGGGCTCTTACAAGTCGGGACGGATGGCTTTAATGTCTATATTTGGGCCTAGGATTTCAGCGAGCTTTAAAGCCTTTTGGCGAGGTATAGGGCGGCGAGCGATAGCCCAATCATACGCGGCTTGGCGCGTGGCACCGATAGCACGGGCAAAATCGCTTCGCGAGGCAAAGTACTCATCAATGATCGTGGCAAGCTCAAGGGCGGATTTGCGTTTTTGTGCGATTGTTAGATATGCCATAATTTTTTGCTTATTTTTTAGTCAAATTTGAGTTAGGTCAGGCGCTGCAAGGGTTTTGACGCGTTACAGGCTGTGGATAATATATCTAACATTCAGTCACGTGTCAAATATGAAATGATGAGAGACAGCTTACTATTTGATTCTGTTAAAAAAAGATAAAAAAATCAGAGGTTTTGATCGTGACATTAAGAGTGTGGAAAGGTAAGATCGGGATCAGACGGGGCACCTTGATAGGTGTCGTAGTGCCCCTAATCCAAACATTCAGGAGCTATTTTATCATGGCCGATCGGCGCTCGCAAACTTTTTCTAATCCCTCATCCTCAATTCCTTCAAAAATTAACAAGGACGTTAAAATGTCAAAGCTTTTCACACGCGATCAACTTCGCGCCTCAGCATATCGAGCAGTTATTCCTATGTCAGTTCTCTTAGATATGTCGCTCTCGGTGAATGCGATCCGTCTTTACGGAATGATAGAGCAAATGCTTAGCAACACTGGCGAGGTCTATTTCAGTCTGAAATACATCGGCTCCCTTTTTAACTTAGAGATACGGCAGGTCAAATACATAGCTAAGGAGCTCAAAGATGCCGGATATCTTGAGCGCAAGCAAATCAACTCTACTAAATGGCTCTGGACCCTCAAAAGAGGGGAAGTTATCCAAGAGGAAGAGGGGGAGGAAACCCCATTGCACCCCTCAAGTGGGGTGCAGCCAAATTGCACCCCAGGGGTGCAGTCGGAGTGCACCCCAGGGGTGCAGCCAAATTGCCCCCATAAATACCATCATATAAATACTAAAAACATAAATCATAATAATGGGGTTTTTACTGAGGAAGAAATTAAGGATTTGAAGCTTTTAAGGTTCGGCATGAGGCCAGATATCGATGATGATGATTTTATGGTTTTATGTGAGAAGATTTACAAAGAAAATGATCCAAAATTCGGACATCAAGCACGGATCAATGGGATTAGAGCCATGATAAAAAAGGGAATGCGGGGGAGTCGCTGGGAAATAGACTCTAAAACCTCACCAAACGCTCCAGG
>Ga0265338_10008353_pt1 | contig 12589 bp, 10 predicted proteins | sample 42126metaG_FD_193579 | JGI IMG/M metagenome (GOLD analysis project Ga0265338, IMG submission 193579) | Rhizosphere microbial communities from Carex aquatilis grown in University of Washington, Seatle, WA, United States - 4-21-26 metaG | ecosystem: Host-associated > Plants > Roots > Rhizosphere... | reverse complement strand
GGATACTCTCTCGTATGCCGCGAACGACGCCGAGCGCGTCTACCGCTCGTGCGATCAGTCGAACTGCCCGCAACTCTATGCGGACCTCGCCGCGAAGGAACAAGCGTTCGTCACAGCGTTCAGCGGCATGTTCACAAAGCAAAAGGACAGTCTGAGCAAACAGTACGCCGCTGTCCGCGCCCGTATCGAAGCCGAACGCCGGGCCGCAATCGCCGCTCGCCGCACATACACTCCGCGCTACGGATACGACAGTGATAACTCCGGCATCGCCGCCGCTCTCGAGGCAGTCCGCGAAGCGCAAATTCAGTCTCACCGCAATCAAGTCGAGCAGGAATTGGCCGACATCCGCGATGAGTTGGCGAAGCGGAATCACTAGCCTTATTCAGTGATAAAATTCTGCCGGCGCAGGCACTCGAGCACGTGCGCCGAATACTCTTGATGTGACTCCTCGGTGTACTTCACAACGGTGTACACCTGAGCGAGATTCTTCACACCCGCTTTGATCACACGCTCGCGCAGCTCGGGAATATCCATGTAGCGGTTCCACCCACGGACTTCTTTTTCTTCGTAGATCGCGGCGATTTGCGCATCGTCGTAGGCTTGATACGTTTCGCTGTGGACAACTCCGTGGAGAGGCAGTCTATCCCGCAGAACGGGCTGCTCGTCGGGAAGCCCGAGCGAGAATCCCACGACCGGCACCACGTTCGCCGGACATTTGAGAATCTTGGCAATCTCACCGCAACTTGCTAGCGTCGTGCCCATGTAGCAGATACCGAGGCCTTCGGCTTCGGCGGCGAGTGCGGCGTTTTGTGACGCCAAGATCGCATCGATGGCGCCGATCATAAAGCTCATAAAGTTGTCGAAGTTATCGGGCGCCTCACGCAGGGCGAGCCACTTCTTCATGCGGTGAAAGTCAGAGCAGAATGTGAGCAGGACGGGCGCCTCAAGCACCATGCTCTGTTGAAAGTGCGAGTCATAGAGTTGGCCGCGGATCGCACGGTCCTTTGTCACAATAATCGAATAGGGCTGCATGTTTCCCGAAGACGACGCGCGCGTCGCGGCCTGCAGCACGCGATCGAGCACGTCCTCGGGAACGGCGTCCGGTTTGTATTTCCGGATCGAGCGATGTTGATTGAGGGTTGCGTAGAACTCTTTCATAACTGGCGAGTAAGATACCACCGGCCGCGTGTAAACTAAATTTCGTTGTAGTTGAGAACCATTAACCAAAATTCAATATTTACAATTCGGTCATCGGCGGTACCTATGGCCGGATAGAAACTAGTAGCTATTGCAGTAGTAACCGACAATGCATTCCGGGTTGTCGGTAGTCTGTTCCATCTGTGGTTCGGTAAGCTGTCGTCCCGTGCACTTCAAGTTTTGCAACGTATAGACCGGCGAGATCAGGATCGAGCCATCGGCGCCTACGTCTTTCCAGTACTGTCCGTACTTCTGAACGTAGGCTTGTGCTTTCGCGCACGTCATGTGTTCGACCGTAATTTGTTGTGCTTGGGCGGTTGCTGCGAACGCGAGCAACGTGATGAGGCCAGCAAAAATTGCTTTCATGATTCCCCTCCCGTGGGTGTTTCGTTTTGCGCTAAAGTAATTTTCTAGATCGAAATCATCCAGTCAGGAGAATGTTGTGATGCACTCGTATATTGATGAGTTATCCACATTCAAGCCGATGGGCCAGTTTTTGTCCTAAAGTCCGCGCGACCTTCCGAAAAGAACTCTTGGAGGTTGCCTATGAAATTCGCAGCTGTGCTTCTTGGACTTCTTGCCGTCACCGCCCATGCGGACAACATCCAATATTTGTCTCGCCCCGAACAGGGACTCGCGGCGTTCGACAGCGCGATCAGCGGCGCAACCAAGTCGATCGATCTCGCGACATTTATCTACGAACCGTGCCATGCAAGCACGCGCGTGCTGACCGAAAAACTGATCGCTAAGGCCAAGGCCGGCGTACATGTGCGCGTTCTTTTGGATGCCTTCGAGCAATCCTTTGACCAGCGCCAGCAACTGGCCAATGAATTCGAGACAGCGGGAATCGAGCTCCGTTACTACAGCAACTCGCTGTTCGATATCGATTTGCGCATGCACGCGAAGTTCATTATCGTTGACGGCGTGAAAGTGATCGCGGGTGGCCGTAATATCGCCGACCAATATTTCGATCTTTCGCAAGAGCTCAACTATGTCGACCGCGATTTTATGGCCGTTGGAGACGCGGGCGCCCAAGCGGAGACTGGCTTCGAAATGCTGTGGAACTCCGATATGGTTACGCCGGCCGATCCGGCAACGGGTGACGATGTCGATTGGAACGCGTTTTGTGGAACCGACTTAGGTCCCGCGATTGCGAAAGTGAAGACTTACCTGCAGCAAAATGAGACTGCCGTCTTAGCGCAAATGCCCATACGCACCTGCAGCGTGAAATTCAACGTCGACAACCCGGACTTTTATAAATCGAACTTCGGTCCGAGTTGGGATAACGGCGGCGGCGCTGAGGCCTTTATGACGAAATCGCGTTTGAGTTTGAAGAACGCCACGAATGCCGTACTGAATTTTATCGGTGCGAGCTCAAAAACGCTCCTGGTTGAAAACTACGAATACATCCCGATCACACAATTGGAGAAAGCCTTCCGCCAGTTGCGCAAGCGCAAGGTGCAAGTTTCGGTGCTGACGAATCAGGATATCGAGGCCGAAGGGCCGGCGATCTATGTAGAAGCGCAAGAGTACGAGTTGCAGAAGCGGCAGTCGAAAGACAACCGCGGTTCCGAATCCGTCGTGCTGGTGTCTTCACAAGGCGCTTTAAATACTGATTTTTCTTTAACGCCCCAAGACCCGCCGCGGTTCATTCACAGCAAAGTGATGGTGCGGGACAATCGGGATGTGTTGATTGGAAGTTTCAATACGGACGCGCGTTCGGCGAACATCAATGTCGAAACGGCATCAGTGATTTCGGGATGTCCCGATTTAGCGGCGGATGTGGTGGCGGGTGCCACCTCAATCAGCAATCAATATGAGGAGGATCAAAAAAATCCTCCCCCGAAACCGGCTCCGAGTCCGCTCGCGCAGTTCCTCGGAGACATGTTTATTTCGCAGTTCTAGTAGCCGCGTTCGAACGGTGACGACCAGCGGTCGCACTCGATCATGCGCGGGAACATCAAGAACGGATTGCCGGCTTCATCGCGCGTGTCGATTTGCAAAGCACCTTTGCCGTCTTGATAGAAGTAGTAGGCTTCAGCCGCAATGTTGATGCCGCGGTGAAATTGATAGTTGTACATGCTGACCATTTCGTTGAACAAAGCCAACGCCGCGTTCGGGTCACCTTTGTAGCATGCCGCCGTCTGCCAACCTTTTAAGATCCAATCGATCGAGAGCGGGCGCGCTTGAGTCGAAACGTATTTCCAAGAGTACGTGTCGTAGCCTTGATATCCGTAGAAAATTTGAATTTCAGCCAAAGCGCCAGGTACCGGTGCGGGCGCCGGACTTCCGGGATACGGACCTCCGGGATACGGATTTCCGGGAACCGGACCAGAACCAGGAACGGGATTCGGACTGCCCGGGTATTGGGCGAAGACGCTGCTGCCCATGAGGACCGCGCAGAGAACAAATGTATATTTAACGAGACTTTTCATTGTTTCCCCCTGAATAGTTTTTTGTACTTACCCACTGGACGTGCGTACCGCAACACATAATGAACATGACCTCGCTATAAGCGCGTCATATACTACAATTATATATGTCGTACTTATTCAGTATCGCTCTAGCCGCTGTCATTGCGTTTAGCCAATTCGCACCCGCTAGCGCTGCCGAGTCCTCATTCAGGAGGGATCGCGTTCAAGCGCTCACCAAAATGAATTCGGTCAAAGATTTGGTGGATTGGTTACAGGCCTATGATCCGAAGACCATTTCCACATTTCGTGGCGAGCAAACGGCTTTCTTGAAACAACATCTTGCGATCACCGAAATAAAATCCAACTCTTTGCGAATTGCTGTGGGCGACACCCCGCCTTTCGAAATCACGTACGACGGGCATGCATTCGCCATCGACGGTCGAAAAAAATTTGACGCCCACGAATCTACGGATAAGCTCTACCGGGAACTTCAGAAATATTTTGACGAGAAAAAGACGGCGGCAATTTTTCACTTAATCTTCCCGTCCGCCGAGGCGGCGATTCCAGACTTCAGAAATCTCAGACCGACGGCCGCACTTTCCGCTATGCGCGAATTAATCTTCGGCCGGACAGAAAACGACGTCACCTCCTGGGCGGTCGACGATTTGAAACCAACCGCGCAAAAAAGAAGTCAGCTGTATGCGTTCAAGTGTTCGGGCGACGTCCTCGATGAAGCCGTCTTCATGCCGAAAAAAGGAAGTCCGTACTGGGGCGATTTGACAGGCCCTCTGCGCCTCAAAGCTGAAAAACAGGGATCGAAAACTCTCCTAAAAATCTACCGCTGCTCCAAACCTCTTCAGGAAGGCGTTTCACCTCGTGAGGATGTGCTGGATAAAGTGTGTGGCGATCTCATTAACGAAGTTGAAGGCCGCGGTTTTACAGGCAACGTCACGGATCCCGATTTCGGCGAAATCAAGGCTCACGTGCCGCAATTCGACATTTCACATGTCAAAAGCTGTTCGACGTCGGCAAATAGAAATGTCGAGTGTTATCCGGCCCAGTTTAAAGTTAAAAACTATGCCCTCACCGACTTGATCTCGGTCGATACGCAGGTTGGTGGCTTAGCCTGGTGCTGCAGCAATGAGACGTGCGCGCAGAAAGCCGCCGCTGTTGCCATTCCTCCTAGTGGAGGCGTGCAAATGGGAGACGCTGGCGCACTCCACGAGTAGCGCCTCTAATTCGAGTGGACGTAAAATTGCGGCGATCGCCCGCGCGCTCTTCCACACGTTGCGGGGCCGAATTACGCGAGACCACCGTTCAATTCAAGTCACATTAAGTTGGCCGTGGCACCTGCATTGCAATTTTTCAGAACAATTTAAAAAAGTTCAACGAGGAGATTGGTATGAAGTCGACTTTGTTCTCTGCAGCGGCCGCACTATTGCTCTCAGCCGGAGCGGCCGCGGAAAATTTGAGCTTTGACGATTTGCGAGCGTCTTGCACTACGCCCGCGAAATTTCACAATCAAATTGCTCCGAGTAATATTCAAGTGACATGTAAGGACACGCAAACCAAGTGGGTCCCCGATGGAAACGCAACTTTGACCGCACAGGCTGGACGGCAAGTCGTCGCCTCGATTACCTCTGATAAGTATGCCTCAGCGCCGATTTCCGGTGATGTGAAAATACCTGAGCAAGCCTTAGTGTGCCCCAAATTCAAAGAGGTGCAGGAGACCGTTGAGAGTGTGCGCGCCGTCACTTGCAGCGAGCTTGTGGCGTTCACCGGCACGGTCACCGACTTCTGTTCGGGAACCATCGATGCGTTACGCGCGTCAAATCCCGACTCACTGAAGATCGTAGACACAGGCCGAGTGTATGACCTGTGCAGTAACGCCGCGCCTAAGCCGGCGGTTGGGCAGTCGGGTCAGACCGGACAGCCCGTTCCTTCGCAACAGTAGGTCGGATTATTTTGTGGAGGAGACCGCATGAAACCGGGATATCTTGGGCTACTGGTTATGGTTCCAATGTTGTCATTCTGTGGATCGCATTCTTCGCCGCCCAGCGAACCGGCGGCGCCACAAAAGCCAATTAATGACTCAGTCAAAAAAGATGAGTTGGCCGATATCTTGCGCGTAAACGATCCCGAAATCGCCAAGTTAATCAAAGACAGACCCGAGCTAACGGCTGTAACGAGGGAGTTCGGCCAAACCACGATTGCGCTTTCCAGTTTGCCAATTAAGTCCGGTCTTGAAATCAGCAGCGCCGTTCCGTGGTCGTCTTGGTGGTATCCAAAAAACAGTGACTTTTTATTCAAAGAGTCGGAGCCGGCCTCATTCATCGAACGCTTTTGGACAGCCATACAACCGGCAAAAGCGCCGGTCTCGACTCTCGCCAAATACGACATGCTTCACGGAACTAAGGCCGCCGAGTTTGCGCGCAAAAAATTTGATCCCAAGGCAAATTCTTGGGAGGGCCTATGCGATGCGTGGTCTTTGGCGGCCGTTTTAAGTCCAGAGCCCAAGCACCCCGTGACCGTCTCAGTTGGCGGCGTAAACGTCGAGTTCTCCGTGGCCGATCTCAAGGCTCTCCTGCTGATGACCTATGAAGCCGTAGACGACTCTGAAGTTAAATATTACGGTCAAAAATTCACGGGGAATTCTGAGGGATGGGTTTACATCGATGTTTTTCCGGAGCAGTTTCATCGCCTTCTCGAAGTTGAGCTGTTTGGAAACAAGCGTCCATTTATCCTCGATCACGACCCGGGCGTTGAGGTTTGGACCAACCCTGTATTCAAGGCCAATTATGCCATTAGCGCGATGCCAAATCAGCCGAACGCGGTTTTTGTAAGGACGTGGGTCTATGCCGCCGAGGTTTCCTTAGAAACGGATAAGAATTTTGTCGGAACGCGCGAAGTTGTCCGCGAGTATGACTATGTTTTAACCGGCGACATCACACCCGACAACACTCTTGTTGTGAACTCGGGCTACTGGGTCGCCGGCCCTGACGGAGTGGATTCGCGCAAAGACCACCCCGACTATCTCATACGTATCGTCGACGGATCCAAGGTCGAGCGCAAAAGTTGGAATCCGGAAATTAACGTCAAGGCGGTTGACGAGCTTGTAGAGCGGTCGTACTGACCACTGCGAACTATTTCGAATCCTCAAGCGTGTAACCCATGCCGCGAATCGTGCGGATCAGCTTCATGTCCCAAGGATCGTCGACTTTGGCCCGCAGGCGGCGAATGTGCACGTCGACCGAGTTGCTGCCCGAATCAAAATGAATATTCCACACCTGCTCGGAAATTAAAGTGCGCGACAGGATTTCGCCCTTACGGCGTGCCAGTAATAAAAGCAGAGCGAACTCTTTCGGCGTGAGCTCCAGCCGCGTGCCGTTGCGATGAGCGGTGTGTTTCAGCGTATCGATGACCAGTCCGCCCAATTCAATGACCGCCGGCGCGGAGCGCTGCGGACCCCGTCTGAGAAGACTTCGAATCGTGGCCGTGAGTTCTGAAAATGCAAAGGGCTTCACCAAGTAGGCGTCCGCTCCGAGATCGAGACCCTTCACGCGGTCCTCAAGGGCGTCGCGGGCGGTCAGTAAAAGAGTGAGCGTCTTTAGGCCGCGAGAGCGTAATTCACCGAGGAGCGACCACCCGTCGCGTCCCGGCAACATGACATCGAGAACGAGAAGATCGTAGTCACGCTCAAGAGCGAGGGCCAAGCCTTCATCGCCATCAACGGCGTGATCAACGGAAAAGCCTTCTTCTCCGAGTCCTTTCATCAAATACGAAGCGGTTTTCAGCTCGTCTTCGATAATCAGAATTTTCATGGCCGTACTTACTCCTTATTACGAGAGCCGTTGAGCAAAGCCTTTTCGCCGCGAGCCAAGAAAAGTTCCCGGTTCGACGCCGCGAGCGATTCCGTCACTCTTGTCATATTCTTGATGGATTCGCGCAAGTCAACCATCGTTCCTTGAAGACTCGAATAGCGCTTGCGGGCGAGCGTTAAAGCCTGTTTGGCGATCTTGTACTCCGTCCCCAGCGACTTTAAACGTACATTCAAAGAGCTGGTTTGCTCATCGTATTTCGAGTTTGTGGCATTGAGAAGCTGTTCCAAGGAGCTTAACGAGGCTTTGGCGGCTTGCACCCCGGCCTTTTCACTTTGCACCGAAGCATCGACTCGGAATCCTTCAAACAAAGGCAAGGTGACGCCGACGCCGGCGGCATAATTCATTCGGTCGCGCGTTTGCACGTTATCGAAATAACCGCCTGTCGCCAGCGCAACGATTTGGGGCATATGATCTGCCTTGGCGCGGTCCAACCGCGCTTCCGCATAAGCAACGCGCTTTTTCTCGATTTCGAGAAGGGGTGTCGCACCGTGGTCCATCTCGATCGTGCGCAGTTCGGTGTCGATGCTCTTTAAGTCGCCGCAGTGGAGAGCTGATGGCGCACCCGCCTCGATTCCAAGCCGTTTTTCAATCACTGTGACCCGGTCGGAAAATTCGGCAATTCGCGTGTCGGCGGCCTGCGCCTCAGCGTCGACGAGATAGCGTTCGATGACGGATCTTTGGCCGGAGCGGACAAAGCGATCCGTCTCGCGCGAAATCAAATGTGTGAGTTGGGCGATTTCACGAGAGTCCGCCACTTGCTCCTTTAAGTACGCGCAATCGATGTAGGTGTGCAGCAATTCGCGGTCGACATCTTGGCGCGTGACCGCGATTTGCTTGTGAGCGATCTCACGTTGAGCCTTGGCTTCGTGCACGTTGCCTTCTGTGCGGCCAAAGTCCCAGATGTCTTGTTTGAGGATGAGTGCTCCGCCTGCGCCGATGCGTTGTGAGGAGCTAATATTGTTGTCAACGCCGAGAAGCGCGAACGAGCCCGGATCGCCGGTGCTGGCAATCGCGGCGGCATCCAATTCGGGCATATAGGACGACTTTTCAACGCGAACTCTTTCCGCGGCAGCTTGCTCGCGGTGTTCTTCGGTCTTTAACCGCGGGCTTTGCCTTTCGCCCATTTCGAGCACGCTCATCAAACTCGAAACTTGCTCTGCCGCAACAGCCTGCGCGAATAGAAGAGTAAAAATTAAAAATGCCTTCACGAATGCGCCTCAATTTTCTTACGGCCGCTTCCGGCCAGCAGTTGATACAATGTGGGTACGAGGAAAAGAGTGAGAAGTGTCGCGAGCAATTGACCGCCGATCACCGCGCGGCCGAGGGGAATATTCGCCTCCGAACCGTGCCCAAGACCGATGGCCATCGGAACGAGACCCAAAATAGAGGCCAGCGAGGTCATCATGATCGGTCGGAGACGTAAGCGCGAGGCCGTGATAATCGCGGCTTCGATCAAATCCGATTTGGAACTGTCAATTGCGGCCACTTCGTGAATAATAAACTCAATCAGCAAGACGCCGTTGGCCACCGCAATGCCGATCATGAAGATGGCGCCGATCGCCGCCTGAATACTGAAGTAGGTCTTGGTCAGCACCAACATTAAGACGATGCCGACCAGACCCATAGGGACCGTGGCCATCACGACGGCCGGAATTTTAAACGACTTAAATTGCACGACCAAAATCAAATAAACGAGAACTGCGGCGAGAAGAAAGCCGCCCTTGAGCGCGTTTACCGCGGAGTTCATCTCGCGGATCTCGCCGCGAATTTCGGCTGAATATCCTTTCGGCCATTTCTGTTTGTCCAATACTTTTTGCACGTCTTGCGACAGGCCTCCGATATCGCGGCCTTGAGCATCCATGAAGATGTCGACGACCGGCATAAGGTTCACGTGGTTGATTTCGCTCGCGCCTTTGCGTTCGGTAATGGAAGCAACCCGTTTTAGAGGAACGTCGCGCTCTTGGTGGGGACCCGTCAGAGGAATCTGCTGAAGGTCGTCGATCGATTGGACCGCATTTTCGGGCGCCTGCACGCCGAACATGTAATCGATTCCGGTTTTGGGATCCGACCAAATGGCCGGCAAGAAAGACGAACTGCCGCTCACCGTACTCACCACACTCTTCATCACGCCGTCGATGGAAAGGCCCAAAGCGTCGGCGCGCGTGCGGTCTACATTCAAATAGAGTTGAGGAGTATCGAGGCGCTGTTGAATCCGCAGATCCGTGACGCCTTTCAGAGTTTTCAATTCGGGCATAACTGCTTCGGCGAGTGACCGAGACTGTTCAAGATTTGATCCCATGATTTGCACGTCGATCGGAGAAGACAATCCGCCGTTGAGGGCGCTCGTGAGCAAACCGCCCAACTCGATGCCGATTTCAACGTCGGGAAATTCCTCTTTCATCTTTTGCCGGATGATTTTGGCGTAGTACTGGGACGTGTTCTTACGGTCAGGCGTCAGCTCAATGTTGAAAAAGCAATCTTGTGAGCCCGTGTTGGGCGTGAAGGCCGCGGCATAACCGTACAGCACACCGACATTAGTGACGATCATCCCTAGATCACTCGGCGGTATCCACTGTCTGATCTTGTCATTCAACTCTCGGGCGAATTTTTCAGTCTCCTCAACCCGCATCCCCGAATGCATTCGGGTTTTCAAAATAAAGTTGCCGGCGTCCGCGCGCGGGAAAAGCTCGGTTCCCATATGCGGAACCGCGAGAAATCCGAGAACGAGCAAAACGGGAATCGTCCCGAAAAGAAGTGCCTTTCGGCGCAGAACCTTGAGCAATATGTGAGCGTATTTTTCATTGAGCCAATTCATGATGGCCTGAGACACCCGAAGCGGAGCCCAAAGTTCGTCCACGTGAGGCATGCGGCCCGCCAGAAATTTCGAGCAAAACAAGGGGATCACTGTCATTGCCGTAAAATACGAACCGATCATGGCGAAGGTCACAGACAGCGCGAGCGCGCTGAACAGCACCTTGGAAACGCCGCCGAGAAAGACGACGGGAAAGAGCACGACGAGAGTTGAAAGTGTTGACGCCATCACGGGCATCGCGACCTCAGACGCCCCTTCCATAGCTGCCTTGAGGCCGCCGTGGCCGGCTTCGCGCTTTTTCGCGATATTTTCGAGGACCACAATTGAGTTGTCGACCAAGACCCCGATCGACAGTGCCAACCCTCCCAGAGTCATGGCATTCAAACTTTGTCCCAACGCCTTCAAACCCATAAAAGCGAAAAGCAAAGAGAGAGGGATGGAGAGCATGATTCCGATCGTGGCGCGCGGATTTCCGAGAAAGAAAAAGACCATCAGGGCCGCAAGACCGCCGCCGATCACGGTTTCTTCCGTAATACTTTCGATGGCGTGGCGGATAAAGATCGATTGGTCGGCGACCACTCTGAGCTTGATGCCATCCAAGCGGCTTTCAAGTTTGTGAACGCTTTCGCGTACCATATCGACGACTTTGATCGAATTCGCACCCGGCTGGCGGTAGATCGGAAGATAGACCTGCCGTTTGCCGTCGACCATCACGATATTCGTCTGAATCTTGTTGGCATCTTGCGCATGACCGATGTCTTTTAAGTGAACGGTGACTCCGTTTTCGCTGCGCAGAGGATAGTCGTTCATCTCGTCGATATGATCGGCCAAGCCATTGCTGAGAATCTGATAGTCAGTCGTTCCGATCTTGACGTCACCCGTGGGAATGAAGGTATTGAGCTTCGTGATTTTGCCTAAAACGTCGAGCGGAGAAAAATTGAAGCGCGACATTTTCTTTTCGTCCAAATAAACGATCACCTGACGATCCGCGCCGCCCATGATGGCCGGAGCCATCGCACCCGGTACGGATTGCGCGGCGTTCTTCACTTCAAAGCGGCCGATGTCGACGAGCGTCTTTTCGGGCACATCGCCACTGACCGTAACCAGCGCGAGAGGCACAGAGGCCATTGGATCGAAAGGCAAAATCAGCGGCGGCTGTGTTCCCGGAGGAAGTTTCCGCAGTACCGAGATCACGAGTGAGGTGGTTTGCGCGATCGCGGTATTAAGATCGGCTTCTGAGTTAAAAAAGTTCCGCGTGATGCTCACGCCCGCGAGCGATTTCGAATCTTGGCGCTCGATGCCGATGGCTTGCCCCGTGTACCGTTCAAACCGCGAAGTCAGATTCATCGCCATTTCTTCGACCGGCATGCCGGGATAGAAGGAAAGAATTTGTACGGCAGGCTGATTCGCCGACGGCAAGAGATCTTTCGGCAAAGAGACTAGTGCTAAGCCGCCGAGAATCCCGACCATAAGGCAGGCCACAACGATAAAGTAAGGATAGTCGATCGCGAAACGCACGATGCCGGTCGAGCGCGTAGAATGTGTCGGGCCGAGTTCAGGATGATTTGTATGCATGAAAGCAGATTACCAAAATTACTTTTACGCTTTCATGACGGAATGATTACGTTTTTGTAATCTGAGCTTAGCCTAGACTCGACAGTGGGCCTCATTGCGCTGGCGAGCGGACTGCGTATGGTGAGCCGAATAGCGAAAACACAGCGTCAAATTGATATGCGTCTCAAATTGCGAACTTTGCGCTCATCTCTCATTTGCCCCTTGTAAGGCCCTTTCTCGTGCGGACCATCGCTTGCAATTGAGTTCCGGTGGGGTATCAAAGTGGGGGAAAAATTGAATAACATTCGAACAGGTTTGTTTTTGGCCGGAACGGTTCTGTTGGCAACCGGTTGCCAACAGTCTTCTTTTTCAAGCGCTAACGGCGGTGGACAATATAGTGTCTTCAGCTCAACAGCGGGCGCTGTTAACGGAGACGGTCCTACGACTCCCGGCAATAGCGGAAACGCGACGGGAAATCTCACTCAGGGTGCCAGCGGCGGGAACGCGACGGGAAATTTAACCCAGGATGGAACCACCTCGACCCTTCCTATCAATACATATTGCGATACCGTGGATTCTAAGCTTGCGGGAACGAACGCCTACACGACGACGACAGTGACATTGACAGTTACGGATTCGACAGGCGCCGTCGTGTGCTCAATTCCCGACGCCAGCAGCGACATTCAAACGACGGGTTCGGATTTGAACCTTGCGGGTTGCCCTGCTCTACC
>Ga0265338_10008352_pt1 | contig 12590 bp, 12 predicted proteins | sample 42126metaG_FD_193579 | JGI IMG/M metagenome (GOLD analysis project Ga0265338, IMG submission 193579) | Rhizosphere microbial communities from Carex aquatilis grown in University of Washington, Seatle, WA, United States - 4-21-26 metaG | ecosystem: Host-associated > Plants > Roots > Rhizosphere... | reverse complement strand
AGATTTAAGAGACCGATGCCTATTATCCCGATAGTGCGGAGCAAAAAGAATTTCCTCGATCCCGACAACGGAGGGGCGGCGTGGAAAACTATGCGGGGAGGATTATATCGCCTTTTAATTGACCAGTACGGTAATGTCGACGCCAGCTATATCACATTGAGGATTGGCTACGATAAGAGCGGGATCATGGTCGGCCGGGAGCTCGAGCTATGGCTTCCGCTTGAGACGATCCTTCGGTGTGTCGGCCATCAGGACCTTGTCGCGGAGGCGAAGGCAAGATTTCTCTCATGGTATGCGTTCGCGGAATATGAGCCGTCGGAGTTCGAAGAGGCGGTCATATTGGCGATCCGTGGACAATTCGAGATACAAGAAAAGGATGAAATAACGATCGGGCCGAAAGAAATCGCCGAATGTATGGACGATGGTGTTTTTCGCTCGAACGATACGCCTGAACAACGGGCAGCGAAAGTCGGTTGGGCTATAAAAAAATTCAATCTCGCTTCGCAGAAGACAAGGAGCGGCAAGGGACAAAACTATCGCTTTCATAAAGAAAAAATCGAGACCGCCTACGGGAACTATTTTTCGACATCCGACCCTGCACAACCTACATCCGCGCCAGGAACACTCGCTATGCCCTCGTTGGACGATGTGCAGGTTCAGGATGCAGGAGATGAGGCATACAGGAGAGACCTGCACGATGAAGAGCCTACACCGCAAACCTACACCGATACGCTCCTATGATTACCATGCGAAAAACAACGTGTGTATGTCAGTGTAGGGTAAATTGCCGTTTTTCGTACGGTCAACCACTGTCATGCTGACCGATGAACAGGTTAAAAAATTCCAGTCGATTTATCGAAAACGCTTCGGCAAGGAGATCAGCAAAGAGGCCGCCCTCGAGCAAGGTATCAAACTCGTGCGCCTCATGGAAATCATCCATCGGCCAATGACCAAAGAAGAGTATGAGGCAATACAGAAACGCCGAAAAGAAAAAGGCCGCAAGCTCGATACACCTGATGAGGCGCAAATATAATTCCCAAAAGGTCAAACGGCATCTCACCTATTCCACGCAAGATGTGAGTAACCTCTTCGGCACCCATGAAAAAACCATCCTTCGCTGGATTTCGCGAGAGGGCCTCACCCCCGTGGAAGGGACACGAAACCCATATCTGATTCCCGGAAGTGTTCTGCGATCTTTCCTGGAAGAAAGGCGGAAGAAATCGAAAATCCTCCTGGGCCTCGGTGAGTTTTTCTGCATGAAATGCAGGACTGGGAGACGCAGCAGGCCCGAATGCGTGGAGATGGTACGAACCGGAAAAAAGATAGGCGACAACAAATTTTCAGGAAGGAAAACAGGTATTTGCGAGGCATGCGGCAGCCGCGTCAACAAATTCTTCACATACTCTATGGATGAATAGGCATACATTATATGACTGCGTCGCTCCCCTCGATACTGTTCCCTTAACCAACAACTTCTATGCAACAATTTAATTCTCAAAACGAACGGATAAAACGGAAATATCACGAATGGCTCAAAGAAGGCGACGGACTGTCCATGAGTACCATCGATCAAAATATACGGTCGCTCGGTTTGTGGGAGAGCTATACGAATCTGGAGGATTTTGGCAACCTTAACACCGAAAAGATTAAGGCCTTCAAAAGAATGCTCCAGGCGAAAATAAATCACATTACCAAACAACCTCTCTCACTCACCACGCAGCATCACCACCTCCTCCATTTGAGCGATTTCTATAAATGGCTTTCGATGCAGCCGGGGTACAAATCGAAGATAATCCTCACCAACGTCGCCTATTTCGGATTGGACCGGAAACAAACCCGAGTCGCGCTTAACCAACCGACGCGACGGATTCCAACGCCAGAGATCATCAAAAAAGTCATTTACTCAATCACGCCCGTGAATGAAATCGATCGGCGCGATCGGGCGCTAATGGCCCTCGCCTTCCTTTCCGGCATGAGGATTGATGCACTGGTCAGCCTTCCCATCGGATGCGTCAATATGGATGATATGCTCATCCTGCAAGATCCGGAGCTGGGGGTAAGAACCAAGTTCTCGAAAAGGATACCAACCACGATTTTTGACTTCGATGAAGACAGCGTGGAAATCCTTCGGGGTTGGGTTAGGTTTCTGCGCGAAGAGAAACTATTCACGGACGCTGATCCCCTGTTCCCATCCACAAAAATTGAACAAGAGGGTCCCGACAGCTATTCCTTCACGGCAAACGGGCTTGAGCGAAAATTCTGGAAGAATGCCGGTCCGGCGAGGAACATATTCAAAAAACGCTTCAAGGAGGCAGGCATGGAATACTTTGGCCCGCACAGCTTCCGCCATGCAACCGCGAATACAGCGCTACACCTGTGCGAAACCCCGATTGAGTTCAAAGCGGTAAGCCAAAATCTCGGTCATGAAAACATCGCCACCACAATGTTCGATTACGCCAAATTATCGGAGGATGAGGTGGCAAAGCGCGTCAAACAGATAACGCATAAGGAGCCTCATGATCCGGAAGAAATAGTGAGAAAAGTACTTAAAGACCTCGGCATAACGTCGGAAAATAAGGGGTAATTTATCCACTTTTAACATTTGATGAAAAACACGAATTGCGGCATAATAGTTAGGCACACGGTCGCGGGCATTTGCGAGATTTTGCGTATAAAAAGGGGTAACTACGCCTTACAAGAACTCGCAAGAGCGATTGTGTGCAAAGGCGCGGTTATCCCTTTTTGCATACTTACCCAAAAGTCGAATGGAAAATAAACACAAAATTACAATGGGAAAAACAGAGGAAAAAATTAAATACTTCATCTATGCGAGGAAGTCGTCCGAGTCGGACGAACGGCAGGTCCAGTCCATCGACGATCAGGTGCTTATAATGACCGGGGTGGCGAAAAACTATAATCTCACAATCGTCGATACTATCCCTGAATCGAAGTCTGCAAAGGAACCCAATGGGCGGCCCGAATTTGAGAAAATGATGAAGCGCATCAAAAATGGCGAGGCACAGGGTATCCTCGTATGGAAGATAGATCGCCTCTCGCGTAACCCGATAGACAGCGCCGTTATCCAATGGTCGCTCCAAAAGGAAGTCATCGCCTCTATACGAACGCCGGATCGGGAATATCGGCCTGAGGATAACGCTCTTCTCTTGAGCGTGGAAAGCAGTATGGCGAACCAATTTATCCGTGATTTGAGCAAGAACGTGAAGCGAGGCCTTAAAAGCAAAATAGACAAGGGATGGATGCCTTCTATCGCGCCGTCCGGGTATCTGAATACCAAAATCGAAGCGCAGGGTGAACGATATATCATAAAAGACCCCGAGCGCTTCCCTCTTATCCGCAGAGCGTGGGATTTGATGCTCACCGGCAATCACACACCGCCAAAAATCTTGGACATGCTGAATGAATGGGGCTTTAGGACACCGCGGACGAAGAGGAGGGGCGGAAAGCCAATGTCATACAGCACGATTTATAAGATCTTTACGAATCAATTCTACGCAGGCCTGATCCCTTATAGCGGACAGATTTTTCAGGGCCAACACGAACCGATGGTTACGCTTGAAGAGTTTGACCGGGTGCAGGTGCTTCTCGGTAGGAAGGGAAAGCCGAGACCGAAAACCCACGTCTTCGCGTTCACCGGTTGCATCCGTTGTGCCGAGTGCGGATGTCTCATCACGGCCATCGAGAAGATAAAATTCATCAAGCGCGATAAAAAGACGAAGACCTATGTTTTCTATCACTGCACCCGTCGAAAGAAGAGCACTCAGTGTTCCCAACGGAAAGAGCTGACATTAGACAAGCTCGAGCTCCAAATTGAGATGGAGATTGAGAAATACACTATCTTGCCGGAATTCAGGGATTGGGCGCTTGAGATCCTAAACGAACACAATGATACGGAGATAAACGACCGGAGCAAAATCTACGAATCGCAACTCAAGGATCTCGCGGCATCGCAGAACGAGCTCGATGAACTGACGCGGATGCGCTACCGGAGCCAAGTTACCGATGATTTCTTCAATACCGAAAAAACGGCGCTTCAAAAAAAGATCATGCGTCTGAAAGATCAATTGCGCGATACCGAGAAGCGTGCAGAGAACTGGCTCGAGCTTTCCGAGCGGACGTTCAACTTCGCACTCTATGCCCGAAAGGCGTTCGTTATGGGCGATATGACAGCCAAGCGGGAGATACTGCGAGCGTTAGGTGAGAATCCGCTCCTGAATGACCAAAAGCTCAGTGTTTATGCGTATGAATGGCTACAACGCATCGAAAATGGCTATCCCGAGCTAGAAGCCGAATTTGAAGCGTTGGAACCAACGAAAATGCCGATGGATACTGTACGAAGTGAGGCACTCGCATCAATTCGTACACGATGGTACCACCATCGGGATTTGAACCCGAGTTCCCGCCGTGAGAGGGCGATGTCCTAGACCAGGCTAGACGATGATGGCATATTCCTTACCGAAGAGATTATAAAGAAAAAATTGTGATTGGACAAGGCTTTTGCGTATATCGGTTCCCCTCTATCCATATAGCTTGTTATACTTAACTCGTGAATAAAACGCCTTATCGACTTGTCGTCCTCCATGGCTGGAAACATGACAAAAGCAAATGGGATGGTTTTGTTAAGTCATTTCCACTCGACGAAGTATTGGTTTTTGACCTTCCGGGATTTGGAGATGAAAAACTTGTTGACGCCGGCTGGGGAATTCCACAATATAGTGCGTGGGTGAGGGATAAACTTGAAAATCTTAAGGAAAATAACGTTATTCTTCTTGGCCATTCTTTTGGCGGCAGAATTGCCGGATATATCGCAAGCGAGCGTCCGGAGTGGTTAAAGGGATTGATTTTATATGGCTCGCCTTCTCTATACCGGCCGACGACGATCATCGGACTAAAAATTAGGATTGCCAAGCTTTTAAAAAAAATGGGATTTTCAAGAAAAAGCGCGGATGAAATGTATCCGATATTTAAACGAGTGGTGACATTCGACCAAACAAAGATATTGCCGGAGATAAGAGTGCCCACACTGCTTCTATGGGGAAAACACGACACAGAAGTTCCTGTTTCTATCGCAGAGGAAATCCAAACACTCATACCCGATAGTAGATTGATCACCATGCAAGATGCCGGTCATAATGCCCATTTCGACAATCCAAACCTGTTCCACGGGATCGTAAAAAAATTTATCGATGGTCTTTAATTTTATCTTTCCATTTGGCGATTTTCTCTACATTCTCCAGCAGGAGGAATACAGCTCTCGTCGCTACTGGAAATGGCTTGGACGCTTCTTTTTCAGGAGAAATATACAAAAAAGAGATCATTTAAAATATACTTCCCGGGCAACGGTCACTTTATATTTCTCGATAGTGCTTTGGGCGACTGCGGCGATCCCATGCTTGCCATTGCTCCATGCGGGCATTCTCGTACCCTTTCTTTTATTCATAGTATGGATTTTCGCCATTCCTTTCTTCGTGCTCGTTGGAAATATCCTCCTCTCCCCGCTTTTTTCCGCGGCAAAGCACCGGGTTGCACGAAGAGCTTCCGCCCTTGTGAACGACCACAAAAATTTAAAAATCATTGCCATTGCGGGAAGTTTTGGAAAGACCACCACTAAACACTTTATCTATGAGTTGATACGCTACAACTATAAAACCCAGTTGATTCCCGAAAACATCAATACTACCACCGGGATCGCAAATTGGATCAATGGTTCTTTGGCGCCCACAACCGAGATATTGATCGTTGAAATGGACGCTTATAAAAGAGGCGAGATCAAAGAAAGCTGCCTTATCGCCCCTCCCGATATAGCGATCATTACCAATATCGGAGATCAACACATCGAGCGCTTTACCACCAAAGAAGAACTCGCACAGACGCTCGGCGAGGTATTTACCTATTCCAAGCTTTCGGCACAATTGCTTTGCAACTCGAATACTGCAAAGCAATTACCCGAAGGCGATGGACGGGAACATACATTGGTCGGGTCCGAGGACTTAACAATATTAGCAACCCATCCCCACATCATTGCTCATTTTTCTTCCTCAAACCTCCTCAACGTGGCGTTCGCGATAAGAACCGCCGAGGGCTTGGGCATCAGCAGGGAGTTCATCATTGATTCATGCGAAAAGCTGGAGCTTCCCGATCGAAGACAAAAAATGACACTGTTCCATGGCTATGATTGCATTGATGATTCTTACAATATCAGTTTCACAACGGCGCAGGCGGGCATAGCATCCGCAAAAAATGCCGCGGCCCTCAAAAAAAAGAAGTTGCTCGTGATCACCGCCGGCATTCCGGAATTGGGACCAAAAGACCAAGACAAAAACGAGATTTTGGGAAGGTTACTTGCATCGAGCGCCGACCACGTCGCTCTATTAAAAAGCATGTTTTACGGAGAGATTGCGCGCGGAATATCCGATCCGGAAAAATATGATGTATTCAAGGACTTGCAGGATTTTCTCGCGCGATCCAAAGAGCTCTTCCCTCCAACCGACTGGCTTCTGCTCTTACAGCCCGAGTTGACCGATCTTTATTACTGAGCGCCTTTTTTTTGGGCAATGAACTTTTCCACAATGTCTGTTTTATAATCCAAATCCATGGCGCGCATGCCTGAATCATCACGAACGGCCTGCTCGATCAGATCCGAGATCTGCTGTTTAAACGGGATTCCGGACGCTTCCCATAAATAGAATGCCATGGACCCGGGGATCGGATTTACTTCGGTGAGATAGAGCTTCTTGTCTGTGGTAAGCATAAAATCAATGCGCACCATTCCTTTGCACGCACATGCAGTAAAGATCTTTTCTGCCATCTCCCGGATCTCACGCCTGAGCGCGTCATCGATCTTCGCGGGCAATTCCCGACTGAGCGATGCCATACCGTCGCCGGATTTTTTTGCCCCCCGCTGATATTTGTCCGCAAAGCTTAATATTTCATCTCTCGAAACCGGTCTCTCGATCTCGCTTGTTTCGATCTTCCCGTCCACGACGCGAACGGCACAATTATATTCGGCGGCAAGCGAAAGGTATTGCTCGATCAATATCTCATTATCGATGAAAGCCGATTCAAGCAAAGCTTTTTGCAACTCAACCTCGGTCTTGGCGACCGTCAATCCAATGCTCGATCCCAGATGCACGGGCTTCACGATCACCGGAAGTGAAAGCTTTTCAATGATAAGAGAACTCACCGTGGCAACATCCTTTTTTATCTCAGGGGAAAACACGCTCATTCCCGGCGCGACGGAAACCTGGACGCCTTCCGCGGCGCGACGGGTTATTTCCTTGTTCATAGTGATAATGGATGCTTCTTGACCACAAGAACTGAAGGGAATCCCGACCGATTCCAGCAATCCCTGTACCGACCCTCCCTCCCCGATCCCCCCGTGAAAAGCGAGATATGCCGCATAGGGATATATCTTTTTACCGCTCAATCTTTCCAATTTGATGAAGCCGCCTTTATCATCTTTCCCAAATGAGATCGTATTACGTCGCGATGAATAAAAATCCGACCGCCCCCGCACATTGTTCAGCAAAAAGAAGCTGCCTTTTTTATCGACGTAAACAACCAATGGCTGATAAATAGCCGTATCGATATTTTCAAGAACCTGTAGACCGGTGATGATGGAAACCTCGTGTTCGGGCGAAATTCCACCAAACATAATAAGGATTGGTTTCATGACGTCATTATAATACACTTTCCTAGCTCAGCGGTATCGCTGTCGGAACTTGAACCTCGCGTATTTCTTCCACTATCTTGTTCAAGCCCATTTCCAATGACCCTTTCACCAATATCAAATCCCCTTTCTTGATGAAGTCCTGCACGGGCTTCCGCGCCTCGTCCGCGGTGTCGAATGAAAAGATGGCAATACGTTTCATGCCGGCACTGCGCGCCGCCTCGGCGATGAATTTTGCGCGCGGGCCGACGGTAAAAAGCACGTCCGTATCTTTTGCCGCGATGCGGCCGACGGCTTCGTGCGCCTCCGGCGTGTATTTGCCGATCTCCAGCATGTCGCCCAGCACCGCCACTCTGCGCTTGGCCGGAAGCGCCGCCAGCGTCTCGAGCGCTGCGCGCATGGCGATCAAGCTCGCGTTATAGGAATCGTCGATGACGTTGGTATATTTGATACCGGGTAAAAGCTGCATGCGCGATTCCGGCGGAGCGTACCGTGCGAGCGCCTCGGAGATCGTCACAAGGTTCATGCCGAATACGATGCCGATCGCCGCCGCCGCGCCGGCAGCGTAGGCGTGTGCCCGCCCGAACACGTTATTGATCCGTACCGGCACCACGCCGCTGCCATGTTCAAGTTTGAATGAAATGCCGGATGGTTGGCCGTCGTGCACTTTGTTTTCAAAACGGGAAAGGCGCACCTCGGATCCCTTTTCAAAACCGAACGTCATCACCCGGGCGCGCGTGCGCGATTGCAGATTCATCACCATCGGATCATCGCCGTTCAATATCGCAAATCCCCCGACCGGAAGGTATTCAATGAGGCGCCCCTTTTCCCGTGCCACCTCGTCCGGGCCGCCGTAATATTCTACGTGAACCGGAATGTCCCCGATGGCGGTGATGACGCTGATGTTCGGCCGCGCGATACTTAACAGATATTTAATGTCGCCGGGCCGGTCTGCGCCATATTCCAAAACCAAAATCTCCGGATAGCCATCGGGCAACGGGAACACGATCCGCCAAAGAGCGCTCACGATCACTTTTATCCAGAACCCCGTCTTTTGGATGGTTTTCGTACCGTGCGGCGTCGCGCGGCTCACAAGCGCAAGGTCATCCACGCTCCAGTCGCCAAGAATCGTAAGTGGCAGACCAAGGTCGCTATTCAGATTGCCGAACGAGACGCGCACTCTGCGATCGCGCTCCAGCACCGCTTTGATCGCGAGCTTCGTGGAGGTCTTTCCCGCGCTCCCCGTCACGCCGATGACCGCCGGACGGTAGCGCCAGATCGTCCATCGCGCGAGTCTTCGTAATATGATTCGAAGAATCTTTACGGACATATCAGATATTTGCAATTGGGAATGATGTCTTTCGTACTCCTGTCGGGCGCAATATTATAATAATTGATGATCCACTGCGCGAGTTGATTCCACGCCGGTACCACCGTCTCTGCGGCGAGCGATGTGACCGGAATGGTGTTAAGCCGGATGAACGCGATGAATTTCGGGTTTGATGTCGGTCCAAAACCAATATAAGAATCCGTCAGCATGTTCAGATAGCCCCCACCCTTGGGATTCGGAATGTACGCACTGCCCGTCTTTCCCGCCATCGTGTAACCGTTGATCTCCGCTACCTGCGCGAGATCCACCGCATCCACCATCATCTGCGTTACCTGCTGTGCGGTACTCGTGCTGATCACGCGGCGGATCTGCTGAGGCTGAAGCGCGGCATTGATGTACGGACGCATAAGCGTCCCGCCGTTCGCGATCGCGGCAACGGCACTCACGAGTTCCACCGGCGTCACTGCCACGCCCTGCCCGTACGCCGCAGTATCCCAATCTACCATCGGCGCGTTCGGCGTAAGCTGGCTCGTATTTCCCGCGACCTCGCCCGGCAAATCGATACCGGTCTTCTGATCAAGCCCGAATTTTTTCAAATAACTGAGGAATATGGAATTCCCCGTGGCGTTCTCCGCCCAAATGGCGCCACTATTGATGGAGTGTTCGATCACCTGCGTCATCGTGGTACCGTCACCATACGCGCCTTCAGTCGTCAGATTGTAATTTGTGATGTGCGCGCCATTCACGTTCACATATCCCTTATCGGTGTACGTGGTATCCGGCGTGATCTTGCCGGAATCGATGCCCGCCGCCATCGTGATCACCTTCATGATGGAACCCGGCTCATACACTCCCTGCACATCCGTATTCAAAAAGTCAGAGATCGGGAATTGACTATAGCTGTTCGGATCAAAGCTCGGCGTTCCACCTATCGCGAGAATCTTTCCCGTCTTGGGATCCATCACCATCACGTCCCCGCCGGTCGCGCCGGTTGTTTTCACAAGATTGTCCAATATTTTTTCCGCCTCGATCTGAATATTGGGATCGATTGTTGTCACGAGATCCGCTCCGCCGGTGCCGCCCGACGAACCGCCTTCCAACTGACTGTTGTAATATTTTTCAAGTCCATACTTTCCGCTCTCGCCGGTGCCGGACGAGTTCGGTCCGACATATCCCAACACCTGCGAGGCGACCGTAGCGAGCGGATAATACCGCTCCGGTTCGAATTCGGTATATACCCCGGGAACCTTGAGATCCGTTACCCTCTGCGCCACTGCGGGGTCGGCTTTGTTCACCAACAACTCGTACTGATCCTTGGGGCGCGAGAATATTGCTTTGAGGGTTGCGACCGGCATATTTAAAATAGGAGCGAACGTCTCGGCGGTCGTAGCCGGGTTCTTGACTGCGGTCGGCACCGCATAGATCATCGGGAATGGCTGGTCAATCGCCGCCGGCAACGTATTGCCGTTATTGTCGGTGAAATAGATGGCACCGCGGTTGCCGTTATTGCTCGCCGCTGACGATTGCTCCGACTCCGCCTGGGCATAATAATAATCGCCCTTCACCAACTGCAACTGATAGAGATGGAATCCTAAATAGGTAAAAGCAAAAAGGAAAAATACAACGATTATTGTGAAGCGATAGGCCATTGTTGATCGATCATGAAATATTGAGGGTTCTTATCCTGCACCAAGCCATCCGCTGCGGCGAGCGATGTAAAGTCGGCTCCTCCCAATGTTGCGAGGACCTGATTGTTGCGCGCGGTGTTCTCCGCGCCTATCGATTGAAGCTGAGCTTTTACCGAAACGATGTCCTGACTGAGGTCTACTGTTTTATTATAAGCGATAACCAGCCAAAAAGTCCCGCCGAGCAGTGCGACGACCAACAATGCGATGACCGCGTTCAGAATATTGATAGGCTTTGTTGGTTGTATGAATGTCATATTCTTTTAAATAATTCGCGCTGCCCTGATTTTTGCCGACCTGCTCCGTGGATTTTCTTTTATTTCCTCCCGAGTCGCCCCTACCGGTTTCTTCGTAACGATCTCCACTTTCGCTTCCTTCGCCAATGATTGAAATACCCGCTTTACGATCCCATCCTCCGTCGAATGAAAACTGATGATCACCACCCTTCGCCCTGGTTTCACGATCTCTCCGAGGTTTTTTAATAACGTTGCCAGGTTTTCCAGTTCGCCGTTTGCATAGATGCGGAATGCCTGGAATGTCCGCGTAGCGGGATCGATCCTGCCATGCTCGTACTTTCCTCGATGCTCTGCGCCATGCCCACCCGTCAGTGCGTCGCGCACCACATCCGCCAACGTGCCCGCAGTCATGATCGGTGACTTTCGTCCATGGTCTTTGATCGCCTTCGCGATGCGCCGTGACATCCGCTCGCCGCCGAACTCGAAAATGATGTTCGCGAGCGTTTCCTCGCTCTCTTCACGCAGGAGCTGCCACACCGGCGTCCGCGAATCGTCGTAGGTCATGAGCAACGGCTCGTTCTTCGACGCCTCACCAAAGCTGAATCCCCTGCCCGATGCTTCAAGCTGTTCGGAGGAAAATCCAAGGTCGACCAGCAATCCATCCGCTTTTTCGAGATCGTGTTCGCGCATGATCTCCGGAAGGTCGGCATAGTTGCCGTGAAGCAGGGTGATGTTCGGCCGCTCCGCGAATCGCGCTCGTGTTCGCTCGAGCAATCGCTCATCCCAATCGAGTCCGAGCAATTTCCCATCGGCGCCGATGACCTCCGCGATCGCCGCGGCGTGTCCGCCGCCATCCACCGTTCCATCAATGATGAAATTTCCCGGCTGTGGGTCCAAAAACGTTATTACCTCATTTAAAAGAACTGGCGTATGCACCGATGCCGAACTGCGCTCCTCTTCCTCGGTCGCCGCCATGCTATATTCCCAACTCCCCTAACTGTTCGGCGATCGCCTCGGAAGAACTCTCTGTCTTGGTCTTGTACGCGGACCACGATGTCTCATCCCAGATCTCAATGCGGTTATACAAACCAGCAACCACCACCCCTTTCTTCAATCCCGCATATTTCCGCAAATAGTCAGGGATCAATATCCTTCCTTGGCTATCAAGTTCCACATCGCTCGCACCGGCCAACATCAGCCGCGTGAACGCCCGCGAGTTCGCCTGTGCGAGCGGGAGCGCGATCAGCTTTGCCGCCAACGCCTCCCATTCGTTGTTTGCGAACACGAACAAACAATTATCAATTCCGCGCGTAATAATGGCTCCCGCCGTTAATTTATCGCGGAACTTTGCGGGAATCGCCATCCGGCCTTTAGTATCTAAATTGTGTTTGAATTCGCCTAATAGCATGAAAATATGGGATTTATAGGTGTTTGCGGCGATAAAAGTTATGCACAGAAAGTGGCAGTTATCCCCAGTTTCCTCCACAACCCACCACTTGTATACAATCATACTCCACTCCTATATATAGTCAAAATATCTCCTATCGCAAAGGCAATTGGTCATCTAAGTATTGATTTTGCTGGATTTTTTAAAAGCGCCGTGGTATTAAAAACCGAAGATATGCACAGGGCGTATCTTTTTTTAAAAAATC
>Ga0265338_10008351_pt1 | contig 12591 bp, 10 predicted proteins | sample 42126metaG_FD_193579 | JGI IMG/M metagenome (GOLD analysis project Ga0265338, IMG submission 193579) | Rhizosphere microbial communities from Carex aquatilis grown in University of Washington, Seatle, WA, United States - 4-21-26 metaG | ecosystem: Host-associated > Plants > Roots > Rhizosphere... | reverse complement strand
CCCTCGGCCACGAGGGCGGCGCGGACCTCGACGGCGCGGGCGAGGGAGAGCTTGTCGTTGCTGGCGGCGTCGCCGGTGGTGTCGGTGTAGCCGGTGATCTGCACGTCCGAGGCGGGGGTGACCAGCTTGCGCAGCTCATCCAGGGTTGCCGCGGACTCCGGCGCGATCTGGGTGGCGCCTTCGATGAAGTAGAGGGTGAACACCTTCGGCGGCGCTGGCATGGCGGCCAGTAGGGCGTCGAACTTCTCGGTCAGCGCGTGGGCCTGCACCGAGGCGCCGCCCAGCCAGGTCTCGGTGCCGCCCTGGGTCAGCTGGCCGCGCTCGGCCCCCGTCTTGGGGTCGAACACCGCCACTGCGCCGGCCGAGCCGCCGGCCTTCTCGGAGTCCAGCAACGCGACGCGGCCGCTGGCGCAACCGGCCAGCGCGACGCAGAGCGCCAAAGCCGTCCAGAGCCTCACGGCGTCAGGTTCCGACTCGCACGACGAAGCGCGTGCCGCGCGCCGCCAGCACGGCGGTGGGGGTGCGCACCCGCATGGCGTCCTTGTTCTCGTGGGCGATCTGGCCCGAGACCACTGCCAGCGAGCCGCGGTTGACTGTGGTCAGCGAATGGCCGGCGTGGGTGGTGTCGTTGAATTCGAACTCGCTGAGCGCGACCTGGCTGTTCGGGCCGACCGCGAAGCGGCTGTTGTCGACGAACGTGACGCCCACCAGGCCGTCGGCGCCGGTGCGCAGCGTGTCGCCCACCTGCAGCAGCTCACCCGGCGTGGCGCGGGTGACGGACTTGCCGTGCACTACGAAGGCGGCGCCGGCCACCGACTTGATGCGGCCGATCTCGGTGGCGTGCGCCGCAGCCGTCGACACCAGGGCCGCCATCAGCAATCCTGTCACGATCGTCGCGCGCATCGCCGTCTCCTTCGAACCAGGTGAATCCATAGCTCAGTTCCGCTCCGAACCGAAGGCCGAGGCGCTCGCGCGGCTGCGGCCCGACGCCTCGGCGGTGTCACGTGCGCTCATTCTGGCCCGCGGATTCGCGGGCCAAGCGGGGCTGGAGGCGACGGCGGCGGACCATCTGGCGGTGGTGGTGGAAGAGTGGATCGCCAATGTGGTGGAGCACGGCGGACCGCAGGACGGCGCCCGCATCGTGCTGCGGTTGCGGTTGGAGGCGGTGATGGTGCGCCTCGAGGTCAGCGACGCCGGTGTGGCCTTCGATCCCAGCACGGCGGCCTTCGACGGACCCAACCATCATCGCGGCGGCGGCGCCGGCCTGGCGTTGATCGCCAGCCTGGCGCGGATCGCTGGCTATGACCGCCGCGCCGGCCGCAATCGGCTGGTCCTGGAACTGCCGCTGGCGTGATGGTTCTGGACAATGATAGTAACTTGTGGTAACGCATGCGAGGCTCCGGTCCCGACGACCGAGCGGGTCTTTGAAATCGTTGAGGATGACTTGCCGCGACAGGCGTTGTCGCGGTCGGCCGGCGTCGCGCTCGTCCGTCGGTCGGGGGACGCATGTTATGCGGGATTTAGCGTGATTTAGGGTGACGCTGACGACGCCTCCGCCGTCCAGACGCCGCGAACGCGGGCAGGTGTGCGGCCGCCAAATCTCGGCTAATCAGCGACGATGAACCGCCGTCCCGTCCCGTTCGACCTCGGGCCCGTGCACTTCGTCGGCATAGGCGGCATTGGCATGAGCGCCATCGCCGAGATCATGCTGCGCATTGGCTACCAGGTGCAGGGTTCCGACGCGCGGGCCAGCGCCAACACCGAACGGCTGGAGAAGTTAGGCGCCAAGATCTTCGTCGGCCACGCCGGCGAGCACATCGACGGCGCCTCGGCGGTGGTGTTCACCAGCGCGGTGAAGGCCGACAACCCGGAGCTGGCGGCGGCGCGGGGGCGGCGCATCCCGCTGGTGCGGCGGGCCGAGATGCTGGCCGAGCTGATGCGCCTGCAATACTCGGTGGCGGTGGGTGGCACCCACGGCAAGACCACCACCACCTCGATGGTGGCCGCTATCCTCGACGCGGCCGGGTTCGATCCTACGGTGGTGAACGGCGGCATCATCAATGCCTACGGCGCCAACGCCAAGGTGGGCGAGGGCGACTGGATCGTGGTGGAGGCCGACGAGAGCGACGGCACGTTCCTGCGCCTGCGGCCCACCGTGGCGGTGGTGACCAACATCGACCCCGAGCACCTGGATTTCTACGAGACCTTCGAGGCGGTGAAGCGGGCGTTCAAGGGCTTCGTCGAGAGCATCCCGTTCTATGGCTTCGCGGCGGTGTGCATCGACGATCCGGACGTCCAGGAGATGGCGGCCGACGTCGAGAACCGGCGGCTGATCACCTACGGGACCAACCCGCAGGCCGAGATCCGGGCCATGAACATCGGCATGGGCGCCGAGGGCTCGACCTTCGACGTGCTGATCAGCGGTCCGGACGGCGGCGCGCAGACCGTGCTGGGCGACGTGAAGCTGCCGATGGCCGGTGAGCACAACGTGCTGAATTCCCTGGCCGCCATCGCCATCGGCCGCGAGCTGGGCGCGCCGGAGAAGGCGATCCGCAAGGGCCTGGCCGGGTTCGGCGGCGTCCGCCGGCGCTTCACCTTCACCGGCATGGCGCGGGGCCTGTCGATCGTGGACGACTACGGCCACCACCCGGTGGAGATCCTCAACGTGCTGAAGGCGGCGCGGGCGGTGACCAACGGGCGGGTAATCGCGGTGGTGCAGCCGCACCGCTATTCGCGGCTGCACGACCTGTTCCAGGAGTTCTGCCGCTGCTTCAACGACGCCGACGTGGTGATCGTGGCCGACGTTTATCCGGCCGGCGAGGCGCCGATCGAGGGGGCCAGCCGCGATGCGCTGGTGGAGGGCCTCAAGCGCCACGGCCATCGCCGGGTGCTGGCGCTGGAGAGCCCCACGGCGCTGCCGGCGCTGATCGCGGCGGAGGCCAAGGAGGGCGACCTGGTGGTCTGCCTCGGCGCCGGCGACATCACCACCTGGGCCCACGCCCTGCCGGGGCAGCTAGAGGCGCTGGGTTCGTGAACGCCCCCTCCGTCACGCTTCGCGCGCCACCTCCCCCGTACGCTTCGCTACGGGTGAGGAGAGAAGCTGCGCCACCCCACTCCTCACCCGCAAAGCGGGGGAGGGGGACCATCCGGAGGATGGTGGAGGGGGCGCACCGCCGCCACGACGTCGCGTGAACTGGCGGGACGAGTTGCCGGCGGTTCGGGGGAAGGTGCTGTTCGACGAGCCGCTGGCGCCCTTCACCTGGTTTCGCGTCGGCGGGCCGGCGGATGTGCTGTTTTTGCCGGCGGACGTGGACGATCTGGAGGCGTTCATCCGCGCATTGCCGCCGGAGGTTCCTCGCATGGTGCTGGGGGTTGGGTCCAACGTGATCATCCGCGACGGCGGCGTCGAGGGGGTGGTGATCCGGCTGGCCGGGCGCGGCTTTGGCAACACCCACATCGAGGCCGAGGAGGAGAAGATCGCGGTCGAGCCGGGGGTGCTGGATGCGGCGCTGGCGCGGGCGGCGGCCAAGGCGGGGCTGGCGGGCCTGGAGTTCTACGCCGGCATCCCCGGCACCATCGGCGGGGCGCTGACCATGAACGCCGGCTGCTATGGGGTGGAGACCAAGGATGTGCTGCAGGTGGCCTGGGGTCTCGATCGCACCGGCGTGCAACGGGTCTGGACCCTGGCCGAACTCGGCTACAGCTATCGCCACAGCGCCATGCCCGACGAAAGCGTGGTCTGGCTGGGCGCTGTCTTCCACGCCCATCCCGACGATCCGGCGAAGATCCAGGCGCGGATGGACGAGATCACCGCGCGGCGCGAAACCACCCAGCCGATCCGGGAGAAGACCGGCGGCTCGACCTTCAAGAACCCCGATGGCGCCAGCGCCTGGAAGCTGGTGGATCAGGCGGGCTGGCGCGGCAAGCCGTTCGGCGGGGCGATGTTCTCGCCGCTGCACGCCAACTTCATGATCAACACCGGCGCGGCGACGGCAGCGGACCTGGAGGGCCTGGGCGAGGCGGTGCGGGCCGACGTGGAGCGGCAGACCGGGGTGACGCTGGAGTGGGAAATCAAGCGCATCGGGCGGCCGGCGTGAGGAGGGCGACGTAAAGCGGCTGACCCTCGCCCTGGCGGCCTTGGCCGCCCTCGCGCTGGCGGCGTGCCAGTCGCATCACCGGCCCGCGTGCCCGCCCGGCGCACTCTGCCTGCTCTACGGCAATGGGGCCGAGCCGACCTCCCTCGACCCGGCCCACATCGACGGGGTCTGGGAGAACACCATTGTCAGCCAACTGATCGTTGGGCTGACCGACCGCGACAACCTGGGCCGACCGATCCCGGGGATGGCCACCTCGTGGGACACCAGCGCCGACGGCCTGACTTGGACCTTCCACCTGCGCGACGCCCAATGGTCCGACGGCGCGCCGGTCACCGCTGGCGACTTCGTGTACGGCATCCGCCGGGTGATGGACCCGAAGACGGCGTCCTTCTCATCCTTCATCGCCTTCCCGTTCCTGAAAAACGCCGAGGCGGTGAACGCCGGCAAACTGCCGCTGTCAGCGCTGGGTGTGGAAGCGCCTGATCCGCACACGCTCGTGATCCGGCTGTCCCATCCCTGGCCGCTACTGCCGTACTACACCTCCGGCCGGGTTTTCTGGCCAGTCCCGCAACATGTGGTCCAACGCCTGGGTGACGCCTGGTCGAGGCCCGGGAACTACGTGGGCAACGGGCCCTACAGTCTGGTGTCCTGGAAGCTTGGGGACAGCGTCGTGATCCGCAAGAACCCGAGGTATTGGGCCGCCTCGAACACCTGCTTCGGCGAGATCGACTTCGATCCAACCACTGACGCCATCACCAACGAGCGCAGCGTCCGCGCCGGCGACCTCGACGTGGCGACGACCGTCCAGTCCAACCGGGTGACCTTCCTGCGCACGTCTGGAATGGCCAGCTACCTGCGGCTCGCCCCCGAGAATGGCGTCACCTACCTAGCGTTCAACCTCAAGGATCCGGCGCTCGCCGACGTAAGGGTGCGGCAGGCGCTCTCCATGTCGATCGACCGTGACTTTATCACCGACAAGCTGCTGCGTGGCGGCCAGCGTCCGGCCTACAGCTTCGTTCCGGACGACATGCCCGGCTACACGCCGGTGCAGACCTATTGGGCGGGTTGGAGTCTGGATCGGCGCCAGGCTGAAGCGCGGCGGCTGCTGACGCAGGCGGGTTACGGGCCCGCGCACCCGCTGCGGTTTACCGTCAAGCAGCGCAACAGCGCCGATCCGCTGTTGTTCATGGCCGCGATCCAGTCGGACTGGAAGGCCATCGGCGTCGACGCCAAGCTGCAGCAGGAAGACGTGCAGGTGGCTTACCAGGACTATGAGAACCACGACTTCCAGGTCGCGGACGCGGGCTGGCTGTCTGAGGACCCGATCGTCTACCTCGATCTGGCGAGGTCCGACACGGGCGGCCAGAACTACGGCCAATACGACAACCCGGCGTACGATGGCGCCCTCGATCAAGCCCTGGATTCCGCGGACCTGCCCACCCGCGCCGCGCACTTGCAGGCGGCCGAGGCCATGCTGCTAAGAGACGCGCCGGTGACGCCGCTGTTCTTCATCTCAAGCCGCAACCTGGTCAGCCCGCAGATCACCGGTTGGTTCGACAACCGGGTCGACACTCACGGCGGCCAATGGCTCTGCCGCCTGCCCCGGAGCGCGCCAGGTGGCGCGGCTGCGACCACCGGATAGCGTTCGCTGGCGCTTTGCGACCTGAACGACATTTAACGTGCGGTGCGTCTGAACAGCGTTAGGATTGCTCTGGGGAGGACCAGCCAATGACCGCGATCGACGTGGGCCAAGCGCCCGTCATGGTGGGCACGCAGGCGCCAGCCAAGCGCCCGAAGCTGCAGTTCGGCGGCACGCGGGACAACCCGTTTGAGAACATCCCCCTGGCCGCCTACGAGCAGGCGGTGTGGAAGCAGAGTTCGCCGCTGGGCAGCGCGTGGCTGATCAGCGACCCGGCCGGGCTGAAGCATCTGCTGCTCGACAACGTCGCCAACTATCCGAAGACCGATATGGAGCAGCGGTTCTTCCGCGCCCTGTTCGGCGATGGCCTGCTCTCCAGCGAGGGCGAGAAGTGGCGATCGCACCGGCGGATCATGGCCCCGTCGTTCTCGCCAACCAGCGTCGCCAGCTACACGCCGGCGATGACCGAGGCCTCCAGCGAGATGGCCGAGGCCTGGGCCAAGCTCCCCGAGGGAACCGAGGTCGATGTCTCGGTCGAGATGACCAACGTCACGCTGCAGATCATCTGCCGGGCGATGTTCTCCAGCGACGGCGGCGAGATGGCCTCGATCACCGGCTCCTCGCTGACCCGGGGCGCCGACGAGGCGTTCAATTTCAACCTGCTGGACATCCTGCCGATCATCGGACCCCGGCGGATCGCCAAGAAGGTCAAGCTGATGGGCGAGATCTTCGCCCCTATGGACGGCGCCATCGCCCGCCTGATGGAGGCGCGCCGCGCCGATCCCGGCAAGACCGACCTGCTGGGACGACTGGTGGCCGCGCTCGACGAGGAAACCGGCGCCAAGCTCAGCCCCGCCGAGGTGCGCGACGAGGTGCTGACCATCTTCGTCGCCGGCCACGAGACCACCGCCTCGGCGATGACCTTCATCTGGTACATCCTTTCCCAACAGCCGGAGTGGGAGGCGCGGCTGCACGCGGAGCTCGATCAGGTGCTGGGCGGCCGCGCGCCCACCGAGGCCGATCTGCCGAACCTGCCACTCACTCGCCGGATCATCGAGGAGGGGATGCGGCTCTATCCCCCGGCGCCGGGCCTGTCGGCACGCGTGGCCAAGGAAGCGGACACCATCGCCGGCGTGCCGATCCCCAAGGGCGGCACGGTGGTGGTTTCATCGTGGGTGCTGCACCGGCACCGGCTGCTCTGGGACAACCCTGACAAGTTCGACCCGGATCGCTGGCTGCCCGAGCGCAGCGCCGGGCGCCAGCGCTTCGCCTATCTGCCCTTCGGCGGCGGGCCCCGCGTCTGCATCGGCCAGGTGCTGGCGATGACCGAGGCGACGCTGATCCTGGCCACCCTGGCGCAGCGCTTTCGCCTGCGGCTGCGGCCGGGCCACAAGGTGGCGATCCAGAACCGGGTCACCATTCGCCCCCGTGACGGCCTGCCGATGCGGCTGGAGCGGCGCTGAGCGCAAATTGGGCGCTGCCGCTTGCTTGACTTGGCGGTGTCGAGCGCCGACCTCAGCCAGTGCAGGACGGGGAGGGCGGCGATGCAACGCGCACTGATGGCTCTGGCGATGCTGGCGGCGAGCGCGACCACGACCCTGGCAGATCCGCCGGCGCCAGACGCGCTCCGGGCTGGCGCGGAGTCAGTTCGAGACCGTGCTCTGCACGACCCCACCGCTTACGACTACATCGAGAGCCTCTCGGTCGATGTCGGCGAGCGTTTGGCGGGCAGCGAGGCGACGCCCCGCGCCACCGACTGGGCGGTGGCGAAGTTGACCGCGCTCGGCTTCCAGAACGTCCACCGCGAGCCCTTCCAGATTACCGCCTGGCTGCGCGGCGCCGAGGACGCCGAGATCATCGCCCCCCATGCCCAGAAACTCGCCATCATCGGCCTCGGCGGCTCGGTCCCGACCCCGCCCGAGGGGATCGAGGCGGAGATCGTGGTCTTCCACACCTACGCCGATCTGCTGGCCGCCCCGGTCGGCTCGCTGACCGGCAAGATCGCGGTGGTGACCCAGCCCATGCCCCGCGCCCAGGATGGCAGCGGCTATGGCGCACTAAACCCCAACCGCCGCCAGGGGCCGAGCGAAGCCGCCAGGCGCGGCGCGATCGCCTATCTGGTCCGTTCGCTCGCCACCGGCATGAGCCGAGAGCCTCACACCGGCGCGCTGAACTACCAGGACGGTGTCGCCAAGATCCCCGCGGCGGCGCTTTCCACCATCGATGCCGAGCTGATCGACCACCTGGCGGCGCGCGGCGCTCCGATCCGCATCCGCCTGAAACTGGACTCGACCACGCAGCCGGCGACGGTCTGGACGGTCGAGGGCGAATTCCGCGGGACCGAGCATCCCGACCAGATCGTCCAGCTGGGCGGCCACCTGGATTCCTGGGACCCGGGCACGGGCTCCATCGACGACGGCGCCGGCATGGCCATCGCCGTGGCGGCGGCCAAGCTGGCGGCCGGACAAGACCAGCCCAAGCGCACCCTCCGCGTCGCCCTCTTCGGCGCCGAGGAGATGGACTTCGCCCGCAAGGCGTTCGCCGACGCCCACATTGCCGAGAAGGACAGGATCGTGGTCATCGGCGAGTCGGACATCGGCGCCGACGCGGCGTGGAAGGTCAGCCTGCCTGCTGGCTCCCGCGATGCGCCGGCGATGAAGCTCTACGCCGACGTCGTGGCGCCCCTGAGAGTCATGGTCTCGCCCGACCCCTCGAGGGGCAGCGGCGACGATACGGTGAACCTGGTGCAGGCCGGCGTGCCGGCCTTCTCAGTGAGCCAGGACGCCAGCCGCTATTTCGACTGGCACCACTCGTCCGAAGACACGCTCGACAAGGTTGATCCAGTTCAGCTGGACCAGGCGGTCGCCACCTGGGCCACCTTTGCCTACATCGCGGCCAACACCGACATCGACTTCCGCGCCCTGACTTCAGCGGCAACGCCGTCATCGGCCCAGCCTCACATCATGCCAGCGACCGCCAAGGCGCCTTAACAGCGCCCTGCGAGTCAGCGAAAAGCCGCCCATGCCCAAGCCCCTCGATGGCGTCCACGTCGCCACCCTGCTCGGCGGCCTTTCGCCGGAACGCGACGTCAGCCTGGTCACCGGCGCGGCCTGCGCCGATGCGCTGGATCGATTGGGCGCCAAGGTCAGCCGTGTCGACGCGGGCCGCGATCTCGCCGGGGTGCTCACCCGGCTGAAACCGGACGTCTGCTTCAACGCCCTGCACGGGGTCTGGGGCGAGGACGGCTGCGTGCAGGGCATCCTGGAGACGCTGCAGATCCCCTACAGCCACTCCGGCGTGCTGGCCTCGGCGCTGGCCATGGACAAGACCAAGGCCAAGGCAGTGATGGCGGCGGCCGGCGTGCCGGTGCCGGGCGGCGGGCTCTTCGACCGTTTCCAGGCGGCCCGCGATCACGTCATGCCGCCCCCCTATGTGGTCAAGCCCAACGCCGAGGGCTCGTCAGTGGGCGTGTTCATGGTGTTCGAGGGCGCCAACGGCCCGCCGCAGGAGCTGATCGCGCCTAGCTGGACCTTCGGCGAGCAGGTGCTGATCGAGCCCTATATCCGCGGCCTGGAGCTCGCGGTCGCGGTGATGGACGGCAAGGCGCTGACCGTGACCGAAATTCTTCCGACCACCGGATTTTACGACTACGAGGCCAAATACGGCGATCGTGGCTCGGAGCACGTGCTACCTGCCCGGATTCCCGACGAAATCGCCGCCAAAGCCAAGGGTTACGCCGAGCTGGCGCACGCTGCGCTTGGTTGTCGCGGGGTTACCCGAAGCGACCTTCGTTATGACGACATTAATCACCTTCTGGTCCTTCTAGAGGTCAACACCCAGCCTGGCATGACGCCCACCTCGCTCGTCCCCGAGCAGGCGGCTCACCGGGGTATTGGGTTTGACGAACTGGTGTGCTGGATCACGGAGGACGCGTATGCCCGCGGCGGTGCGGGGGGCCGGGCGCAGCAGCGCCGGGGCCCGGAGCAAAAGCTCCTCTAGTCCCCAGAAAAGTCGCAAGCCCGCGGGGAAGCCCGCGGTTGCGGCTCCCGCGAAGTCACATCTGGGCTTTGCCATCCCACCACGCTTCATCGCCGCCGGCGTGGGCCTCGCCATCGTTGGCGCCCTGGCCATCGTCGCCACCACCGATCACCGGGCCGAGCGGGCGTTGGCGGCGGTCAGCGCCGATCTCGTGCAGAGCTCGGCCGACCTTGGCTTCCGCATTGACAACATCAGCCTGCAGGGCGCCTCGCCGCGCTCGTCCGCCGACGTCATGCGCGCCGCCGCGCTGCCGGCTCATGCGCCGCTGATCGGCCTCGATCTGGACGCGGCACGCCGGCGCATCGAGCAGGTCGGCTGGGTGAAGAGCGCCACGGTCATGCGACTCCTGCCTGACAGCGTGGTGATCGCCGTGCAGGAGCGCCACCTGTTGGCGGTGTGGCAGCACAACGGCCAGGTGGCCGTCATCGACAACGACGGCGTGGTCGCGTCGACCGCCAGTCCCAGTGGGTTTTCCTCGCTGCCGTTGGTGGTGGGCGACGGCGCCAACACCGCGGCCGGGACCATCCTGCCCGCGGTGCTTTCGCGCCCTCGCCTAGCCGAACGGCTTGAGGCCCTGGTGCGCGTCGATGGCCGCCGCTGGGACCTACGGCTGAAGAGCGGTTGCATCATCCAGTTGCCGGCGACGGACGAGGAGGCGGCCCTGATCCGGCTCGACCAACTCGATCAACAGTCGCGCGTGCTGGATCTGGGACTCTCACGGATCGACTTACGAGATCCGGAGATGGTGTTGGTGAGGCCCCGGCAAAATGCCGCGGCCAATTCGGTGTCGGATGGGGCGTGATGAGGTTGGCGGTCAGGGAAGAACGAGCATCGTTCGCGGAAGCTGAGCGGCGCGACGCGAGGGACGGGATCAAGGCGGCGCTGGGGCGGCATCCGTCGACAGCTGCCGTGGATCTGGGCGCCTCGAAGGTCGCCTGTTTCATCATGAAGCCGGACGGCGTGCGCGCCGTCGATCGCACCATCACCACGGCCGGCGTCGGCTACGTGCAGTCGCGGGGCATCCGCGGCGGCGCGGTCATCGACGTCGATGAGGCGGCTCAGAGCATCGCCCAGGCGGTGGAGCGCGCCGAGGCGCTGGCTGGACTCAACGTTTCCAGCGTCACGGTTTCGACCGCGGGCGGGCGCCTGGCTAGCCGCCGCCTGACCTCAACGGTCTCACTCGGCGCCCGGCCCATCGGCGACGCCGATCTCAGCCGCGCCATCGCCGCGGCCACGGCGGGGGTCAAACAGCCCGGCCGACGCGTCATCCACGTGCGGCCCATCGCCTGGTCGGTGGACGGCCAGAAGGGCGTGCGAGATCCGCGCGCCATGTTCGGCCGCCAGCTCGGCCTGCATCTCCTTGTGGTCACCATTGACGAGCTGGTGTTCCAGACCCTCTCGCACTGCGTTGAGCGGGCCCACCTGCAGTTCGATGGCGTGGTCGCCGCTCCCTTCGCTTCGGCTCTCGCCGCCCTCGAAGAGGACGAAATGGAGCTGGGCGCGATCCTAATCGACATGGGCGGCGGTTCGACCTCGGTGGCGGTATATTCGGGCGGCAGCCTGATCCACATCGACAGCCTCGCCGTCGGCGGCTCGCACGTCACCCAGGACGTGGCGCGCGGCCTCACCACGTCCATGGCCGGCGCCGAACGGATCAAAACGCTGCACGGCTCCGCCATCGCCTCCTCCAACGAGGATCGCGAGATGATCGAAGCGCCACCGCGCGGCGACGACCCGGGCGCCGGCCCGGTCGTGGCCCCGCGCTCGCTGCTCAAGGGGATTATCGCCCCCCGCGTCGAAGAGACGCTGGAGCTGCTCCGGGAACGGCTGAGAGCCTCGGGCGCGCCGATCGAATCCAGCGCCGGCATCGTGCTGACCGGCGGCGCCAGCCAATTGGCCGGCGTGCGCGAAGTGGCGGTGAGGGTGTTCGACCGTCCGGTGCGCCTTGGCCGTCCGCGCCGCGTCCCGCACCTGGCGGACGCCGCCTCTGGTCCGGCTTTCTGCGCCGCCGCAGGCATCCTGCACCGCGCCGCCTTCGGTCCTCGCGAAGCCGGCCCGAAGAAGCCGGCCTCGACCCGGCCGGGTCAGGGCGGCAGTGGCCCAGTGTCGCGCGCCGCGGCCTGGCTCCGCGAGAACCTCTAGGCGGCCGTTACCTTTTCAGCCTGCGGCAACAGGCCCCGGCAAAGCTTGAACTTCGCCGCCAATTGAGCGCCAGCAACAGATTTTTGACGTCGCTAAGCTCGGCGGGCGTCCGACTCACCGTATGCAGTTAACGCGCTCTTAAGGATGGCGATGTTCAGTTAACCCATCCGCGAAGCAGGGTCGGCGAGGGGTCGTCGATCTCCATTTGACGAGCATGGCGGAAGGACGCGGGGTTTCCTGATGACTTTCAAAGTATTTGCACCGGAAACCAAAGAGCTGAAGCCACGCATCGTGGTCTTCGGCGTCGGCGGCGCCGGCGGCAATGCGGTTAACAACATGATCGAGGCGGGTTTGGAGGGCGTCGAGTTCGTCGTCGCCAACACCGACGCCCAGCAACTGGCGTTCTCCAAGACCGAGAAACGCGTTCAGCTCGGCGTGCAGGTGACCCAGGGCCTCGGCGCCGGCGCCCATCCCGAAGTCGGGATGTCGGCCGCCGAGGAATCCACCGTCGAAATCGGCGAGCATCTCGACGGCGCCCACATGGTGTTCATCACCGCCGGCATGGGCGGCGGCACCGGCACGGGCGCCGGCCCGATCATCGCCAAGTGCGCCCGCGAACGCGGCATTCTCACCGTCGGCGTGGTCACCAAGCCGTTCCACTTCGAGGGCCGCCAT